>Ga0187892_10002403_pt1 | contig 37713 bp, 28 predicted proteins | sample MA1701073metaG_FD_139345 | JGI IMG/M metagenome (GOLD analysis project Ga0187892, IMG submission 139345) | Bio-ooze microbial communities from a basaltic lava cave in the Kipuka Kanohina Cave System on the Island of Hawaii, USA - MA170107-3 metaG ... | reverse complement strand
CATGACCCGCGCTACCAACCCGACCGGCTCTCCTCGAATGGCAATGGCTTCCACCGCCGTCTCGCGTCGCTCATAACGCAATTCCGCTCTACTCATAATGGGGCCCGCTACCCTGAAATCATCATACTGGACAGCTTGTCAGTATGCCATTATGCTGAAACTTGCGCAACAATTAATAAGACCCATTCACCGATGGGAGTAATGAGACCCGTCGTTTCTGCAAAAGAGATGAAGTCCAAAGGTGGCACTAATCCTTTGGTGGGATGTTGCCACCGAACCAGTGCCTCAAAACCAGCGATCCGTTCAGTCTGAGAATCGATGATCGGTTGATAATGTAAGATAAATTCATTTTTCGCGAGTGCACCGTGTAATTGGTTTTCTAATTCAAGTCTGGTGGTAGCCTCTAAGTGCATCGACGCGTCGAAAAATTGATAATTGGCGCCGCCCTTGCCTTTTGCTTGGTACATGGCTAAATCCGCATTTTTCAGAAGCGATGATATGTCCCCCGTCGTAGGATAGACGCTGATGCCGATGCTGGTTGAAATATTAAACTCTCGTGAAGCGATGTTGAATGGTTCGTTAAACAAATTCAGGACCTTAGTGACAACTGGGATAATTTCCTCCTGATTTCTTACGGGTACCACTAAGATAAATTCGTCTCCCCCTAAGCGGGCCAATGTATCGCTCTTGCGGATATTAGTTGAGATCAGAGACGCTACGGCCTGCAACAGAAGGTCGCCAACGTCATGCCCTAGACTATCATTGATATTTTTGAAGCGATCGAGATCGAAAAATAGTACGGCCACGAAAGACTGATTGCGGTTCGCGCGTGCAATTTCTTGGTTCAGTCGATCAGTGAGAAGAACTCTGTTAGGTAAATTGGTTAACGCATCGTGGGTTGCCTGATGTTTTAAGTGATCCTCCATCTTTTTGCGCTCAGTGATGTCATGGAAGACGACCACCGCGCCCAGTTTGTCGCTCTCCGATCCCCTGAGTAGTTGTCCGTCCATCAATAGGCTCCGCGGATAGCCACTCTTAGCAAAGGCAACGACCTCGACACCCTTCACCTCTTCTCCTTCCAAGGCGCAATTGAGCGGATGCTTCTCAAGGCTAAGCGGGAGATTTGTCACTGGTTCATGTAACGGATATGCTTTTATCCATTTTTCAGGAGGATGGGCGACCAGGGGACCATAAAGTGCCTCCGCTGTGCGATTGAACATCGTAAGGCTTCCTACGGAATCACACACCATTACGCCATCTTCCATATTTTTCAAGATCGCCCCTAGAAACTCTTTTTCTTGTTGTACCAAGCTGAAGAAATATTTGGCGGTGGTAACGATCAATGCAACAATTAAAATGCAGATCCCTACCGTTCCAATCGATACAGAGAGGATCGTGGGATCGAGCGAAAACCCAGCCGCTTTCAATGCCGTTGGGGTAAAGACCGTACCGGCCATCCCTGTGTAATGCATTCCAGCAATGGCAAGACCCATGATCAGCGCGCTGCCAAATCGTAAACGAACCCGTCTTTTAAAAGAGCCTTTGTCGCTGAGGACCGCAAGCCAAAGTGCAGCCGAGGCGGCCACTACCGCAATTACGACAGAAAGGCTGAATAACCCTGGAAGGTACCGAATTGTCACGTTATTCATCCCGGCCATGCCGAGATAATGCATCGTCGGAATGGCCGATCCCAAGACGATCCCGCTCAGGAGATAGTGTTTGAGCTGTGGTTCTTTGAGCCTAAAAAAACACAAAGCAATAGAGGCCGTTAATATGGCCGCTATCATGGACAAACCGGTCCAGAAAAAATCGTAGGTCATATGCATCGTCATGGGCAAAACAAACGCTAACATGCCGATGAAATGCATGGACCATATTCCGGCTCCCATTGCAAAGGCCCCACCGACAAGCCAATACGCAAATGCGGCTCTCGTCGTTTGTCTTCGAAGTTGCGAACTCACGTCTAAGGCGACGTAAGATGCCAACGCGGCAATCACGTACGATAAAAGTACCAAGCTATACGTATAATTGCCATCAAGGGCATTTTCAGGGATCTTCCCTATCTGAAACCATTGGTTATACCATTCCATTCACAAACTCCAATGCCTATGATTAGAGCCTCTGATTTACTCAATCCATTGCCGATCTAATACTGGATAGTAATACAAGCCGTGAAATCAATGCGCCAACAAAAACTGGGCCGAAAGCCCGTTGAGAAGTATCGGGACCATGCTGTGGAGCGAGTTCTGCGCGCTGATTGAGCTCGGCCGTAGACCGGTGGGGTTGGATAGGCGCAATTTGTCCGACCAGGCGGTTGAAGAAACGTTGTATTAATCGCGCTCGATGTGCCCTTTTGATAACACCTAAACTTTAGCGTTACTATTAGGACATTACTGGCACCGTGAATTGTTTCGGGCCCCTTCCTTAACACATAGAAATAGACGACCTACCTCGCATTTTCAAGCTGCCTGTACGATTTAGCGGACGCCGGGGTCCTGTTGACATAGGGCCAGGATTTTCGCCGGGATCTTGGTTAATGGAAGCACGCAATCCACGGCTTGGGCCTTGACCGCCTCACCCGGCATTCCCCAAATAACGCTGCTTTGCTCGTCTTGGGCGATGGTATAGGCTCCAACTTCGTGCATCTCTTTCATGCCTTTCGCACCGTCGGCGCCCATCCCAGTTAGAATAACGCCCAGCCCGTGCCGACCCAGGTGCTGCATCACGGAACGGAAGAGCACGTCCACTGAAGGACGATGCCGATTGACAGGAGGGGTGCCGCTCAGCTTGCAGCGGTAACGGGCGCCGTCTCGCACCACCAACAGGTGGCGGTTGCCGGGAGCTATGTACGCGTGGCCAGGCAGGATCGGCGTACCATCCTCGGCTTCCGAGACCGTGATGGCCGATAGCCCATTCATGCGCGCCGCAAACGATTTGCTAAACGCTTGGGGAATGTGCTGGGTGATCAGGATCCCCGGGCAACTGGCGGGCAAGCGTGTAAGAACTTCCTTTATCGCCTCGGTGCCCCCGGTGGAGGCACCGATCGCGATCAAGCGCCTGGTCTTTATGCCTCCCTCCGCGCCCGGCCTTTGCGGCCCTCCACCCGTGGAAGCTTGGCCTTTTAGCACGCGCGCGCCTTGTCCCGAGCGAACTTGCACGCGCGCTTGGCTGGCCACCTTGACCTTGCTGATGATCTGCCCGGCATAGTCCTCAAAGGTATGCCGGATATCCTTCGGTTTGCTGATGAAGTCCACGGCCCCGAGCTCTAGCGCCTGCAAGGTGACCTCGGCGCCTTCTTCTGTCAGTGCGGAAACCATGACCACGGGTATGGGACGTAGCCGCATCAGATTTTTCAGAAAGCTAAGGCCGTCCATCTTTGGCATCTTGACATCCAGGGTAAGGACGTCGGGATTCGATCTCTTGATAAGCTCTCTCGCCGCGAGCGGTTCACTGGCCTGCCCCACCACCTCGATGGATGGATCACCGCTTAGGATCTCCGCTAACAATCGGCGTTGCAGCGGTGAATCATCCACGATGAGCACTCTTATTCTCTCCATCATTGATGCCTCTTGAGTCCGGTGGTCGCGCTAGAACAAATCGATCTCACCCTTGACGGGCTGTTCGTCAAGGACATTCCGGTAGCGTTGTTCGCGTTGCACGAGGGTATCATTATGCAGCGAGCGCAATTTCTTAACCAGGGCGCGGCCAGTGGACGGGAAATAGATCACCTTTCTGGGATACGGTCCTGCCAGATCCTCACTCACCACGTGCAGTCCTTCGGTGCGCACATAGTCTTTCACGAACTGGATGTTGCGATCACCGATATCCAGCAGGGTATTGAGCACGGATCCGCCGCCGAATAGCTTCACCTCTAGGTTCGTGCGCTTACCGCCCCGTTTCATGATGGTATTGATCAGATGTTCCATGGCAACGCTGCCATAGCGCGTAGCCAGATTATTGTGGGTGTTCTCCCAAACACCGATATGGGAACAGATGGGTAGCATGAAATGGTTCATGCCGCCGATCTTCAGTGCCTTGTCGCGCACGCAGGCGGCTACACAAGAGCCAAGAACCGTGGTGATGATCTCCCCAGAGCCTGTGACATAGTACTCCCCCGGCAAGAGCTTGGCCGAAAACGCTTGGCGCTTGTGATCCCAATATCGTTTGATGCCCTCAAACCCTGGGATCACCCGGGAAGAAAGCTTGGTGGGGTCCGAGGCGGTAGTCATCCAGCCACCTTGCGGTAGATTGGTTTGTGCACCAAGTGAAAGTGATCCGATAGCCGAAAAAGACTCTCCGAATGGCCTATAAAGAGGTGATTTCCATTGCCCATTAGCTCGGCGAATCGATCGAACACAGCGCGTTTCGTCGCTTTGTCGAAGTAGATGACGACGTTGCGGCAAAAAATGATGTCGAATGGGCCCCGCATTGGCCACTCGTGTAACAAATTCAAACGCTTAAAGTGCACTAAGGAGCGCAGCTGCGGCACCACCTCGACCATTCCCCGATGGCTTCCGCGCCCCTTCAAAAAAAGGCGCTGCAGACGCTCTTTCGAGAGATCCTGCACCCGCTCTTGGCTGTAGATCCCCTGCCTGGCTTTAGTGAGCATGTTCGAATCGATATCGGTCGCGAGGATCCTCACGTCCCAGTCAGCCGAATCGAGCAGAGACTCTTTGACGACGATCGCCAAGGAGTAGGCTTCTTCGCCGGAAGAGCAGCCGGCCGACCAAATACGCAAACGCCGCGACGCACCTTTTTTTGTGATGAGCTCCGGCAGGGCCGTGTTGGCCAAGTACTCAAAATGATGGGGCTCGCGAAAAAACGCAGTTAAATTGGTGGTGATGGCGTTGGTAAACTGCTCGAGCTCCGCGCCGTTGCCTTCCGAAAGCCGCTGACAATATTCTGCAAAACTGGTCAAGCCCAATTCCTTCAGTCTTGGTGATAGCCGCCGATACACCATATCCTGTTTCAGCTCGGACAGGCTGATCCCGGTATGACGCCTAACCAGCCCGCGCAGTCGGTCGAAGTCTTTGGGTGTGAATGCGAACAGGCGCGTCATGGGCGTTGAAACCACTCCACTTCGCACTGCGTCGCGATCGGCGTGGCCTGTCTGCTTATCGCCTCCTCCCGCGTTGCTCCATTCATCAAGGTATCAAACAGACTCCTCTCCTGCGACATGGAATACTTTGCGCGCAGGGTCTGCATAAGATCGCCCCACGCTGCGGGTAAGCTTGCGCGTGACTCATCGACAACAAGCTCCGCCGAACAAGCCAAGCCGTCGCGTACATGGGATAGCCGTTGCACGAGTTGGTCGTAGAACTGCAGGCCTACGACCGCCGCATTCACGTTTTTCGCTATCGCTTGCCGGTAGCTTTCCACAGTGTCCGTTAACTCTACAGGCGCCTGATCAGAGGGGATTTCCCGTAGCGCTTGTTCCATGGCCTTAAGCTCGCTAGCGATCCCGGCGAAGGATCTCGAAAGCGCTGCCATCCCTTCATCGCTCTCGCCTAGCGCCGCCTCGATTTGAGCGATGGCGAGATCGAGCATGCGCACCGTTTCCCGAGCCGGCGTTTGCTCCCGTCTGTCTTGTTGCGCCATAGGGGATCGTTGTTCTAGATCTTGCGGCATTAGGGAAGCTACGCCTTCGTTCAGCGCCGGCTGATCGCTTATCTCAGCCAGTTTCAGGTGCTGCTCCAGATCGAGTAGCCTGGCGGCCTTTCGAAACGGCTCGGAAGGGCTATTCCAACCCAATTCGATCCCGTATCGCTCTGCATCGCGCACGAACGCGGCGAGTAATTGCAGCCCACAGGTATCGATTAGCTCGATCCGGGAAGCATCGAGCAAGACCCGCTGCCTCGCCTCTAACAAGCTGCGGAGCTTCTCCGATAGCGCTTGCACCTGCCCTATCCTGAGCTCGGTATCGAGTTCCATCATGCACTCTGCCGTGCTCATGTGTTGCCTGTTCATCTCTGTGTTATTCCCACTGCGCTCCCAAACGTCGGTTTAAGGTCATCGGCTAGCGACAACACTACCTCCTGATCGTCTGGCGAGCACTTCACAGCGGTTCCCCTTTGATCAACGTCTTGAAGCCAAACTCTGTACCGCTCCCTTAGAACTCTTCCCATTCGCTATCGTCCGTGCCGGTGCCGATGCGTGCAGATGTGGGCTTGGCGGTCTTTGCGGTGGACAGCGCCGCCTTTTTCTCCTTCCACGGCCGAGCCGCGCCGCGGCGCTCCCCGCTGGGATAATCCGGCTGGGATTCCGCTGCGGCAGCCCGAGGAAGCTTGAAAAACGCGATCAACTCATTTAAACGCGCCGCCTGCTCGCTCATGGTCCCGGCGGCCGCGGCGGATTGTCCCACCAAGGAGGCGTTTTGCTGCGTCATCTCATCCATTTGTACCACCGCCTTGTTGACCTGCTCGACTCCGGAGGCCTGCTCCCGGCTCGCGGTGGCGATCTCACCGACGATGTCGCTCACTTTCTTCACCGCATTGACGATCTCCCCTAAGGTCTTGCCGGAGGCATCGACCAGCTTGGCGCCGTCCTCCACCTTGGCCACGCTGTCTTGGATCAATTCCTTGATCTCTTTGGCCGCGGTGGCGCTGCGTTGGGCGAGGTTTCTCACCTCACTCGCGACCACCGCAAACCCACGCCCTTGTTCACCGGCACGCGCCGCCTCTACCGCCGCGTTCAAGGCTAATAAATTCGTCTGAAAGGCGATCTCACCGATCACCCCGATGATGTCGGCGATCTTGCGGCTCGCCGCGTTGATCGCATTCATCGCCACCACCGCCTGGCCGACCACCTCGCCCCCGCGCTCGGCCTGCTGTCTGGCACTGACGGCGAGCTCATTGGCTTGGCGCGCGTTGTCCGCATTCTGGCGCACCGTCGCGGTCATCTGTTCCATGCTGCAGGCGGTCTCCTCGAGGCTGGAAGCCTGCTCCTCGGTGCGTTGGCTCAAATCGGCATTGCCTTGCGAGATCTCCTCGGCCTTCATATTGATCTCGTTGGCGCCTGCTTTGACTTCGCCGATCACCTGGGTGAGCTTCTCCACGGTGGCGTTGGTATCTCGCTTGAGCTGATCGAAGGCCCCCTGATACATCCCTTCGATGGTCTCGGTTAGCTCCCCCCGAGCGAGCGCCCCCAGCACCCGCTGGGTATCGTTGATCACGCGCTCACTGACATCCACCAGCTCATTAATACCCTCGCTCAGTTTTTCGAACATCCCGGTCTCGTCCTCTATCGTGATGCGCCGTGACAAATCTCCCGCTTTGGCGGCCTCGACTAGAGAATGCACGATGGCCTGCATGCTTTCCTCTCGCTTGAGCGCCTGGGTGCGATCGGTCCACTCGAGGACGGTGCCGAAGCGCTCACCCTCGCGGTTCAATACCGAGGAAGCGGCCAAACGGAAGACGCGCCCGCCCAAGCTCAACTCGGCTTCGTGGTTAGCAGAGAGCTGATCGAGCAAGCGCGGCTGGTGAGCGGCAAACAGATCGAGCTTCGCCCCCATCAGCTTGTCGACGTTTAATTCGGGTAGGTCTTTCCGCAATTCGGCCTGAGCGGCACGAAACAGGGTTTCTATGGCCTTGTTGAGGTAGATGATGGTGTGCTCCGCATCCGCGACCAGGATGCTGGTCGAAGCATTATCCAGTGCTTCCTTTATCCGCAGCGTTTCATTGGCCTGCTCGCGCTCTTTCTTTATTTGTTCGCGCAGGTTGTTCTGCATCCGCTTTAGGGAGTACAGCAGCCAGCCCGCCTCATCTTTTCTGTTATCGACCTTGATGTCGTTGTCCAGATTTCCAGCGGCGATGGAATCGGCTAACTTACCTACACGCTGGAACGGTTGCTTGATGTCGTAGCCCACGAGCGAGATCAGGGCGATGGCGAGCAGGAGGCAAAAGCCCGCCAAGCCCAGATCCCGGTATTTGTCCTGGTTAAGACGGGCTATGCGCTGCTGCAGAAGCTCGGTCAGCGCCACCGCGTTCGCATCGTACAGGCGCAAGGCCGCCTCGATGGCCTGGGTCCCGGTGGTGAAGATCTCGCTGGCCGGCACATCGATGATGGGCGCCCGTTCGAGACGCTGTTCGATCCGCTCCAAGAATTGCTTGCTCGCCACGGATAAGGCATGCGCACGGGAAGATAACGGGGGCCTGAGCGCGTCGTTTTTCTCAAAAGCCACGTTCATGCCACGCCGGGTAGCGTCGACCGCTGCGGGAACCTGGATCTTTGCCCTGGCCAGATCGACCTTCTGGTCTGCATTGAGGGTCTTAGCGGCGGCGATCCCGGCGCTCTTGTCTCGCAGCACCCCCAGGGTTTCGACCAGCGGCGGCAATTTGTTCACCACGGCGTCCATGAGGTAATAGCTATCGAGGTCGGGATCCAAGATGAGATTGGAGGTATCGCCCACATGCGCAATCAGATCTAGCACGGATTTAATCAGCGCCGTGTGCCGCTGGAAGCTCTCGGCACCCGATAGGGCGAAGGCGCTGTCTTTGAGCTTGTCCCAATCGGTTTTGATCGCCTGCCACTTGGCGCCGGTAGCCAACCGTGCCCCAAGCTTCTGCTCCATCTCGCCCACCGACTGGAGGGCCGCTTCGATATCGGCTTGTTTTTTCACCAGTCTTTCTTTGAAGGCGCTATCGCCCGATAGGTAGGCGTTGCTCATGCGGCGGTGCTCGGCGAGATGCTGCTGCAGTCGCCGCAGCGGCATGTTGTAGGCTACTCCGTAGATTTCCTTCTGGGCAAAGTCGATCGTTCGGTTTTTTTCCGAGGCCAGAAAGTAAGACAAAACCGTGATCGGTATGCCGAGCGCGGCCACCACGAGGGCAAGCTTCCATTTGAGTGCCAATTGGCCGAGTAATCGCATTGCTGTTACCTCTCTGTCATTGAATCGAATGAGTTAAAACGTCGTTGGAATATCTAGGACCGTTGTCATCAATGAGTCTGCAAAGGCTCATTGATGCTGCTATTCATCACCCAGTCGATATCGAGCAGGATCAGCATCTTGTCATCCACCGTGGCTAATCCGGTCACGAAATCATGGTCTAGCGCATTACCCACATCGGGCGCAGGTTTCACCTCATCGGGCGAGATGTTGTAGACGTCTAAGACCGCATCGACCACCATGCCCATGGTGCGATGGCGGTCCAAACCGATCGCCCTCACCACCACGAACACGGTGGTTGCGCCGAATTGGGCGGCGGCTAATCCGAAGCGTTTTCTGAGATCGACGATGGGCACGACGGTGCCACGCAGATTGATCACCCCCAGAACATATTCGGGTGTGGTGGGGATGGGGGTGACCGAGCTGCATCCTCGGATCTCTTGCACGCTGAGGATGTCTACACCGTATTCCTCCCCGGCGAGCAAGAATGTGAGATATTGGTGTGTTTCCGCTTTCGCCTGCATGGTCACGTCGTTGGAATGTGCCTTAGCTGTCATCGTTGTCTTCTCCTTGAGAAATCGTTTAGGCCGCGATCTGGGTCAAAGATCTGTCTATGCAACCCTGGATGAGGCCGGGTATATCGAGAATCAACGCCACCCTGCCGTCTCCCAGTATCGTTGCTCCGGATACGCCTTTGATCTGCTGAAAGTTTGTCTCCAAGCTCTTGATCACCACTTGTTGTTGGCCCAGCATCTCGTCAACCGAAAGACCGACTCGGCGGTTATCGGCCTCTACAACGACCAGCTGGCCTCGGTCGAGCGCATGAGAGTGTCCATGGAATGCCTGAGCAAGGCGGATGATGGAGATGTATTCATCGCGCAGTTTGTAAAGCTCGATTCTTTGGGCAATGGGGCTCACCCTTGTCGGCTCCACCTGTAACGACTCGACGATGGAGGTAAGCGGAACGACGTAGGTCTCGGTGCCGACCCGAACCAGTTGTCCCTCCAGGATCGCGAGCGTCAATGGCAGTCTGATGGTGAGGGTGCTGCCCTTGCCTTCTTCGGAGCGGATCTGAACATGGCCCCCCAAATCGTTGATGTTTTTGCGCACCACATCCATGCCCACACCGCGACCGGAGATATCGCTCAGCTTTTCAGCCGTTGAGAATCCAGGCTGAAATATAAGATTCTGGACTTGCTCCTCGCCAACAGTATCATTGGCGCTAAGCAAGCCCTGTTCCTGTGCCTTGCGTAGGATTTTTTCCCTGTTGAGCCCGGCGCCGTCATCGCGCACCTCGATCACGATGTTGCCCCCCTGGTGGTAGGCACAGAGCTGCAAGAGACCGGTTTCGGGCTTGCCAGCGGCCTTGCGTACCTCGGGGGCTTCGATGCCATGGTCCAAGGCATTTCTGACCAGGTGCACCAGGGGATCGCCTATCTTCTCCAAGACAGTCTTATCCAGCTCCGTATTCTCTCCAGAGACGCTGAGCTCCACCTTTTTGCCGAGCTTGTTACCCAGGTCGCGTACCAGCCGTGGGAAGCGGTTGAATGAAGCGCCGATGGGCAGCATGCGGATGTGCATGGCCGCTTCTTGTAACTCCCGGGTGTTGCGCGTGAGCTGGATCAGGCCGTCACGAAGCTCATTCACCTGGGGTTGCTCGAAGTCTTCCCCAAATCGGTTGAGCATCGATTGAGTGATGACCAACTCCCCCACCAGGTTGATGAGAACATCGATTTTCTCGATGCTGACTCGGATAGAACCGGTATCCTGTCCCGCGCTCGCTCTTTCGTTCTTGTGACCCCTGGCGTTGGGGATCGGCGAGGAGCTTGTCTCGATCGGTGTTTGCGCTTGCCCTTCGCCCTGAACCTCAGACCCGACCTCGGCTTCAGGTTCGCCCGCATGCTCTTCTACCTTTTTCACCTCGAGGTCGCAGTCGCCTTCTACCCATTGAAAGATCTCCAAGATCTGTTCTCTTGCCAGCTCTCCCTCAAGCCAAAGGTTCCAAGCGAGGTAACAGGTTTCGGGTTCGATCTCCGAGCAAGAGGGCAGCGAGGAGAGATCGGCCTCGACTTGTAAATGACCTAGGGTCGCGAGCTCACGAAACAGGCGGTAGGGATCATTGCCGCTTTGCAGCATATGGGCATGGGGCCGGAAGAAAATTTGCCAGCATGATAGATTGGATTTATCTCCAGGGGACTCTTCTTTGATCGTCGGGTGAGTGATGGGCTCGAGTGCTGAATCCGCCGTGCTTAGCATGTTTTCTAGCCGCCTTTGAGCCGCGGCGATGCGTTCGGCGTTGAGCTCCGTACCGGCCTTAGTGCCATCGACCATCTCCCGCAAGCAGTCTACGGACTCAAGCAGTAGGTCGATAGCATCCCGCGTTACCGCACGGCGCCCATCTCGCATCTGATCAAGAAGCGCTTCCAGGACGTGGGTAAACTGCGGGATCTCGTTTAAACCAAAGGTAGCACTACCGCCCTTTATGGAATGAGCGGCTCGGAAGATGGTGTTGATGGCCTCGGCGTCGGTGCATCCCGCATCGAGCTGTAGCAAGCCTGATTCCATTACCCCCAGGCCTTCGTAGCACTCTTCGAAAAATACCGCTAAAAATTCGCTTAGATCCATGGACACGGATGACTCCTCCCCTCTTCAATTCAAACCGTTAGCGAGCTTGCGAGTCTGCGAAGGAACATCAGCCGAGAAGCATTTTTATCGTGCCGATCAACTTAGCTGGCGTGAAGGGCTTTACGATCCACCCTGTGGCGCCGGCGGTCTTGGCCTGGGCTTTTTTTTCCGCACTGGACTCCGTCGTCAGGGTAAGGATGGGCGTGTGCCGATAGTCGGGCAAGGCGCGTAAGGCCTTGATCAATTCGATGCCGTCCATGCCCGGCATATGGACATCCGTTAGCACGAGGCCCACTGCCTTTCCCCCGGCCACGCGTAATGCCTCTTGTCCGTCTGAGGCTTGGACTACCTCGAACCCGGCCTGCTCCAGGGTGAATGACACCATCTTTCGCATGGAAGCCGAGTCATCCACGGCGAGTATGCTTGACATCGTAGCGTGTCCTCCTTAGTTCGCTCGAAACAGAAAGCTTGCTCATCAGGCTGCGCCAAACATGCCCGCCCACGACCCCATGGAGGGGCATCAGGAGGGCCACGGCGAACGCGCCTGGCACAAAATGCTTGTGCTTTGGAAGGCGCGAGCAACCAATATGCCATCCGCTCGGACGAATGGGGTAAGCACAATAACATATTATTTTTTATTGATATTTCTGTAACGAGCCCGTGCGCCGACGGCGCCAATGGGGGATACTCGTCAAAAACCTGGCGTCCCGTGTCGGTGCACGCTTGCGAAATCGTTCTGGCGGTGCCCTAGAAAGACGGGTGTTGACGGGCTTTTGGCTTGGTACCGTGTGGGGTCCAATCGCAAACGACGACCGATCGATCTGCCATGACGCGCCCGTATGGCTTTCGCTGCAAACTTTCTCTATATTGCCAAACCACAAATCAAGAAGAAAAGGTTTGACGATGAATATCGCACAGTACATTCAGGAAATGAGCACCGTGACGAAAATCCTGCTCGGGAGTATGTTTGTGATAGTCGTCGGGTTTATTCTGACGGGTGGCGAGGAGTCCGCGGAAGAAAAGCAAGAAAAGCAAAGTATGGTCTATATGGGGGCACGCCAGATCACCGTGGATTTCGCGCGCGAGGCCTGCATGAAGCAGCTAAAAAACCACGTATCGTCGGATATCGGCTATCCGACTCAGGCAAAAACGGATCCGATGGCTACTGCGACTACATTGACCTGGCAGGGCAAAGGCAAGGAGTTCAAGTCTATTGTATGCAACTATCACAAAGACAAAGGCTTGACCGGCTTAAGCATAGACGGGGTAGAGAAATTCGGCGCGGCATCTGTGGACCCTGGCAGCGAAAGCGGGAAGACGATAGAACCTGAGAAAGCCGCCGAAGAGCCAGCAGTGGAAACGAAAGCGGCGGAAGTCCGGTAACGCTCGCTCCCAATCTATAGTCTATGTCGTGAACGAGCTTTCAAGCCTAAGAATTGGCTAATATAATGGTGAGGCTGTCGCCGTATGGACCCGTGAGGCAGAACCCGGGTTGTAGGGCGAGCGGCGCGAAAGTGGCGGAATCGGTAGACGCGCTGGTTTTAGGTGCCAGTGGGGAAACCCGTGAGAGTTCGAGTCTCTCCTTTCGCACCATTTCACGTGGCAGCAACCAACTCTGGCTTCCACGAAGCCGCGCCGTTTGTAGCAGGTGGGTCGACAATGCAGGTATCCATTGAGCACACTGGCGATTTAGAATGCCGCATGACGGTGGAAGTCCCGGAGGAACAGGTTAAGGCGGAGGTCCAATCGCGTTTAAGCTCCTTGTCCAAGCATACGCCCATCGATGGCTTTCGCCCGGGTAAGGCACCGGTCAAGGTCATCGAACGTCGCTACGGCGGTCGGGTTCGCTATGAGGTGATGGAACACCTGATGCGATCGAGTTTTCAAGAAGCCCTCTTAGCCGAAAATCTCGCGGTGGCAGGGCGCCCTCGGATCGAACCTGCGCAAAGCTCACCGGGCAAGGGACTGAGTTACACAGCGACGTTTGAAATCTATCCCCAGATCAAGCTAGCTGACGTGGAAAAACTCGAAATAACACGACCTGCGAGCGAGATCACCGAGATCGACGTCGACGCCATGATCGAAAGGCTGCGGCATGAGAACCGGGATTGGGTGCCGGTGGAGCGCACCGCGTCCGAGGGCGACAAGGTTAATATTGATTTTGTTGGCTTTGTCGATGACAAAGCCATAGAGGCGGGGCGAGCCAACGGTTTTGAGGTACTGATCGGCTCATCGATCTTACTGGATGGATTTGAGGACGGTTTAAAACGGCAGGGCGCTGGGGATGAATTCGATCTGGAGCTGCGTTTCCCCGAAAAATATGCCAAGCCGGAACTGGCCGGCAAACCTGTTCGCTTTTCAGTCAAAGTCAATCAAGTCTTGGAAGGAAAGTTGCCTGAGTTAGAAGCCCCGTTTTTTACCAAACTGGGAATGGGCGAAAACAGCCTCGAGGCCTTTAGGCGTGCAGTCAGGAAGACTATGGAAAGAGAGCGAGACAGTGCTATCAGGAACCGCACCAAGCAAAATGTCTTGGAAGCTTTGTTGCGAGCGAATCCAGTGGAATTACCCAAAGGATTGCTTAGGGAGGAGTCTCGGCGTCTAGTCGAGCAAAGGAAGAAAGATCTGCTGGCACAAGGCTTGCCGCGGGAAAAATTGCCAAAGCTCTCGGAGGAGAGCTATGCGCAAGAGGCTAGGCAGCGCTTAGCGCTGGGCTTGATTCTAATTGAAATCGTGCGTCGAAATGGATTGAAGGCAGACCCTGCAAAAGTGCGCCAAAGCGTGGAGGCGATTGCAGCCAACTACCAACATCCTCAAGCTGTTATAAAATGGTACTATGAGGACGAAAATCGCCTGACCGGGGTGAAAACCGCGGTGCTTGAACAGGAAGCAGTTGCTTGGACGCTCAGCAAAGCTCCAGTCAGGGAAGTGCCATTGCCGTTTGAAGCCCTAATGAATCCTGGACATCAAACCCCAATAACCACCTAAAATGCCCGAATTACCCTCAGCGCAGGACAACATTCGCGCCCTGAATCTGGTCCCCATCGTCGTGGAGCAGTCTGCCCGCGGTGAGCGCGCGTACGATATTTATTCTCGATTATTAAAAGAGCGCGTGGTGTTTCTGGTGGGTCCGGTGGATGACGGCGTGGCCAACCTGATCGTTGCGCGGTTGCTGTTTTTGGAGTCGGAGAACCCGGACAAAGATATTCATCTGTACGTCAACTCGCCCGGGGGCTCGGTTTCAGCAGGGTTAGCCATATACGACACTATGCAATTCATTAAACCAGAAGTGAGCACGATGTGTGTCGGTCAGGCGGCCAGCATGGGCGCTCTGCTGCTCGCCGGGGGAGCGAAGGGCAAACGCAGCTGTTTGCCACATTCCCGGATCCTGATTCATCAACCGCTGGGTGGGTTTCAAGGTCAGGCGTCGGATATCGACATCCATGCCAGAGAAATCCTGAAAGCGAGAGAGCGTTTGACTGAAATCTTAGCTAAACACACCGGGCAGTCGGTCGAAAGGGTGAAACTGGATACGGAGCGGGATTATTTTATGAGCGCGGATGAGGCCAGGAAATATGGCGAATATGGCTTGATCGATAATGTCCTTGATAAGAGACGGGAGGCCTAAGACCAGTCATGCCGATGTGCCGGATCGCTTAGTCGAGGTGTTATATGGGTAATGGAAAGCAAAACAAAGGCGATAACGATCGCCTACTCTACTGCTCATTTTGCGGCAAGAGCCAACACGAGGTGCGGAAGCTGATCGCCGGTCCGTCGGTATTCATTTGCGATGAGTGTGTAGAGCTTTGCAATGACATTATCCGCGAAGAAGTGCAGGACAAGGGTGGCGGCAGTATCGGCAGTAAGTTGCCAACGCCGCACGACATAAAAAAGATCCTAGACGAATACGTTATCGGCCAACAGCAAGCAAAAAAGATCCTTTCAGTGGCCGTTTATAACCACTACAAGCGCCTGGATACGACTCTCAAGCAAAATGATGTGGAAATCGCTAAGAGCAACGTGCTCTTAATAGGCCCCACAGGCAGTGGAAAGACCTTGCTCGCAGAAACGCTCGCACGGTTGCTCAACGTGCCCTTTACGATTGCCGATGCGACCACGCTTACGGAAGCGGGTTATGTGGGGGAGGATGTCGAAAATATCATCCAGAAGTTATTACAGAAATGCGATTACGACGTCGAAAAAGCGCAAACTGGGATCGTGTATATCGATGAAATCGACAAGATTTCAAGAAAATCGGATAACCCTTCGATAACAAGGGACGTCTCTGGCGAAGGCGTGCAGCAGGCTTTGCTCAAGCTTATCGAAGGCACGGTGGCGTCAGTGCCGCCACAAGGCGGGCGAAAGCACCCGCAGCAGGAATTCCTGCAGGTCAATACCGCCAACATTTTATTCATTTGCGGGGGGGCTTTTTCCGGTTTGGATAAAATCATAAGGGATCGTTCCGAGAAGGGCGGCATCGGTTTCGCCGCACAGGTGAAGACCAGGGCCGGTGGCAAGCGGATCAGTGAGTTCCTGCACCAGGTTGAACCGGAAGATTTGATCAAATACGGCCTTATTCCTGAATTCGTGGGGCGCTTGCCGGTCATCGCGGTGCTAAACGAGCTTGACGAACAACAGCTCGTTCAAATTTTGACTGAACCGAAAAACGCCATCACGAAGCAATACAAAAGGCTTTTTGATATGGAAGGTTGCGAGCTCGAATTTCGCGCAGACGCCTTGCGCGCGGTGGCCAGAAAGGCAATGGAGCGAAAGACGGGTGCGCGCGGCCTGCGCTCCATCCTCGAACACAACTTGCTTGACATCATGTATGACTTACCTTCCCTGGACGGAGTTGCGAAGATAGTTATCGATGAGGCGGCGATCAACGGTGAAACCAGGCCGTTGACGATATATGAGGGTTCGGAGAAGTCACAAGCGGCATTAGACTGAGAGAGTTTGTGAAGAAATCCTCAGCGAGCGAAGGAAGCTCAGTTCTGCCGCAGCGCATGACCGTTTCGCCGGGAGCGAAATGGAGCGCAGCCCCGAAGGCGAGAGTCCCAAGGATGAGACAAGCAACCTGATGGTATTGAAATACATGAGGATTTTCTGAGCACCGCCGGACGAGATCCCGAGCACGGTAGATTGGTTCACAAACTACGAGGCCGTCGGGTCCTAGCCAAACACAGCAATAGATACACAGCAATAGATGATGGTGGAAAATAACGTTTTCGTTCTCCCGGTACTGCCCTTGCGCGACGTGGTGGTTTATCCCCATATGGTCATTCCTTTGTTCGTAGGGCGGGAGAAATCCATCAAGGCGCTAGAGACGGCTATGGACACCAATAAGCGCGTTCTGCTCGTCGCCCAAAAGAGCGCAGCACAAGACAATCCCGGTATCGAGGATCTCTACAAGGTGGGGACGGTTTCCAACATCTTGCAACTGCTAAAGCTGCCCGACGGCACGATTAAGGTATTGGTAGAAGGCGGCCAACGCGCGCGGATCATGAATTTTGTGGAACAAGAGGAACTGTTTAGCGCCGAGGTCGTACTGCTCAATGCCAAAGAGACGGATGCGCAGGAAGTCGAAGTGCTCACTCGATCGGTACTGAACCAGTTCGATCAATACGTCAAGCTCAATAAGAAGATCCCCGCGGAAATCATCTCCTCTTTGGCCAGCATCGATGAACCGGACCGATTGGCGGATACGATAGTTGCCCATATGTCGATAAAGCTGGACGACAAACAGAAGTTTCTCGAGATCGTGGACACCCACCAGCGGCTTGAGCAACTGGTCCATGTGATGGAGTCCGAAATCGACTTGCTGCAGGTCGAACAGCGGCTGCGTGGGCGGGTTAAGCGCCAGATGGAGAAAAGTCAGCGCGAGTATTACCTGAACGAACAGATGAAAGCCATCCAAAAGGAACTGGGTGAGATGGATGAGAGTGGGGGGGAGCTTGACGAACTGGCGAAGAAAATCGAGAGCGCTGGAATGACCAAGGAGGCCAGTGATAAAGCCAAGGCCGAGCTCAACAAGCTGCGGATGATGTCACCGATGTCGGCAGAAGCCACCGTAGTTCGCAACTATATCGACTGGCTGCTTCATGTGCCTTGGAAAAAGAGAACCAAGAGCAGCCGCGACTTAGCCAAAGCAGAGCAGATCTTGGAGGCGGATCACTATGGTTTAGAGAAGGTCAAGGAACGGATCCTGGAATATTTGGCCGTGCAACAGCGGGTAAAAAAGCCTAAAGGGCCGATTTTATGTTTGGTCGGTCCGCCGGGTGTGGGAAAAACTTCACTGGGACGCTCCATTGCACGGGCTACCAATAGGCGTTTCGTGAGAATGTCACTCGGTGGAGTACGCGATGAGGCGGAGATCCGCGGCCACAGGCGAACGTACGTTGGTTCTATGCCTGGGAAGATCCTGCAAAACATGGCCAAGGCGGGTACCAAAAACGCCCTCGTGCTTCTTGACGAAGTTGATAAGATGTCGACGGACTTCAGAGGAGACCCGGCCTCTGCCTTGCTAGAGGTCCTTGATCCCGAGCAAAACCACGCTTTTAGTGACCATTATTTAGAGGTCGACTACGATTTATCGGAGGTGATGTTTGTGACCACAGCGAACACCCTCAACATATCATGGCCCTTGCTCGATCGAATGGAAGTCATTCGTATTTCGGGATATACGGAGGAAGAGAAAGTCAATATCGCCGTCAAGTACCTTATTCCCAAACAAACCAAGAACAATGGACTGAATTCGAAGGAGATTAAGGTAGCAGAGAGAACCCTTCGAGAGATCATTCGTTACTATACCCGCGAAGCGGGTGTGCGCAACCTGGACCGACAGCTGGCCAAGATCTGCCGCAAGGTGGTAAAGGAAATCATTTTGGCAAGAAAGCAAAACGGCGTAACGGTTGCCCCGGGCAGCCTGGAACGATACCTAGGCGTAAAGCAATTCCGTTATGGCTTGGCAGAAGAGGAAGATCGAGTCGGGCAGGTAACCGGTTTGGCGTGGACCGAGGTGGGCGGAGATCTCCTGCACATCGAAGCGGCTGTGGTGCCGGGTAAGGGCAAGGAGACCTATACGGGCCAGCTTGGTGGGGTCATGCAGGAGTCGATTAAAGCGGCGATGACGGTGGTGCGCAGCCGCGCGCATTCGCTTAATATCGATCCCGGGTTTTATCGAAAACACGACGTGCACTTCCATGTGCCGGAGGGGGCAACGCCCAAAGACGGTCCTAGCGCCGGGGTCGGCATGTGTACCGCGTTGGTATCGGCTCTCACTCAAATACCCGCACACGCAGAGGTTGCCATGACCGGGGAAATTACCCTGCGTGGCGAAGTCTTGCCTATAGGCGGTTTAAAGGAGAAGCTGCTGGCGGCTCTGCGAGGAGGCATTAAAACGGTGTTGATTCCGGTTGAGAACGAACGAGAGCTCTCCGAGATCCCTAAAAACATCAAACAGCATCTCGATATCCGTGCGGTTCGTTGGATCGAAGAAGTGCTCCAGGTGGCATTGCAGCATATGCCACAGCCCGCCGCGGTTGAGGAGGTCGGGGAGGCCCTGCCGGCAGAGAAAGCCAGCACAGATTCTGACGACGTGGTGCTGGCCCACTAAGGACTTAAACGTCCAGTCCCCACCCGGGTTTTGCTTGACGCCATTTGAGGCGCTTGGTATAAAGCCGCACGGCTGCAACAGAGAGGGGAGAACGGTTAACCGCTCGCACACGTTCATCCGTGCCGCCGATGACAGGCAACTTGCTTGTGGTATTTGGAGGATAAGGTAAGCATGAATAAAGCAGAGTTGATTGACGTTGTAGCAGAAGCCGCTGATATCTCGAAAGTACAAGCGGGTCGGGCGCTTGACGCCTTTGCAAATAACATCATTGTAGCGTTGAAAAAGAATGACCAAGTTACCTTAGTGGGGTTTGGGACATTCGGCGTGCGCAAGCGGGCCGCTCGCTCAGGACGTAACCCGAGAACCGGTGAGACGATCCGGATCAAAGCGGCGAAAGTTCCCACGTTCAAACCTGGAAAAGCACTCAGGGATGCCCTAAACTAAGCGCCTCCCTGGGTGCTTAGCTCAGTTGGGAGAGCGTCGCCCTTACAAGGCGAAGGTCGGGGGTTCGAACCCCTCAGCACCCACCAAACCCGCAGAATTTGCCGGAGTGGTAGTTCAGTTGGTTAGAATACCGGCCTGTCAAGCCGGGGGTCGCGGGTTCGAGTCCCGTCCACTCCGCCATTCTATTCAATGGCAAGGGGTATGTCTTGCGCCCTCCCATTTCTTCCTCTAAGGCGCTTGGTCCAAGAATAGGAGTCGTCACCGATGTTGCAGCGCATCCGGGAAAAGTTTCAAAGTTGGGTGCTTGGCGTGTTCGTCGTTTTGTTATGCGTTCCCTTCGCGCTCTGGGGGATCAACAGCTACTTTGGTGGTTCAAGCGGTGTCGTAGTTGCTGAGGTCGATGGCAATGCCATCGATCGGAGCCAGTTCCAGCGCGGATTCGAGCAATTTCGTACCCAACGACAAATGATTTTTGGGGCGAATTTCGAGTTTGACGAAAATCGCCTAAAGCGCGCGGCCCTTGATCAGATGATCGAGAATTTGTTGTTAGAAAAAACCGGGCTAAGGGCGGGTATGCGGATAAGCGACGAACAGGTTGCTGATGCCATCGGCACCATGGATCTTTTCAAAAAAGACCGCATGTTTACGCAAGAGCTATATGAACAACTGTTGCGCGCAAGTGGCATGAACCCGGTGCAATTCGAGGAGCGTTTGCGTCAAGATCTACTGAATGCTCAGCTGCGCCAGGGCCTGGTGGACAGCGAATTTCTCACCAAGAGCGAATTGGAATCGACAGCTAAACTGCACGACCAAAAACGCCGCTTGGTTTACGCAACGATTCCCGCCGAAGAGTACCGATCAGCAATCGCGGTAAGCGATGAGGATGTGCAATCGTTCTACCAAGAGCACCGCAAAGATTTCGTGACCCCTGAACGGGTGAGAATAGCGTACCTGGATTTATCCCTCGCGCAGTTGGCGAAACGGGTGACGGTCAGCGAGCAAGCCCTGCGAGAATTTTACGATAATCATAAAGGCGATTACGCTAAGCCGGAACAACGTCGCATTCGATACGTTTTGCTCAAGTTGCCGAAAGATGGGGACAAGGGCCGCATAACCGCGGCGAAGGAAAAAGCGCAGGAAATCGCATCGCTAGCCCGAGGAGGAAAAACCCTGCAAGAGGCCTTCGATGCACAGCTCGGCAAACAAGACGTGGGGGCTGAATTCGGGGAAACCGACTTTTTTCAAAAAGGCGCGATGGATCCAGCGTTCGATGCAACCGCCTTCGGCTTGAAACAGGATGAGGTGAGCGAGCTCATTCAGACCGAAGCAGGTATTCAGATCCTGCAGCTCAGCGGCCTCAAATCAGGAACCGTGAAATCCTACGAGGAGGCGAAGAAAGAGTTAGAAGAGGCATATCGCCGAGAGCAAGCTGAAGGTCAGCTCTACGAGGATATCGAACGCTTGGCCGATCTGAGCTTCGAGAATGCGGACACCTTACAGCCTGCCGCCGAAGCCCTGGAACTGCGCGTGCAGCACAGCGACTTCTTTTCGCGTGACGGCGGGGGAGGGATCGCGACAGAATCCAAAGTGATAGAAGCGGCATTTAGCCCCGCGGTTTTGGATCACAGGGAAAACAGCGAAACCTTAGAGCTTGATAACGATCGGGTAGTTGTCCTGCGGGTGGAGGAACATAAGCCAGCAGTGGAAAAGCCTCTCTCCGAGGTGCGAGAGGAGATCATCAAAAAAATCACCGACAAAACGGTGAGCGAAAAGACTAAAGAAACTGGAACGGCTCTATTGGGTCGGTTGCAGAGTGGCACATCGCGGGAGGATGTGGCGAAAGAAACCCAGATCGAATGGAAAGAGACCGAGCCTGTGGGGCGCGCCGATGCCGCTTTAAACCGTGCCGTACTGCGCATGGCATTCCGCTTGCCTGATCCTAAAGAAGGAAAGCCAAGCTACGGAGGTGTTCAGTTAGGGAACGCAGATTATGTGCTGGTCGGTGTATTGAGTGTGGAAGACGGCAAGGGCGAAAAATCGCGGACGGATCCCCGCAGCGAATGGATCGCTCGCCAGGGAAATCAAAGCTGGCGCGATTTTGTCACCGCCCTAAAGCATAAAGCGACTATCGCCGTCTATTCCGACCAACTATAGGGCACTTCGATAGATTGCCTCCCAGCAATCTATCGAATCGCAAAGCGAAAAGCAGGATTTTGCTTTGCTCCATTGGTCAATCAGTCAAACGTCCCTCTGGGGGCGGGCACTCCGAATTAATCGAAGTGCCCTTTGGCGTTGCTGTTCGAGAAAATGGGGAGACCCCGTTTCGGCTGGAGCCGGTTAGGCTCCGATATGTTTCATCAGGCGGCGCAGCACCGCATGAGGCGCTGTATTGGGTCGAGGAAGATCCTTGGGTGTTCCCCGTTTGATCTTAAGATGCAGAAACCGGGGGCCGGATAATGCGCTGCTGCCTAGAAAAGAGTCCAATAGCAACAGATCGTCTCCTTCGGCGACCACCGTATAACCGCATGCCTCGGCCACACGGGCGAAGAATACGCCGGGGGAAACGGTCTCCTGCCCGCCGGTGGCTTCGTGTGCTTCGTTATCCAGCAGGATATGGGTGAAGTTCTTGCCACCGTATGCACCAACAGTGGCGATGTTGCCCATGCGCATCAGCGCCGCCCCGTCTCCGTCGATCACCACCCCCCTGAGATTCGGGCGGACGAGGGAAAGGCCCAGCCCAAGCGAGGAGGCGCAACCCATGGACCCGACCATGTAGAGGTGATTAGGCCGATCGGCGATGGCGAAAAGCTCACGTCCCGTATGCCCGGTGGTTGCGATCAATGCGCTCGCTTTCTCGGGTGTGAGCTCCACAATCCGTCGCAAAGCTTCATTACGACTGGGGCGATTATCCTGCCAGGAAAAACTGCGCCGGGTCGCGCCTGTGTTGTTTTTCTTCTCTGGTTTACTGGCAAGCGGATGAGGCGATATGGCCTTCTGGCCCATTACCAGGGCGTACGGCATATGCTTCGTGCGCATGGATTCCAGTGCCCGCTCTAGGACCTTCGGGATCTCCGCGGCTTCCGTCGGAAATGGTTCCCAAGGAACCTCCATCAAATCGAATAGCTTGCCGGTGATACGCCCGATGAGCTCGTGTTGAGGCTCATCCTTAATACCGGGCGCGCCACGTTGCGTGCATATCAACAAAACTGGGATTTTAAATGGGTAAGTCAACGACGTCAGGGGACTCACGGCATTACCAAGGCCAGAATTTTGCATCATGACCACGGCACGTTTGCCTCCGGTTATTATGCCTGCGGCGGTCGCGAGCGCATCACCTTCGTTTGCAGAGGAAACATACTTAAGCGAAGGATCCGCAATGACATAGTTGATAAATGGGGTAAGCAATGAGCACGGAACTCCCGTGTACCATTCAAAGCCCAGTTTTCTCGCTGGTTCTAAAAACTGCCGCGCTTCGATCATCGGTGTGCTTCTCTTGATTTTTGATGTTGGGCCTCTAAAACTCCTTCCGTGGGATTTCTAGAGTCCAAAAGCGCTTTTTTAAGTTCCGCCATGGGTGAAATCGTCGGCCCGTTCCAGATCCTCCAGCGAGTTTACGTCAAGCCAGTGACCGTGGATATAGAGCACTTTTATCCGCTTGCCCTGGGCGACGAGGCAATTGAGCAGATGGGGGATCCCCAGTTGATCAAAATCTCCCTGCTTGATCAGTCCATTCAGTGCCTCGTTCAGCCATCGACTCCCCTCGGCGTTGGCCTTGATCATGCCGATCCAGCGCCCCACGGACCTTCCCAATTCGCATTCAAGCTGGTCTGATACCGACAGCAGATCCACGTCCTGGTCCAAATAAGAACGGTCATCGGCGCTACTGCAGTAAGCATAGTCCGGCGTTCCGCTGATCGGTGTTGCCGTCATCTGAGAATCGACGACGGCGACTAGGGGATCGCGCCGCTCCAACAGATCGCGCAGAATATACCCCCGGAAAAGCAGATCTCCGTAAAGGATGACCGCCTCGCCCTCAAGCTCCTGCTGCGCACAGGCAAGCGAGGCAAGCTCGCCTGTTTGTTCGTGACGCGGGTTTAGGGCAACTCTGAGGCCAGGGACATCGATGGCATCGGCCCGGTAACCTGCAACCACGGTGAGATCGTTAACGCCCTGTCGCTTGAATTCGTCAACCAGGCGCACCAGTAAGGGCTTACCCGCAACAGGCACCATGACCTTGGGTTTATGAGCGGTGAGACCCTTCAAGGCATGTCCTCGCGTGGCCGCAAGGATGACCGCCCGGGTGGGCGGTCTGACAGCGGTGAAATAACGCCGTTCCGCCGCCAACAACTCATCCGCCCCTTGCAAGCGGAAGATCTCCTCCACGCTTGCAATGCGGTCCTCCACGCTTACGGTGGATCCGCTGCGAGCGATCGTGCTCGCTACGGCTTGCATATTGGCCACGGCGGCTCGCAGCATGTGGTTAGCCCAGATCACTAGACTCACGCCCGCTCGCCGAAACGCCTCCATCGGTGTGTTGTAATACTTTGTCGGCACGACGACCAAGGGCGCGCGCCGATCCCAATGCTTGGCGAATTCCAACACTTCGCGCGGCGTCGACAGTTTGCTGTGGATAAGGATCGCATCGGCACCGGCCTGGGCGTAGGCTTCGGCGCGGCGCAAGGCTTCCGGTACGCCCCATCCCGCAATCAAGGCTTCAATCCGCGCGATGATGCAGAAGTCTTGGTCCAACTGACTGTCTTTACCCGCTTTTATCTTGCCGCAGAATTCACGAGCATCCGCGAGCGCTTGGCGCTCACCCGCGATAAAGCTGTTGGTCTTGGGAAAAAGCTTATCCTCTATACACACCCCAGCGATTGCGCGTTGCTCCAGCTTTCTGACCAAGCGGCGCATGTTGTTGAAGTTCCCGTATCCGGTATCCCCGTCCAATAAGATCGGGATATGGGTAGCATCGGCCATAAACTCCAGCATTTCCACTACTTGGGTCCAGCTCGCCTCGTTGTTATCGCGCACCCCGTATTGAGCGGAGAGTGCGAGACCGCTCGCCCATATCCCTTTAAAACCCGCTTCTTCGACGATACGGGCGCTGGCGCCGTTGTGCGCTTCGAGGATGAATTCGAGGTCCGGCGATCCCAATAAGGCCCGTAGCTGTTGGGGTTTCGTGGGCGTGAACGGGTGAGTTTGTGGCGCGCTCATTCGGCCGACAAGCGATTTGTTATTTGATCCTTCGCGCGTTCGATGTCTTCTCGGAAATCGATCTCTATCCAAGGCAATCCAGAAATGTCCTCGTAACCAAACTGTTTGGGATCGGCCAGCAGCAGATCGCGGATCGCTTCTTCGTAATGGGCATCGTGCTCTCCCGTGTCGAAGTAGCATGCACTTCGTTCAGCCAGGCGCGCCGCTACCGGAGCGCTGAAGCGAAAAAAGCCTACTGACTCGCCGATGAAATCATAGCGCAAGTCGCGCGCGAGCTGTTTCCGGAACTCAACGAGCTGACCCTCGCGCACGCAGAGTTTCATCGGTTCCTCCCCTGGTTCGAAGTGGCGATCGAGCAAGAAGACGTTCTGGTGCGGGGAGTTGATCAACCGCTCCAGCATGCGCCGATCGTACAATACATCGGCATCCATTAGCAGCAGCGAATCGCAACTAGCCAACTCTCGCCTCATGGCCCACAAGGTGACGATGCTTCCTCGTTCAAAGTATGGATTATAGACGGTACGCACCCGGTCCTCGGCGTGGGCTTCCCTCAAGGCTTGGTGGATCTGTTGCGCCTGGTAACCGATGCCGATAACGATTTCTTCTGTGCCGAGATCGGTCAACAGCCGAACATGGCGCTCCAGCAAGGAGCGGCCGTTAAACGCAAGCAAGCATTTCGGCTTTCTGGCGAAATCGCCGCCCAGCCGGCGGCCGACGCCTGCTGCCAGAATAACGGCTTTCATCGCGGGTGCGCTACCTGTTTAGATAGTCTTCTCGATTACCCCACCGCCAAGACAGATCTCACCCTGATAAAACACCACCGATTGTCCGGGGGTAACCGCCCGTTGCGATGCGTCGAAGCTCGCCCACAAGCGATCGCCTTCTACCCTTACCACAGTGCAGGTTTGATCGGCTTGTCGGTAGCGGGTCTTGGCGAGGCAGCGGCATGGGATCGGGGGCGCTTCACCACTGACCCAGCTCAACTCTTTAGCTACCAGCGAGCGGCTAAACAGCAAGGGATGATCGTGACCTTGCGCCACCATCAGGATGTTTTTTTCAAGATCTTTAGCGATGACATACCAGGGGGTCTCCGCGGCTTCTCGCACACCGCCAACGCCTAAGCCCTTGCGTTGTCCGAGGGTATAAAAAATCACTCCGTCGTGCTCCCCAATCACCTTCCCATCGAGGGTCTGGATCTCGCCCCTTTGCAGCGGAAGGTAACGCGTGAGGAATTCTTTAAAGGGCCGTTCACCGATGAAGCAGATCCCCGTGCTATCCTTCTTATCGTGGGTGACAAAACCCGCCTCGGCGGCCAGCCGACGCACGAGCTGTTTGTTCAAACCACCCACCGGAAACACCACCCGCGCGAGCTGCCTTTGCCCCAGCGTGTACAGGAAGTAGCTCTGATCTTTGGCGTTGTCTAAGCCACTTAGTAATTGATAAGCGCCATCGTGCATTCGGACGCGGGCGTAATGGCCGGTGGCGACCAGATCGGCGCCTTGGTCTAAGACCTGATTTAAGAATGCCTTGAACTTGATCTCGCGATTACAGAGTATGTCGGGATTGGGTGTCAGTCCAGCACGAAGCGCCGCTAAAAACGGCTCAAAAACCTCGTTCCAATACGCTTTGGATAGGTTTATCGTGTGCAGGGGGACGTCCAACTTCTTGCACACGGCGTGTGCATCCAGGATGTCTGTCGCGGCGGTGCAGCAAGATCCTCCCGCGTCTTCCTCCCAGTTCTGCATGAAAAACCCGTCTACCTGGTAGCCTTGTCGCCGCAGCAGCAGGGCTGAGACGGAAGAGTCGACCCCGCCGGAAAGCCCGACGATTACTTTTTGAACAGGGTTTGAATAGCGAGCCGTTTTCACCCAAAACACCCGGCCTATCAACGCTAAGATCTTTGACTAATGCCGCCCGTCGCGCGGAAGCGGTGGACGGTGCGCACGCATCGGATCAAGCTCGAGTCTACGAGGTCCCCTAGGAGCCTGGCGAACTTAGCAAGGATCTACGCGGCGGTGATCTATTTTTCCGATCATTTTCGTTAAATAGAGCGCGCTATTCGCCTCAAATGATCGAAAAACTGCCCTCGATTTTCCCACTCGCCTCGCGACCATCCCCTATGTCCGACAGGCTCCTAGCGGTCATCGAGTATGATACCCTCTCTTGCGGGAGGGCGCGATAAGCTCTGCGGGCATTGGGAGCCCTGGTTGTTAGGCGTGGGTTTGGATCGGTCTTGCTTGTCGTCAGGATCGCCTTGCGCATGGATATCGCCGATCATGAAGGCCACCCTTCTAATGGGGGGCTGTTGCAAATTGCAATACAATCGAGAGCATCGAACACGCCGGTATAGCGATCCTCACGGTCGATAGCAGGAACCTGTGGCCGAGTTTAGAACAATCGAAACATGATGATGCACTGGCGACATGGAATACACCAACCCGGTGTGCTGGCTGCCTTAGGGGCCGCTCTTCTGTTCGGTGCGGGTACACCGCTGGCTAAGCTGCTGCTGGACACGGTTAACCCGTGGTTGCTGGCGGGCCTGCTTTATCTCGGTTCCGGCGTCGGCCTCATGCTGTATCGCTGGCTGTGCCGTAGTCCAGCGGTGCGGCTTCCTGCCCATGAAGCGCCGTGGCTCGCCGGGGCGACTGTCGCCGGCGGCATCGTCGCACCGGTATTGCTGATGTTCGGCCTAAGCGCAATGCCCGCGTCGAGCGCATCGCTCCTGTTGAATGCGGAAGGGGTGTTCACCGCGCTCTTGGCATGGTTTGGATTCAAGGAGAATTTCGACCGCCGCATCGCGCTGGGGATGGTCGCCATCGTCGCGGGCGCAACGATCCTGAGCTGGCCGGGCGAAACCCGCTTTGCCGAGGGGTGGCCGGCGCTGGCGGTGCTCGGGGCGTGTTTGGCGTGGGGCATCGACAATAACCTCACGCGCAAGGTGTCGCTGATTGACGCGACATGGATCGCCGGGGTCAAAGGGCTCACCGCTGGGATGGTCAATCTGGGCTTGGCCTTCTCGCGCGGTGCGACGCTGCCGCCCGTGCCCAATGTCGCCGAGGCGATGGTCGTAGGCTTCCTCGCCTACGGGGTGAGTCTCGCTCTGTTCGTGGTGGGGCTGCGCCACCTCGGTACCGCCCGTACCAGTGCCTACTTCTCGATCGCGCCGTTCTTTGGGGCAATACTGGCCCTGCTGTTCGGTGAGACGCTCACACCGCAACTGCTGATTGCGGGCGCGCTGATGGCGCTCGGGATCTGGCTGCACCTCACCGAGCGTCACGAGCACGAACATGCCCATGAGGCGCTAGAGCACGAGCACGAGCATTTCCCCGACGAACACCATCAACACGAACACGACGAGCAACCGGGCACCCACACCCATCGCCACCGGCACGCACCGTTGACCCATTCGCATCCGCATTTCCCGGATGTACACCATCGGCACGGCCACTGAGGAGAGTGGCGTGCAGCCACGCGGCTGGCTTCTGGCTAGGCCCAATGTTGGCGAGTGAGCTTGCGCCCGTGGCGCATAAAAACTGCACTGCGGCGCGCCAGCATCATCGACCCGCCTTTCTCCTTCATCGAAGCTCATGGGCCACCGTGCCTTGGGGATGTCGGTACCAGCCCGGATCGCGGTAGTCCCCTGCCGCCTGGTCCTCTCTGATCTTGATCACGGTGAACATGCCCCCCGCCTCCATGGCTCCGAACGGCCCGCTTCCGCCGCTCATCGGAAGCGTGTTCTCCGGCAACGCCTTGCCATGCATATCAGTCATGTCCGACATGCCGGTCTCACCCATCGCCATGTACCCCGGCAGAAGCGAGGTGATTCGCTCCGCGACGCCGCGCTGGTCGACGCCGATCATGTTGGGGATGGCGTGGCCCATGGGGTTCATCATGTGGTGGACCTTGTGGCAGTGAAACGCCCAGTCCCCAGCGGCCTCGGCCACGAATTCAACCACCCGCACCGCGCCTACCGGAACGTTCACCGAGGTCTCCGGCCATTGGGCCGAGGCCGGGATCCAGCCCCCGTCGGTGCCGGTGACCCACATCGCGTGCCCGTGGATGTGTATCGGATGGTCGTGCATGCTGAGATTGCCGAGGCGGATCCGAACGCGCTCACCCACCCGCGCCACCATCGGGTCGATGCCCGGGGAAACCCGGCTGTTGAAGGTCCAGAGATTGAACTCGGTCATGGTCGCTGGCTTTGGCGTGTAGGTACCAGGCGTTATGTCCCAGGTGTGTAGCAAGATGCAGTAATCGCGGTCGATGCGTGGCTGTGGCTGGGTCTTTGGATGCACCACGAACATACCCATCATCCCCATGGCGAGCTGCACCACCTCATCTGAATGCGGGTGGTACATGAAGGTGCCGTTCTGGCGCAGCGTGAATTCATAGACGTAGGTCTTGCCGGGCGGAATGTGAGGCTGGTTTAGCCCGCCGACCCCGTCCATTCCGTTGGGTAGGAAAAGGCCGTGCCAGTGGACGCTGGTCGCCTCGGGTAGTTTATTGCTCACCAGGATCCGAACCCGGTCTCCTTCGACCGCCTCGATCGTGGGGCCAGGGGTCTGACCGTTGTAGCCCCAGCAGTTGACCACCATGCCGGGGGCAAACTCCCGCTTCACCGGCTCGGCCGTGAGGCGAAATACCTTGACATCCCCGTCCATCGTGCAGGGCAAGCGGCTGCCATTGAGCGTGACCACCGGTGTGTAGCGATCGCCAGCGCTCGGTGGGTGAGGTGGTGGGGTATGCGTGAGAGACCCATCGGCAACTACCGTTGACTCGGATCTGATCAAGACCGCGCCCCCCCCAAGCAGTGCTGCGGCCTTCCAGAACAGTCCAAACAGTTCACGTCGTGTCATGCTCGTTCACCTCGGATGTTGATGACGCGGCTCTCGCCTCCAGCAGGCTCGGTGTCGAGTCGCAGTGGATGTCTGTGCAGGCGGGACGAGCAGGCGTTCCCCAAGCACCCGCTCGAGATCCGACCAGGCCAGCCAGAATTCCCGAACTGCGGCTACATAATCCCGCGCCGCGTTGAGCTCATTCTGCTTGGCGGCTAAGAGATCATAGACTCCGAGCCATGCCGTTATACTGCCGTTGCGTCTCCACGAGGATGGTGTCCCTTAAGGGCAATAACACGCGGCGCAGATAGTGCACCTGCTCGTGCGTAGCGACCAGGCGATCTCTGGCTACACGCAGCTCGGCCCGCAGATCCACCGCGAGGGCGGCGAGCCGCTCTTCGCTTTGGCGCAGCTTCGCTTCTAGGCGCGCAAGCCGCGCCTGGCCCCGATCGAAGATGGGGAGGCCAAGCTCTATGCGTGGTCCGGTGAATTGCCCGTCCGGCTCCCGGTGGGTAGCAATGCCGATCCCGAGCAGGCTCAGCCACCGGAATCGAAGCGCCGTCTCAAGCGTTGTGGCTAAGGCGTCGACCCCCCGTTTCACGGCGCTTAATCGCAGACTGTGCGCGATCGCCCGCGCTTCCAAGTGCGCGAGCTCAGGCAGTGATGCCGGTACTTCGGGCAAGCGCCCTGGAGTCTCCCAACGAATGTCGCTTCCCCACAGCCCGAGCAGTCGGTTGAGCTGCTCCCGGTCGCGACGGCCTTCGGCCTCGGCGCGGGCGAGATCGAGCAGGGTCTGAGCGTATAAGGCCTGATGCATGCTCTGCTCGAGCCGGCTCAAGGTCCCTGCCTTGACCTGACGCTCAGCGAGCTCCGCGGCCGCTTCGGTGCTGAGCGCCGCCGTGCGCAAGAGCGCCAAGGCCTGCGCGTCTCCCACCAAGGCGTAATAGGCGGAGCGCACCTTGGCAGCGAGATCAAAGACTCGGCTCGCCACTTCGAGCTTCACCTGCTCGAAGCCGACCTCTGCTGCCCGCTTGCGGGCAGCCAGGGTAAAAAGGTCCAAGAGATCCTCGATGAGGGCGACCTCCCACTCGATGCTCGGCCCGAACGCCGCAGTTCCGGAGAAGACCGGGTTTTTTGCAAGGCCGGCCTGAATCAGATCGGCGCGCGCGATCCCGAGTTTCTCGTAGCTCGCTTGAAGCAGGTGGCTATTGAGCACGGCGATCTGGACGGCGGCCTCAGCGGTCAGAGGTCTTTCGAGCAGCTTGCGAACCGCCTGCGCGACTTTGGCATCTTCCCTGTTTCCCGTATTCCAACGGATCTCTGGGCCGAGCCTCTCTGTGGCGAGGCGTTCAATATCGGAAAAGCCGTGCTGGCTGGGGAGGCTAGCGCATCCCACCAGCAAACCAAGGATGGCCAGCGCCGTCCATGGCCCCAGATGAGCAAGAACCGCTTCTAGCCAAAGGGCTTTAACAGATTGTTGAAAAAGGCCTTTTACGGCCTTTTTCAACTCGCGCTGGCCAAAGCAGATGCGGCGGCGCATCCTTACGGCGCTTAACAGGGTGCTTTCAACACCTTGAGCACTTCGATTGATTCGAAGTGCCCAGCGGTATAGGGATATGCCGCACACGGTTCAAAGCAAAGCGAAAATCGCATTTTTGCTTTGGGATGCGAAAAATTCCACGGATGGATTTCGTCGAAGTGCCCTTAAGTCACAAGCCCTGTCAATGAGCCCCTTGGGGTGGCCGGTGCCCGGGTGTATGAACGGGCTGCACCGTCGGACCGGTCCTGAAAGCCTCGGGCGTTTTGTAGGACTGCAATATTCCGCTCGGCGCCAAGGCGGATGACGCCGGCGCCTCGGGGTTAGCTGGATGGTTCCCTGCCGCGTGGCGAGCTTCCGTAACCCAGGCACAACCGCCCAAAAGTCCTATACCTATGATCAGTAACATGATGCGTGCCTTTGTTTTGCTGCGCATTTCGTAACCTCTATCGAAACCGTGTAGGAAACCAGTGAGTTCCAACGCTGGGTCCCCGCGAGACGGTAACGCTTCGCGGGCAATCGCATGGGCAGATGTCATGACCCCGCACACCTGTGCATTCCGGCTATCAGGGGGTGATGGCGGAGTTTCTGAGAGTATATGCGGGTGGGTGTGATCGCGCCAGAGCTAGTCTCTTGCAATGGGTATGAGTCTGAACATGGGGCCGTATTACCCAAACTTATCCTGCGGGCGCAGGGGTTCAGATAAGCGTCGGTCCGCGTTCCTCAGAGCTTGTGAAAAAATCTACTGCGCTCGAACTTCGCGTTCCGGTGGTGCTCGGAATCCTCATGTATTCCAATATACATTTCGGCTGCTCGTCCCATCCGTAGGACTCGCCCCTGCGGGGCTTGCGCTTCAATTCGCTCCCCGGTGAAACGGTCCTGCGCTCCGGCGGAACGCGACTTTCTTTCGCTTGCGATGATTTTTTCACAGTCTCAGGCGGCAGGCGGAGCTTCATGAAGCATCGCACTGATTTCTGTTAACAACTGTTGGTCATGTTGTTTGATACACCGTTTCGACTCTTCTTCTTCTTTCTTGATGAGCTTCATCGCGTTTTCGCGCTCGCGGACCAGCCGCCGTTGCTCCTCCGAGGACCAAAACGCGTCTTGTTCTTGCACCCAGCGCTGAATGTCCGCCTCGATCCGCGCACGCAATAATTGTTCTTTTTGGCGTTGGAGATCCAGTTTTTCCCGGTTGGCTTCGTTGGCGGCTTCGGCTTGAGCCTGGGCACGCTGGGCCACGGCTAGGTTTTGAGCAGCTTCGCTGAGTTCGGTTTCCATCGCAGCGACTTGGGCTTCCATGTCGGCTTTTTGCGCTCCCGATTCAGCGATCTCCTGTTCCTTGCGCACCCGGGCGAGATGTTCCTCGGCAGTCTGCTTGATGCTCGTAGCCTCTTTTTTGATCAAGGCGGCTTGCTGCAGTTGTGCGCTCAGTTTCACCGTTTCTCGCTCTATCCGCTCGCGCTCGGCCTGCATGGTGGCCTGTTGTTCTTCGTGCTGTCGCTGGTAGGCGGCCTTGTGTTGGGCGACAATGCGTTCCGCTTCTTCGGCAGCCGCGCGGCTCGCCACTTCGGCCGCAGCCTTTTCTTTGCGCGCCAAGGCGAGTTGTTCCGCATTGCTGGCGAATTCTAGTTCCAGTTTTTTGCGTTCCTCTGCTAATTTCTCCTCGTATTCTTCGCGCAGTTTTTTCTCGAGGTAGTGCTGTCTTTGCTGAATCTGGCCCTCCTCCTCGGTGGCGACAAGGCGAGCTGTCTCCATCGCTTTTTCTATACCCCTGGCCTCAGCGAGCTTGCGCTTAGTCTCCTCGGTTTGTGTCGCAAGGCGCTCGCGCTCCAGGCGGAGCTGCTCTTCCACTTCCTCTCGAAACATCCTTGCTTTCTTCAGTTCTTCTTCTTTCTGGGCGTAAATCACCGTAATGTGTGCTTCTTGTTCCAGCAAACGCTTTTTGGTTTCTTCGTTTAAGCGATGAATTCGCTCCTGATCCCGATGCAACCTTTCCGTCTCAGCCGCAACAAGCTTGCGCTGCGTTTCTACTTCCTCTTTCATGCGGCAGGTTTCGTTTTGCTCCGCACTGACCCTTTGTGACTCTTTTTCCAGCTCATGCTCTTTAGCTTGCAGCCTTTCCTTGACCCTTTGCTCATCGGCCTTTAGTTCTTCGCGCATTTGATGCGCCTCGAACAGCTCCAAAGTCACCCGCTCCGCCTCGTGGTCGATCCGTTCACGCTCGGCATGCATCTTCCTTTCTGCAGCTTTCTGCGCGTCTTTGATCCGAGATCGCATGCGCTCCGTTTCGCCAATCGCCTCGTTGACACGTTTTGACTCTCTCTCGAGCTCCTCTCTTTTCGCTCGCAACCTATCCCTCTCCGCATGCTCGGCGGCCTTTAGTTTCTCGCGCATATGATGTGCCTTGAACAGCTCCAGGGTCACTCGATCCGCTTCATGCTCGAGTCGCTGGCGTTCCGCCGATAGCTTCTGCTTAAACGACTGATGAGCCGCCTTGACGTTCTCCCGCATGCGTTGGGCTTGCCCGAGCGCCTCGCTGATGCGTTTCGCTTCTTCCTCCATGCGCGCGCGCTGCGCACGCAGCTCTTCTTCCGCGGCGGACTCGGCGGCGTGTTTTTCCTGCTCGGCTTGTTCCTTGAGCTCCAAAGCCTTGCGCAGCTCACTACTGGTTTTCTCGAGCTCCTCTTTCAGAGCCATAGAATCTGTCATATCGGAAGAAACCGTTTGTAGCCTGCCGGTAGCGACGAGACCCCCTTCCAGATAGCGCACATCAAACCCGCGCTCGGCAAGCAGGAAGGTTCCGACAATGCTACGAGCCCCTGTGTCGCAGTAGACCACATAGCGCTTACTCTCATCGATGGTGCCGGCTTTACGGCGGATGTCGACTAGAGGCAGGTTAAGGCTGCCCTCCATGCCTGAGTCTTTGTGTTCGTCGGGAAATCGAACGTCCAACCATAATGCCCCCTCTCGAACGAGTTCCTGCGCACCCTTGTAGTGAATCGAAGCAACGAGCGGTTCTTTAACCAAGACATTAAAATCATCCCGATTCAGCCGCACCAGGTGGCCATCAGTCAGCATGAGGACACTGGCGTTGCGCCTGCTACCACCCAACAGGGCCTCTTCACCAAACCGATCGCCGCGCCCCAACTCAGCGAGCGAGGGCGACTTGCTTGTCCGTATTCGGGATCCGGCGCTTTACCACACACCGACCATCGCAAACGATGTAGTAATAATCTCCCACCGAGCCTTGAGCAATGATTTCCTCTCCCTCACGCGCAGGCATTGGTTCTAAGATAGCGAAGAGTCGTTGCAGGTTACTTGCGGGTAGTTGATTGCAAAGCGGTGACTCGAGGAGAACGCTCATCCAGTCGACCGCGTCTTCCCCACCACTTTCGCTCTGTTCTGAGCGCTCGCTCCCTTGGCTGCAAAGGTTGACCAACTCCTCTAGCGTTGGTCGGTGAACTTGCAAAATGGTGACGGTCGACTTCGCCTTCCCGGAGACTTGTCGCGGTTGCAGCTGCGCTAGGGTGTATTTTGCCTCGTCAGACCCCGCCGTTACGGCGGTCAATCCCCCGCCGGTCGAGGAGAGCTCGAGCTCACCCTGCAAGAGGTACAGCGATAACTCGTCTCGGTCGCCTTGTCTAAATACGTACTCTCCGGCACGGTAATCAACAACGCGCGCACGTTCCATAAGTTGACGCCGATGCTCTGGAGACAAGCGGTTAATTGGCACCAGCTTTTCTGTCGCGCCGTTCAAATCAAGCGATGTTTGTTGGGACATTTCGGCCTATCCACCAAAAGTTGCACACGTATCTGATTATCGGCAAGTAAAAAAATATCTTTAGGGCGCTTCGATTAGTCGAAGTGCCCACCCTCACAGGGACGTGAGGACATTGGTAAGTGATCGACCAATGGAGCAAAGCAAAAACCGCGCTTTTTGCTTTGACCTGTCGATCTCTACGCTCCGATGAAACCGAGAGGGCACATCCTGTGCCAAGAAAGGAAGGCGCTTTTTCCCGACGCGCCCGGTGGGTTGTTGGCGCTTTGTGCGAGGGATCTGACGATGGGCGTCAAGAACCTAGCCGGCCCTACTAAACTGCGGCGTAGCGCCCGGTTTGCTGTGACCAGAGCACATTGCCACGCATACATGCCTTCAGCCCATGCAGGTAGGCTTTCAAGCTTGGGTCGTGTCCGATCCTCGAACAGAGCTCTTCCTCGCAGGCGATGAATCTCTTGACATCGGCGTTGATCAACTCGATCCCCCAATGGATCGCTTCTTCAAGGCTCATACACCGATGGCTCATCAGCGCATGAAGCAGGTTATAAGGGTTGCGGTTAACCAAGACCTCCTTACGGTAGGAGAAAATGTCATTGGTCAGCGCCACGTCTTGGGCGCCTAGATCTCTTAGCATCTGAACCGCGGGATCGCTGAGAATATCGCTGCCGAGCTCCAGGCCTTGCTGGCTTATCTCTATCAGATCCTGGCAGGTGTAGACGGCGGAGTCGTAACTCCGTTGAATCAGATAAGACGGCACATCGGGGACGGTGCCCCTGGCCCAGTTCTCCGCCGCCTTGAGCGTGCCTTTGAAAAGATATTCCTCTACGTCATCGGCAAATCGCGACAACCAGGTCTCGCTAGCGATGCGGCGCATGCGATCCCAGATATCGAGGGTAAAATGCTCCAAGGGCGTGGGATCTGAGCGCAAGACTCCCTTCCTTAGCACAGCCAAGCACGCCTCCATATATTCTCGAAGCTTATGGGGTCGCTTGCCAAACTGGGTTTGCTCGTCCGCCTGATCATCGAAGAAAAAGAGCCACGAATGCCAGTCGTTACAAAGCTTGAAGCGCTCTAGCGTCGCCTTGGGATAGGCATAGCCAGTCAACAATGCGAACTGAGCGCGGTCGAATCCCGGTACTTCATTCGCCGTGATCAACTCTAGCTCGAGCGCGCGCGCTCTCGTGGCTTGATGCGACTCATCGCTGCATGGGCTGGGGACAGAAGGCCATGAGGATGGGATCGCTAAATCGGATAGGCTTAGCCATGCATCCACTGCGTTTTCCTTCGGCTGTGTTTGTTTTTCCACCACCTAACATGAAGACTCGTGTTGAAAGCGAATGCGGCTTTGAGAGCATATTCTGTTCCATTAGGTAGGTCCCGTTTGCATCAGCGCTGCCCTGCAACAAGCGGCGCACCGTTTTCCAGGGAGGTCCAGCCTCCCCCTTCCTCGCCGATATAGAAACCTTGCATGAAATCCACGCCCATCTCCCTGAGCAGATCCAGGGTCGTGGCATCCTCCACCCCTACGCCGATCACTTGTTTTCCATAAGCATGCACCATGGCCACGACCGCGCGACAGAAATCGCGATCACTCTCGTTTAGCGCCAAACCCTTAACCAGCGAGCGGTCGAGCTTCACCCACTCCACCGGGAGCTTCCTTAAGTAATATAGCGAGCTAAAACCGGCACCGAAATCGTCTAGGGCGAAGCGGAAACCCAAACCTGTCAGCTCCTCCATGAGGCCCCTGGCCTTCTCCAGATCGGAGATCGTGGTGGTTTCCGTGATTTCGAACATGAGCCGGGCCGGATCGAGACGGCCTTCGCGCGCGGCTAGCTTAAGCGGCTCCGCCCACCGCGCGTCGCTTAGAGCCGCGGTCGAGAGATTGATGGACAGACCTTTGTCCGGGGAGCACAGGAGGGTGCTCAAGGCTTCCTGCGCGACGAAACAGTCGATCTCCTCCATCAAGCCCGCCCGTTTCGCACCCGGCAGAAACTCCTGAGGCAATGCAACCCGACCATCCGTAAGCTTAAGCCGAAGCAAAGCTTCTCGATGAACGACGTTGCCCCTCGCTGCCTCAACCACGGGCTGAAAATGAAAAAACAGGCTTTTTTCCGAAAGCGCCAGCGTGAGCAGCTCTTTTGTGTAAGTCGCGCCCTCCTCTGCCTCGGCTTTGCCTTGCCGGTAAACAAAGGAGCGCGAGCGCCCGGCCCGTTTCGCCTCGTACATCGCCATATCGGCGTTGGATAACAGTTGCTGCGCGTCAGCGCCTTGTTCGGGCAAGAGCACGATGCCGATGCTGGCGCCGACCCGGTAGCGCTTGTCGACATACACGAAAGGCGCATCCGCGAGCCGCTGGTTAAACTGTTTGGCGAAGGTCTCCGCACCCGAGGCGTCCGTGTTCGGCATCAGCACGGCGAACTCATCACCTCCAAGGCGCGCCAAGATGTCCGATTTGCGGGTTCGCAGCTTGAGCTCCTCGGCGATCATGCGCAACAAAGCGTCGCCGGCGGCATGGCCGCTGGTGTCGTTGATCTCCTTAAAATGGTCCAGATCGAAGAGCAAGAGCGCGGTGCTCACTCCGCTTCGCGACACTTCGTTATAACTGCGGGTAAGCTCTTCGAGGAAGCGGTGGCGGTTGACTAGGCCGGTCAAGGTGTCGTGGTTGGCTAGCCAACGCATCCTTTCTTCCGCCTGCACCCGTTCTGTGACGTCTAAACCTACCGACACCAGTGCGGCTTCATCGGGTCGTTCGCCGTGCAAGCGCGTATGCACCCAAGTCACCTG
>Ga0187892_10002400_pt1 | contig 37771 bp, 35 predicted proteins | sample MA1701073metaG_FD_139345 | JGI IMG/M metagenome (GOLD analysis project Ga0187892, IMG submission 139345) | Bio-ooze microbial communities from a basaltic lava cave in the Kipuka Kanohina Cave System on the Island of Hawaii, USA - MA170107-3 metaG ... | reverse complement strand
TCGCGACCATGTCTCGCCCTGGAAGTCGGTGTACAAGATTCACCGACTGACTCGCGCTCCGGTCAGCTTCGTGCTGAGCTCGGGCGGCCACAATGTCGGTATCGTCAATCCGCCGGGCGGCCCCGCATCGCATGCGCAGGCAGGCTACCGCTTCGCCTCCCATGGGCCGGGCATGGCGCCCGCCAGCCCCCAAGGCTGGCTTGACTCGGCTGCGCAGCGCGCCGGTTCATGGTGGCCATACTGGCAGGACTGGCTGCGGGAGCACTCATCGGGCACGGTCAAGCCGCCACGGGTCACCGGCCTGCTGTTCGATGGCGAGCCTCTGGCGGCGCCCGGGAGCTATGTGCACATGGGCTGAGGGGGACGGCCGGCGCTTTAGGGCGCAATACCAGCGCAAGTGGATGCTGGCCGGATTGGCTTTGAGGTATCTGAAGCTGAGGCCGGTAGCCGACCCCGTGCAGGGCGCGCATATCGAGGCGTGGTTGCCGCAACGCGCCGATGCAGCGCTCGAGTTCGTCAATAGGCGATGCTTTGCGCCCTGGGTAGATAACGAATTTGTAATCCACGGGTCAGCGCCCTGACCCCTGCCGGCTTTCAGAATTGCTGGATTACCAAGCTCGTGACGTAAGCCGGGCGTGCGGTTTGGCGGCACGACATGACGATAGGAACCTGCAAAATGAACGAGATCGCAAGCGTGATTCTTGGCGCAACCCTTTGGGCCGTGGCGGTCGCCCTCGCGCTCTTCGGTACCGCTATTGTTTCGGGCGTTTCTTGGGATTCGGCCGTCCCGTTTGCGCCCTACTTGCTGATCCTGGCTTGCCCGGTGATGCATCTGTTGATGCGCCCGAGCCACAAAAGGGACGCGGGACATTCCGACGCTTCCACAAAGTGAGCGTTGGCCGGGACAGCAACTGTGCATAGGGCTGCTGCAGTTGAGAACTTTTCAGAACTTTTGTCCCAGGCCCGGCTCTGTTCAACTAAACTTGCTGTTGTCGCAGCCCACCTATCGCGCTCCTTCGCACTTCAGCCCATGACCCGGAATCGCTGCACCCGCCTGATCACAGTGCTGTTCGCGCTGGTCGGCCTGCTGCTCATGCAGCAGGCGGTGGCGAGCTATGCCTGCCCGGGCCAGGTACAGAAAGTCAGCGAAGCCGCAGCGATGGCGCAAGCCGACATGTCATGTGCCGACTCCTTGCCACTCAGCATGGACGACGAGCAGCCCAGCCTGTGCCATGCCCATTGCCAGGCTGGCCAACAATCTGCCGACACGTACAAGTTGCCCTCCCCGGTGGCCATCAGTGCCTTGGCTGCCGATTTCACGTTGCCGGTCACTGTCCCGGCGTTTTCGGGGGTGCCGCTGCAGGTGCCCCACCTGAAGCGCACCACGGCCCCGCCTGTAGCCATCAGGAACTGCTGCTTCCGCATTTGACCTCTTAGACCGTCTAGCCGCCCCTGTCTGATGTACTCTGGAGCATCGACGGGTCGTCATTCGTGCTATGGAGGTTTCATGTCCATTCCATTTCCGATTTACCGGGCCGCCGCTGCCGCCCTGCTTGTTGCCGTTGGGGCGCCGTCATGGGCGGCTGACCCATTGACCCTGGCGGAGGCGCAGCGCCTTGCCGTGGGCCGGTCCCAGCAATTGGTTGCCCAAGACGCGCTCACCAGCGCAGCCCGCGAGCAGGCCGTGGCTGCCGGCCAGCTGCCTGACCCCGCGCTCAAGCTGGGCGTGGACAACTTGCCGATCAATGGCCCCGACAGGTTCAGCCTGACACGTGACTTCATGACCATGCGCCGCATTGGAGTCATGCAGGAGATCACGCGCGCCGAAAAACGGCAGCTCAGGGCAGAACGATTCGAACGAGACGCGCAGCGGGTGCTGGCGCAACGGCAGCTGACGCTGGCCAATGTGCAGCGCGACACCGCTCTGGCTTGGCTGGAGCGCTATTACACCGAGGCCATGCGCGAATTGGTTCAGCAACTGATCGCGGAAGCTGAGTTGCTGGTGCAGGCCGCCGAGATCGCTTTTCGCACCGGCCGGAGTAGCCAGGCTGATGTGTTCCTGGCCCGCGGCGACGTGATCGGGCTGCGGGACCGTCTGAGCCAAATCGATCGACAGTCGCGCACTGCCAGCCTGATGCTCGCCCGATGGGTGGGCGCTGCCGCCGCCGAGCGATCGCCTTCCGGACCGCCGCCGTGGCAAAGCACGCCGCTGCGGGGTGAGTTTTCGCGCGAACAACTCAAGCAGCATCCTGATCTGCTGGCCATCGGCGCCGAGATTGATGCCGCCGAAACCGAAGCACGACTCGCTCAGGCCAACAAGCGATCCGACTGGAGCGTCGAGGCCAGCTACAGCCAGCGCGGTTCGGCGTTTTCCAACATGGTCTCGATCGGGGTATCCATCCCGCTGCAATGGGACCAAAAAAACCGGCAGGACCGTGAGTTGGCCGCCAAGCTCGCCTTGGTCGATGAAGCCCAGGCTCGCTACGAAGACATGCTGCGCACCCGTGAAGCCGAGGTGCGCGGCGGGCTCTACGACTGGCAAACGGGCAAGGACCGGGTGGCCCGGTACCGTGATGAACTGATCCCGGCGGCCAGACATCGCTCCCAGGCGACCCTTACCGTCTACGGCACCGGCAAGGGCGACCTGTTCGGCGCTCTGCTCGCGCGCCGCGACGAGGTCGATGCCCGCATGCAGGCCCTGACCCTTGAAATGGAAACGGCTCGTTCATGGGCCCAGCTCAACTTCCTGATTCCCGACCTCGATACGGCGGCGCCCACCAAGGACTCACCATGAACAAGAAACTCATCATTGCCGCGCTGTTGGCTGCCGGCCTGCTCGGCGCGGGCGGTTACGGCCTGTACGCCCTGGGCATGAGACACGGCAGCAACATGGCCCCCGCCGGTGCAGGCGGCCCGTCCGAGAGCCCGGGCACAGCGCCCGCGGCCGTCCCCCAAAGCATCGCTGAGGGTGAAGAAGCCACGCGCCGCCACATCAGCGCGGGCCTCAAGGCGGGAGACACCGATCCGGCGACGGGCCGCAAGATCCTCTACTACCACGACCCCATGGTGCCGGGCAACAAGTTCGACAAGCCGGGCAAGTCGCCCTTCATGGACATGATGCTGGTGCCGGTCTACGCCGACGGTGACGCCGATCAGGGCCAGGTCACCGTCAGTCCCCGCATTCAGCAGAACCTGGGGGTGCGCACCGCGCCGGTCACCGAAGGCATGCTGTCGCCGCAGGTCGCGGCCGTGGGCAGCATCGCTTTCAACGAACGCGACCAGGCCATCGTCCAGGCCCGGGCCACCGGTTACGTCGAGCGGCTGCATGTGCGCGCCACGCTGGACCGGGTGGCCAAGGGCCAGCCGCTGGTCGACCTCTATGTGCCGGACTGGGTGGCCGCACAGGAGGAATTCCTGTCGCTCAAGCGCATGCAGGGCACCGACCTCGCGGTGCTCGTCGACGGTGCCCGCCAGCGCATGCGCCAGGCGGGCATGAGCGACGAGCAAATCCGGCTGGTCGAGGCCAGCGGCAAAACGCAGGCGCGGGTCACGGTCACGGCGCCGCTCGGCGGTGTGGTGGTGGAACTCCTTGCGCGCGAAGGCATGACCGTGATGGCTGGCGCGACGCTGTTTCGCATCAACGGTCTGTCCACCGTCTGGGCCAACGCCGAGGTGCCGGAGAGCCAGTCGGCCTTGCTGCGCCCGGGCGCCAAGGTGCAGGCCAAGAGCCCGGCGGCCCCCGGCGAGACCTTCGACGGCAAGGTGCAGGCTATCCTGCCCGAGGTCAACCCGGCCACGCGCACGCTCAAGGCTCGACTGGAGCTTGCCAACCCCGGCGCGCGCTTGGTGCCCGGCATGTTCGTCCAGATGCAGTTCGTGGACATGCGGCCCGCGAAGACCTTGCTCGTGCCCACCGAGGCGGTAATCCAGACGGGCAAGCGCACGGTTGTGTTGCTGGCCGAGGACAACGGCCGATTCCGCCCGGTCGATGTCGAGGCCGGCATCGAAAGCGGTGGCCGGACCGAGATCAAGCGCGGGCTGCAGGCTGGCCAACGCGTGGTCGTTTCCTCGCAGTTCCTGATCGATTCCGAGGCCAGCCTCAAGGGCGTGGAAGCCCGGCTGAACGAGGCCCCGAAGCCGGTGGCGGCCAGCAGCGCTGCGCGGCACGAGGGTGAGGCGAAGATCGAGGCCATAGGCAAAAACGCGGTCACGCTGTCCCATGGGCCGATCCCCTCGATCAAGTGGGGTCCCATGACGATGGACTTCAAGCTGCCGCCCCAAGGATCGCTACCGCGCCACCTGGAAGCCGGAGATCGGGTGAGCTTCGAGTTCTACATGGATGCGGACGGACTGCCCCAGCTGACCCGTATCTCTCCCATGGCCTCCGGACCTCAAGCATCAGGGAGCAGAAAGTGATTGCCCGTCTCATTCGCTGGTCCATCAACAACCGCTTCCTGGTTCTGCTGGCCACCCTCATGGTGAGTGCCTGGGGCGTGTACTCGCTGCTGAAGACGCCGCTGGACGCGCTGCCGGACCTGTCGGACGTGCAGGTGATCATCCGCACCACCTACCCCGGGCAGGCACCGCGCATCGTCGAGAACCAGGTCACCTACCCATTGACCACGACCATGCTCTCGGTGCCGGGCGCCAAGACGGTACGCGGCTACTCCTTCTTCGGCGACTCGTTTGTCTATGTGCTGTTCGAGGATGGAACCGACCTGTACTGGGCGCGTTCCCGGGTGCTGGAGTACCTGAACCAGGTGCAGTCGCGGCTGCCGGCTCAGGCCAAGGCCTCGATCGGACCCGACGCGACGGGTGTCGGCTGGATCTACCAGTACGCGCTCATCGACCGCGGCGGCACGCACGACGCGTCGCAGCTGCGCGCGCTGCAGGACTGGTTTCTCAAATACGAGCTGAAAACCGTGCCCAATGTCGCCGAGGTGGCCTCGGTGGGCGGGATGGTGCGCCAGTACCAGATCGTGCTCGATCCGGACAAGCTGGCCGCCTATGCCATCCCGCATACCAAGGTGGTCGAAGCCATCCAGAAGGCCAACCAGGAGGCCGGTGGCTCGGTCCTTGAGCTCGGCGAGGCCGAGTACATGGTGCGAGCCTCGGGCTATCTGCAGTCGCTGGATGATTTCCGCTCAGTACGGCTGATGACCACGCCTGCGGGCGTCTCGGTGCGCCTGGGTGACGTGGCGCGCATCCAGCTGGGGCCGGAGATGCGACGCGGCATCGGCGAACTCGATGGCGAGGGTGAAGCCGCCGGCGGTGTGATCGTGATGCGTTCGGGCAAGAACGCACTGGAGACCATCGCGGCCGTCAAGGACAAGCTCAAGACCCTGCAGGCGAGCCTGCCCAAGGGGGTGGAAATCGTGCCGGTCTACGACCGCTCGGGCCTGATCGAGCGGGCCGTGGAGAACCTGAGCCACAAGCTGCTCGAGGAATTCATCGTCGTCGCGGTCGTGTGCTTCATCTTCCTGTTCCACCTGCGTTCGGCCTTCGTCGCGATCATCTCGCTGCCGCTGGGCATCCTGGCCGCGTTCGTCGTGATGCACTACCAGGGGGTCAACGCCAACATCATGTCGCTGGGCGGCATCGCGATCGCGATCGGCGCGATGGTCGATGCCGCCGTGGTGATGATCGAGAACGCGCACAAGCACCTCGAACAGTGGAACCACGAGCATCCGGGGCAGACCCTGGAGGGGCCGCATCGCTGGCGCGTGATCGGCGATTCGGCGGCCGAGGTCGGGCCGGCCCTGTTTTTTTCGCTGCTCATCATCACGCTGTCGTTCATTCCGGTATTCACGCTGGAGGCGCAGGAAGGACGGCTGTTCTCGCCGCTGGCGTTCACCAAGACCTATGCGATGGCGGCAGCGGCTGGCCTGTCGGTGACCTTGGTTCCGGTACTGATGGGTTACTGGATCCGAGGCCGGATTCCCGATGAGAAGACCAATCCTTTGAACCGATTCCTGATTGCGGCCTATCGGCCGCTGCTGGATGTCGTGCTGCGTGTGCCGAAACTCACCCTGCTGGCCGCCGCCGTCATCCTGGCCATCAGCATCTGGCCGCTGCAGCACATCGGCGGCGAGTTCATGCCGCGACTCGACGAGGGCGATCTGCTGTACATGCCGTCGGCGCTGCCCGGGCTGTCGGCCGGCAAGGCGGCCGAACTGCTGCAGCAGACGGACAGACTCATCAAGACCGTACCCGAGGTGGCCAGCGTCTACGGCAAAGCGGGACGCGCGGAGACCGCCACGGACCCGGCGCCGATGGAGATGTTCGAAACCACCATCCAGTTCAAGCCACGCGAGCAATGGCGCCCTGGCATGACACAGGACAAGCTGGTGGAGGAACTGGACCGCATCGTCCGGGTGCCGGGCCTGGCCAACATCTGGGTGCCACCGATTCGCAACCGCATCGACATGCTGGCCACTGGCATCAAGAGCCCGGTGGGCGTGAAGGTGGCCGGGACCGACCTCGCGACGATCGACCGTCTGACCGGCGAGATCGAACGCGTGCTCAAGGACGTTCCAGGTGTCACGAGTGCATTGGCCGAACGCTTGACCGGCGGGCGCTATGTGGACGTCGACATCCGGCGTGACGCGGCCGCGCGCTTTGACCTGAACATCGCCGACGTGCAGTCGGTCATCAGCTCGGCCGTGGGCGGCGAGAACATCGGCGAGACGGTCGAGGGCCTGCAACGCTTCCCGATCAACATGCGCTACCCCCGGGAAATCCGGGATTCCCTGGAGAAGCTGCGTGGCCTGCCCGTCGTCACCGAGCGCGGCCAGCGCCTGGTGCTGTCGGATGTGGCCGACATCCGCATCACCGATGGTCCACCCATGCTGCGCAGCGAAAACTCCCGCCTGTCAGGCTGGGTTTATGTCGATATTCGAGGCCGCGACCTGCGCTCTGCGGTTCAGGACATGCAGCAGGCAGTCGCCGAGCAGGTCAAGCTGCCGCCGGCCTATTCGGTTTCCTGGTCGGGCCAGTTCGAGTTCCTGGAACGCGCCACCGCCAAGCTCAAGGTCGTGGTGCCGTTCACCCTGCTCATCATTTTCGTGCTGCTGTACCTGACATTCAGGCGCTTCGACGAGGCGCTGCTGATCATGGCCACACTGCCGTTTGCGCTGGTGGGAGGCATTTGGCTGCTGTACCTGCTGGACTACAACCTGTCGGTCGCGGGAGCGGTGGGATTTATCGCCCTGGCCGGCGTCTCGGCCGAATTCGGCGTGATCATGCTGCTGTACCTGAAATCCGCCTGGGACGAGCGGCTCGAGCAGGAAAAAACCGGTGCCCCGGACCTGTTGGACGCCATCCGTGAAGGCGCGGTGCTGCGCGTTCGGCCCAAGGCGATGACGGTGGCCGTCATCCTGGCCGGGCTGTTCCCCATCATGTGGGGCACGGGGACTGGCTCGGAGGTGATGCAGCGCATCGCCGCACCCATGGTCGGCGGCATGATCACCGCGCCGCTGCTGTCGATGTTTGTCATTCCGGCTGCCTATCTGCTGATGCGCCGACAACGCGAACGCCGGCCATCCGTTCTGCGCTTCTGGGGGAGGCGCCGTGAGACGACCTGAAGGCCCTCACTGGCCACGCGCCTTCGGCGGCGTCGCGGTGCGTCTGTGCCTGGCGCTGCTCACTCGGGACTGGCGCATGCCCCTGCCCGTTCGGATCGCCTACTGCCGGTGGCTGGATTGATCGACACCGACGGGCCTGATCGCTCGTGCGCGTTGTCGTACCGATCCATTCCAGGAGTTCATCATGAGCAAGCTAGTCATCACCGCCATCGGCGCCCTGATGCTGGGCGCCACCATGCCGGCCCTCGCGCAAACGGGCAAGGCCACCGCACCCGTCATGGCCGACAGCAAGGGCTGCCCACCGCCGCCCCTGGTGCTGCCGCTCGACCATGGCCCGCGTCCCCAGACCACGCCTTACCTCAATCGACTGCGCAAGGAACGCTACGAGGCGCAGGTCAAGGCCTGCAAGGAAGGGGCGAAGTGAGATCGTATTGCCTGCCTCGTGTGACATCGCCGCCCTCGTGCTGTCCTCCCGAGCAGTGGCCACAGGGGCGTTGTCACGCATGGTATTCGCCTCCTGTTCCCTAAGGGCCGATCCTGGTTGCGATCCGGGACAAGAATCGCCCGCGCGGCTGTTGAGGGTCAGAGCAGGAGGAATGCGGCCGCAGCGACGACGGTCGGCAGCGCGGCCCCGGCGAGCAGTCCGGCCGCGCTGATCGATTCGTCAGCGAAACCGCGGCGCAGCAGCGACACACCGGCCGGGTTCGGTGCATTGGCAATCACCGTCAGCCCCCCGCCGGCCACGGCGCCGGCCACGAGCATGTATTTTGTTTCGACGGCGATGCCCTCGATCAGCGAGCCCAGATAGGTCAGCGCCGCATTGTCGGTGATGGCGGTGAGGCCCAGGGCTCCGAAGAACAAAGCCTTGGCACCAAGCGAGGAGACGACAGGCTGCAGCCACCATTGCTGCATGCCGCCCAGCACCACGAGCCCGGCGAGGAAGAAGCCCACCAGCAGTCCTTCCCTCAGGATCAGCGGTGACTGGTACCTGTCATAGGCCTGTGTGAAGCCCATGAAAAAAAGGAAGAGCCCGAGGAAGATCACAGGGTGGTGGGCGAACACGACGACGCCCGCCAGAAACGCGAGGTGGACCAGCTGGATCACTCCCGGCACGCGTTGCGAGGCGGACGCTTCGGCGGTTTCGGGTCCGATCTGGCGGCGCAGCAGCCAAGTGACGGCCGTCGCGTTAGCCAGCACCGCGATGGCCGCCTTCCATCCGAACGTCCAAAACATGAAGCCGCTGTCCCATTGCCAGGTGGCAGCCACCATCAGCACGGGCGGCGCGGCGTAGGAGGTCAGCGTGCCGCCGATCGACACGTTGACGAACAGCACGCCCAGCGCCGCATACTTGAGCCACTCGGGCGGGCCGGCCGTGAACACGCGTCCGCGCAGCATCAGCGCCGCCAACGTCATTGCCGCCGGCTCGGTGATCAGCGAGCCGAACAGCGGCACGGCCGCCAGGCCCAGCCACACCTGCGCCAGCGCGGTGGGGATCGGAAGCCAGCGCGCCAGCGCCGACATCAGCGAAGAGACGGCCGACAGCACCGGCCCGGAGGCCGCAATGACCATCACGACGAAGACGAACAGGGGCTCGACGTATTGGCGCGACTCGGCGTAGTCGATCGCCGCCGAGCTGCCCGCCATCAGCGCCATCACGACGATCAGCACTGCGGCCCACAAGCCGAACACGACTTCCACTTCGCCCAGAAGATGCAAGGCGCCCGCGTGGCGCGGATGGCGGTGCGCGAGGCGCTCCAGCGTCTTGGTCGCGAAGGTATGGATCAGTGCCGCGGCGAAGATGCCGGCGGCCACCCATTGCACAGGGGAGGCTTGCATGGAGAGGTCGCTCGTTAGGGAAACGCAGCCTGCGAGTGTAGGCGACAGTCCTGGCTTGGAATCCGACACATGGGGTGGCACAATCGCCTGGCACAATCGCCCGAGGCATGAATAGCCCCATCGTTATGCCATCGGACCGGAGAAAGTCATGCGCCTACGCACCGTGCTTGTCGTCCTCATGATCGTGATGGTCTCCGCCTTTGCGACCATCAACTGGCAGGCGTTCTTGGCACCGACGACATTGAGCTTGCTGTTCACTTCATTCGACGCGCCGCTCGGGCTGGTGATGCTCGGCATCCTCACGTTCGTTGTGGTGGCGTTCGCGTTGTACATGGCGGTTTGGCAGAGCACCATCCTGATCGAGTCGCGGCGCCATGCGAAGGAACTTCAACAACAGCGCATGTTGGCAGAGCAGGCTGAGGCCTCGCGATTCACCGAGTTGCGCGCGTTGCTGCACGATGAGGTCGAGCGCCTGGGCGACCGTTTGGCACAGGTTCAGGAATCCCTACGCACCGAGATCCGCGAGAACGGCAACTCGCTGGCAGCCAATATCGCTGAGATGGACGACAGGCTTCGCGGCGGCGGACCGGGGTGACGAGGCGGCTCGTCGGCGGACGGGCGCTTCATGCTTCATTTTCGCGGCCGGACTTTCTATTGCTCGGGCATCGAACGGCACCCCATCGTTGGGCAGCGCGTCAGCCAGGGCGGATCCGCGGCGCCCGCGATGAGACGATGCGATGCGGCCCCATGCCTCGTACTGCCCCCTGCCCGCGTTCGACATCGTTGGCTCGAGGGCGCTGCTGCACGTCCAGGCCGTGCGCCAAGGTCCTGGGCCTATGGCAGCGCCCGCGCGCCAGCTTCACGACCGCCGGCGGTCAGCCGATGTGCCGCCGCTGCTGAGGTCCGGTGCGGGCTTGCCCACTGGTTGATCCAGATGGGCACGCAGCCGCGGCAGCGCCAGTAGGTATTCCGACTGAATCAGATCGATCAGACCCTCGCGCAGTTCGCAGCGCAGATCGAAGTTGGGACCCGAAGCGGTGGAGCTGACCAGGATGCGCACCCGCATCGCGCGCTCGCTCGCATCGGTCACCTGCACGACGCAGACGCGCCGGTCCCAATTCGGAGAAGCCTCACACAGGCGCCGCGCCTCACGCCGGATCGCATCCACCGGCAGCGTGTAGTCTACCCACAGCAACACGATGCCGAGAATGTCGGCGCTGCGACGCGTCGAGTTCCGAAGCGGGTGGTCGATGAACCAGCGCAGCGGCACGACAAGGCCGCGCTCGTCCCGGATTTTGAAACGACGTAAGAACCTGTTCACGATCCCAATGACCGCACAGACAATAGCGGGGTGGGGCAGAACAAATACCCGAGCGCCACCAGTCGCGAGAAATTCGAAGAGGCCAGGGTGCTGCTGGAGAGCGCGCGCAAGAAGACCAAGCCAAGGACGGTAGACCTGTATGAGGTCTGGTGCGCGCTGCCGTACCTGCTCAAGAGCGGTTGCCAATGGCGGATGTTGCCCGGGGAGTTCCCGAAGTGGCGCAAGGCGCATTCGTACTTTGCCAAGTGGAGCGAGCCCGACCAGGACGGAATCAGCGTACTGGAGCGGGCATTGAAAATCAGGTTGGCGCGGTCCGTATCAGACAGGGGCGCAACGCCTGGACGAGCTTTTTGATCGTGGACGCACAGAGCGTGAACAACGATGCAGGCTACGTCGGGCAGCCGTTTGCCTTGGCGGTCAAGGACAAGCTGGGGGCCAGCGTGCGACCCCGACTATGCAAGCCCCTGCCACAAACCGACCACGGACGGCAGGAAATCACTTCGCCTACACGGTATCGTCCCATCGCGCCGAGAGGCGAACGGCGCCGTTGATGATGCCCACCATCGAGTAGGTTTGGGGAAAATTGCCCCACAACTCGCCGGTTGCCGGACTCAGGTCCTCCGACAGCAAACCAACGTGATTGCGACGCGCGAGCAAGTCCTCGAAGCAATCCCGCGCCCGCTCGTACTGGCCGATGCGCGCCAGCGCGTCCACGCGCCAGAAGGAGCAGACGTTGAACGCGGTCTCCGGGCGACCGAAGTCGTCCTCCGCCTCGTAGCGGCGCATGTAGGGACCGTCGCAGAGGCTCTGCTCCAGCGCCAGGACCGTGCTCTTGAAGCGGGGATCCCCCGGCGGCAGGAAGCCCACCTCGGCCATCAGCAGGACGCTGGCGTCCAGTTCGCTGCCGCCAAAGCTTTCGACAAAGGCCTGGCGCTTGTCGCTCCAGGCCTGGTCGACGATCTTGGCGTGAATGGCATCGGCGCGCATGCGCCAGAACGCCGCCCGTGCGTCCTGCCCGAGCGCGCGTCCGATCTTCCCCAGGCGATCGCAGGCCGCCCAGCACATCAGCGAGGACGAAGTGTGGACGCTCGCGCGCGTGCGCAGTTCCCACATGCCGGCGTCAGGCCGGTCGTGCAGCCGCCAGGCCTGCTCGCCCACGGCTTCGAGCGCAGCGAAATCACCTGCATCTGCGCGGCGGAACAGGCGATGATCGTGAAAGGCCTGAGCGGCGCCCAGCACGATGTTGCCGTAGACATCGTGCTGGAAGTGTTCGTGGGCCTGGTTGCCGACACGCACCGGGCCCATGCCCCGGTAGCCGGCGAGCCCGGGCACGATCGACTCGGGCAGCTGCCGTTCAAGTCCGATGCCGTACAGCGGCTGCACATGGCCATCCTCGGAGCCGCGCACCACGTCGTACAGCCAGCGCAGGTAGTCTTCCATCGTGCCCACCTCGGACAGGCTGTTGAGCGCACGCACGACGAAGAAGGCGTCGCGCAGCCAGCAGTACCGATAGTCCCAGTTGCGCCCGCTGTTTGGCGCCTCCGGAATGCTGGTCGTCATGGCCGCGACAATGGCGCCGGTCTCCTCGAACTGACACAGCTTGAGCGTGATCGCAGCGCGGATCACCGCATCCTGCCATTCGATGGGCAGGGCCAGTCGACGCGTCCAGCGGCCCCAGTACAACGAGGTCTGCTCCTCGAATTCACGCGCGGTCTCCTCGATGCCGCCGAGCAGGGATTCATCCGGACCGAACAGCAGGCTGACCGGGCCATGGAGCGAGAACCAGGTACCGTCGGCGACATAGGTGGCGGGCGCGTTCGTGGTCAGGCGCAGCGTCACGCTGGGCAACACGTAGCGCAGGTGGTTGCTGCCGCGCGTGACGGCCGGCGCGGCGCTCCCCCATTCCCCGCGCGGTCGGACCATGAAGCGCACCCGGGGGTGGCCTATCAAGGGCCGAACCCGTCGCACCAGTTGCGCCGGCCGGAACACGCGGTCGCGATGGAAAAAGCGCGGCGCGAAATCCACGATCTCGATGCCCTGGCCAGACGCATCGAACAGGCAGGTTCGCAGGATCGCCGTGCCGCGAACATAGGCCTGCTCTACGCGAGACAGGCCCTCCAGCTCGACCACCATGCTTGCATCAAAGGGAAGTCCGGCGGAGGATTCCAGCAAGGCGTGGAACACCGGGTCGCCGTCGAAGCGCGGCATGCAGCACCAGACGACGGCGCCATAGCGATCCACCAAAGCACTGATCGCGCAGTTACCGATCAACGCAAGATCGAGTGATGCCGGGCCGCCCATCCCGGTGGCAGGGTCATTGGCCTGCATTGGCGTGGTCGGCTGGTTCATCCTGGTACCCCTGCGTGCAGTTGGACTTCACGAACATTTCTGCAAATATACAATGGCACGGCACTGCGGTGATGTATTGCGGTCCGTCGATCGTTGGCTCTACTGCTGCGGCAGTGCCCACAACGGATCCCGGCTTCAGCGTCGGTGATCGACCGGACGGCTGACGAGGACGCCAACTCGATGAAAATGCTCAACCTCCAACTCCGGTTCCTGATACCGCTTGTCCTCACGCTTGTCGCGGCAGCCTACCTCGCCGTGCCCCTGATGGACGAGTTGACGTTGCGCTGGTTCTCCCGCGACCTGAACAGCCGCGGAGCCCTCGTGACCAACACGCTTTCCGACTCGATCGCCGACGCACTCGACGAGACCAAGGGCCCTCGGCTGCAAGCCTTGTTCGACCGGGCCGTCACCGACGAGCGATTGTTCGCCATAGGCTTGTGCTCCCTGGACGGAACCTTGCTTCGACGTACCGCCAGCTTCCCGAGTAACCTGCGCTGCCCTGACGCCGTAGCTGCGGCCCACCAGCCTGACCCCCGGCTGAGCATCGCGGGCGGCGCCGTTCACGTCGGCGTCCATACGGTCAATGCAGAGACCGGTCCCATCGCAACGCTGGTGTTGCTGCACGACCTGAGCTTCATCAACCGGCGCAGCCAGGACACGCGGCGCTATCTGATCGTGTTCATCGCGACGCTCGGCCTGGCCATTGCGCTGATCACCGTCGTGGTCGCCCAGCTGAGCTGGAGAGGCTGGATGGCGGGGGTACGCGGCATCCTGCGCGGCGAGGGCTTGCTTCGTCCCTTGCTGTCGCCGCCGGAACTGACACCCTTTGCGGCCGAGCTACGCACCAGGCTGCGCGACCTGGAGGACGAGTATCGGCGTTCGCAGGGGCCGCAGGCCGAGTGGAGTCCGGAGCGTCTGCGCACATTGTTGCGCACGCAACTGCGCGATGACCAGGTCATCGTGGTGTCCAACCGCGAGCCCTACATCCACGAGCATGCGCCGCACGGCACGGTCGTGAAGCGGCCAGCCAGCGGGCTGGTGACGGCGGTCGAGCCTGTGATGCGCGCGTGTTCGGGAACCTGGATCGCGCACGGCAGCGGCAGCGCGGACCGTCAAGCCGTGGACGCCCACGACCGCGTGGGCGTGCCGCCCGGCAAGAATGAATATCGCCTGCGCCGCATCTGGCTCACCGCGGAAGAGGAACAGGGCTACTACTACGGCTTCGCAAACGAAGGGATGTGGCCCCTGTGCCACGTCGCCCACGTGCGCCCGGTGTTCCGGGAGTCCGACTGGGAAATGTACCGTGCCGTGAACCAGCGCTTCGCCGACGCCGTGGTGACCGAGGCGCGCAGGGAGGACCCGGTCGTGCTCGTGCAGGACTATCACTTCGCGCTGTTGCCGGCCATGATTCGCGCCAAGCTGCCACGCGCCACCATCCTGACGTTCTGGCACATTCCCTGGCCCAACCCCGAGTCGTTCGGCATCTGCCCGTGGCGGCGCGAGATTCTGCAGGGCATGCTGGGCAGCACGATCCTGGGCTTTCACACGCGCTTTCACTGCAAGAACTTCATCGAGACCGTCGATCGCTTTCTCGAAGCGCGCATCGAGCATGAGTATTCGACCATCTCGTTCCAGGACGAAGAAACCCTGGTCGAGAGCTATCCCATCTCCATCGAATGGCCCACCGAGGAAGCCATGGCCGCGTGGCCGTCGATCGCCGAATGCCGGCGCAAGGTGTTCGAGCGCCTCGGTCTGCCAGCCGACACCTGCCTGGCCGTCGGCGTGGACCGCTTTGACTACACCAAAGGCATTCTGGAGCGCCTTCACGCGGTCGAGCGGCTGCTCGAGAAACGGCCGGAATGGACAGGGCGCTTCGTCTTCGTGCAGGTGGCTGCTCCGACGCGCGGCGCGCTCGAGGAGTACCGCTCTTTCCAGGAGCGCATCGAACGTGTGACGCAACGCATCAACGAACGCTTCGGGCGCTCGGGCTACCGGCCCGTGCATCTGTTGGCGGAACACCACGGCCAAGAGGCCGTGACCGAACTGTTCCGCGCCGCCGACGTCTGCGTCGTCACCAGCCTGCACGACGGCATGAACCTGGTGTCCAAGGAGTTCGTCGCGGCGCGCAACGACGAACGCGGCGTGCTCGTGCTCAGCCGCTTCGCGGGGGCCGCGCGCGAGCTGACCGAAGCCCTGATCGTCAACCCCTACCATGTCGAGGAAGCAGCCGACGCCCTGCATCGCGCCGCCACGATGCCGGAGGCCGAGCAGCGCGAACGCATGGCCAGCCTGCGCATGACGGTGCGCGAGTTCAACGTCTTCCGCTGGGCCGGCCACATGCTGTCGGACGCCGGGCGCTGGCGCCTGCGTGAGCGTATAGAGGCCCGTGTGCAACAACATCGGATGAAGTGAGATGCGACATCTGTTTTCCCCCGAAGGCACCGCCGCGCTGGCGGCCGTCATGACGACGCGGCCCTTGCTGGCATTCGACTTCGACGGCACGCTCGCGCCCATCGTGGCCCGGCCCGCCGACGCGCGGATCCCGCAGGCCGTGGCGCGGTGCCTGGACCGCCTGTCGGGCCTGTTGCCGCTGGCCATCGTTACCGGCCGCAGCGTCGACGACGTGCGGGCACGCCTGGCGTTCCAGCCGCGCTTCATCATCGGCAACCATGGCGCCGAGGACCCGGCCGAGCCCGACGCCGGGTCACCGGTGTTCGACGAGGTACGCGTGCGTCTGCGCCAGCAGGCAGCGGACCTGCTGGCCGCCGGGGTGACCGTCGAGGACAAGCGCTACTCGATCGCCCTGCACTATCGTCTGGCCCGCGACCGCACGCGGGCCTTCGAAGCCATCGCGCGCCTGGTCGACAGGCTGGATCCCGGCGTGCGTGTGCTGGCCGGCAAGATGGTGGTGAACCTGGTGTCGAGCCGGGCGCCGGACAAGGCCGAGGCGGTCGCCAGCCTCGTCGAACGATGCGGCGCGGGCGGCGCGGTGTTCGTCGGCGACGACGTCAACGACGAGCCGGTGTTTGCGCGTCGTGAGCCGACCTGGCTCACCATCAGGGTCGGACGCGACGTTGCGGGCTCGCAGGCCAGGTTCTACCTCGACGGACAGGGCGAAGTGGCGAGCATGCTGGACCGGATGCTGGTGCTGCTGGGCCAGCCCCGACCCTGACGCCGCTTCCGGGTCCAGGGCACCGGGACGGGCGTTGCCGGCGGCGGCGCGCGCCCGGGATGTAGCGCCCCCTGGCGCGCAGCCAGCAGGTAACGCTGCGACACCGCAGCACCGAGCGCCAGCCGGCCCTCTGTCACATGCGCAGCGACTCGTCCTGGGCAGGGACTCTGGAAAACCCTGGGAACCTGTTCACGATCTCGGCGGCGGACACAAGGCTGCTGCGGAGCACGGCGGCCCATCCCGCGCACTGGACTGCGCCAAGGCGCGCGAATCCGCGGCAAGCACCGACTCACAGCTGCGCATCGAGGGCGGCTCGGTCCACGTGGGCGTGCACCCGGTGACCACGGACTCAGGCCCGGTGGCCGATCTGGTGCTTCTGCACGACTTGGGCTTCATCGAACGCCGCAGCCAAGACACGCGGCAATACTTGATCGTGTTGATCGTGTTGATCGCTGCGCTGGCTGCAACGACCGCGCTCACCACCGTTGTTGTCGCGCAACTGAGCTGGCGCGGCTGGGTGGCGGGCGCGCGGGCGCTGTTGCGCGGCGAAGGCTTGGTGCGCCCAATCATCGACGACCTCGGCGAAATCGAGACTATGCTGCAAACGATGCCTGCCCTGCTGCGGTCGCGCCAGAAAAACGTCTTGGATCGGCAGTTCATGGAGCCTCCTTCTGGAGGCCGTGGTTCGGTGTAGAGTTGCAAAAGTGAGATGCCGAAAGGCGACGTTCCACGAGGCGATCGGATACCGCAGCCTCGACGGCCGGCCGCACGACAAGTTCATGGAGATTCTTGATTGAAGAGAGCTTCGTATGTGATTGTTGGCGCACTGGCGCTGGGGCTGATCGGCGCCGCGTGGCTGTGGCAGCACGCGCCGGCGCCAACCCCGCCGACGGCACCGCCGCCGGTGGCCGTGCCGCCGCCGCCCGCGGTGCCTGCACCGTCCGAACCGACCGTCAAGCATCCGGTCGACGTGCCCGTGGCACCAGGACCGTCCGCGGCGCCGCTCGATGTGGATGCCGCACTCACCGAACTGTTCGGACGCAAGACGGTGCTGTCAATGTTCCAGCTCCAGGACTTTCCCCGCCGCTTTGTCGCGACGGTCGACAACCTCGGCCGATCGCGTGCGCCGGCCGGGCTGTGGCCCGTCAATCCGGCGGCCGGAGCTTTCACGGTCGAGAGGCAGGACGGCGTCGACGTCATCAGCGCTGACAACGGATTGCGCTACACGCCGTACGTGCTGCTCATCGAGACGGTCGACCTGCGGCAGGCGGTCGCGGTCTATGCACGGCTTTACCCGCTGCTTCAACAGGCTTACGAAGACATCGGGTACCCGAAGCGCTACTTCAACGACCGGCTGGTCGAGGTGATCGATCAGTTGCTTGCGACCCCGGAGGTGAGCGGCCCGCTGGAGGTGCACCTGCCGACGATCAAGGGGCCGATGCAACCCGCGCGGTCCTGGGTGCTCTACGAATTCGACGACCCGGCGCTGCAGTCGTTGTCCGCTGGTCAGAAGATCCTTCTGCGCATGGGGCCGGTCAACGAGCGACGCATGAAGGCCAAGCTCGCTGAAATCCGCCGGCTCGTGACCGCCGAAACCGTGAGGCGGTAGCCGATCCGCGATGCCTGACCTGTCACCGCTGATCGCTAATCTTGCCTGGCCCTTCGCGGTCGCTCTCGCATGGCTGGCTGGTGAACTCGGGCACCGGTGGATCGGGTTGCCGAGGATCAGCCTCTACGGACTTGTCGGCTTCGGTCTCGGTCCCACGCAACTGGGGCTGCTCCCGTCGACCGATTCCGGTACCGACATGCTGCTGGCCAACGTGGCCTTCGGTCTGATCCTTTTCGAGTTCGGTTATCGCATCAACCTGCGCTGGCTGCGGACCAACCCCTGGATCGGTGCGACCGGCGTGCTCGAATCCACGGCCACTTTCGTCGCGGTCTACGCCGCGGCGGTCGCGTTCGGCATGCCGCTCCTGGCCTCGCTCCTGATCGCCTCCCTGGCGATGTCCACCTCGCCGGCCGCGCTCATGCGGGTTGTGAACGAGCAGCGCGGCTCGGGGCAGGTCACCGAGCGTGTATTGCATCTGACGGCGGTCAACTGCGTGCTCGCCGTCTTCGTATTCAAGGTCATCGTCGGCTTGTGGACTTTCCAGACGTCCGGAAGCGTCTGGCAGGCCGTGTCCAACAGCCTGATCCTGCTGAGCGTGTCTGCCGGGCTCGGTGCCGCATTCGGTCTCGGCGTGCCGGCCCTGCTCAGGCGATTCGGCCGTCTCACGCACGACGCGACCGTGGGCTTTGCCATCGGCGTGGTCATGCTGGTCGCGATCGCGCACAGCTTCAAGTTCTCGCCTGTGCTGGCGGCACTGACTTTCGGCCTTGTCGCACGCCACCGCCGCGTGGTGCTGAACCAGACGCAGCGCAACTTCGGCGCGCTCGGCGATCTGCTCACGATCGTATTGTTCGTCTTCGTCGCGACGACGATCGCGTGGCATCGCGTGTGGACGGGCTTCGGCCTGGCGCTGGTCCTGATCGTCGTGCGGCTCGCCACCAAGGTGTTTGTGGTCGGCGCGCTGGCACGCGTGAGCGGCATTTCATGGCGCAAGGGCGTGCTGACGGGGCTGGCCATGACGCCGATCTCGGTCTTTGTCATCCTTCTTCTCGAACAGGCACGATTTCTCGGCATAGACCTGGTGGACCAACTGGCGCCGCTGGCGGCGGCCACGCTGTTGCTGGAACTGGTCGGCCCGGTGGTCACGCAGCGCGCCTTGATGCTTGCGGGCGAATGTTCCGAAGCTGCGGAGCGCTGAGATGCCGCTAGAACCTTTCAAGGCTTCCGCACCGCTGACGCTCGGTGTCGAGCTCGAACTGCAGCTCGTGAGCCTGAGCAACTTCGACCTGATCGACGCCAGCCCCGACATGCTGGAGCTGCTGAACCGGCGCCGCTTTCCCGGTAACGTGGTGCCGGAGATCACCGAAAGCATGATCGAGGTATCGACCGACGTGCAAACCGATCACGATGGGCTGCGCGAACAGCTGCAACAGATCCGCGATGCGCTCGTGAAGGCCGGCGATCGGCTCAACGTGGGCGTCTGCGGCGGCGGAACCCATCCGTTCCAGCAGTGGTCCGAGCGCAAAATCTTCTCCAAGCCGCGCTTCAAGGAAGTGTCGCTGCTCTACGGCTACCTGGCCAAGCAGTTCACGATCTTCGGGCAGCACATCCATGTCGGCTGCCCGTCTGGCGACGACGCACTGTTCCTGCTGCATTCGCTCAGCCGCTACGTGCCGCACTTCATCGCGCTCGCGGCGTCGTCGCCGTTCGTGCAGGGCAAGGACACGCTGTTCAATTCGGCGCGGCTCAACTCGGTGTTCGCTTTTCCGCTCAGCGGCCGCGCGCCGTTCATGCTGGACTGGAGCGAATTCGAGAACGCCTACTTCGCCAGCATGGAGCACACCGGCATCGTCAAGAGCATGAAGGACTTCTACTGGGACATCCGGCCGAAGCCGGAGTACGGCACGATTGAGCTGCGGGTGTGCGACACGCCGCTGACTGTGGAGCGCGCCGCCGCGTTGGCAGGTTACCTGCAGGCGCTCTGCCATTGCTTGCTGGAGCGGTCGGAGGCGGCGCCCAGCGAACACGATTACCTCGTTTACAACTACAACCGTTTCCAGGCTTGCCGCTTCGGGCTGGACGGGACGCTAGTGCATCCGAAAACCTACGAGACGATCTCGCTGCGGGAAGACATTCTTGCAACGCTGCGCCGGCTTCAGGGCCACGCGGAGGCCACGGGCGGTTTGGCCGCATTGGAGCATCTTTACCGGACCACGCATGAAGGCAGTGATGCCAGCTATCTGCGGCAGCAGTACAAGGAGCGTGGCAGCCCGGAGGGCATGGTCGACGCGGCGATCACCCGATTCCGCGAAGGGTGCCGAGGGTGACGACATGCCGCGCGCTCGCCGCCCCCAGGTCCGGCCGCGGTGACTGATCATCGCGCCGGCAGAGCGCCACCGAACGGGTTGCCGTCGAACGGATGCTCGCCTTCCCGCGCAACGTCCGCCGACGACGCGAAGCGCAGCACGGCCTGGCGGTGATCGCCACGCTGGATGCGCACTATCCTCGTGATCGTCTCGGCTGCATCGGCGCCTTCAGCTTGCAAGGTTGCCGAGACCTCGTAGCGGCCTGGCGGCAGCGCCGCAAAGACCCAATGGGAAAAATCGCACGCCAAGGAGCGCGACGAGTCGGATAAGCAAGCTGAGAATGCCCATCAGCTTGTCGTGATCGTCCCACCGCCACCCCTTCCCCTCTCATACGAGGATCGATTCCAGGCGATGGCCAACAGGGCTTGCTTGCATCGCCGCACCCGTAGTAGGCAGGATGGTCACGGCGCCGCGGCTGTCGATGTTCGTGATCCCGGCCCCTGTCTGCTGATGCGTCAGCGGCGTGAACGCCAGGCATCCGCTGCGCGCTTCCGGGGGAAACGCCTGTGCGGCATGGATAATGAAATCGCCATGCCACGCTCCACACCCCCCAAGACCGCTGCCCGGCCCGCCGGCGCCATCACCGATGTTTCCGGCATCGAAGTCGGCCACTTCACCGATGCGCGCCGCCCGACCGGCTGCACCGTGGTCATCGCACGCGAAGGCGCGGTCGCCGGTGTCGATGTGCGCGGGGCCGCCCCCGGCACGCGCGAAACCGATTTGCTCGCACCCGGCAATCTGGTCGACAAGGTCCATGCCATTGTGCTGGCCGGTGGCAGCGCCTGGGGGCTGGACGCTGCCTCCGGCGCCGTGCGCTGGCTCGAAGAACAAGGCGTGGGCTTCAACGTGGGCGTGGGCCTGCTGCCCCTCGTGCCCGCGGCCGTGCTGTTCGACCTGCTGGTCGGCGACGCAAGCGTCCGGCCCGATGCGCAGGCCGGCTACCAGGCCTGCGCGGCCGCTTCCTGCCAGCGTCCGGCCGAAGGCAATGTGGGCGCCGGCACGGGAGCCGCGGTCGGCAAGATTTTCGGCATGGACCGCGCGATGAAAGGCGGCATAGGCACGGCCTCGGTCACGGTCGATGGCGTCACCTTGGGCGCGCTGATTGCCTGCAACGCGCTCGGTGATGTGGTCGACCCGGACCGCGGCGAAGTCATCGCGGGTGCCAGAACGGCTGACGGCAAAGGCCTGCTCGACAGCCGCCGCGCCCTGCTGCGCGGCGAGCCGCCCAAGCCGCTGCTGGCGGGCACCAATACGACCATAGGCGTGATCGCCACCGATGCGGCGATCACCAAACCCCAGGCCCGCAAGCTGGCCCAGATGGCCCACGACGGCCTGGCGCGCAGCATCAACCCGGTGCACACCATGTCCGACGGCGACACGCTGTTTGCCCTCGGTACCGGTGCGTCGGGCAAGACGCCGGGCATGATGGTCTTGGGCACGATGGCAGCCGAGGCGACAGCGCGGGCCGTGGTGCGGGCCGTGCAGGCCGCCCAGAGCCTCACGGTCGGTGCGCTGAGCCTGCCTGCTGCCGCTGATCTGGCCCCTCCCCGCTGAAGCAGTCATGCCCCAGGCGCTGCGCAACACCCTGGTCTCGCTGTGGGCGCTGCTGGTCTCGGCCGGCCCTGTTGTGCTGCTGGCCATTGCGCTGCTGGTGGCGGCGTTCTGGTGGCTGGACCCTGCACCCCCAAGGCGCGTCGTGCTGGCCACCGGACCAGCCCAAAGCGCTTACGAGGAATTCGGCAAGCGCTATGCGAAGGCGCTCGCTGCCAACGGCATCGACGTGGTGCTGCTGGCCAGCGAGGGTTCGTCGGCCAATCTGCAACTGCTGCGCGACGGCAAGGCCGATCTGGGCTTTGTGCAAGGCGGCAGCGGCGAACTCGATGCCAATGCCGACACCGAGCTGAGCTCGCTGGGCAGCTTGTTCGTGGAGCCGGTCTGGCTCTTCTACCGCACGGCCTCGGCGCGCAAGCTCAATCCGAAGGCGACCCTCACCACCCTGACCCAGTTGCAGGGGCTGCACGTCAACGTGGGCAGCCCCGGCAGCGGCGTGCCCAGCCTGATGAACAAGCTGCTGGAGGTCAACCGCATCAGCCCCGCCTCGATCCGGCTGTCGCAACTGGAGCAGACGCCGGCGACCGTGGCCTTCCTCAACGGCGAGCTCGACGCCCTGGTGTTTGCCTCGGCGCCCGAGGCCTTGATGGTGCAGATGCTGCTGCAAACGCCGGGGGTCAAGCTGATGGACTTCGCGCAAAGCGAGGCCTATTCACGCCGGTTTTCCTTTCTGACGCCCGTGGTCTTGCCGCGCGGCGTGGTGGACCTGGCTGGCGACGTGCCGCCGCAGGACGCCCGCCTGGTCGCCTCGACCACCGCGCTGCTGGCACGCGAGGGCACGCACCCGGCCCTGCTGCAACTGTTCTCCCAGGCGGCGCAGACCCTGCACGGGGGTGCGGGCTGGTTCAATCGCGTGCGCGAATTCCCGAACGCAAGCCACAGCGAGTACCCCATCGCCAAGGAGGCCGAGCGAACGCTGCGCGGCGGCGTGCCACTGATGCAGCGCTATCTGCCGTTCTGGCTCGCCAATCTGGTCGAGCGCATGTGGCTCGCTCTGGGCATCATCATTGCGGTGCTGCTGCCGCTCAGCCGGATCGTGCCGCCGCTCTACGAGTTCCGCATCCGCTCGCGCGTGTTCCGCTGGTACGGCCGGCTGCGCGAGATCGAGCAGCGCATGGAGGCCGGCGACGACCCGCCCGCCGCCCTGCGCGAGGCGCTGGACACGTTGGAGCGGCAGGTCGGCAAGGTCAGCGTGCCGCTGTCGTATACGGACGAACTCTATGCGCTGCGCAACCACATCCAGCTGGTGCGCGGCAGGCTGCCGCCAGTCTGACCGGTCCCTCCCGGTCGACGCTGAAGACCTGCCACCGGGGCCGCCTCGGAACCGGGCGGCGACCTCCGCTCGCGCGGGCTGGCATGATGGCGGGTCTTGCGAAGACCTCCCCCTGACCCATGACCGACACCGTTCCCGATACCGCCGCGATCCCCCAGCCTGCAGCCCCGGCCGCCCCTCGACGCCGAACCCGGCCCCGCCGGGACACACAGGCCAAGCGCAGGCCCGCCCCCGCCGGGCCTCAAGCCGCGCGAGCGCCCCGCAGCCACCCGGTGCTCGAACAGCTGGCAAACCTGTACCCGCACCTGTTCGGCGACCTGGTCGTGCCGCTCAAGCGCGGCATCTTCGAGGACCTGCTGGCCGCCCACCCCGAGGCCTTCGAGCGCGAGGCCCTCAAGGCGGCGCTGGCCCTGCACACACGCTCCACGCGCTACCTCACGGGCGTGGCCGCCGGCCAGCAGCGCCACGACCTGCAGGGCCAGACGGTGGAGGACATGGCGCCCGAGCATGTGCACCACGCCCTGCTCGAGGTGTTTCGCCGCCGCCAGGCTCGCGCCGCCGAAGATCTGACGCCGAAGCTGCGCAACCGCATCGTCCAGGCCTTCGAGGCATCGGGCCTGTCCCGCGAGGCCTATGCCGAGCTCGTGCGCAGCCGCGACGAGGCCGCCAATGCCGTGCTGGACGAAGCCCTGGCCGAGGCCGCGGCGCGCAGCGCGAAAGACGAGGCCCTGCTGCGCGCCTTCGAAGCCAGCGGCCAGGCCGTCGAGGCCTTTGCCGCCATGTACGGCATGGACCCGCGCGCCGCGGCCCGGACCTTGGAGCGTGCCCGGCGGCGGCGCCCCGGCGCGGCGGCCTGAACCAGTTCCTCTTCACAAAAAATCGACGTTCGCTAAGATTTGAAGCCGAGGAGGTGCCGTTCATGGACGAATCCAGCTTGCCAACCGTTCACCCGCCATCTCTGGCGGGCGCGCTCCCGACCGGGGTGACGGAAATCGCTCTCGAAGAGACTGCCAGCACCAATGCGCATGCGCTCGAGTTGGTCAAAAGTGGCGCGGCACCGCACCTGACGCTGGTCTGGGCGCGGCGCCAGACCAAGGGGCGCGGCCGCGGGGGCCGCGTGTGGCAGTCACCCGAGGGCAATGTGTTTTTCTCGATGGTCTTGCGACCGCAGGCGGATTGGGGAGACCTGAACCAGCTTCCGTTGGTCACGGCCGTCGCCACCCATGCTGCGCTTCGGCCCCATGTCCCCGCGTCGCGGGCCTTGACCCTCAAGTGGCCGAACGATGTGCTGATCGACGGCGCGAAGGTGTCGGGAACGCTGATCGAATCGCATCGATTGACCCGCAGGACCGATGCCGATCGATGGTCGGCGCAAGCTCTCGTTGTCGGCATCGGTGTGAACATCGCCCACTACCCGACCGAGGGGCTCATCTATCCCGCCACCAGCCTGCACGCGGCGGGTTCGGCAGTCGAGCGCGACCAGGTTATTTGCGATCTGGCGCAGGCCCTGATGGACACGCTCGAGCTTTGGCGCGATCGCGGTTTTGCAGCGATTCGGACCGCGTATCTGGATAGGGCACATGGCCTGGGTCAGAGCATCACGGTGCGCACTTCGCTCAACCTGGAGGAGTCCCTCAGCGGTGTGTTCGAAGGCCTAGCTGAGGACGGCGCCTTGTTGCTGCGCCTCGATGATGGGACCGTCAGACGGCTGATCGTCGGTGACGTGTTCTTTGGAGCTGCGACTCCCAATCCTGCAAACGCAAAGGAGATGCCATGACGATCCGCGTTGGACGATGGCTGGGCCTCAATGGGGGCGGACTCGAAATCCTTTCCATGGGGCCGAACGCGCATTTCACCGGTCGCTACCAGACCAAGGTCGGGATGCCGGACCCGAATGCGTGGTTCGAGGCGCATGGCATGACCGACGGCTTGCTCATCGGGTTCACGGTGTTATGGAAAAACCAATCGGAGCAGCACGCCTCGCTGACCAGCTTTACCGGCCGCTATCTGGCCAAGGGTGAGCAGGATGGCCTCGGCGACCCATCGAGGGAGCGCATCGAGGCTCAATGGCATCTTGCCCGTCTCTATGCCGACGATGATCCTGGCAAGCCGCACAGGATGTGGGAGATGTTTCTCACCAACTCTGCCGTCTGGTACTGGACACCCTGACAGGTCAGCGCAGCGTGAGCCCGGCGCGAACGAGCAGCTGGCGGAACACTTCCAGTCGCGCCTGTCCGGTTTCCGCCAGCCTGTCGCAGATGTGCATGGAGGCGGCCATGTCGCTGTGTCCGCGCACCGTGTCCCTGCACTCGCGCTCCGACATTTCCAGATGCACGCCGGTCAATATCGCGGTTCCCTTGCCGATGCGTGAGCTCACGATGGCGGGCGCAGCGCCCTCGATGCCGGCGTACACGGCCAGGATCTGCGCTTCGGTGCGCGCTGCGCCATCGAAGGCGAAACTGCAGCCGCCGTGGTAATGCGCCCAAAACGTCACCGCGGTGGCGCTCAGCCGATCGGTCGTCCGAATTTCACAGGCCGCGGCAGTCCTCGGCGTTGCGTCATAGGCGACGCCACCGGTGAGCTGCGGCAAAGAGCCGACGGCCACCGCATCCACGAACTTCAGTTCGCGCGCGCCGCAGATCGCACCCTCGGTTCCTGCATGGAAGGCGATTTCCCTGCAGGCGTAGTACGCGCCCGCGCAAATTCCCAGGTAGGCGCCGCCTTGGTCGACGAACCTGCGGATGCGCTCGTTGGGGGCACCGTTCAATGCTTTGCAAAAAGGCAGGTCGGCACCACCGGGCATGACAAACAGAACGGCGTCATCGAACAGCGTTGCGTCATGCCTGAGGTCATCGGCCATGACGCCCCGAATCTCGTAGGCCGCAGGGGGAAGCTGCTGCGCGATCGCCCTCATCACGCGTGACGAACCGTCGGAAGTTCCGGCGTCGATATAGGTCAGGATGGTGGGTTTGCTCATGCTCGATATGTAGCTCAGCATCGAGGCGTTTGTCCAGCCGCCACCAGATGCGAAGACTTAACGATCGGTAACATGTCGAGCGTGCCGGAGGTCGTCGAATGCACGCGCCCAGCGTTGAACATGGAGTCCGCCCGAGTCGGACTTCACGCAGAGGGCACCATGCAATCGAACAGGCAACACAGACCACGTCGGACCAGGCACTACCCAGGAGTGGCCGGATTTCTATTCACCGCGGCGCTCGTCTTCGCGGCAGCCTTCGCCATGCCACAAACCAGCGTCGCGGCCGAGGTGAGGCTTTCAGGCAGCGGCAGCTTCAAGCCGCCGTCGGCCGAGCAACTCGCAGCCCTGCCTGCCGATCTGGTTTTTTCCCGATCCGATCTCGCATCGGGCAGCTGGTCGTTTTCAGTGCGTTACGAGGACAGCATTCGCGACGCGGACCCCGACCCCTATCTGGGGCGTTATGCCGGAGCGATCCGCGCGTTTCGCATCGTGATTGGCAGCACCACCGTCGATTTGCCCGTGGATCGAGCGGAGATGGCCGTCAGTGACGGCGGGGGCGGTTTCCCGAACCGCGAGTCGATCCGGCTGGGGACCAGGGCCTTGTTTTCCCCAGGCCTTCTGCGTCTGAGCTGGGTTCAGATCCATCAGCAGCCCAAAGGCGCCGATCTGCGCGGCGCCGCCGGGTCGCTGCCTAGCGATGGCCTGCCGGCTCACGCATTGGTGGCCAACCTGGCCACCGCGAGTCCGTTCGACAGATACCTGGAGCTGCGCATCGACCGCCCGGGTGGCGAGTCGCGGCCGCTGCTCTACCTCAGCTCATCCAAGCTTTCGGTGACGGCCGGCCCCGCCACGGCGCCCTGAGGAGTCCGAGATGTCGCTCATGACCGCATTCACGCGCAGTGTCCTGCTGCGCATCGCAGCCGCATCGATGGTTTTGGGGAGCCTCGCCGCGTGCGGCGGCGGCGGCGAAGTCAGCGTGGGCGTTGGCGTGGTCGTTCCTGTCCAGCCGCCTGTCATCGCACCGCTCACGCTTGTCCTGACACGTGTTGGGCCCGAAGCCGTCCAGGTCGACTGGAGCGACGATCCCGCCGTCGCCAGCTTTGTGGTTCTTCGCGATGGCCTCACCCTGGCGACGGTCACGACCACCACGAGCGTGATCGATGCCTCGGCCTTCATCAACGGGACCTTTTGTTATGAGGTTCAGGGGTACGACGCGTCAGGACTGCTGGTGGCAGCCAGCAGCATCGGGTGCATCACGATCCTTCCCTGAGTGGGTCGCCGCGGCGATCGCCACGGCCGCATCGTGGCGTGAGCCTGGGCTTGGACGCAACGGCATGTCACCCAGTCACAAGCTCAAGCAAATCTCAATCGTGTGGGGTCGCCGCATCGATGCCTTCGACGGCCCTGCTGAACGCCTCAGGGCCAGCGCCTAAGCGCAGTGCCCTGCGCTGTGCTCGCCTAGCGCCGGAACGTGATCGTCGCCTTCTGGCAGCCCCAGCGAAAACCTGACCGGGAATCGCAGCGCAATCGCCCCTTCCTCGGGCATCTCCCGCACTATGTTGCGCGCCTTCACATGCGGGTCGGCGAACAACTCCCGCGCGCTCAGCGATGGCGAAAACGGAAGGTCCCGCTCTGCAAACGCGCCGGTCCATTCCGAGAGGGTGCGCGTCCTGAACACATCCTTGAGCAGCGCGTTGACCTCTTTCTTGCACTGTTGACGGCCGGGCCTGGAAGCGAATCGCCGGTCCAGAAGCGCAGGAAACTCCGCCCCCAGCACATCGCGCAAGTTCAGCCAGAATTTGTTTTCGAGGATTCCCATGGCCAGATAGCGGCCGTCGCGAGTTTCGAAGATGTCGTTGTCCGGCATCACCGTAGGCGAATCGAGCGGCTCGGCTTCGTGGTTGCGCGCGGCCCAGGCGCCGTGGGCGGTCCAGGACAGGATCGCATCGTGAATCGATACGTCGAGATGCTGGCCGCGTCCGTTCTGGCGCGCGCTCATCACGGCCACGGCCAGCGCGAGGGCCGCGTAGCCGGACGCGGCATAGTCTGAGATGCGTGTGCGGGGACGAGAGACCTGGTCTTCCACCTGGACCGGCACCGCGCACCAGCTCAAGAAATGCCGTCCGCCCCGCTTCACTCTTGAGGTCCAGCGCCACCGAGCGCTTGCCGCGATTGAACTGGGCGAACACGGCAGGCCCGAGTTGTCGCGAGGTATCGCCCACGCCGGGCTGCTCGACCTTGATCACGTCCGCGCCAAGCTGCAGCAGCAGGCTGGTGGCATGGGGCCCCGGCAGCAATTGGCTCACGTCGATGATCTTGACATCCTTCAGACAGGACCATTCTGGCTTCATGTTTTCCTCCCGAGGCTTTAGCTCGCATCAGTGTTGGCGCCGACTTGCCGAATCAGCTTGCCGTAGCGGACCGTTTCTGCTGCCACCATGGCATTGAACTCAGCCGGCGAGGCGCTGAGCCGCAGCTCACCCGAGCTGGCCTTGATCAGCGCGTCAAGCCGACCGTTGCGCTGCAGCTCGGTCACGGCCTCGAAAAGCCGCCGGGTCAGCTCCTGAGGAAGGCGCGCGGGTGCGAACAGCCCGCTCCAGTTGTCGATCACAAAGCCAGGCGGCAGCGCTTCCGCGAGTGTCGGAATGTCGGGGAAGTAGGCGGAGCGGGCCGACGACGACACCGCCAGCGCCCGGATCTGGCCGGTTCGCAGGAAGTGCGTGGCGGTGGCCAGCACGGGCATGCCGAACTGGGTCTGGCCGCTGAGCATGGCGGAGATGATTTCCGGCGCGCCCTTGTAGGGGATATGGACGGCCCGTGCTCCGGTCTGGTGAAGCAGTGCCTCGACCGCCAGGTGGGCGATGCTGCCCTTGCCGCCCGAGCCGTAGTTGAGCGCTCCGGGCTCACGCTTCATCGCCGCAATGAGATCGCTCGCGGTCTTGTACGGTGCCGCGGCCGGCACCACGAGCACCGACGGCCCGCCGGAAATGGCCGCGATCGACGTGAAGTCGCGCGCGGGATCGTAGGGCATGTTGCGATGCATGTGGACGTTGATCACGTGCGTATTCGCCAGAATGCCCAGGGTGTAGCCATCCGCCGCGGCCCGCTTCAGCGCACCGGCACCGATGATGCCGCCCGCGCCCGGCATGTTTTCCACGACCAGCGGCTGTCCCAGGCTCTGGCCGAGCTCCAGCGCCAGGGCCCTAGCCGTGTTGTCGGGTGAGCTTCCCGGCAGAAAAGGGACGATCAGCCGGACAGGACGGTTCGGGTAGGGGGCGGCGGCTCGCGCCGGCGCGAGCAGGCTGGACAGGGCGGCCGCGCTCGCAACGGCAAGCCAGGTTCGGCGTTTCATGGAATGTCTCCGTTCAGTGTTGCTCGCAGTGTCTCTGCGTGGGCTGGGGATAGGGATCAGGCCGTTTCACGCCGCCGGCTCGAGAATGGCCCGCGCGATCGTGTTGCGCTGAATCTCGCTGGTGCCGGTGAAGATGCGGAACATGCGCAGCTTGCGAAAGGCCTGTTCGACCGGATGGTGCCGTGTGACGCCGACGTTGCCGTGGATCTGAACGGCCTTGTCGGCCACCTCGAAGCAACGCTCCGAGACGAACAGCTTGCACGCGGCCGCCTTCATGCGTAGGTCCGCGCTGCTGTCCGCCAGAGCCGCCGTCTGGGCGATCATGCTCTCGCAGGCCCAGAGCGCGGCGGCCATATCGGCCAGCATGTGCTGAATGGCCTGGAAGCGGGCGATCGGTCCGCCAAACTGGCGGCGCTTGCCGGCATATGCCACGGAGGCTTCGTAGACCATGGTGGCCAGGCCCAGCATGGTCGGGCAGTGAAGCAGCCGGTTCACATTGATCCGAGACATGCCGAGCTTGAACCGATCAAGGCCAGGCGGTCGCCGGCTCGGGCGGGCCTGTCCATGCCCAGCAGCATCTTGCGCAGCGATGCCATGCGATTCCCGTAGGTCTGCATGGCTGCCTTGATCTTGCCCGTGGAGCCCGAGGAAAAATGCAGTACCGCGAGATCGTCGGGGCTGGGCGTGGTCTCGGGCGGCTGGCTGGCGGCGCGCGCCAACAGCGTCTCGTAGTCGACGTAGCCTGCGGGGGCCTTGCCAATCGCGACAAACGTCTCGATCGAGCCAAAGCCGGGCGAGCTCGCCGAGTAAGCGGTGTAGCCGGGTCCGGCAATCAGGACACGCGGTGTGCAGTTTTCCACCACGTCCGCCGCCTCCATATCAGTGAAGCGTGGATTCAGCGCCGCCTTGACAAGCCCGGCCTTGTACAAAGCACATTCGATCTCGACGAGTTCCGCGCAGTTGCGGGACTGAATCGCCACACGGTCGCCCTTGACAAGCCCGAGTTCCAGCAGGGCATTGGCCAAACGGGTCGAGCGCTCGTCGAGCTGGCGGTAGGTCAGGACCCGATCCCGATACAGGACCGCGGCGTGGTCTCCCAATAGCGCGCAGCGCGACGCAGGAACAGAGCGAATCCCATTGATGTCTCCTTGATGAACCGTAGCGGAAGTCTGCAAGATGCAGGTCATTACCACAATGCCTCGTTGGTGATAAACCCATAACCGCCTGGAATGCGACAATGGAGACCAGAGACCTGGAGTACCTGCTGTCTGTCGACACGCACCACAGCATTGGCCGCGCGGCAGAGGCGCTCGGGCTCAGCCAGCCGGCCATGACCAAAGCCATTCAGCGCGTGGAAGCGCAGGTGGGCCTGCTTCTGTTCGAGCGCACCGCCAACGGCATGAGCCCCACGCAGGCAGGCGCGCTGTTCATTGAACGCGCCCGTCGCATCCAGTTGGAGTACGAGGATGCGCTCAAGGAAATGCGCGGGATCCGCACGGGTCAGCATGGCGTCTTGCGCCTTGGCTACTCGCCCTCGATGCCGGATGCGCTGGTGCTGGGCGCATGTCGCCAGTTGGTGAGGGAGCGCCCTGCCGCCCGGCTGCGGTTGCGCCGACGTCTGGCGGGCGAACTGGACCTGGCCATCGCGCCGGTGCCCAGGCAGCGAGTAACTGAGTTTACGGTGGTGGAACTTTTCAACGACAGGCTTGCCGTGGTCGCCGACGAGGCGCATCCCCTGCATCGCCGGACCGAGGTGGGACTTCCGGACCTGGTGGAACAGGAATGGCTGCTGCCTGAGCCCCATATCGCGCTGCGTCAGCAGGTCGAAGCGGCCTTCCACAAGCAGGGGCTTCCCGAGCCCGACGTGCGCATCGAGGCGGATTTCGGCAGCACCCCGCTCTTCCACCTGATTCGGGGCACGCACATGCTGACCGTATCCGGTGCAGAGGCAAGCGCAGTGCGGGCGGGCCTGCGTCCGCTGAGTCTTGGCCTGGACGAACTCGACCTTCGACGAAGCGTCGGTGTCGTCTCCCGGCTTGGCGCCTACCTGTCTCCCCTTGCGCAGCGCATGATTGCAGTGCTGCAGGAGCATGTGGGCTGAGCTCGCAGATATGGCCGCCACGACACTCCGGCAGCCCTCGCTGGCCAGATGCGCGGCGGCAGGTTCGGTTGGTTCGACATCGGACAGTCAATCTCATCGACTGCTTCCGCTCATTCAGCGGTGCAGGCCACTACACTCTCGCCACTGTCGAACCCGCCCTGCCCCATCCATGGAAACCTTTATTCTGGTGACGTTGGTCGCCGTCGCAGCCTACGCGCTCAAGTCGAGAGAGCAGCGCAGGCGCATCGCCTTGCTGGGAAGCTATCTCGGCAAATACCAGATTGAAAAACTGATGGAAAGCCTGACCGAAGGCTACCTGCGCGCGCTCGGGGAGGACGATCCCGAGCGCCGCGAACAGATCTGGCAATTGCTCGGCGCCTCGGAGACGGTGCTGTGCGAGCAGTTCGATCGCTTCGCCGCCGAGTTCTCCAGGGTCGACGAGGCCCAGACGCGCGTGAGCAAGCTTGGCCTGGCGATCCCCTATGGCGACCGGCTGTTTCCGGCCGCCACCTTTGACATGCGCAGGGCTTTGCAGATTCATGCGCAGGGGATCACCCAGGTGGCGCAGAACCGCCTCAACCGGCCGCCCAAGAGCAGGGCCTACACCTTGTCGGCCGAGCTGTTCTTGATGCAGCACACCTGCCACTGGTTTTGCCGCTCCAAGGCCGTCGCCTCGGCGCGGATGCTGGCGCGCCACAAGACAACGTATGCGCAGCTGGTCGAGTCGGTGTCACCCGAGACGCGCGAGGCCTATCTCACCCTGATCGGGAGGTGATGTGCGCGGGCGGCCGCGAGCGAGCCCGCGGCCGGCGCGTGGCCATGAACGGCGGACCGGGCCAGGAGGCCCGGAACCTTACGCTTACTTGAGCGCCTTGAAACGCATGCGGTGGGGCGCCGCGCCTTCTTCGCCCAGGCGCTTCCTCTTGTCGGCTTCGTATTCCTGGTAGTTGCCGTCGAAGAAGGTCCACTGGCTGTCGCCTTCGGCCGCCAGGATGTGGGTGGCGATGCGGTCGAGGAACCAGCGGTCGTGGCTGATGACCATGACCGAGCCTGCGAACTCCAGCAGCGCGTCTTCGAGCGCTCGCAGGGTTTCCACGTCGAGGTCGTTCGAGGGCTCGTCGAGCAGCAGCACGTTGCCGCCGGCGATCAGGGTCTTGGCCAGGTGCAGGCGCCCGCGTTCACCACCGGAGAGCGTGCCCACGCGCTTTTGCTGATCGCTGCCGTTGAAGTTGAAGCGTCCGCAGTAGGCGCGGCTGGCCATCTGGAACTTGCCGACGTTGAGGATGTCCAGGCCGCCCGAGACGTCTTCCCACACGGTCTTCTGGTTGGCGAGCTCGTCGCGGTGCTGGTCGACAAAGGCCATCTTCACGGTCGAGCCGACCACGACCTCGCCGCTGTCGGCCTTTTCCTTGCCGGCAATCAGCTTGAACAGCGTCGACTTGCCGGCGCCGTTGGGGCCGATGATGCCGACGATGGCGCCGGCCGGTACCTTGAAGCTCAGGTTGTCGATCAGCAGCCGGTCGCCAAAGGACTTGCTCACATTGTTGAACTCGATGACCTGGCTGCCCAGTCGCTCGGCCACGGGGATGAAGATTTCCTGCGTCTCGTTGCGTTTCTGGTACTCGAAGTCGGACAGTTCCTCGAAGCGCGCGATACGGGCCTTGCTCTTGGCCTGGCGTCCCTTGGCGTTCTGGCGCACCCACTCCAGCTCTTTCTTCATCGCCTTCATGTGGGCGTCTTCGGTCTTGGCCTCCTGCTCCAGACGCGCTTCCTTCTGCTCCAGCCAGGTGCTGTAGTTCCCCTTCCATGGAATGCCTTGGCCACGGTCGAGCTCCAGAATCCATTCGGCCGCGTTGTCCAGGAAATAGCGGTCGTGGGTGATCGCGACCACGGTACCGGGGAAGCGCTTCAGAAACACTTCGAGCCACTCGACCGATTCGGCGTCCAGGTGGTTGGTCGGCTCGTCGAGCAGCAGCATGTCCGGCTTGGACAGCAGCAGGCGGCACAGGGCCACGCGGCGCTTTTCGCCGCCGGACAGGAGGCCGATCTTCGCCTCCCAGGGCGGCAGGCGCAGCGCGTCGGCCGCGATTTCAAGCTGGTGCTCGGAGTCGGTGCCGGCCGTCGCGATGATGGCCTCCATCTCGGCCTGCTCGGCGGCGAGCTTGTCGAAGTCGGCATCTTCCTCGGCATAGGCGGCGTAGATCTCCTCCAGCCGGGCCTTGGCGGCGAACACCGCGCCCATGGCCTCTTCGATGCTTTCGCGCACCGTGTGCTCGGGGTTGAGCTTGGGCTCCTGCGGCAGGTGGCCGATGCGCAGGCCCGGCATCGGCACGGCCTCGCCCTCGATCTCCTTGTCCAGGCCCGCCATGATCTTGAGCAGGGTGGACTTGCCCGAGCCGTTCAAGCCCAGCACGCCGATCTTGGCGCCGGGGAAGAAACTGAGCGAAATGTCCTTGAGAATCTGGCGCTTCGGCGGAACGATCTTGCCGACGCGGTTCATGGTGTAGACGTATTGAGCCATCTGGTGCTTGGGGTGGGGAAAAGCTGCGGAAAACCTTGAATTATCCGCTCATGCGATAATGCGCGCTGTTGCGGGCTCCAGTTGCCCACAACGTCAGCAATCTGCTGGGGCCGTATCATCCGGTACAGCGCCCACCCCTGAACCTCATCTGCCTTTGACTGGCTCGGTGTTCCTGCACCGAAACAGGCCGATACCCCAGCGCCCTGGATGGGCGCCTCTTTATGAATTTTGATGATCTGAAACTGGCTCCGGCCATTCTGAAAGCCGTGCACGAGCAGGGCTACGAAACCCCCACGCCGATCCAGGCCCAGGCCATTCCGGCCGTGCTCGAAGGCCACGACCTGCTGGCCGGCGCGCAAACCGGCACCGGCAAGACGGCCGCCTTCACCCTGCCCCTGCTGCACAAGCTCAGCCAGGCCGAGGCGGGCAAGAACAAGTTCGGCGGCAAGGCCATCCGCGCCCTCGTGCTCACGCCCACGCGCGAGCTGGCTGCCCAGGTCGAAGAATCGGTGCGCGAATACGGCAAGTATCTGAAGCTGAGCTCGACCGTGATCTTCGGCGGCGTCGGCATGAACCCGCAGATCGAGCGCATCAAGCGCGGCGTCGACATTCTGGTGGCCACGCCCGGCCGCCTGCTGGACCTGCAGCAGCAGGGCATGCTCGACCTGAGCCAGGTGCAAATCCTGGTGCTCGACGAGGCCGATCGCATGCTCGACATGGGCTTCATCCATGACGTCAAGAAGATCCTGGCGCTGGTGCCCAGGGAAAAGCAGAGCCTGCTGTTCTCGGCCACGTTCAGCGACGAAATCCGCGAGCTGGCCAGCGGTCTGCTGCGCAATCCGCAAAGCATCCAGGTCACGCCGCGCAACACCACGGTGCAGCGCATCACCCAGGTGATCCACCCGGTGGGCCGCGGCAAGAAGAAGGCCGTGCTGGCCCACATCATCCAGCAACACGACTGGAGCCAGGTTCTGGTGTTCACGCGCACCAAGTTCGGCGCCAACAACGTGGCCGAGTTCCTGACCAAGAGCGGCATCAAGGCCATGGCGCTGCACGGCAACAAGAGCCAGTCGGCCCGCACCCAGGCGCTGGCCGGCTTCAAGAGCGGCGACATCCGCGCCCTGGTGGCGACCGACATCGCGGCCCGGGGTATCGACATCGACGACCTGCCGCATGTGGTGAACTACGAAATCCCCAACGTCAGCGAAGACTATGTGCACCGCATCGGCCGCACCGGCCGCGCCGGCGCCAGCGGTCAAGCCGTGAGCCTGGTCTGCATGGATGAAGAAGGCTTCATGCAGGACATCGAGCGCTTCACCAAGCAGCAGATCCCGGTGCAGGTGATCGACGGCTTCGGCCCCGAGGCCGGTGAAAAGGCCGAGCCCATCGCGATGGGCCGCCAGACCATCTGGGGCGGCGCCGGCAAGCCGCCGAGCCGCGAAGTCATGCAGGCGGCGGCCAAGGCTGCGCGCGGCGAGATGATGCAGCGCATCCGCGACAACAAGGCCGCACAAGGCGAGCGCAGCGGCAACGGCAGCGCACGCAACGGCCAGCGCGGCGCGCCGCGCGATGGCCGCCAGGCGGGCGAACCGGCGGCACGGCCCCAGGGGCAGCCGCCCTCGCAAGGCCGCGGCCGCCCGGGCAACGGCGGCAACGGCGGCAACGGCGGCATCCACCACGGCAACAACAGCTACAGCCAGGGCTTTGGCTCGGGCCAGCCCGGCCACGGACGCCATGGCGGTCACAACGGACCCACTCAACGCTCCAGCCATGCGCAGCCCGATCCCATGCGCACCAGCGTGGACAGCATGGCCGAGCGCGGCCGCAGGGGCGGTGGCAATCGCCATGGGGGCGGCTATGGCTCAGGCGGCGGCTCGGGTGGTTTTGGCGGCCGGGGCAACGGCTCCCGCGGCTCCTTCGGCCGATAACAGGTGCTACGCTTGCGTGCATGACAGCTCTGCCGACGACATCCCTGTCGTCCAGCCACCATGCATGACGCCCCGCCCAGCTTCGCCACCCTGGTGGTGGCCACCTGCAATCTCTTGAACCTGGCCAAGCCGGGCCGCTTGTTCTACCCCAACCAGGAGGCCTATACGCAGGCCGAGTTCGAGCGCAAGATCGACTGGCTGGGCACGCGCTTCAAAGCCCTCAACGCCGATGTGGTGGCGGTGCAGGAAGTCTGGGATGAGTCGGCCCTGAAAGGCGCCCTCGGCCGCAGCGGCCTGCACTATGGCCTGGTCGCCGTGCCGGGCGCCGAGAACAACGCAAGCGCCCACGGCGCGCAAGGGACGCCGCGGGTCGGCATCATCGGCCGGCTGCCGATGGACCAGCTGCAATCGTTCGCGGAGTTTCCGGCCAGCCTGGGCGTCGAGATACCGGGCATGGGCCCGCATACCCGCTTCGAGCGCCCGCCGCTGCTGGCCACGGTGCGCATGAAGCACGGCCAGGCCGTGCATGTGCTGACGGCCCACCTCAAGTCCAAGCGACCGAAGTTCCTGCAGGATGAGCAGGGCAATCATCTGGAAGACCGCGACGACCCGAAGGTGGCGGCGCTGGCCGGCCTGCGCTCGCTGCTGATGCGAGGCGCGGAAGCCGTGGCGCTGCGCGGCATCGTGATCGACCTGCTGCGCCACACCAACACGCCGCTGGTCGTGATGGGCGACTTCAACGACAGCCCGAACAGTGTGACCACCCAGCTGATCGCTGCCACCTCGGAAGTGGCTTACGACAAGGCGGCGCGCGACATTGCGCTGTTCAATGCCTACGAGCTGCAGGGCGAGGCCGCGCTCAAGAAGGACGTGGCTTACTCCCACATCCACCAGGGCTACCCCGAGGTGCTGGACCAGATCCTGGTGAGCGAGGAGTTCGTGCGCGGCAGCAAGTTCGGCCTGGGCGATGTGCGACGCGTGGACTACTTCAACGACCACCTGCAGGAAGGCCATGACCGCAGCCGCTCGGACCACGGCTTTGTGCGGGCCCTGCTGCGGCTGCGCCTGCCCTGAGCCGCACCCCGATAGAGCGCCTGCGGCCGGATGACCGGTCAGCCCTTGACACCCTTGATGTAGTGTTCGAGCTGCTCGATGATGAAGCCCTGCTCGGAAATGATGTCCTTGACCAGATCGCCGATGGAAACCAGTCCGACCAGCTTGCCGTTGTCGATGACGGGCAAGTGGCGAAGGCGCTTTTCGGTCATCAGCGCCATGCATTCCTCATTCGTATGGCCGGGGCCCACGTACTGAACCGGCGAACTCATGATCTCGCTCACCGGCGTTTCCCGAGGCGACCGATCCTCAAGAACCATTTTCCGCGCGCAGTCGCGTTCACTGACGACACCCACGAACTTTTCGCCGTCCAGCACCATGAGCGCACCGAGATTCTTCTGCGCCATCAGCGTGACGGCATCGAACACGGAAGCCGAGGGCGCAACGCTGTAGACCTTCTGATCGGCCTTGGACCTGAGGAGTTGTGCGACGTCTTTCATGGCTCTCGGCTCCACCAGTTTCTGGTGGACCTCGAAAGTTCATTCTAGGTGCCGCAATGCCCATCGTCAAAACGGAGTCTTGTCCAACGAGGTATTAGCCTGGAGCCGGGCTCGTGATTCCAACGAGGAATGAGCCTGGCGGGAGCCTGGGAACGGCGGTTGAGCGGCTGACGGGCAGCCTGCCGGCGGGGCGTGTCGATCATCGAAGCGATGGTGATC
>Ga0187892_10002399_pt1 | contig 37791 bp, 36 predicted proteins | sample MA1701073metaG_FD_139345 | JGI IMG/M metagenome (GOLD analysis project Ga0187892, IMG submission 139345) | Bio-ooze microbial communities from a basaltic lava cave in the Kipuka Kanohina Cave System on the Island of Hawaii, USA - MA170107-3 metaG ... | reverse complement strand
GCCTCATTTGCAAACCCGGCGAGCCGCGTCGCGTAGCCGACGCATACGCGCAAGGTGAGCGACAAAGCAATCGGCCGCGCCGGCGCGCAAGGCACTCGCGAATTGGCTGTTACAGGCCACTAGATACGACTTCACTGCCCGCGGCGCCGCTCTGACAGTTTTGCTGTTGCAGGCCGCCGAGCCGATGCCGGCACGCTTGCGCGGCCTCTCGGGCGCGATTCGACGGTTTCACTGGACTTAGGGTTTGATAACCATCTGCGTCTGGCTCACCACCGCGCAGAGCTTGCCGTCGGCAGACCGGATCTGCGTCTGCCACACCATGGTGGTGCGGCCGCGGTGGAACGGCGTGCATTCGCCGGTGACCTCGGTGTTGACGGCCGCCGCACCTACGAAATTGGTCTTCGATTCGATGGTGACGGTGCGCGCGCCCGCCGGCAGGTTCACGAAAGTGGCCACGGCACCGAGCGTGTCGGCAAAGGCCATGATCGCGCCCCCGTGCAGCACGTTGCCGGTCGTGCACAGATCGGCGCGCACCATCATCTTGCCGACCACGCGCTCGGGCGTTGCTTCGACGACGCGCATTCCCATCAGGCCGGGGAGGAGCGGCCGCAGCAACTCATTCAGTGCATCCGGATTCAAATCCACGGTTGCCGCTTCTTCACGAGCAGGGATTTCAAGCCGTTCTTCGTTGCCCCATGTGTCGCCGGATCCAGTCGTGCAGATGGATCATGCCGTCTTCGTGGGGACTGTGGAACGGCCCACTGTCGTCTTCACCGGACAGCCAGAGCGCGCGGCGGCCCCGATGCAGCCTGCAGCAGATCTCCGCGTCCTCGGCTGCGCTCTCCGCGTAGGCGGCCTGATGCGCCTCCACGATGTGCGGCTCGAAGTGTTTGATTTCTTCCGGGTAGTAGAACTCGACGATATTGGTCGTGTGATCCGGCGAACGCGGAATCAGCGTGCTGACGACGAGGCAGTACGGATACCACTCCAGCATCACGTTCGGGTACAGAATCGACCAGACGGTGCCGTACTTCGGCAACTTTCCGCCGGAAAACTCCAGGATCACGTCGCGATAACGCGTGTAGTTGGGCGAACTCTGCGCCTTCAATCCGTCCTTGATGCCCAGGGTCTGGTAACTCCACGCGCGGCCGAAACCCCACTCGTAGTTGCCGGAGTCGACCCACTTTTGCAGCCCCGGGTGCATCGCCTCGACGTGATATAGCTCGAGATAGATCTCGAGAAAGTTCTTCCAGTTAAACGGACATTCATCGACGAGCGAGCGCTCGAACACGTAGCCGCTGAAGTCGTAGTCCGGCGCAAGCGGAAAATCCGCGAGGTCCGCCGCAGCGTCGCGCGGGCCGGCGAACAGCAACCCTTGCCAGTTTGCGAGCGGCGTACGCGGCAACGCGCAGTCGGGCGTATGGTCGAAGTCGGGCGCGCCCAGCAGTCGACCGTCGAGGTCGTAGGTCCAGCGATGCAGCGGACACACGAGGTTCTCCGCGTGCCCGCGTCCTTCCATGATGAGTCCCTGCCGATGGCGGCAGGTGTTCGACAGCAGATTCACTCCCCCTGTCGAGTGCACGAGCACCTTGCCGTGTTCGGTCCACGGCAACGACATGTAGTCGCCGACCTCCGGGACCATCAGTTCATGGCCGACGTATCCGGGGCCGTTGGCGAACAGCAGCAGCATCTCGCGCTCAAACCAGCCCGGATCGAAGTACGACGCAATCGGCAGTGGAGCCGTGCGTTCGAGCAGCAATGGGTCAAGGTTGGAGCGACGGGAAACGGAAGAGTCGGGAGCGTTCATGCAAGGCATTCTGTCACCGCCCGACGCCCGACGCCGGACGCCCGACGGTTTACACAACTTTACATTCCGCACAACACGCGGCAATGACGCGCGCTGAAACTGCGTTCCTTAGGCGCGGCAATGGTTGAGCGCCGGAACCCTTGGAGTAGATGATGACAAGCAACATACAGACGAAATCCACCAACAGAGCGCGCCGCTGGACAATCGCCGGCCTGGCCGCAGCCACCGTGGCGGCAATCGGTACCGCCGGCGCATTGAATCCGGCGCATTCCCACGAACGCGGCGGCTGGGGCCGTGGAATGCACGGTCCGATGGACCCGGAAGCGATGAGCAAACGCATCGACGGGATGGTGCAGTGGATGCTGGCCGATGTGAATGCTTCGGACGAGCAGCGCACGCGCATCGCCGGCATCGCCAAGGCGGCTGCGACCGAACTCGCGCCGTTGCGCCAGCGTCACGCGGAAGCGCGGCGGCAGAGCATCAAGCTGCTGACGGCGCCGACCATCGACCGTGCGCAGATCGAGCAGTTACGCGTTGAGCAGATGCAACTGGGCGATACGGTTACGCGTCGGATGTCGCAAGCGCTGATCGACGCGGCGGAAGTGCTGACACAAGAGCAGCGCGCACAACTTGCGACCAAGTGGGAACACCGGCGCCAGCGCCGGCATGGTTAAGGAGGCTCTGAAAACTACTGCGCGACCCGATCTTGGCCTTGCAGGCCACGGCGTCGCGGGTCGCGACGCCCCTTCGCCCTGTCCAAAGCCGCGCAGGCGGCTTTGGAGCCGCAGGGCTCAGCCTGCGCTGCTCGCTGTACTTCCCCGTACAGGTCCGCTGCTCGGTGCAACCTCGGGCCGCTCGCTACGTTTTCAGAGCATCCGTCCTGTCATTCCGAGCGCACGCGAGGAATCTCAAACGCTCCAGGATTCCTCGTCGCTGCACTCCTCGGAATGACACGGGCGCCTGATTCGCCAACCACGGAACGATGCCTTGCCAATCGCACTTCAAGCGGCCGCCGGGCGCGTCTGCGCTGTCGCCCTTGCAGGTAGCGCGACAACAACCAGTTGAAACCGCGATCCAGCATGAACAGTCCGTGCCCCAACACCCGGTTGCGATGTCCCAGGCTCAGTTTTTTCGCCACCGGTTGCCACAGCAGCAGCTTGCGCCGCCAGCCGCGATTCTTCAGACGATCGGCAAAGTACCCAGCCTCGTCCAGTTGCCACTTTTTCATCATTTGCCGCAGAGTTCTGACTTCCCAGCTGTCGCTCCAGCGCAGCATGAAGTACGGCAGGTCGTAGAGCCGCAGCGGGCGATCGAGGGTGAAAGTCACGATGGCGTTGGGCTCGAAGAAGATCTTCGCGCCGGCCTGGCGGGCCGACAGCGAAAAGTCGACGTGCTCCTTCGTGTTCAGGAGTCCTTCGTCGAATCGACCCATCCGGTCAAACAGGTCCATTCTGACGAGTATGCAATGGTATTCGGCCACGCCGGTCTCGCCGCGCACGAGCTCGTTCCGCACGTCTTCCACGCGGTTGCCCTGTCGATGAATTCGCTCGAACAGGCGCCGTATCACGCGGCCGCGCTCGACGTGCTCGGTGATGCCGGCGTCGCCGCCGGCGAAATGAATCACCTGGTGCAGCGGCGTGCCTTCGCAGGTCAGCGGAGTGACGATCTCAGCGCCGGTTTGTTCGGCGCAGGCGAGCATCGCCGCCAGCCATCCGGGCGAGGCGACCGTATCGTTGTCGAAGAACAGCACGTACGGCGTGCGCACATGCTCGAGTCCCAGGTTGTGCGCCTGGTTGGGCGCCAGAAAAAAAGGCGTGCGCACCAGCGTGAAGTCGTGTTGGCGCGCCGCTTGCGCGAGGAAGCTCTTCACCGGCTCAGGGGAGGCGCCGTCGATGACCACCAGCTCGTACGGCACATCGCGGGTGTGTTCGAGAATGCTTTCCAGGCATTCGCGCGTGACGCTGAAGCGTTCGCGCGGAACGATCACGATGGTGACAACGGGAGACGAGTTTGACATGGCAGTGGAATCCGTTGTTGTTGGCGCCGGTGGTTGATGGCCAGCTGATAGATATCGACCAGCCGGTCATTGAGGCGATGCAGGTTGAAGTGCGATTCGATGTAATCGCGGCCCGCCGCCGCGAGCCGGGGCCATTCATCGGCATGTTCGATCAAGTGCGCCAGCCGTTCCGCCAGCGCGTCAGCATTGCGTTCCGCGACCAGATAGCCCGACACGCCGTCCTGCACCAGTTCCGGTATTCCGCCGTGACGGGTGGCCACGACAGGCAGGCCCATCGCCAGCGCTTCCTTGATCACGTTGATCGGCGCGTCCTCGTCGCCGTCCGCCGCGCGCACGCTGGGACCCAGAAAGATGTCCGCACGGTCCAGGAGCCGCACGATGTCGCGCTGATTCATCGCGCCGGGAAGCGAAACGAGGTGCGTCAGCCCGAGTTCCGCCACCAGCGCTTCAAGCTGCGGGCGCAGTGGACCCTCGCCGATCACGTTGTATTCGACCGCATGGCCGTTCGCCACAAGCTGGGCGATCGCACGCAACGCGTATTCGATTCCCTTTTTTTCCACCAGCCGGCCGACGGTGATCAGACGCACAGGTTGCGTGCCGCTCCGGCCGCGCGGCCGGAACGGAAACCGCGCGCAATCGATGCCGGAATAAAGCACCTGCAATCTGCTGCGGTCGCAGCCGAGCGCATGCAGACGCCGCTCGAAGTGCGCGCAGTTCGTGAAAAGGTAGTCGGCCCGCTGGAACACGCGGTCGTACACGCGTTCGCCATGGCGCTGCACAAAGCGGCTGATGTCGGCGCCGCGAAAGCTGACCACCAGCGCACCGTCGATAAGTCCACTGTCGTAAAGAGCGAGCGCCGCGCGCCCGACAGTGCCGAACTGGCAGTGCACGACGTCGTATTCGCGACCGGTGCCAAGGCGACGGGCCACCGACAGCAGGCGCAAGAGCGCGGCGTTGCGGCGGTACGAGAAAACATTCAACACATGGAACAACGCACGCGGTTTGGCCCATGCCACCGCGGCAAGATCGTCCCATGCCGCGCGCGCAAACTTTCCGAACTCACTGGGCCGCGCGGCCGCGTAGCACGTTCGCTCGATCAGCCCGTGCACAAGCACGTCCGGATGCATGACGGCGCCTGGCTTTGGCGGTGCCGCGAGGGAATAGATGTCGACCTGATGCCCGCGTTGCAGCAGTCCGACGATCTGATTGATAACAAAAGTCTCGGACAGCACCGGAAAGCGCTCGACGAGCATCGCGACACGCAGTTTCCCGCCCGGGTGGACGGCAGTCGACACGGCATTCGCAACATTCATCCCTGTCAAGCCTCCGGCGTGGCGCCGACAACCCGTCTGCGCTGAGCAATCGCGTGCGCAATGAACTCGCCCGCCAGCCGGCGCGCGATGGGACTGAGCCCAAACAGGCACGCCAGATAGATCGCCGCGCCGACAGGCACACTGACTGCGAAAACCGTCCCGTCATGCCAAGCCGCCATCGCGGATCGTTTGAGCAGAAAAATACTTGCCGCCATCACGGTTGCAGCCGCGGTGGCCGGCCACAAACATGCAAAGAACTCGCGCCACGCCGCGCCGGTTTGACGGCGAACGACGTGCAGCTCAAGCGGCAGAAAGACAAATGCAGCAACGACCCCGCCGGCACACACCGCTTCGATACCCAGCGGCGCGAGCAGCGCGTACAGCGCGAGCGCCAGGAAGACGTACACGGCGGTGAGCTTGAAGCGCAGAAGGCTCGTACCCTGGCTCAAGATCAGCGCGCCGTCGACCAGATAGATCGCCTGGAAAATGCCGAGCGCGGACAAGATGCGCAGCGGCGTTGCCATCGCCTGCCACCGCGCGCCGAGCACCGCGGCGACAATCTCCGGCGCAAGGGCGAACAACCCGAAGAAAACCGGAAACGCGAGCGCGGCCGCGATCTGCAACAGACGCAGATAGGCGACGCGCAGGTCATCGGCGCAACCCTGAAAGCGCGACAGCAGCGGCAGTCCGAGTTGCGACACCGGCCGGACGCATGCCTGCGTCAAGGTTTCCAGCAATCGCTGCGCCGTTGCATACAGCCCCAGCGCAGCAGGTCCGAGCGCAATGCCGATCAGAAACTTGTCGCCCTGTCTTCTCAACAGATTGAGGCCGCCGAGACCGAGCAGACCGCCGGCAAAGCCCGACAGTTCCGCGAGCGCGCGGCGCGACAGCCGCCGGCCCGGGCGCCAGCGGCTGCGACTCCAGATCAGCATTGCATACAGCGCGGCCGCGACCAACTGCTGTGCCGCCAGACTCCAGATCCCAAAGTCATTCGCGGCGAGGAAAATGGCGATGACGCCGGCCACGATCGAGCTTGCCAGACGCGCGACGGCAATCGTCTTGTTGCGAAGTTCCCGTTCAAGCTGCGCGAGTTGAACCGCGTTGAGCGCGATCAGGGGAGTGATGAAAGCCATCGCGCGCAGCACGGGTGCAAGCGACGGGTCCGTGAGTTGCGCGACGACGTCCGCCGCGAATATGCCGAATGTGCAGATCAGTGCCGCGAGAGCGAGTTGCCACCAGAACACCGTATCGAGGTGGTCGGGACGGATCTCTTCGCGCTGAACCAGCGCCCGCGCAAGGCCCTGCTCGACGATCAGATTGGCCAGTGCGAGGTAGACACCGACCAGCGCCATCAGCCCATAGACATGCGGCGTAAGCAGGCGCGCCAGAACAAGAAAAATCGCCAGTCGCAGCGCTTCGTCGACGACGTTCTGCGCACCAGTCCACCACAGGGCACCCATTGCCCTGTGCTTCAAGACGGATTTCTTGTTGCCGATCGTCGTCAAGCACCCACCCCGCCGAACGCTGCTTCGTCCCCGCCCGCTCTCGGCGGCCGTCTGGATACGGAGGGAGCAAGAAGCGTTCTCGGTTTGCAATGCCGCGAACCACTGTGCAATACGCGTCCACGGCAGAAACAATTACCGAAACGTGTTCAAAGTTTGAAGAAACGACTTCGCGGTGCCTCCCTTGCCCAGACTGCTGATCATTGATGACGATGCGCGGCTGGCGTCGATGTTGCGCAGCTATCTGAGCGGCGCGGGCTTTGTTGTCGGCGTTGCTGCCAACGTCAAGGATGGGTTGGCTGCAATCGAAGCGCAGCCGCCTGATGTGATCGTGCTGGACTTGATGCTTCCCGACGGCGACGGACTTGACCTGTGCCGCCGCCTGCGCGCAGCGAGCACCGTTGCTGCGGTGCCGATCGTGATGTTGACCGCGAAAGGCGATCCGGTCGATCGTGTGATCGGCCTCGAACTCGGCGCGGACGACTATCTCGCAAAGCCGTTCGAGCCGCGCGAATTGCTGGCACGCCTGCGCGCTGTACTCCGCCGCAACCGCGACGGCGGTGCCGCGCGTGATGTGCTGCGCTTCGGCCGGCTGGAAATCGACCGCGGCGCTCGCATGGTGACTCTCGATGGAGCGCTGCGCCCGCTTACGTCGCATCAATTCGATCTGCTCGTCGCGCTCGCCGAGCGAGCCGGCAGAGTGCTGTCGCGCGAGCAGTTAATGGAATTCGCGTTCGGCGCCAACGCCGGTTTCGATCCCGCGCTCGATCGATCGATCGATGTTCATATTGCACGCATTCGCGCAGCGATCGAAGACGATCCAAAAAAGCCGCAGCGGATCATCACCGTGCGGGGCGCGGGCTATGTGTTCGCGCGCGAGCAGGACAGGTGATGCGCTTGCGGATCGGTGTACCACAACGTCTGTGGTGGCGTATCTGGCTGGCGGTGATCACGAGCATTGCGCTGTTTGCGCTGTTGTCGGCGACCGCATGGCGAGTGTTCTTCGACCCCGCGCGGATTGCGGCCAATGCCGAGGCGCTCGCCGCGATCGTCGCCGCTGCGCTGCCGCCGGCGGATGCGCCGGCCGACGAACAGATGAGATTCTTGGTGAGCTGGCAGCGGCGCGCACAAGCGGATTTCGCGTTGTTCGACGCGCAACGCAATCGCATCGCGTCGGCCGGCCGACCTTTGCCGCCGCCGCGCGCGCAACTGGATGACAGTCATTGGCTGGCGCGCCGCCGGTTTGATCCGGCAGCAGCGGGGGGCGGCGATGGCAAACATGAACGCGCGGCCTTCGTTCCGTTTGCGCTGCGACTGGCCGACGATCGTTGGCTCGTCGTGCGGCGCGACTGGCGGCCCGCGCGACCGCCGTTCGGACTCGCCGCGACGCTGATTGCGATCGCGGTGGGCATCGGCACTTATCCCGTCGTGCGGCGCTTAACCCGGCGTCTGGAGCGACTGCAAGCGAGTGTCGAGCGACTGGGCGCCGGCGATCTGAAAGCCCGCGTAGCAGTGGAAGGGCGCGACGAAGTTGCGCGGCTTGCCGCGAGCTTCAACAACGCCGCCGCGCGCGTCGAGTTGCTGGTCGTTGCCCAGCAAAGTCTGCTCGCCAACGCGTCGCATGAGTTGCGCTCGCCGCTGGCACGCGTGAGACTGGCGGTCGAGATGCTCAAGCAGGATGCGCGGCCTGAGTTGAAGCACGAACTGGAGCGCGATATCGCTGAGATCGACTCGCTGATCGATGAGATTCTGCTGGCGTCGCGGCTTGATGCGACAAACCATGAACCGGCCCTCGAGGACGTCGATTTGACCGCGCTGGCGGCGGAAGAATGCGCGCGGGCCGACGCAAGACTCGATGCTCAGCGGGTCGCAGTGCGCGGCGATGCGCGGCTGTTGCGCAGGCTGCTTCGAAACCTGCTGGAAAATGCACGCCGCCACGGCGGCGCGGCCGTCGACGTCAGCCTGTCTTGCGACGACGAGTCGGCGCTTCTCGCGGTGTGCGACCGCGGCCCAGGCGTCCCGGACTCTGAGCGAGAGCGGATCTTCGAGCCGTTCTATCGATTGCCGGGCGCGACCGAAGCGGCGGGCGGTGCAGGACTGGGGCTGGCGCTCGTGCGCAAGATCATCACGCAACACGGCGGCTCGGTCAGTTGCAAGCCGCGCGCGAATGGCGGGTCGTGTTTTGAGGTTGTCATTCCGACCGGCGCTGCACCGCCCTCACATTCGCTCTGAGCTCATCGACCGGAGAGAATCCCAGCGCGATCGCGAAGAGTTGTTGCTCCTGGGCCAGCAACAGCGTCGGAAATCCCTGCACTCCCCAGCGCTGTACGGTCTGGAAGTCGCGCTGGGTCGCGGCTCGGACCGCGTCGGAGAAAAAAGCCTCGTCGAAATCTGCGCGAGTTGCGCCGAAGTCGCCGGCGAGTTCCGCCAGAACACCGGCGTGCGTCACGTCGCGCCCGTCCCGATAAAACGCGCTCTGGATCGCGCCAAAGTATTCGAGCGCGCGCTCGTTGGCCAGCTCGCGCAGCGTGACGACCGCGCGGCACGCGGGCTCGGTGTCGTAAACGAAATCCGGCGGACGGAGCGCGTCCGCGTCTCGCTCCGCGAACACTTGACCGCTGCGCCGTTGCACGTCTTTCCAGTAGCCCCGGATCTGCTCTTTCTGCTCCGCGGGCATCGGCTCGCGCGTGCCGGGCCGCAAGCCGCCAACGACGACCTCGATCTGCGCGCCGTCCTCGTCGACCAGCGCGCGCAACTGCGGTGCGAAACCGTAGCACCACGAGCACATTGGATCGGCGACGTAGACGAATCGGCTCATGCAATCAGTCTAAGCGGGTGCATGCGATGATCGCTGACGACGCAACAACCCGCAGTGAATATGCAACGCGCCCGATCGTGGATGGTGTTCGCGCTGGTGCCCGCGCTCGCGGCGTGCCAGACGTTGCTGCCGGACGCTGAAACGCGCATCGTTTCCGGCTGGGCGAGTTATAACGAGGCGGTCGAATCGCTCGAAAAAATCGTGCCGTTCGTGACGGAGCGCAAGGAGGTGCGCGCAAGCGGCCTCGATCCCGTGACCAACCCGGCGCTGACGATTCTCAACTACGCCGACCTGATGCAGCGTTTCGCCGCTAGCGCGGCGCTACCGCCCGACGAACTCGACCGCGGCGTGCGCGACTGCGTTAAAGCCGGCAAGCGCTGCACCGCCTACGCGATCAACGTGCGCAACGTCGATCGCAAGCGGGTAGGAAGTTTCTGGCTCGATACATTCAACTTCAAACGCCACACGGTAACCACCGGCTGGAGCTTCAACGCACTGATCATCTTCGTCGATGATCTGGTCGTCTACGTGCTTGTCGGCGGCCAGCCGAACATCCAGGAAACGGACGTCGTACGCAACCCATTGGGACCGTTGCAAGGTTTTGGAGACGCGATCCGCCCGACCTTGTTCTAGACACGCTGTCATCCTCTCAGATTTGGTTAGATATGGTTGGGGACAGAGCGCTGCGCCTGTTGGTTAGATACGGTTGGGGACAGAGCGCTGCGCGGTCTGTCCCCAATCATTCCAACTCATCGATGCTGCGCGGCCAACTGTCTTTGAGCAGCCGCGATAGCGCGCGATCGGCGAGCACGCGACCTTCGTTCTGGCAGCGCGCGCAGTAGTTCGTTTCGTTGTCGGCATAGACGATGCGTTGCACCGGCGCGCCGCAGACGGGGCAGGGAAGTCCGAAGCGCCCGTGCACGGCCATTTCCGGCCGGAACGCGGTGACCTCGGGCAGGCCGGCGGCGCCGGCCTCGTTGCGCAGGCGATCGGTCCATTCGCTCAGCACGGCACGCATCGCATCGAACAGTCGGCGCAATTCGGATTCTTCGAGCGCCTGCGTACGTGCGAGCGGCGACAGCCGCGCTCGGTGCAGGATCTCATCCGAATAGGCATTACCGATGCCGGCAAAGAGCTTCGGTTCGGTGAGTGCGCGCTTGAGCGTGTGATTGGCGACGCGCAGCCGCGTTGCGAACGCGCCGAAGTCAATGTCGAGCGGTTCGAGTCCGCCTGCGTCGAATGACCCCAGCGCTTCGACGTGCTGCGCAAGATGCAGAGACGCGCGCCGCTTCGTTCCCGCTTCGGTAAACGCCAGCATGCCATGCGCGAACTCGAACGTCGCGAGTGTGATGCGAGCGGGCGGCTTGCGGCCCACCTCGACCCAGCGCAGCCGGCCAGCGCGCATCAGGTGCATCACCGCGAAGTACGCGCAATCGAAGTGCAGAACGATCCGTTTGCCGATGCGTGACGTGTGTTCCAGCACGCGTCCGGCAAACTCCGTGGGGGGTGGTGACACTGTGCGCAGCACGAAAGGGTTGTGGATACGAAGCACTACCAGTGGATGCCCCGACGCCAATGCGCGAACACGCTCGCCGTAGATCGTGAGGTCGGGGAGTTCGGGCACGAAGCTCTCTACTTGGGGACAGACCATGAAGAGCGCGAAGCGCAAGCAATGCTCTGTCCCCAACCATGTCTAAAGGGTGTCATCGACAGCCGGGCTATGCTTCACCCGCACAAAGGAACGTAATCATGGCTGAACCCAAACTTGACACGCGCGACATGCGTATGGACGCCGACGCACTGTGGCGCGAAGAGATTTACACAGATCGCAAACTGGGCACGATCCGGGCGCTGCTACCGGTGCGCGCCGATGGCAGCACCGATACGAAACGGCAGACGATCTACGTCGGCGAAGCGCAGATCATGACGTCGGTGGGTCCGTTGCCGGTCAGCTTTGAAATTCCGGCGACCTCGCTTGCCGTGGCGGTCGAGCAATATGGCAAGTCGGCACAGGTGGCGGTCGAACGCACGGTGCGCGAATTGCAGGATTTGCGGCGTCAGGCCGCGACCGGACTGGTGATACCGCAAGCAGGCGCCGGCGCATTCGGACCCGGCGGCCTGCCGCCCGGCGTGGGCGGCGGCAGGATTCAGCTGCCTTAGGCGTTCAGCGTTCGGCGTTGAGCGTTCAGCGAAACCACGCTCAACCCTCAACGCTCAACGCCCAACCCGAATCACAGCGCCGGAGCATCGAAGGTATTGCACGCGCTTATCTGACCTGCTTCGACTCCCCGTTTGAACCAGCGCGCGCGCTGCTCTGATGTTCCATGCGTAAACGATTCGGGCACGACCGTTCCCTGTGACTGCCGTTGCAGCGTGTCGTCGCCGATGGCTGCGGCTGCCCGCAACGCCTCTTCGAGATCGCCGGACTCGAGCACCTGGCGCGAACGCTGCGCGTGATGCGCCCAGATGCCCGCGAAGCAATCGGCCTGCAATTCAAGGCGTACGGAAAGCTGGTTGTACTGCCGCTCCGACACCCGCTGTCGCATCTCCTGCATCTTCGCCATCACGCCGAGCTGGTTCTGCACGTGATGGCCGATCTCATGCGCAATCACATACGCCTGCGCGAAATCACCCGGCGCGCGAAACCGTTCCTGCAACAGGCGAAAAAACGACAGATCGATGTAGACCTTTTGATCCTCGGGACAGTAAAACGGACCGGCGGCCGCCTGGCCCATTCCGCACGCGGTCGGATACGCACGCTCGAACAAAACCAGCTTGGGCTCGCGGTAGGTACGTCCGCTCGCTTTGAACAACTGGTTCCAGGTGTCTTCGGTATCGGCCACGACGACCGACATGAAGCGGCCCATTTCGTCGGTCGGCTTCGGCGCCGGGCCGCCCGGAGCCTGCACTTGCGTTGGTGCTTCGCCGCCACCAAGAACACTCAGTACGACGCTCGGATCGACGCCGAGAAAGTAGGACGCGACCAGTGCGATGACGATGGTGCCGACGCCGAGACCCTTGCCACCGATCGGAAGTCCGCGCCCACCGAAGCCGCCTTGGCCGCGTCGATCTTCAACGTTGTCGCTTTCCCGTCCGTCGCTGCGCATCGCATGACTCCGTCGTTGCGACGCTCATTGCAGCACAGCGGCGTTGGCGTGCAAAGCACGCCGCGGCGGGACGGGATCAATCAGTCGTCGCGGTCCCAACGACGATCGCGCCGATGATCGTGTCTGTTGTGCCTGTACTTCGCGCGCCAGTGTTGATGATGCGAACGATCGTGCCAGTAGGGCTGCGGGTAGTAGTAAACGGGCGGCGGAACGATGACGCGCGGCGGCGGCGCATAGACCACCGGCGGTGGGTAGTAGTAAACAGGCGGCGGAGGGTAGTAGGCTGGTGGAGGCGGGTAGTAAGCCGGCGGCGGTGGGTAGCCGTACCGAGGTCCGCCGATACGAATTCCGAACTCCGGCGTGTGGACGCTGATGGAAACGTCTCCGGCACGTGCCTGCGAAGGCGCGGCCGCAATCAGCAGAACGCCAGCGGCAAGAATGGCAAGTGACTTGAACATCGCTGTCTCCTCGACGGGATCGGTCCGGAAAGTGAGACCGATGGGACAGCTAACGGCCGGGCTCCAGAGCAGACGACCGCCGCAAGCATGAGTTATTTGCGAGTTGTAACGAGATTCGCGCCCAAACTATTTCTTCGCGCAGGGCTGCTCAGAAAAAGTAATCCGCCCCCCGGCTTCGCATTTGAAGATCTGTCCCGGGTTAAGCAGCACTTCGCGAGGCGCAGATGCCGGCGCGGGAGGCTTTTCACCGCCAGCGTCGGATTTCGGCTTGAGCTGCATCACGGGCACCAGCGTATCGGCGGGCCCTTCGGGAACGAGCCAGCGATAGGTAAGAAAGGCGACGCTCCCAACCAGCGCCACCGATACAAACGTCATCAGGATGCGTAGCGACAGGTCATAGACCCGATCGCTTCTCGGCGATCCCAGGAAGGGCGACGGGAGCTTCGATTGCATGCGGGCGATTATGGACGAGGCCCCCACCCTAACCCTCCCCCGCGAGCGGGGCAGGGAACGGTCGGCGCGGCTACGCCGCGACGAGTGGCGGAGCCTGTTGTTGGGATTTCGCCGCCGCGTGCCCGCACCGAACATTGACCGCATGATCGCGCGATCGCTGCTTGCCGTTGGCGTTGCGCTGCTTGCTGCCTGTGGTGGCGGCGGCAGTTCGAATAGCGTTTCGTCGGGAGGCGCGCCCGAACTGACGATTGCCGGTTTTGCGCCGGCCAGTGCGGGTGCGGGCGCAGTCGTCACCGTTTCTGGCACTGGCATGACGGGCGTGCGCGGCGCACGCGTAGGCACGGTTGCCGCGAGCTTTGTTGTCGACTCGGCGACCCAGGTCCGAGTCACGGTGCCCACCGGCGCGGGCTCGGGTCGCATCGAACTCTCTACCGCTGATCGTGTCGTGTTGTCGGCGACCGATCTCATCGTCACTCCGGTGCCACAGGTTGCGTCGATTTCGCCTGCAAACGTGACGCCGCCGGCGCGCATCACCGTGACCGGAACCAACCTTGATCTGGTCGCGCAAGTGCGGTTGAACAACACGGTGCTTGCGATCGCTTCCCAGACGGCGACCAGTCTCGCGCTCGACGTGCCTGCGGCCGCGTCGACCGGATTTCTGACGCTGGTCGCGAACGACGGAGTTGCGCGGCAGAGCGCGCAGCAGGTGACCGTCGCCGGTTCGATGTCGATCAACTCGTTCGCGCCTGCGACGATTGCGCGCGGCGCGTCGTTGACGATCAACGGGGCAAACCTCGATCGCGCAACGTCGGTGCAGTTCGCCGGCAACGCCAGCGCGCCGATCGCCATCCGCAGCGGCGCAGCCTCGATCACCGTGATCGTTCCGGCGGGCGCATCGAGCGGCGTTTTCACCGTGATCGGCAATGCGAACGAGCAGGTGCTTTCGCCCTCGGCGCTGACGGTCATGGCGCCAATCCAGGTGGACGCGAACGCCACCTATCGCGTCGCGGCCGGCGTCGCGGTTACGGTGCCGGGTACGGGACTGTCCGGCGTCAACGCGGTGCGCGTCGGCAGCAGCGCCGCGGTGATCGTGTCGCAGACCGACACGCAGGTCGTGTTCAACGCGCCGGCCGGTGTCAACTGCGGGCCGATCAATTTGAGCTCGGCGGCGCAGGCGCAGGTCGCCGCGGGTTCGGTGATCGTCGGCGCCGGCTGCACTGTGCGCGTTGCAAGCATCGAGTTTGCTCAGGTGCTATCGCAGACCGCGAGCGAACCGCGCCAGCGGCTCGCGCCGCGCAAAGAGACGCTGGTGCGCGCGTACGTCGTGTCCGAGACCAGTGGCTCGCTGGCGCCGACCGTACGATTGACCGGCTTCAATGGCGCCACGGTGCTCGGCGCATTGACGATGAACGGCGCCGCGACGTTGCCGGTACTCGGCGCCTCCGCGCCTCTGCCGGCCAGCATGCGCTACAACGAGACGCAGACCTTCAACGCCAGCTTACCGGCAGACTGGGTAGCAAGCGGACTTTCGCTGCGTATCGACGTCGATCCGGAACAACGCTACGGCACACCTGTCGCCGTCGATGCGACGCCGAACGTTGGCTCGCGTACGCGTATCAATCTTGTTCTGGTGCCGCTCGTGTCCGGAGCCAATGCGCCGCAGATGCCGGATCCCGCGCTCGCACTCGACGAAATCGTGCGTCGCCTACCGGTGGCGCGGGAAGACATCGCGGTCTCGGTGCGCGCGCCCTACACCTTGACTTCCGTCACCGACGGCGTCGATGCAAGCAGCGACTGGTCCAACGCACTGTCGGAGCTCGAACAACTGCGTCGACGCGAAGCACCGGCGCAGCACTACTACGGTTTCGTGCGGCCGATGGTCAGCGCGGGCACCGCCGGCATCGGCTATGTGAACAACGTCGGCGCATCGTCGCCGAACCTGTCGTCGATGGGCTGGGACGCGAGCCGCAACTGGCGGCGCACGATGACGCATGAGCTCGGCCACAACTTCAGTCGCCTGCATGCGCCGTGTGGCGGCGTGTCGAGTTCCGACCCGAATTATCCGTACGCCAATGGCGACCTGTCGGACGCGCCGCTCTTCGAGTCGCTGCTCGACGATATTCAATCGCCCGCCGGCCAGAGCGATGTGATGGGATATTGCAGCGGTGGCTGGTTCTCGGACTACAACCTGCGCGAAGTGCAACGCTTTCTCGAGGCGCGCCCGCAGACTGCCGGCGCGGCGGTCGGCTCGACGGCGGGGGAAGTGCTGGTCATTTCAGGCCGCATCGATGCGAACGGTGTGGCGCTTGATCCGGTGCAGCGTATGCGCGGCAGCGCGCCGCCCGCCAGCAGCGGCGACTACACGCTGAGGTTGAAGACGGTGGATGGCGGCGCAATCGAGGTCCGCGTTGACGCGATCGACGTCGATCACGCGATACCGCCGGAACAGCACTTCATCGTGATCGTGCCGGCCGCCGGAACCCTCGCTAGCGCCGAGGTTTTGCGCGGCAGGACCGTCGTTCCATTGCGATCGGGCGGCCGGATGCGCGCGCACTCGATGCGCGGTGCCGAGCGGGTCGCGGGCGACATCGCGCTCGACTGGCGCGAAGTCGGCGGCACACTTGAATTGGCGTGGGATTCCGGTGCGGCCCGCTTCGTGACGGTGACGCATGTGGCCGGCAATGCACGCACGGTCCTCGCGATTGACGTGAACGGCGACTCCGCCCGTCTCGACGTTTCGCATCTGCCGCCGGGCGGCGAGTTCGAGGTCAGCTTCTCCAACGGCCTCAATGCGCAGTTGATGGTGGTTGCGCGCTGATTCGTTCTCGCCATCCCGCGTTTGGTCGATGAGTTCACACGACCGTCCGAATGCGATTACAACATCGCCTGGCGGCACGTGGCCGACACAAGAGGAGTTCACGATGGATGCTTTCAACACGCACGGCGCATTCAGCTGGTCAGAACTGACGACGACCGACACGCAGGGCGCCGCGCGCTTTTACACGGCGCTTTTCAATTGGGGCACGCGCGAGATGGAGATGCCAAACGGCACCTACACGACGTTTCAGGTGGGCGAGTCATCGGTCGGTGGCATGTTGAAAACGCCGCCGGGCGTGCCGCCGGTTCCATCCTGGGGCTGTTATGTCACGGTCACTGACATCGACGCGACCTGCAAGCAAGCGACCGAGCTTGGCGGCAAGGTCATGGTCGAGCCGTTTGACATTCCGACGGTCGGCCGCATGGCGATATTGCAAGACCCGCAAGGCGCAATGATCTCGGTCATCACGTACGTTGCTCCGGCGACTTAGTTGACAACCCCCTCTCCCCGGCCCTCTCCCACGAGGGGAGAGGGCGAGGTCAGCGCGGCTTGGCCGCGAAAAAAGAAATGCGCGCACTGCTCGTGCCGGTACTTGCAGTTCTGCTGCTGTCGGCGCTGTACCTGGCGATGCGCGATCGGCTCACACCGGATCGCGACGCATCGTTTCACGATCCGTTTCGTCTCAGCGGTCAGCTGGTGCGCGCCGCCGACGGCGACAGCTTCGTTCTCGCCAGCGACGATCGCGGCGAGCTTCGGGTGCGGCTGCATGCGATCGACGCGCCGGAGGCTGTGCAGTCTCATGGCATAGCATCGACGCAACGATTGCTGGAAATGACGCAGGAGCGTGCGCTCGAGGTCGAGTGCTACAAGACCGATGCGCGCGGCCGCGAGGTCTGCCGCGTTTTCGTCGAGCGTCTCGATCTCCAGGTGGCGTTGGTGCGCGCGGGAAGTGCCTGGCATTTCCGGCAGTTTGACGACGAACAGACGCGCGAGGAAAGGCGCGAACTCGCCGCCGCCGAAGCCGAAGCGCGCCGCGCGAAGCGGGGTCTGTGGGCAGAGCCTGATCCGATGCCGCCGTGGGAGTGCCGCGAGTTGTTGCGAGAACTTAAGACGTGCCGCTGAAGCCGAGGTCCCTAAGCCAGCACGTCTTCATCTTGCTGGTGACGCGCAAAGTAGGTCCGAACGTACGAGCACGCGGGCCGCATCTTGTAGCCGTTCGCGCGCGCGTGCGCGATGGCCGCGCGCACCAGCCGCGCGGCCAGACCGCGTCCTTCGTACTGGCGCGGCACTTCGGTGTGCACCATGTGAATGACGCCATCGACGAGGCGATAGTCCGCACGGGCGAGTTGTCCACCAATCGATAGCTCGAAACGCTGCTGCGCTTCGTTATGGACGATCTGACCGGGTTGGTCCATGGTTTGCAACATCGTTCGCCGACGCGCACAGAATAGCGGCCCACAGAATTGAGCCCGACTTTCCGCGGAGACCACTCATGACAAGAACTTCCGTGCAACTGACCCTTATCGCAGGATTGGCAGCGCTCGGCCTGGCCGGCGTGCTCGTGGTGGCGCAGAACAATCCGAGCGTCGAGCCGCGTGCCGTGGCGCCGCGTGGTTCTTTACCTGAGGTCGAGCGGCAATTGGTGAGCTTGTTCGAGGCGACCTCGCCATCCGTTGCCTACATCACTACGGAGGTGCTGCAACCGACCGGGATGTTCACCGCTGAAGTGGCGCAGGGGGCTGGCAGCGGCTTTGTGTGGGATGCGGCCGGGCATGTCGTGACCAATCACCACGTGATTGCCGGCGCTCGGCGGGTCCGGGTTCAGCTTGACGCCGGTCAGCCGCTCGAAGCGAACGTCGTCGGTCGAGCGCCTGAATACGACCTCGCCGTGGTGCGGCTGGCGCGCGTGCCGAAAGACCTGCGCCCGATTCCGCTCGGAACCTCAAAAGATCTGAAAGTGGGTCAGGCCGCGGTCGCCATCGGCAATCCGTTCGGCCTGCAGCGCACGCTGACGCGCGGCATCGTCAGCGCGCTGGATCGCGAGCTTCCGACTACCGGTTATCGCGAAGTGGTCGGCGTGATTCAGACCGACGCGGCGATCAATCCGGGCAACTCGGGCGGTCCGCTGCTCGACAGCGCCGGGCGGCTGATCGGGGTAAATACCGCAATCCGCTCGGCGAGCGGTACATCGGCCGGCGTGGGATTCGCGATTCCGGTCGATCTCGTCAATCGCATCGTGCCTGCGCTGATTGCGCGCGGGCATGCGCCGCTGCCGGGCATCGGCATCGAGCCGGTGCGTCCCGACCTGGTTGCGCGCGCCGGCGTTCGCGGCGTCGTCATCGCAGACGTGATGCGAGGCGGGCCTGCCGATCAGGCAGGGCTGCGGCCGTTCGATCGGAGAACCGGCAGCTTGGGCGACGTAATCGTCGCGGTCAATGGCCGGCCGCTGGAATCACTGACCGAATTTGTTGCCGAGCTCGATCGCATCGGCGTCAACAACAGCGCTGAGCTGACCGTCGTGCGCGACGGTCGCGAGCGCAAGGTGAAGGTGAAAGTCGTTGATATCAGGGCTTGAGCGGCGGCTTGCGAAGTAACTTTTCAAGAAGGATGCTTTCGGAAACCACGGAGCCATATCGGTACGGACGTGTCTCTCCGGTCGGCGCAAAGCCCAGCTTCTGCCAGAACGGAATCACTCTATCGTTTGTTCGGATCACCGAGAGGCGGATTCGATCGCAGCCGGACCAACGGGCGACTACCGACTCAAGCTCAACAAAACTCGCACGTCCAACACCCCGGACCTGAAATGGCTCAGCGATGAGCAGGAGCCCGAGGTAGGCGGTCGAGTGGTTGGGATAGCCGCGAATAACGTCGGCGCAGCCGATCATCTGCGCGCCGAGATAGATGCCGAAGACGAACTTGTCGTCGTAGGACTTGCCTTCGGGCAGGATCGAATAGGTGCTTTGCGCGTCGGCAGGTCCCGGTGGCACTCCGGTCACGAGTTGCGCGTAGCCAGGTGCTGCTTCGATCACGCGTTGAAGATCGGCCATTTCGTTCCGCTCGCCTTGCAGCATACGAACGGTCACGCGTTCCGGTTGCACCGCGTCGTCGTCTCAGATCGCCCGGGTCCTTCGCTCAAGCCACGCCGCCGCGTCGCCGCTCAGATGCGGCCCGACGCGGCGCGCGACTTCGGCGTGATACGCGTTGAGCCAGGCGATTTCGGACGCCGTCATCAATACGCGGTCGATGCAACGCGTGTCGATCGGACACAACGTCAGCGTCTCGAAGCGAAGAAACTCGCCGAAAGATTCGTTGCCCGCGGCTTGCGGCGCGGGCACGTTGAGCACGAGATTCTCGATGCGTACGCCCCATTTTCCCGGCCGATAGGTGCCCGGTTCGTTGGACGTGATCATTCCCGGTTCCATTGCGGTGTGCGGTTCGGGTGGCAGGTGCGGCGTGATGCCGTGCGGTCCTTCATGCACATTCAGGAAGTAGCCAACGCCGTGGCCGGTGCCGTGACCATAGTCGACGCTGGCCGCCCAGATCGGCGCGCGCGCCAGGGAATCGAGCAGAGGCGAGCGCGTGCCCCGCGGGAACTGCGCAACCGACAGCGCGATCATCCCCTTTAGCACCCGCGTGAAATCGCGCCGCTGCTCCGGGGTCGTCTGCCCCACCGGAACAACGCGTGTGATATCGGTCGTACCGCCGGTGTACTGGCCGCCCGAGTCGATCAACAGCAGTCCATTGCCCGTGCTTCCCGCCTCGCCGACCACTGAATGCGACTCCTCGGTCGCGCGATAGTGAGGAAGCGCGCCGTTCGCATTAAAGCCGGCGATCGTCGGAAAACTCGGACACACATAGCCAGGCCGGCGCGCGCGCGCCGCGGTGATCTTTTCGTCGATCGTTAGTTCGGTGATTCGCTCGCGGCCAAGCGCGGCCTCGAACCACGCGAAGAATTCCGCCAGCGCCGCGCCATCCTGCTCCATCGCTTTGCGCACATTGGCGATCTCCCCCTCGGTCTTGCGCGACTTCGCGAGCGTCGACGGGTTGATGCTCTCGACCACCGTTGCGTGCGCGGCCGCCGCCTGCCGCAGGCCGAGCGTGATCCGGCGCGGATCCACGAGCAGCGTGGATTGCGCCGGCAGTCGCGTCAATGCGTTCGCGGCTTCGGCGTAGGGTGCGAGGCTGACGCCGTCGGCCATCAGGCGCGCGCGCAGTTCTGCATCGATCTTGCCGTCGGCGATAAAAAGCTTTGCGTCATGTTCACCGATCAGCAGATGGGCGACGAATATCGGGTTGTACGGCACGTCGGCGCCGCGCAGATTGGTGAGCCACGCGATGTCGTCGAGTGTCGAAATAAAGTGCCAGGTCGCGCCGGCCTTGCGCATTTCCGCGCGAACCGCCGCCAGTTTGTCCCGCCGTGCAACCGGCGCCTGCACGCCGCTGTGTTCGTAGACCGCCTCCTGTGGTGGGGCGGGTCGATCGCTCCACACGTCGTCCAGCAAATCGATGTCGGTTCGCAGCCGGACGCCGCGCGCTTCGAGTACGGACTGCAGTTGGCGGGCGGCGGCCACACCGATCACCGCGCCGTCCACCCCGACCACGCCTCCGGCGGGGACATTGTCGGCGAGCCAGTCCACATGTCCACCGCTCGCGGCGGAAGCGATTTTCTGCACCGAGATTCCGGTTCCGCCGAGCTGAACTTCGGCCTGCACCCAGTAGCGACTGTCGACCCAAAGCCCAGCGAATTGCGGGGTGACGATCAGCGTGCCGGCCGAGCCGCTGAAGCCGCTCGCCCATTGTCGCCCTTGCCAGCGCAGCGGCAGATACTCGGAAAGGTGCGGATCGGAAGAAGGAACGATCCAGGCATCAAACGACCGTGTGCGCAGCACAGCGCGTAACGCCGCGATGCGAGTGCGCACCCGGGCGCGCGAGGTTTCGAGCGTGTCCATGCGACTCTTTGCGCCGAAAACGATAACGATCGCAGTCTAGGGCCTGTTAACGACGGTTACCGGGCCAACCTGGCGGAAGATTGCTGCGCACCGGCGCGTCTCTTGGATCCATACGGTTTGCGGCGCGGCGCGGCTGTGACGCCCGCGTCTTTTCCGGTTTCTGCGCCGACGTTTGCCTGGGCGAATGCGCCGGCTGCTTCTTTGCCGGCCGCTTCGCGTTCGTGTTCGCTCGACGCGATGGCGCGTGTGACTTGCGTGGCGTGCGCATGCGTCGTTCCGGCCGATTGTCTTCGTCGTTCACGGGCGCTTGCGCGGCGCTGCCCGGTTCGAACCCCGGCACCACCACGCGCGGCAAAGGCTTGCGCATCAGGCGCTCGATGTCGCGCAAAAACTCTGCCTCATCGGGTGAGACCAGCGACACGGCGTGCCCAGGAGTTCCGGCGCGACCCGTGCGACCGATGCGGTGCACATAGTCTTCGGGCACATTGGGCAGCTCGAAGTTCACCACGTGCGGCAACTGTTCGATATCCAACCCACGCGCCGCGATGTCTGTGGCCACCAGCACGCGTACGGCGCCTTCCTTGAAATCGGCCAGCGCTTTCGTGCGCGCGTTCTGGCTCTTGTTGCCGTGGATCGCCGCGGCCGCGAGTCCATCCTTGAGCAGTTGCTCCGCAAGGCGGTTGGCGCCATGTTTCATGCGCGCGAACACGAGTACCTGCTGCCAGTGTCCATCGACGATCAGATTGCGCAGCAACTCGCGCTTGCGTTCGCGCGCGACCGGATGCACGACGTGAGTGACGAGCTCGGTCGGCGCATTGCGCCGTGCGACCTCGACCGTCGCGGCGTCGCGCAGCAGTCCGTGCGCGAGCCCGCGAATCTCATCGGAGAACGTTGCCGAGAACAGGAGGTTCTGGCGCACACGCGGCAGCAGCGCCAACACGCGCTTGATGTCGGGGAGGAAACCCATGTCGAGCATGCGGTCGGCCTCATCGAGAACCAGGATCTCGACCTTGGACAAATCGACCGTTTTTTGTCCCGCGTGGTCGAGTAGACGGCCTGGCGTTGCGACCAGGATGTCAACGCCGCGCCGCAGCGCATCGATCTGCGGCTTGATGTTGACGCCGCCGTAGACAAGCGCACAACTTGGTTTCAAATGGCGACCGTAGGTGCGCACGCTTTCGTCGATCTGCGCTGCCAGTTCGCGCGTCGGGGTAAGAATCAGTGCGCGTGCGGTTTTTGGTGCGCGCGGCCGAGGCCGCGCCGACAGCAATTGCAACAGCGGCAGCGTGAAGCCGGCGGTCTTGCCTGTGCCGGTTTGCGCCGCTGCAAGCACGTCGCGGCCCTGCAAAATAAGCGGCACTGCTTGCGTCTGAATGGGGGTCGGATGCGTATAGCCCTCGTCGGCGATGGCGCGCAACAGTGGCGCGGCCAGGCCGAGCGCTTCAAAACTCGAACTCAAATAACTCTCCTGAGCACGTCCTGTGCGCTTCAAGAGCGCAGTACCGGTTCAGGCGTATGCGGAAGTGGATAACTTCGGGAAAAGGCCGGGCCCCGCAAAAGGTGGAACAACTTCGGGGGCGGGCGCGAAACCACGAGGACGGGCGCCAACCGGAACAACGGCGCCTCGATCGAGCCCGCACTATACAGAGGTGGGTCGTTTCCAGGCCGCGAAAAGCGTTCGATAAGTGCGTTAGCTCGCTTTCGGGTTGAGGGAAAGCGCACAGTTCGATATTCAAGGGCGGATTCACGCGAACGCGTGCTGCACTCGCGGTCGGCGGAACGGCCGGGTTTCCGTAAGGTCCGAAGCGCTGGGGATTGACTGGCGAAGTGCGGGCGGCCGGCGCATTCTATGCATCGGCCAAGGGACGAGAACGAGTCATGGTCACGATCATCAAAACGCGACAAGAGTTGGAGGCGCTGTGCGCGCCCGAGGCCCGGCGCGGTCTGTTGCGCGTGGAACTGGCCGTGCCGGGCTACCCGCGCGAAGTGCGCAGACTCCAGCACCAAATCAATCGCAGTTTGCGCACGCGCGGCTGGGGCATGTCAATGCTGTTTCTTGGCGCCGGCTTGCTGGTGCTCGTGCTGTGGCTGCTGACCGCTCCCAGTCCGGCGGAGATGCTGTCGGGCTGGGTGCTGGGTTCCATCGGCACAGCACTCTTCGCGCTGGTGGTCGCCGGAAAACTGATCGGGCTGCTGCGGGCCGAGCGCAAATTGCGCGCAGTCATCGCGGAATACGTGAACGGTAGTCGGTGATCGTCGTTCACCGATCACCCCTTTTCCTTCAACCTCGCCCGCATCGCCCGCGCCCGAACTTTCATCTGCGCCTGCAACTGCCGCCGCGCGAGCGAATCCATCTGATCGCGACGAACTTCGCGCTGCAGCTTGTGATAATTGGCGAGTCGATCGGCGCCGACTGCCTCCTGCACCGCGCAACCCGGTTCGGCCTGATGGCGACAATCGCGAAAGCGACACGCGGATGCAAGCGCGCCGATGTCGGCGAACGTCGCTGCTATCGCGCTCGCGTCGGCATCGGGTCGGAGTCCGCGCAGGCCTGGCGTGTCGATGACACACGCCCCGCCCGGCAGCACGATCAGCACACGCGATGTTGTTGTGTGGCGACCGCGTCCATCGTTCTCGCGCACCGGCCCGGTCGCCTGCACGCAATTGCCGGCGAGCGTGTTGGTCAGCGTCGACTTGCCCGCGCCTGACGATCCGAGCAATACGACCGTCTGTCCGACGCCCAGATACGGCGCAAGCGTCGCTGCCGCTTGCGGGGCAGTGGCATCGACAGAGTGCATCAGCACATCCGACGGAAGGCGCTCGCGTAGCGCGTGGATTTGGCTCGCACGGGCGCTCGGGTCCAGATCGCGTGTTGAGAGGTCGGCCTTTGTGAGTACAACGACCGGCCACACTCGCGCCGCCTGCACCGTCGCCAGATATCGCTCGACGCGCCTCGGATTGAAGTCATCGTCCAGGCCCATCAAGACGAGCGCAACGTCGATATTGCTTGCAATGATGTGCCGCTCGCCGCCCGGGTCGCGGCGGGTGATCTGGTTTGCCGGCGGCACACGCACGGCGGCCCACGCATCGCCTTCGACGAGCACCCAGTCGCCCACGGCAAGTTGAGAGTCCTCTTCGACGAGCTCGCGTACGAGCCGAGGCAACGGTCGCACCGAAAACTCGCGCGTGCCGTCGTGCACGACCACGGTCTCGCGAAACACGGCAACGACGCGCGCCGCGACGCCCCGCTCGTGATCCAGCGCCGCCAAGGCTTGTGCTTGTACGGAAGACAGACCGATCGGCCGCAGCCGATCGAAATCGATTTCGATCATGGGAAGTCCCGCTAGGCACGCCGTGTAAGTGCGGCGCGCGCGTTATCACTGCCTGCGTTGCCGGCGCAGGACCTAAAAAGTTCGCAGTGAAACGGCCGCGATTGCGGCGCACGGGGAAGGCCCAGGATGCGCGTCAGGCGACGCGCGGCCGATCACTCGGCGGCGGCAATATCCTTGGTAGCCATAGTCACCTCCTCGAGAACGAATGGGTGTTCGAGCGGGGCCGCGAGCTTGGCGTCAAGGGCTGTCGGTGTCAACCGGAAATTTCGACTGCATGGATCTTCGTTCCGCCGCGCGCGCATCGAGCATCCGTTTCAGGTTGGCGCTGACCCGTGCGCGGAAAGTCGCATCCCCTTCAGCGGGCGAAGCTGTTTCGGCGCGCCAGGTGCGTTGTGAATCCGCCGTCATGAAAGACGATGCACTGATCGGCTTCGCGAAGATGTCATTTCGATTGGCAGCGCCGTCGCGCGTCGTCTGCGCGAAGAGCGGCACGAAATTCGTGCCGCTTGATATGAGTCCCTGATAGTCGCCGAGGAAGAGACCCAGCGCATTGGGCGCCAGCGCAAGGTCGAACGGTCCCGCGACGCGCACCTCGGACCAGGTAAGCCCGTTGTCGATCGAACGCGCCAGCCAGTACTCGGTCGGCAAATTCGACGGGTCTGTTGTGTCGCTGCGAAAGTCGTAGTAGCTGACGCCGACGGTGCCGTCGGCCCGCACCGTCACGCTCGGCGTAAATGCTTGCGAATTCGGCACGCTGTTGACGCGCGCGGCGGCGGACCACGTAAGACCGCCATCGGTTGAACGCGACACCGCAATCGCATCGATCTGGCCGCCGGTGAATCGTGCGTCCTGCCACACGACGTACAAGTCGCCATTGGGCGCGGCGGCAATCTGGCCGAGGTCGGAACCGTCGCGCACAGCGGTGCGGTTCTGCGGATCGAATGCGCCGACCGAGTTCAACTGCGCAACGACGATCGGCGCCGACCAGTTAAGTCCCTTGTCGGTCGAGCGCAGCACCTCAAGTTGCGCCGTGAAGGTGCTCGGACCGGTCGAGGTCAATCGCGTGTAGAGATTGATGACCGTCCCGCGCGCCGTGCCGGCGGTTACCACCGCGACGACATTGCCGATGGTTTGCGCGTTGGCACCAGGATCAAAAATCGTGCGCGCCGTTTCCCAGGTCGTGCCGCCGTTGGTCGTGCGCGCGAGCATCGCCGGACCGCCGCTCGCGGTGCCGAGTCGATCCCATACCGCGTAAGCGAAATTAGAGTCGGTCGGATCCGCCGTGATTGCGTTCTTGTCGTTGAAGAACGCCGCGCCGTCGCGGATCAGCGTGGTCGGGTTGCTCCAGGTTTGTCCGCCATCTATGGAACGCGCGACCAGCATCGCATTGGCCGAGCCGGCGCTGAACGATGCGCCGGTGATCGACAGCGACATCCAGTACGCGGTGCCGTCGGGTGCGAAGCTGACCCAGGGATCGGTGGCGCGCGCGTAGTCGCCGCCATTGCCGGCGTTGCCGCCGGTGCAACGCGACAATGGCGCCGTCGTCCGCGTCCACGTGGCGCCCCCGTCGTTCGAGTAGGCGCCGACCAGACCCTGCGCCGCGCCGTTGCTGAAGCGGTTCTGTTGCCACACGCCAATGAGGTTCATCGCATTGGCCGGATTGACCGCGATGTGTGGTTCAACTTCGGCTTCGGCGAACAGCGTGCCGGTGGCCGGCGCGTTGTCGCAGCCGGCTGCGAAACCGGAAGGTCCTGACACGCGGAACTGCGCCTCGGGCGCCGGAAAAACAAAGGGTGGCGGAGCTGGCGTTGGAGGTGGCGGTGCCGGCGACGAAGAAAGCCCGCCGCCGCCGCTACCGCACGCCGCAAGCCAGGCGGCACTCGCGATCACGGGTGCACAGCGGCATAGGAGAGTTCTCACCGCGGATGGGCGCTCCGCCTGTGAAGACATGTCAGTTCCTCCGCCGGAAAAGTCCCGCAATTCGCAGACTGAGCCCGGCAATGTCCTTCGTACGATAACCGCAGCCTCGGCCGCCACGCGCGCCGCTCGAAAATGTTGCCGCGACGATCCGAATCTGAACTGCCCGGACCGCTGAGCTCCGAGATGAGCCTTCGCCACTCGGAGGCGATGTTTGCGCGCCTGTTTGCCGCCAGCCCCGACTACATCACGCTGACCGACCTTGGCAGCAACGAACTGGTGCTCGTCAACGAGGCGTTCACGCGCGTCACCGGATACACGCCCAGCGAGGCAATCGGATGCACGGCGCTCGAGCGCAGTCTCTGGTACGACCCGGCACAGCGGCAGGATCTGGTCGCGCGCCTGCACCAGACGGGCGAGATACGCGACATGCCGATCACGCTGCGTGCGAAAGACGGGTACGCGGTGTCGATGCTGCTGGCAGCGTCGTTATTTGCTGTCGAGGGGCGCGAGTACATGATGGGCATTTGTCGCGACGTTACCGCGGCGGAGCGCACCCGTGTTGCCAACGAAGCGATTCTCGAGCACGCGATGATCGGAGTCGGATTCACCCGTGATCGTGTGTTCCAGCATGTCAATCCGCGCTTCGAACAGATGTTCGGCTGGCAACCGGGCACAGGGAAAGGCAGGCCGGGTTCTGTCGTCTGGTGCAGTTCGGACGACTACGCGGAAATCGGCCGCAGCTACGGGCCGCTACTGGGTGCCGGCAAAGTCGTCGAGTTCGAACACCGGATGCGACGCGCTGACGGCGCCGAATTCTGGTGCCATCTACGCGCGAAGGCGCTCGATGCCACGAATCCCGGCAGCGGTGGCACCGTGTGGCTATTGGACGACATCACTGACAAACGCTCCGCGGACGCTGCGCTGGCCGCAGTGCGCGTGCAAACCGAACGCGAACGGGTGATCTATGAAGCGATCCTGGACAACGCGCTGGTCGGCATTGCATTCACGCGCGATCGCGTTTTCCAGCACACGAATCCGCGCTTCGACGAGATTTTCGGCTGGCCCTGCGGCTTGCTGCTCGGGAATACGGACGCCGTGCTGTCGCCGGACGCCGAAAGCAACGAGGAACTGCGTCGCTATGTGGTTCCGCTGCTCGCCGCGGGTGAAACGGTCGACTGCGAACGTCTGATGAAACACCGCGACGGCAGCCTGATCTGGTGCCGCCTGCGCGCTTCCGAAGTACCCCACAGTGTTGCGGCTGGAACAATCTGGATCGTCGAAGACATCACCGAACGGCGGCGCGCACAGGATGCGCTTGCGGCTGCGAAGGAACAGGCCGAAGCGGCGAGCCGCGCCAAGAGCGCGTTTCTGGCCAATACCAGTCACGAAATACGCACGCCGCTCAACGGATTGCTGGGATTGGCGCGACTGGCACTCGCCCCGGATGCGACACAAGAGAAGCGCGACGACTATCTGCGGCGGATCGCGGAAAGCGCGGAGTCGCTCGCAAGCATCATCTCGGACATTCTCGATATATCGAAAATCGAAGCCGGCCGTGTGACCATTGACGCGGTTGCGTTCAATCTGCGCGACATGCTCGGCGCTGTGCGCAGTTTTTACGGCGAACTCGCGGCGACGAAAGGGCTGAAATTCGAACTTGCGATCAATGAGCACTTGCCCGGATTCGTTTTCGGTGACCCGGTGCGTGTGCGGCAGATACTCGGCAACTACATCAGCAATGCGCTCAAGTTCACCGAGGCGGGCGGCGTCACGGTGAATGTCTCGCCGGCCGGTGGTGAGCGCGTGCGGCTCGTGGTGAAAGACACCGGCATCGGGATCGAACCGGCGGCACTATCGAATCTGTTTCAGCCGTTCACGCAGGCCGATGTTTCAACGACGCGCCGGTACGGCGGAACCGGGCTTGGTCTGTCAATCTGCCGCGAGCTTGCGGAGCTGATGGGCGGCACGGTGGGATGCGACAGCGAAGCCGGCACTGGAAGCAGTTTCTGGGCAGAGCTTCCACTGCCACAGGCGGCGCAACCCGATACCGCGGAAACGTGCCGCGACGACTGGGTGGCGCTGCTGCGCGGCGCGCGCGTTCTTTTGGTCGAGGACAACCCGGTCAATGTGCTGGTTGCCGAAGCGCTGCTGCGGGAATGGGGTGTGGAGGTTGAAGTGGCCGCCGACGGCGCGCAGGCGATCGCCGCGGTGGCGCGGAGCAAAGGGCGATTCGATGCGGTGCTGATGGACATGCACATGCCCGTGAAAAGCGGGCAGGAAGCAACGCTCGAACTGCGGCGCGTCTATGGCCCGCGCGAACTGCCGATCATCGCGGTAACGGCGGCCGTGCTCGTGCAGGAGCGGGAGCAGAGTTTCGCCATCGGCATGAACGATTTCATCGCTAAGCCGATCGATACCGACAATTTGCGCGCGACACTCGCGCGGTGGATAGCGGTAAAGCGTGAGGCGGTGACCAGTGACCCGTGACCGGGCAAGTGACCGGTTAGAGCGCAAGCATCGTCAACGGCACGTCACTGGCACCGGTCACCCGCATCGAGGTACTTCCAGTTTCTAGCCTTGCCTTCAGCAATCCACTCGACCGCTGTCGCGATGCGGCGCGTGCGGGTCGCCTCCTGCTTTGCGTCCGCAATCCACTCGATGTAGTCGCGACGCTTGCCGGGAGTGAACTTCCTGAATTGCGCAGCGGCCGACGCGTTCTCCTTCAACGCCGCTGCGAACGCCGGTGCCATCGGCAGCGCCGTTGAGCGGACCGCGCGATGCGCCGCAGGGCGCGCCGCATGTAGTCGAGCAGTACATCGTCAGACGGCAGTTCGGCCAGACTTGCCGCATGCACTCCGAAAGTGCTTTTGTTGCTGTTCGCCTTGAACAGACCGTGCGGGTCGTCCAGCACCGGCCCTTTCCAGAAACCGAGCTGACCCATTCTTTGAACGCGGCCATGCCGCCGACAATGCCCTTTTAGTCGTAGTAAGGCACGCCCCACTTGATCGTTTCTTCAGTGCGCCGGTCCGCCTCGAGAAACAGCCGGCGCAATCGCTTGAGTATCGGCTGCGCGAAATCGGCCGACTTCGCGATGTACGCATCAACCCGCGGTCCCGCGGTGACTCGCGACATCTTGTTCTCCGACGAAAAAGCGGCGCCTGAAGCCGTTCAGTTTGACAAACGAATTCGAGTTTCCGGGGTAGGAACCGGGCACCACGACCGCGCCGCTGATTTTCGACAAACGGGTTGACCGCGCTGTGCTGCTACTTCTATCTGTCCATGCGCGGTTTGTTTGCTCAGTCGATACTGCCGTATTTCGGCCGCACGGACACGAGTGGCCTGGTTCGCATCGAATATATTCCCCGCGGGGAGTTTGAAGTGCGCGGCTGGCATCCCGACTGATCGCGCGCACCGCTGGTGCAACGATTGCGCTTCGAGGGCGAGATAAACGGCGCGATGATTCTCGATCTGAAACCGCGCCAGACGCCGGTGCCGCGAACGGAGAGTGCGTCAACGCCGGCTCCGTCTCGCTGACAGTTGTATCGGGCGATTCTCTTCAGCGCGTTTGAAGGTCGATCGATGCGTTAGCGCGTCTTGCGCGAAATGGCCCTTCCCCGCGTCGACTTCGTGATTGGCTTCTCCGCTGTTGGCGCACGGAACTTCTATCTGACGGAGCAGAGGAATCGCTCTCCGTGCCATGGCAAAAAAGCGATTGTCTCGCTCTATTCCAATCGAATATCGACCGAGCGCGGAAGCCGCCGCCAAGGTAGAACCGGAGCCCATAAAGGGATCAACTAAGGTGCCGCGTCCAAGAGGTAGAGCAGCGTGGATAAGCCGTCGAAGAAACGCCTGCGGTTTCAGCGACGGATGATCTGCCAAGTTACGTTCAGCTTGAGGGGCGGTTCCAGATGCGATGAGGTCAAAGAACGGGATAAGTGGGGTAGGGCGTCGAAGCGCTCCAGTGCCCCAGCAGAGTAGGTTATCGAACACTCTACCTTCAAAGGGTTTCCTGAAAAGTAGCCATGGTTCCCACGTCGACCGGGGAATGACAGACAGATCGTCGAATTCCTCGTGGCCAAACTTCGGACGATCTCCACCACGAAACGTACGAACAACACGGGCGATTTGCCCTCTTAGTTCGAAACCTTTGTCGGTAAAGCTGGTGGCAACTAGGTGCGAAAGTAGGGTGTTGGAAGCGACGAAGACGTGCGCTCCCGGTACGAGCACGCGCAAAAGCAAGCCCGCTAGCTCTTTCTGGAAATCCGCGATCGTCTTGTGATGCCGCACGTCGAGGACCGTGAATCGAGGCAGTGCTCGGCGGTTTGCGCCGTCGAATGCAGGAGGTAAGCGCCAAACCCCTGCTCCATTTCGAAGCCGCCTAACCTCGGCCCTTGAATACTCGAGCAGCCCAAAAGGGGGATCAGTTACCACCGCGTGAACGGAGCAGGGACGCCGTCGTGCAAGCCACCCGAACGCGTCACCCTTATGAATCGCGTACCGACCGTAGGCCATCAGGTCTTTGCTTGCGCTCGTTTCTTGAAATGCTTTTCAATGACGGCGGTAAGCGCAATATGCCTATCAGCTCTACGCTTCTTGTCATTGGCGCCCTTTTCGGCAGCCCTTACGTACTGAATCGCTTGAGGGCTGACTTTCTTTGATTCGTCAGCGAGACGCTCGTCGACTTCTCGCTCAAATCGATGAAGCGTCGATCGAAGCTTGATCGTCTCTGACTTCGAGAGCTCTCGTTCCGTAAGCAAGAAAGTGATGCAGAGGAAGAGCGTGTAGAAGTCCGTGCGATTCGAGCGAAATCGTTCGAGCTCGTTGCTCTCCAATACGGTCCGGACTACGGACTGTGTGGACTCGAATCGCTTCTCGCACAGCTTTTGATTGGGAAACTCATCGTCAAAGTCTTCGTAACGGGTGAAGTATTCATCCACGGATTTTGCGTTTCCGCCCTGCGGCCCATGCAGGACACCGATTAGTAGCTCGCTAACGAACTCGACGTCCTTCATTCGTCGAATCTGCGCAGGCTTGACTAACCCGTTCAAAACCCAGAACTCGTTGTCGGCAAAGCGCGCGGCTAGTTGCATAAACGGGCCGGAAAACGTCGCGTTGCGTAGTTCCTGGTCATTTAGCTTGGTAACAAACTTGTTGATCCGCTTGAAAACATCTCGGACCGCGTCGTTGTCGCCTGTCCGGAGATGCCTGACGGCGAATTCGTAGCTCAAGAACTGATCTCGCTGAGGAGTTGAAAGCTCAGTAAAGGTTGTCGCATAGTAAAGCGAATCCTTCGGCAGTTTGTCCAATGCAAACTTGTTGAACTCTTGTTCTGTCGGCGCTCGATCGACGCCAATGAACTGCAGGACGGAACGAATGCGCTGCTGTCCATCAACCACGGCGTATGACGATTTTTCAGCGCCTCCATTTCGCAGAATTGCATGCTGTACGAAGATTTCAGGTATCGGCATGCCCATGAGAATTGATTCAATAAGAGTGTGCTTTTGTTTCGAGCTCCAAACCGGCTGTCGTTGGAACGGGGGCTTCAAAACAAGCTCGTCCGCCAAGTATCGGTCGCGGAACCAGATGACGTTTTGCGGATTCGCTCGATAGTCCATCGCCGGTCTCTTTGGATTTCAGGACTTACCCTTAATCAACTCCAATCCCCAGACGTGATAACGAACCAGGTGGTCCTTCGATCGGTACAGACGACCAACGAAATCGCGCCCCATGAACGTTTTTTTCGCCCCCAAACTTTGAAACGCGTCAAACCAGCGAAACGCGAGCGTCTTTAGGGTCGGAATTTCTTCTTTCCGATCGAAAGGCTGGTGTTGGAGACGATGCGGTTCACACCAACCCATCATGTGCTCCTCTAAGCGCTGCAACGCCCATTGTTGTTCAGATGGTCTCCAACGGCGGAGATGCCATGGATAGCGCCAGCGCAGAAGTGCATGCCAAATTTGATCGAAGAGGCGTTGGTCGACGAGCGCTACATCGACGTCGGACGCGTCCGAAAACTGACGGCCGTAGGCGTCCGGGCGTAGGCTGAAGCCAAATCGCGCGCTTCCAACAAGAAAAACGCATCCACTGCTGACGTGCAGACGATCTACGAAATGGTCGCGAAGCGCTTGATAGTCCGCCTCGCGCTTCCGAAAAAGGAAAGGAGGGTGTTGATCGAGCAACTGCTCGGCCAGCCTCTCGATCGGTTCTCGCCTCATGCGTTCCTTCAGCGAGGCTGGTGTGAGTTGCGACGTAGCTTGCGGCACTACTTCCCCCACGCGTCCTTCAACGTCACCGCGAGATTGAACACCGGCTTGCCCGGCGCGTGGTCCTTGTGATCGGCGACAAAGTAGCCGTTGCGCTCGAACTGGAATCTGTCGTCGGGTCGCGCGTCGGCGAGTGACGGTTCGACGAAGGCGAGCAGCACCCGCTTCGCGTTCGGGTTGATCAGCGCGCGGAAATCCTTGCCACCTGCGTCCGGGTGTGGATCCGTGAACAGGCGCTCGTACAGCCGTACCTCGGCGGGCAGGCTCGCCGCAACCGGCAGCCAGTGGATCGCGGCGCGCGTCTTGACGCTGTTGGCGCCGGGCGTGCCGCTGCGCGTGTCAGGCAAATACTCCGCATGCACGGCAGTGATGTTGCCCGCGGCGTCCTTGTCGATGCCAGTGCAGCGGATCACGTACGCGTGGCGCAGTCGCACCATGTTGCCGACGTACAGGCGAAAGTAATCGGCCGGCGGATTCTCCATCGCATCGTCCGCCTCGATCCACAACTCGCGCGCGAACGCAATCGTGCGTGTGCCGAGTTCGGGCTTGTGCGGGTGAACGGGAAACAGGCAGTCTTCCGTTTGATCCACGGGGTAGTTGTCGATGACGAGCCGCACCGGACGCAACACAGCGGTTGCGCGCGGCGCGCGTGCGTCAAGGTCGTCGCGTAGCGCCTGTTCGAGCATCGAATAATCGGTCCACGAATCGCTCTTGCTGACGCCGACGCGATCGGCCAGCAGCTGGATCGCCTCGGGCGTATAGCCGCGCCGGCGCAGCCCCACGATCGTGGGCATCCGCGGATCGTCCCAACCGTCGACGTGTTTTTCCTCGACCAGCTGAATCAGCTTGCGCTTGCTCATCACGACGTAGGTCAGACTGAGCCGTGAAAACTCGTGCTGGTGCGGCAGCAGCAGCGGATTCGGTTTGTGTTCGTCCAGGGCGTGCTGAAGCAGCGGAGCGAACTGCGCGGTGTGTTCGCTTATCAGCTTGAAGAACTCATCGCCGTCTTGCGCCGCCAGGTCCGGGTTCTTGCCCCACGCCGCGAACATCGCAGCGGCCATGCGTTCCGGGCGACTGGCGCCGAGCTTGTCGCCGAAGTCGCGACAGCGCAGCGCGAAATCGCGGCGCGCCTGCTCGCCGGCGTCGCGGATGCCCTCGATGAGTTTTCGCGCCGCCTCGAACTGCGGCTTGCGCAAGACGGGTGCGGCGCGTTCCAGCACCCAGTCGTAGAACGGCCGCTGGTCCTCGAACTCCAGCGTGCAGATCGAATGGGTGATGTTCTCCAGCGCGTCTTCGAGCGGATGCGCGTACGCGTACATCGGGTACACGACCCAGCGCGTGCCGGTCATGTGATGTTCGGCGAACCGGATGCGGTAGATCGCCGGATCGCGCATATTGATATTGGGCGAAGCCATGTCGATCTTCGCGCGCAACACCATGCTGCCTTCGGCATGCTGGCCGTTGCGCATCTCGCGAAAGAGGCGCAGGTTGTCGGCGATGGGGCGGGCGCGGTACGGCGAATCAGTGCCCGGCTCGGTCAACGTGCCGCGGCTGATGCGCATTTCATCCGCGCTCTGTTCGTCGACGTACGCATAACCGGTCTCGATCAGATACTCGGCAATCGCATACATCGCGCCGAAATAGTCGCTCGCGTGATACAGATTCGATTCGCCGCCGTGCTCCCAGTCAAACCCGAGCCAATGCACTGAGTCGAGAATCGCATCGACGAATTCCTGATCCTCCTTTACCGGGTTGGTGTCGTCGAAGCGCATATGGCAGCGCCCGCCGAAATCGCGCGCCAGGCCGAAGTTCAGGCAGATCGATTTCGCATGCCCGATATGCAGGTAGCCGTTCGGCTCAGGCGGAAAGCGGGTCCGAATGCGCGCGGGATCGGCCGGTGCATCGGCATGCCGTTCGTACAAACCCGGAGTGCCGCTCCAGCGCCGATCGTCGTAGGTTCCGCGCGCCAGATCAGCGGTGATGATGTTGCGCAAAAAATTGGTCAGGTGCCCGGCTGACTTATCGGGCTTGTCAGCCGGTTTCGCGGCCAATTGGCGCTTACGCTCGGTGGACATGCGGATGACGATTGCGTGACCGAGCGATTGTAACGACGCGTGTTGCGTTGCAAACGCGGTAGCGTCCCCCTCTCCCCAGCCCTCTCCCGCGAGGGGAGAGGGTGAGGTCGGCGCAGCATTGCCGCGAATGCCGGGTAGGGCAATCGCCGCGCCGAGCCGCCTAACTCTTTCGCGCGAAACTGCTTCGCGCGAAATACAGCGTCACTCGCGCGACCTATTCTTCCTGCGTCGATGTTGTTGGAGGTGGCGATGCGAACAGCTGCCCGTGTTTTTGAGCACGCAACCGTTGGACTCTTCGTGTGGATGACGGCAACTGTGACCTACAGCCAGGAGCCGGGACTCGTGAACGCGGTCAGCAAGTTCAGCGTGGCCGAGACGATCGACAAGATCGAATCGACCGCGCGCGCGCGCGGCCTGATGATCTTTGGCCGCATCGATCATAGTGGTGAGGCGAAAAAAGCCGGCTTCGAAATGCGGCCGACGCAACTGCTGATCCTCGGCAATCCGAAGACCGGCACGCCGGTAATGCAGTCGGCGCCGAGTAGCGCGATTGATCTGCCGCTGAAAGTGCTGGTGTGGCAGGAACCAGGAGGCAGCACAGTCGTGACGGTCAACGACCCACGCTGGCTCGCTGCGCGTCACAAGGTCCCCGACGACGTGGCAAAGCCACTGGCCGGATTGACCGCGTTGATCGACGCGGCGCTGAAGTAAAGCGATCCCCCTTTTCGGCGTAAGCCTTCGCGGCGAAAAGCGGCGCGGCGAGCTATCTTTCGCGCCGCATGCCGTCCGCCAACGCCAGAAACTTTCACGTCGCGGTTGCCGACCATCTGCAGGAAGAGCTGCTGGCCGCGATCGGCTGCTCTCAAGGTTTAGGCGTACGGTTGATTCCCGACCGCGAATCGCTGAGCGCGCTGCAGTGGGCTCTACCGGGCGAAGCGTCGGTGCTGATCGCGGAACTCGACTGGATCGTCGCTGCGGGTTTGGCACCGGGCGAAATCGTCGCGCGACAGCGCACCCGCGGCGTTCAACTGGCGGTCGTGTTGTCCGCAAGCCGCCGGTTGTGGACGCATCCGCTGCTTGCGCGCTGGGCGCTCGAAAACGGAGCCACGCGGCTACTCGCAAGCCTTTCGCCCGCGCGTGTGGAAGCGACCGTTGTTCCGGCCTCTAGCGCGTTGATGGCCGCCGCGGGAATGGAAGCTAACCATCCTGAAGTCGATGTCGCCGAACGCGGTGGTCGCAACCATGCGTTCGGAAAACGGTGTGGACGTGCGCGATCGCACTTACCTCGCGAGAACCTATCCGCGGTGTTTCGTCGGCACTGAAGCTGCCGCCTGGTTGCGCGAGCGCTATCGGCTCACGGTCGGCGAGGCGGTCACGCTGGGCAATGCCTGCTCGAACTCGGGCTGATCCGGCACTGCCTGAGCGAACACGATTTCGTCGCCCATGGGGTCAGACCCCATTTTCGCCGGACGATTTCGCCTCGAAGTGCAACCCGCACAGCCGAAGAATGGGCTCTGACCCCTCCATATCTAACCGCAACCTGTTCTACGTCTTCAACGACGCGCCGCAACTCGCAGCGTGAGCCGCATAATCGGCCGCGTCGGCGTACGGCGCGCCACTTCAGCGAATCCCGCGTTGACGAACGTACGGGCAACACCGGTCCACATGGCATTGGCGCCTGAAAAACGCGTGTCCCTCGGATACCCCTCGAGCAGCCGGCCACCGCGTTCGGCAACGAAGCGTGCTGCGTGTTTCAACAACGCTTCGCTCAGACCTCGGCGCCGGTGGCCCGCCTTGACGAAGAGGCAGGTCACCGACCAGACGGGCTCCTGATCGACCGGCGCCAGCGCGCGCGAGCGCGCGAGTACCGGATACTTCTCGCGCGGCTCGACTGCGCACCAGCCGATCGGGCTGCCGTCGCGGTAAGCGATAAAGCCCGGTTCCACCCCGCGCCTTACGCTTGCCTTGAGTTTTCGCTTGTTACCCGCCCCTTGACCGCGGCCGTAGTCCTTGCGGTCGAGCTTCCACCACATGCACCAGCAGCCGCCGCAAGCGCCATTCGGTCCGAACAATTGTTCGAGATCCGGCCACCGGTCTTGTGTGAGCGGATGAAACGCCAACTCATTCGCGCTGACCGGCGCTCGCTTCATGAGGCGCGCCGCTTTTCCTTTTCAAGCACTTCACGCAGCTTGCGTTCCTCCCAGTCTTCGCCGAGGAATCCGCCGAGCCCGTAGACGCGTAAGGCGTGCGCGGCAAGCCCGATGCCCCAGCCGAATGCGGGCCAGAAGAACCACCAGGGCCGGCCGCTCGCCAGGTTGATCAGGAACAGGCCCGCAATGACCACGCAATACGTGGTGGTGTGGACATACAGCCCCTTTATCGCGCGCACTTTCTTCAGCGCGCGTTCGTAGGCGGGATCCACTGCCGGCGGTGCGTGCGATTCTGATGCCATGAAACTCTCCTCTATAGGGTCGGCCGCAACAATACATTCGTGGCGAAGCCGCACCGAACTCGCCCGGAGCCGCGCGCTTGCAGGCGCGCGTCGCTGCTGCGGCGCGAAGCTCCCGCTTTGCGAAACCCCGCCTTCGCCCCGTGGGAGAGGGTTGGGGAGGGGGCGAGTGGGTTGTAATCTCGCGGCCAGCCGCCATCTGCCGGGATTCATCAGCGGGAGATCGTAATGTCGGCACGCGAAGTCCATCGCATCGTCCATTCCCAGCGCCTGCGCGAAGGCGGCGGATTCGCCGTGCGGCGTCCATTTCCTGCGCCGGGTCTGGAACTCGTCGATCCGTTTCTGCTGCTCGATGAGATGGGACCGTCCGAATACAAGCCGGGCGAAGCGGTCGGCGCGCCGGACCATCCGCACCGTGGCTTCGAGACCGTCACCTACATGCTCGACGGTGAGTTCGAGCACGAGGACAGCGCGGGCAATCGGGGTTCGATCCGCCCCGGCGACGTGCAG
>Ga0187892_10002398_pt1 | contig 37793 bp, 21 predicted proteins | sample MA1701073metaG_FD_139345 | JGI IMG/M metagenome (GOLD analysis project Ga0187892, IMG submission 139345) | Bio-ooze microbial communities from a basaltic lava cave in the Kipuka Kanohina Cave System on the Island of Hawaii, USA - MA170107-3 metaG ... | reverse complement strand
TGGAACGCTCATGCGCATCCGTTCAATTGGTCGACAAAGTCCGTTGCCAAAGTCATGGCCAAATGCGAACTAGCCTTGGCCGCATGATATTCCTACCCCTTCAATGGGGAGCCGTACTTAGGGATCAATCGACGAACTTCGCGCGCGAGCGAGACTCCGCCCCTAACGCTTGCAAACCGGTGCCACACAAGCCGGACTCGGGGGCGAGCGTGACTGAGCCCTCGTATTTCTATACGGTGCAGGCAGGATCACCTTACAAGGTTTTTTCAAAATCCGCGCGTCCGGCGCCGATTGAGGGTGTGGAATCAAAATCGAAGGTGTAAGTGCCACCTTTCTGTGGGACCGACTTTCCAGTCGGTCTTCTTCGGGCGGGTTGTGGAGACGGCCAATCTCAGCCCGGCATCAGCCGACCCGAAGCTCTGGACCTGGCGCCCCTTGGCAGCAGCCATGTGTTCATTATTTGCCCCTCCGGCATCAGCCGACCCGAAGCTCTGGACCTGGCGCCTCCCCGTCTCTTGACGTGGGGATCGGTCCCCCCCCGCCCCGCCCTGATACCGTTTCCCGCGCTCCCCGGGATCGGATTGACTGTTTCCACGTTTGACGTTTTGACGTTTCGGCGTTTCAAAGTACCAGTTCCATCTGCTTGTGGTCCGGAACCGGGTTGTGGCGGTAGGGGCCGATCTCGCGAAAGCCGATGGAAGTGTACAGTCCGATAGCCTCGGTCATGCTGGGCAGCGTATCGAGGCGCATGCGGCCATAACCGATCGCGCGGGCCGCGGCGATGATCTCATCGACCAGCCACCGTCCTAGCCCGGTTCCGCGAAAGGCCGGGCGTACGTACAGCCGTTTCATTTCGCAGATGCCTTCGCCCCACTTGCGCAGGGCCACGCAGCCGGCCGGCTCCGCGCCTTTCAAGGCCATCAGCAGCCGTCCGCTTGGAGGGGCGTAATCACCGGGCAGGCCGGCCAGTTCTTGGGCGAACCCTTGAAAACACAGATCGACGGACAATGAACGTGCATACTCCTCAAACAGGGCGCGGATCCGTGCAATCAACGGCGCTTCGTAGGCGGTAACGATTGCCAATGCGTTCATCTTGGCTAAAGAGAGCGTGCTGGAAGACAGACTCCAAACGACGGACCAGCCGCTCCCTCACTGGTCGCGGCTCGGAAACGTGCACTCCTACCAGACTTTACGCCACGACGGCGGAAATCCGCCGGCACGCGACCGTCCGCGTCAAGGAGACGGCACGCGTCGTCACTATACGGATTCCGGCCGTGATTGCGAAGGGCGTCGGGGGATGGCTACAATGCGAGGTCAGTGCGGCGGCTGTTTGGCGCGAAGAGCCATGAAACGAGATTCGATTGGGACTGGGTCGCTGATCTTTTTGGGATGGCTGGGAGTGTTGGCTTTGGCCCTGACGAACGTCGCGAACGGCCAGTCCGCCCGAACACGGCGATTGGATTATGATTCCCAGCGCCGTGAATGGGTGGAGGTGCCGCCTCCGCCCGCGGGCACCGCGCCGGGCGACTTGCACGTTGTTCAAACCCTGATCAAGGAAGGCGACTATCGGCGGGCGCTGAACGCCGCGGACACTTTCTTGAAGAAGTATGGCGAGGGCGATCCGCTTCACCCCGATATTCTGGTAGCCAAGGCGGCGGCGCTGGTCGGCCGGCGCGAATACGACAAGGCCTACAAGATTCTCCAATTGTTCTTCAATCGCTATGCGGGCGTGGCCGCCACGGAAGAGGCCTTGCGACTTCAGTTCATCGTGGCCGAAGCCTATCTAGGTGGGGTCAAGCGCCAATTCCTGGGCGTCCCTCTGCTGTCCGGCGTGGACCGCGCCTATGAAACGCTCGACGAGATCTCAACCGATTATGGCGAAAGCCCGCTTGCGGAGGCGGCGGCTAAAGCCAAAGCCGATCATCTGTTTCGGACGGGTGAACCTGCTCTTGCGGAATTGGAATACGGGCGGATGCTGCGGGAGTATCCCAAGAGCCGGTATCATCCTTATGCCCTTCGCCGGTCCGCGGACGCCGCCTTGGCCAGCTTCGCCGGGGTGGAATACGATGAGGCGGCTTTGATCGAAGCCGAAGAGCGATACAACGACTACATGGCGCGGTACCGCGCGGCCGCCGAAAGCGAAGGGATCGGGTTGATCCTGGACGGTATCCGCGAACGCCGGGCGGAAAAGGAATACCTGATCGGGCAATACTACGAGCGAACGCGGCATCTTTCATCGGCCATCTTCTATTATGAGGAGGTGCGTAAGAACTGGACCGACACGGTTGCGGGCGGCAAAGCCAAGGCTCGGCTGGAGCTGCTCGGCGCCCCCGACCCCGCGGCGGCCGCGCAGCCCAAGTCCACCGGAGGCTCCAAATAGCGATGTGTTCGGGTGAAAGGCAACAAAGGCAAAAGGCGATAGGCATTGGGCACCAGGGGAGGACGGTGGGTCTACTCGGCTTATCGGCGATGATTCAACTTTGTGCGGGGTGCGGTTACACAACTCAACGACCTTTTCGCGACGATATTCAAACCGTGCACGTGGAGATGTTTCAATCGAAAGAGTTTCGCCGCGAGCTGGAGTTTCGTCTGACGGAGGCTTTGGTCAAGCGGATCGAGACGGACACACCCTACAAAATCGCCCCTCGCCGCACGGCCGATTCCTTGCTCAGCGGTGAAATCCTGGAGGTCAAGAACCAAACGCTCGGCAAGGACTTTGATGACGACCTCCCACGCGAGATCGGCTCCACGATTTCGGTTCGCTTTCGGTTTCAGGATTTGCGCAGCGGCGAGACATTGGTCGAGCGTCCGAGATTTATCTACCAGACCAGCTACATTCCTCCCGTCGGGGAGACCTTCACCGAGGGCATGACCCGGGGGCTGGACGGCCTGGCCGAGGCCATCGTCGAGTCGATGGAAATCGGCTGGTGAATTCGCTATTATAGATGAGGACGTGGGTGGTTCCGCGTACATTGGGCCTTTAGATTGCAAATCCGCATGACGGAAGGCAACGACACAGCGCCGAATTCATCACAAGGGCCTAAACGGCCCGGGGCGCCAGCTCCTCGGGTTTCTCGGAACCTGGTGAGTTGGCTGGTTCTGTTGGGCTTGGTAATGGTGCTTGTCGCCCTGATCCAAAGCTCTCTAGGTTCGCCGCGGCAGGTGTCGATCAATGAATTTCAGCGCTTTGTCAAGAACAAGGAGGTCAAGACACTCCGGCTGAAACCGGACGGGATTGTCGAAGGCATCCGCGTGATTCCTGACGAGGGATCCCCGGGTGGGAAGACGGAGGCCTTCCAAGTGAGCTACCCGTCGGACGCCATCGACGACAGTTTCGTACAGCGGATGGTGGAACAACTACCGGAGGCCGACGTCCGCGCCGAGCGGCCAAACCAGTTCATGGTGGTTCTGGCCGCGACGCTTCCGTGGCTGCTGATCTTCGGCTTCGTTTGGTTTTTTATTTTCCGCCAGATTCGAAATGCCGGCGGGCCGGGTGGCATGTTGGGCAATTTTGGCCGCTCGCGGCATCGCGTGACACACAAGGAACATACCAACATCACTTTCGCCGACGTTGCGGGAATCGACGAAGCCAAGGAGGAAGTTCAGGAGATCATCGAGTTTCTCAAAGCTCCGAAGAAATTCCAACGTCTGGGTGCTCGCATCCCAAGGGGCATTTTGCTGGTGGGCGCGCCCGGCTGCGGCAAGACCCTGCTGGCCAAGGCCATCGCCGGCGAGGCCGAGGTGCCGTTCTTTTCCATCAGCGGTTCGGATTTTGTGGAGATGTTCGTGGGCGTAGGCGCCTCTCGCGTCCGCGACCTTTTCAAGCAGGCCAAGGAAAACTCTCCTTGCATCATCTTCCTGGATGAGATCGATGCCGTCGGGCGCAAGCGCGGGGCAAGCTTCGGTGGGGGCGGGCATGACGAACGCGAGCAGACGCTCAACGCCATCCTGGTGGAGATGGACGGCTTCGAAACGAACTCACAAGTGATCGTCATCGCCGCGACCAATCGGGCGGATGTACTGGACCCTGCGCTGATCCGGCCCGGCCGTTTCGACCGGCAGGTGTATGTCGCCTTGCCGGATTTGCAAGGGCGCTACGAGATTCTGAAAGTCCACATGCGCAAGATCAAACTCGGGCCGACGGTGGACATCCGCCGCTGCGCCCGAGGCACGCCCATGTTCAGTGGGGCGGAACTCGCGGCGATGGTCAACGAAGCGGCCATCGTTGCTACGATGCGCAATAAGGAGTTTGTCGAACAAGACGACCTCGAGGAGGCCCGCGATAAAGTCCGCTGGGGCCGGGCGAAGAAAAGCGCCAGCGCGGACGAACGCGATCGCCGGATCACGGCCTATCACGAGGCGGGTCATGCTTTCATCCAAGCCCTAGAAAAAGATGCCGATCCATTGCACAAGGTAAGCATCATTCCGCGCGGCCCGGCTGCCGGGGCCACCTTCTCCCTGCCGGAGCGAGACCGCGTGGTCTATACGCGAAACTACCTGCTGGCCACCATGCGCGTGCTCTTTGGCGGGCGGATCGCCGAGCATCTTTTCTTTAACGAGATCAGCAGCGGTGCGGCCATGGACATCAAGCAGGTTACCGAACTGGCCCGGCGCATGGTCTGCGAATGGGGCATGGGCGAGTCGCTGGGCATGGTCTATTACGGAGAAGACGAGGGGCGGGGCGGTATCTTTGATTGGCCCTCGCGGACCTATTCCGAAAAGACGGCCGAACAGATCGACAACGAGATCAAGCGCGTACTGGACAGCGCCTATGAGGCGTCCCTGCGAACCTTGACCAAAGGCCGGGACAAGGTCGAGGCCATCGCCCAGGCCTTGCTGAAATACGAGACCCTCACAGGCGACGAGGTCAACGCCATCATTCGCGGGGAGTCGCTGGAGCGCAGCACGGTTTCGGATCTTCTAGATCACGCCGAAGCCCGACCCGCGGTGGGCATGGCCCGTCCGATCCAAGCGGAACCAAATCCCGAACCCGGCCTAGGCGGTGGGCCGCTACCCCAACCGAGCTAACTATATAACTATAACTAAGTGTGCCATGCCAAGACCTCGGTTTTAGCGGGCGCGGACATGTTCGCCGGACGCCGCAATCGGCCTTGCATCGATGCGTCCTCGAAAACAAGGCGGAACTTTCCATCGCTTCGTGTATTCACGCTACAATGTGGACGATCAATGCTTGACAGCCCCAACGATCGGCGACGGGGCAAGGTTACCGGCGTTTGACGACCCCACAAGAATCGGTATGATCCCCGTGCAAGTGGGCACCGGCATGAAGATTCTTCGTTAAAGGATACACCGACATGGCAGCGGCACGTAGACGGATCTACTTTTTCGGAAACGGAAAAGCGGACGGGCGGGGCGATCAGAGGGAATTGCTAGGCGGCAAGGGTGCCGGGCTTGCGGAAATGACCCGCATCGGCTTGCCCGTGCCGGCCGGGTTCACCATCACCACCGAAGTCTGCAAGGCCTATCACGCCCGCGAGGGCAAGTGGCCGGCGGGCCTGGACGGCGAGGTCCGGCGGGCGATGGCCAAGCTGGAAAAAGCTTGCGGCAAGAAATTCGGTGTCCCCAAAAACACCTTGCTGGTCTCCGTGCGCTCCGGAGCTGCCGCATCCATGCCCGGGATGATGGAGACCATTCTCAATCTCGGACTCAACGACCGATCGGTCGAAGGCCTGGCCGAGGCGGCGGGCGACCGGCGTTTTGCCTTCGATGCCTATCGCCGGCTGATCATGATGTTTGGCTCGACGGCCAAGGGCATCGATCGGGGATTGTTCGACGGGGCCTTTGACGAGGTAAAGAATCACCGGACACGGCCTCGGCTGGGGATCGCACCGAATGAGAAACTTCTCGATACCGACGTCAATGAGGAAGAGCTTGGTCAACTGATCGGCGAGTTCAAACGCATCTACCAGGAGCAGACCGGAGAGGCGTTTCCGCAGGACCCCTTCAAACAGCTTAAGGGCGCTATCAACGCCGTGTTTGAAAGCTGGATGGCGGACAAGGCCGTCACCTACCGCCGCGTCGAGAATATCGGCGGTTCGCTGGGCACGGCGGTCAACGTTTGCCAAATGGTCTTCGGCAATATGGGCGACGACAGCGCCACGGGCGTGTGTTTCACTCGCGATCCGAGCACGGGAGAATGCGATTTGTACGGCGACGTGCTGATCAACGCCCAAGGGGAGGATGTCGTGGCGGGTATCCGCACGCCGCTGCGCCTGGTCGAGCTGGCCGACCGCATGCCCGAAGTGTATGACCAGCTTCAGGCCGTGCGGGCGATGCTGGAAGTCCATTACCGCGACATGCAAGACTTGGAATTCACCGTGGAGCGTGGCAAGCTCTACATGCTGCAGACTCGCAGGGGTAAGCGTTCGCCGGTGGCCGCTTTCAAGATTGCCGTGGATCAGGCGACCAAAGGACTGCTACGGGCTTCCGAGTGCAACCGCCTGGTTCGCAAGCGCTATCTGCCGAAGAAATACGCCCGGCCCGTTACGAAGCCCATCATTAGCAAGGAAGAAGCCATTCAGCGTATCCTACCAGAGGATATTGAGCGACTCTTTTATCCGGTGGTTGATCCGCAGATGCCGCCCATGCAATTGCAGGCCCAGCAATTAGGCGAAGGCATCGGCGCCGTGCCCGGGGCGGCCTGCGGCGTGGCGGTTTTCTCGGCTGAAGAAGCCGAGCTGCGCGCGGCCAACGGCACGAGCGTGATTCTCGTCCGCAAAGAAACTTCGCCCGAAGACGTGGGCGGCATGTACGTGGCCGTGGGCATCCTGACAGCCACGGGAGGAAAAACCTCGCACGCGGCGGTGGTGGCTCGCGGCTGGGGCAAATGCTGCATCGTGGGCTGCGAAGCGCTGGACGTACAGGATGCGCAGCAACGGGCGACGCTCAACGGCAAGGTCATCCGCCAGGGAGATCCGATCACCCTCGACGGCGGCACGGGCCGCGTGTACGAGGGGCGGCTGCGTCTGGTCCGCCCGGACGCTCCGCCGGAATTCGAAACGTTCATGCATTGGTGCGACGACCGCCGGCGGCTGCTCGTGCGGGCCAACGCGGACACGCCTGCGGACGCGGCGCGTGCGGTGGAGTTGGGCGCCGAAGGCATCGGCCTTTGCCGCACCGAGCACATGTTTTTCGACCCCTCGCAGACAAAGCGCCTGGTGGCCATGCGGGAAATGATCCTCGCCGGCAGCGAAAAGGCCCGGCGAACTGCCCTGGACAAAATCCTGCCGTTCCAACGCGAGGATTTCGAGGGCATCTTCACGGCCATGGACGGTCTGCCGGTGACGATCCGTTTGATTGACCCGCCGCTGCATGAGTTCTTGCCCCAGCCGGACAACCAGGAAGGCTTGCGGGCCCTGCTCGACGCGGTGAACGCCCCAGTCCGCGAGGAGCTAGCCCAGATTCCCGCCTGGGAGTATGAGCGCCGCCGGGCCGTGGGTGCCACGTGCTTGACGCTTGACGATATCCGCCATCGCGTGGAAGCCCTGCACGAGGCCAACCCCATGCTGGGACATCGGGGCTGCCGGCTGTGCATCACCTACCCTGAGATTCTGGAGGTCCAAGTTCGGGCGATCATCGAGGCCGCTGTCAACTGTGCCGAGCGAGGCGTGGAGGTGTTCCCCGAGATTATGATTCCTCTGAGCATCGACCCCAAGGAATTGGCTATCCTCACAGCGCGTACCCGAGCGGCTGCCGCCCGGGTTCTGAAAGAACGAAAAAGCAGGCTGAAGTATCTGGTCGGGACGATGATCGAGACGCCCCGGGCGGCGTTGACCGCGGAAGGCATGGCCGAGGTGGCCGAGTTTTTCAGCTTCGGCACCAACGACCTCACGCAGTTGACCCTGGGCATATCCCGTGACGACGCGGGCCGCTTCCTGCCCGAGTACGTGGACGAACACAAGTCGGGCATCTTACCCGCCGACCCTTTCCAGTCATTGGACGACGTTGGCGTGGGGGCTTTGATCCGAATGTCGGTGGAGCGCGGCCGCGGGGGCCGGCCCAGTATCAAGCTGGGCATCTGTGGCGAGCATGGCGGCGACCCGGCTTCCGTTCGCTTCTGCGAGCAGGTCGGACTCGATTACGTTTCCTGCAGCCCGCCGCGAGTTCCGGTGGCCCGACTGGCTGCGGCCCAAGCGGCCATTTATTTCAAGAGCAAACCCGGCCGAGCCGCCAAGCCCGCCCGCCGCCGCAGACCTAAGCCCGTGAAGCCGGCCGAAGCAAAAGTGGGCCGAAGCAAAGTGGTTAACAAACCCGCCGTTCGTGCCAAAAGGATTCACCGGGAGCTTGTGGCCGTTTAGCGAACTGACCGCCGATTAATGCGCTTACCGCGATGAGGATCAATGACGCGGCAATTCACTCGTTTGACGCATCTTTGTGGCGGACGCTGCAGGATCAGAAGCACCAGCGCCTCGAAGCGCAACGGCGCGAGACGCTTGAGAAATCGCTAAAGGCGCTCCAGGCTTATTTTGCCCACTATCCCACGGCGAAAGCGTATGTAACCGGCTCCATCCTTTGCGAAGGGAGGTTCGCTCCCTGGTCGGATATCGACGTCGCGGTGGCGGGGTTCCGCGGTGATTACTTTCGAACGCTGGTCGATCTCGAGGAGTTGCTCGACCGGAATGTGGATCTCATCGAGCTGGAGAACTGCCGTTTCCGGGAGTCGATCGAGAAACAAGGCCTTCGCGTCCAATGAGAAAAGAGGCCCTCGCAGCTCTGGTTGGGTACTTCAAGAATCAGCGCAAAGTTATCGACGATCTCGTGCAGAGTATCCGGCCGGTCACTCCGGCCGGCCCCGAAAACACCTCCCATCTCGGCTACCTTTTGCACAATCTTTATTGCGCAGTGGAGGACCTTTTCCGCTACGTCAGCTTGACCTTTGAAAACACCATCGCAGACACGGCCAAGTATCACCGAGAGCTTCTCAAGCGCATGCACATTGAAGTTCCTGAAATTCGCCCGCGAGTGATTTCCGAGGCAAGTTTCCGGCTTCTCGATGAGCTTCGAGGGTTTCGCCACGTTTTTCGCCACGCCTACGAGTTCCAACTCGCTCCCGAAAAAGTAGCGGATCTCAAGGGTAAAGTCCTGGCCAGGTGGCAAGGCATAGAGCAAGATTTCGACGCGTTTGTCGGCTTCTTGGTTACTGAAATGCACCGTTAATTAACCGGCCTTGGAACCCAAATTCCCGGGCCAACCAGGTTTCACCCTTGCCTTCTCCCCTGGAACATGAGTTACTTACACGATTGTTCCTACGGACGGCCCTATTTTCTGGGCTTTCGCGAATCGATTCGTTTATGTTATTTCTGCGCTACGCCTAATCTACCAGGCGAGGCAGCTCCGCAAGGGAAGCGATGGTGTGATGCGGCCGGCAGGTGCCGATGTCGTGGATGCGCTCGGGGCGGCAGAGCCAGGCGGTCGTGATTCCCAGTTTGGCGGCTCCGGCCACGTCGCTGTGCAGGGAGTCACCCACGTGCAATACGCGGGCCGGATCGACACCCAGCATTTGTGCGGCGTGGCGGAAGATGGCGGGCTCGGGCTTGTAGCAGCGAGCCGCTTGCGAACAGACGACGGCATCGAAGCGAAGCTCGTGCACAGCGATGGCATCCGAAAGCGGCTGGGCGTCGGCATTGGATACACAGCAAACCGGCACCTTGAGTTGTTTGAGTGCCGCCATCGCGTCACCATGCAGCGGCGGCTTGCGCCAATACCGTTCCAGTTCCTCGACGAACGGGACGGGGTCGAAGTCTCCGACGAGCGGTGAAAGCGTTTCGACCAGGCTTTCGCACTCGCATTCGTAGAGCATCCGAAAGGATTCGTGATTGCTGCGATCCACGAGGGCGAAGAATTTCTCGCCCCAGCGCACGGCCAATTCTCCCGGCGAGAGGTTCAGGCCAAAGGCCACCACTACCCGGCGGCAAGCCGCAGCCACGGCCTCCCGATCCCCGGCGGAGATCGTGCCGTAAAAATCAATGAAGACGGCGTCGAAGTGGGATGCAGTCATCGCCCAAGAGTGTAGCTGCAAACGAACCGCTGACCACTGCTCTTTGAGCAGTGTTCCATGACGGGCGGGCGATGAGGACACTACTGAAAGTGCAGTGGCACGCACATCATCGGGACGCCCTGCCGCGGTGGCCGCAGGTCAATCCGCCCTGACGACGGATTGACCCGGGCCGACCGAAATCGGACTTAGTAGCGTCGGCGGGACCCTCCGCGGCCACCGAAGCCGCCGCCGGACGCGGCCTTGGGCTTGGCCTCATTGACTGTGAGCGCCCGGCCGTCATGCTGCGTGCCATTCAACGCGGCGATGGCCGCTTGGGCTTCCTCGTTGGAGTTCATCTCCACGAAACCGAAGCCCTTGCTGCGCCCGCTGTCGCGGTCGTTGATGACTTGAGCGGACTCAACGCTGCCGTGTGCCTCAAACAACTGCCGCAGGTCCGCATCGGTCACCGAGTAACCCAGATTTCCGACATACAACTTTTTGCCCATGCACTTTTCTCCTGTTCAAGGGCTTTTGCGGCCCAAACTCACTTTCAGGGCCGCGTGAAAGAGGCCGAACAATCCGGCCTGCAGAAGGAGCCGAGAGATGAGCAAAAAGCGCAGATTTCGTAGGAAAACCGCCACCTAAAGACCCGATCGTCAGATCCAACCTACTCGTATTGTATGGCACTCTGCAACAAACGCAACCGGCGCCCGAAAAAAATTTGGCCGGCCGGATGTAGTTTCGACGGGAATTTGATTTTCCGAGGCCCAAAGTCTAAAACTCTGCTCCGATTCCGTTGGAGGAATCCGCGGCTCGCTCGAAAGAACTTAGACGAAGGAGAGCTGGTTTTGGCGATCGCATACAATCATCGTACACACCGGTGTGGCGAGCTGCGCGCGTCCCACGTTGGGCGATCGGTGCTCTTGGCGGGCTGGGTCAATAGCAGTCGGGACCACGGCGGCATGACCTTCGTCGACCTCCGCGATCACACCGGCTTGGTCCAGCTTCGGTTCGATCCCGGTCAAAATGCCGACGCCCACGCGCTTGCCCGGTCGCTGCACAACGAAGATGTCATCGCCATCGAAGGAACCGTGCTCAGCCGAGGCGAATGGGTGAACCCGCGATTGGCCACCGGCGAAATCGAAATCGCGGTTTCCACGGCCGAGGTGCTCAGCCGTTGTGCCCCGCTGCCGTTTCAAGTTAACGACGACGCCGACGCGGGCGAGGATTTGCGGCTGCAATACCGGTTTCTCGACTTGCGTCGCGGCCGAGCGCAGTCCATCTTTCGGCTTCGTTCCAAACTGGCCCGCACCATCCGCGAATACTTCTACCAGCAAGGGTTCGTCGAGATCGAGACGCCGTTCCTGACCAAATCGACACCCGAGGGGGCAAGGGACTACCTGGTCCCGTCGCGCCTTCGGCCGGGAGCGTTCTACGCCCTGCCTCAATCGCCGCAGATTTTCAAGCAACTATTCATGATCTCCGGCTTCGATCGCTACGCCCAGATCGTGCGTTGCTTTCGCGACGAAGACTTGCGCGCCGATCGCCAGCCGGAATTCACCCAGCTCGATCTGGAAATGGCCTTCGTGCAAGCCGAGGACGTCATGGGAATGGTGGAAGGCTGTATCCAACGGATCTTCAAGGAGGCCTTGGACCTCGACGTGGTCACACCCTTCCCGCGAATGAGCGAACTTGAGGCCATGGACCGCTACGGGATCGACCGTCCTGATACGCGATTTGGTCTGGAATTGCAGGACGTCGCCAACCTCATCCGAGACGTGGATTTCAACGTCTTTCGCGAGGCCATCGACAAGGGCGGCGTGGTCAAGTGCATCGTCGCCAAGGGCGGGGACACGTTGACACGCAAAGTCACCGACGGACTCACCGAAGAAATTCGCGGGATGGGTGGGGCCGGCCTGCCTTTGGTGAAGGTCGGCAAAAGCGCCGCGGGCATTGAGTTCTCCACGGGTGTGGCCAAGTTCTTGCAGCCGGTGGCCGACAAACTTTGCCGGCAGGTCGGCGCCGACGCGGGCGATACCATTTTTTTTATGCCCGGCCGGCGCGCCGATGTTTGTAAATACTTGCATCATGTTCGGACCCGCCTGGGCGCGATCCTGAATCTCATACCGCCTGACCGCTGGAACCTGCTGTGGGTCGTGGACTTTCCGTTATTCGTATGGGACGACGCCGAGCGACGTTGGTTCAGCACCCATCACCCGTTTACCGCCCCCTTGGACGAGGACCTTGCCTTTCTGGAAACGGATCCTGGCAAAGTCCGCAGCAAAGCCTACGACTTGGTCCTGAACGGTACGGAAATGGCCGGAGGGAGCATCCGCATTCACAAGCAGGACGTTCAACAGAAGGTTTTCAGCTTGCTGGGCATCAGCCCGGAGGAGGCTCGAGAGAAATTTGAGTTTCTTCTAGAGGCCCTTCAATTCGGCGCCCCACCCCACGGCGGAATCGCCTTCGGCTTCGACCGATGGGTGATGATGCTGAGCCAATCCGAGAGCCTGCGGGACGTCGTGGCCTTCCCCAAGACCCAGCGGGCCGTCTGTCCATTGACCAGCGCCCCCGGGCCGGTCTCGCCACAACAACTTGACGAGCTGTTTCTGGCTATCAAACCGCCGCCGCCGAAGAAGTAGCGCAAAGAGCCGCTGAAATTCACCCAGCCCACCTTGGCGGAATCAACTCCCGCGGATAGAATCCACCGGAGGCAAGCCAAGCACCGCTTCGCGGGCAAGGAAGTACCTCGCCAATGATGCGGTTCGCGGCATGAGCCAGAGGATGCTTGTCATGCGCGCTGATCCAGCTGCGCCTTTCTTGTCGCCGGAAACTTCTGCACGGACCAGCGCGATCTTCATGCTCGTCTTGCGGGCGATGTTTATCTTGGTGATTGGAGCCGTCGGTTGGGGATTGGCCTCCGACACGCGCGTGTCCACGGGGGGGCTGGCGGCGCACAAGGACTACATCGTCATTGCCTTTGTGGCGATGGGTTTCATCGTCATCGCCCTGGATATTTTTGTTCCTCGAAAATCGCTTACGGCAATTTCAGGGCTATTTTTTGGATTGATCGTGGGGATGGTCGTGGCCTATGGGCTGTCGCTGATTATCGACCTGCTGGTGGCGGCCCGGGGTGATTCGCCGGAATCGGACAAAGTGCTCGCCTCGGTCGTCAGCGCCCTGAAGCTGGGGCTGGGTGTGGTCTGCTGCTACCTGGCGGTGAGCTTCATTCTGCAGACCAAGGACGACGTGCGCTTTGTGATTCCCTACGTCGAGTTCGCTAAGGAAATGAAGGGTGCCCGCCCCCTGGTGTTGGATACTTCCGTGATCGTTGACGGGCGGATCGCGGATATCGTCGACACGCGGATCGTGGAATCCGAGCTGGTGATTCCGCGTTTTGTGCTGCACGAACTGCAGACCATCGCCGACAGCGGCGACAAACTGAAACGAACGCGGGGCCGCCGGGGCCTGGATATGCTCAACAAGCTGCAATCCAACGAAAAGATCGAGATCAAGATTCTCGACGTGGCCCCGGAGCGTCACGCAGTCAATGCCGGCGTCGATGACATGCTGGTCGATCTAACCATGCAACTCGGCGGCAAGATCGTCACCAATGACTATAACCTCAACAAGGTGGCACAGCTTCGTGGCGTGCCGGTCATCAACATCAACGATCTGGCCAACGCCTTGAAGCCCGTGGTGCTGCCGGGCGAGTCGCTGACCATCAAGGTCATCAAGCCCGGCGAGGAAATCGGGCAGGGAATCGGTTATCTGGACGACGGGACCATGGTCGTGGCCGAAGGCGGCCGCGAACACATTGGCGAATCCGTGCAATTGACCGTGACCAGTGTTCTGCAAACCTCGGCCGGCCGGATGGTTTTTGGCCGCCTCGATGGGGCGAACATCCCTGACCGGCGACGGCCGAAACCGGACCGGGTTCAAGGTTAAGCATTCGCTGGAGGTGCATCAACGATGTCCAAATTCTGTGTGATTGTACCGGCCGCGGGGAAGTCGGAGCGCTTCGGCGGCGAAGAAAAAAAGACCTTTGCCAAGCTAGACGGCCGGCCGATCTTCCTTCGCACCCTGGAGCTTTTCATCCATCGGGAGGATGTGTGCCAGACGATCCTGGCCGTAGCCCCGGAAGACATGGACCAGATGAAGACGCAATTCGGGGCCAACCTCGGGTTCATGGACATCCAGCTTGTCGAGGGTGGCGCCCGCCGGTGCGATACGGTGGCCGCGGCGCTGGCCGCCATGTCGCCGAAGGCCGAATTCGTGGCCGTGCACGATGCCGCCAGGCCGTGTGTGACGCCCGACCGGATTGAGGCTGTATTCGCCGCAGCCAAAAAGACCGGCGCGGCAATCTTGGCCTGCCCGCTGACCGGGACCCTCAAGCGCGTCTCTGAGCAGATGACCGTGACCGAGACGGTAGAGCGAACGTCTCTGTTCGAAGCCCAGACGCCCCAGGCGTTTCGCAAGGAGTTGATGCTCGAGGCGTACAAACAACTGGCGGCGGCCCCCGACGAAATCACCGACGACTCCCAACTGGTCGAGCGGCTCGGCCACCCCATAATGGTCGTGCGGTCGGACCCAACCAATCTGAAAATCACTACCAAGGGCGACATGACCCTGGCGGCCGCGATTCTCAAGGCCCGGCCCGTTCGGGCGGCCACACGGTTGGGCGCATTTGAAGAAGCTCAATGGTAGCTTGACAGCGCCGATCGGCGCGGTATCGTTTTCAGGAGCCGCTGGATTCACCGGGCGCTGAGCCGCCCCGGTTGTGTGCGGTCGAAGGTTAGAGACACGGATGGAAACTCGCCATCATTCAAGGAGGAAACCATGCTTCGGATCACTACAACCCGAACCGTCCTAAGTTTTGCATTGTTGGCCGTTTGTGCGGCCGGCTGCAATGTGGATCGCTTGCGAGGAGAACGTCGCGCTCCCCGAGGGGCGCCGCTGGCCGACCCGGTCTCGCTCTCCAGAGGCGGCACGGCCAAGGCCGTGGTTGAAATCCGGCCCGTCGCCGGCGAGGAGGTCGATCTCGTCGAAGCCGTCATCGAACATCGAGCGATGTATCATCGCTACCTCACGGAGCTGCGGGACTATTACAAGGCGCACGGATACGCCGCCAAGCAAAGTTGGGCCGATTTCGAACTGGACGGAATTCGGAAGGTGAAGGCGTTTCGTTACCTCGAGGAGGCCGAGGTGCCCCAGGCCCGCCTGGAACCGAGGGACTCGATCCCCGAGGCCGACGCCCTGTACGAGCGCGGGCTGGAACTGATGCGCAAAGGCGGCGAGGGCCTGCCGATCTTCTACCGGCAGAAGACGATGATCCAGGCGGCGGAGGTTTTCAGGAGCTTGGTGGAGTTACACCCCACCAGCGACAAGATCGACGAAGCAGCCTTTCACTTGGGTGAGATTCACAAGGAATACCTTTCCGGTCAGGAAGCCATCGCGGTGAAATGGTACGAGCGCTGCTGGACATGGAACCCGCAGACACCGCATCCCGCCCGCTACCAGGCGGCGGTCGTATACGACTATCGCCTTCACGACCGCGACCGGGCGTTGGAGCTATACAAGGCCGTCGTGCAGGCGGAACCGGGCTTCACCAGCAACGCCCGCTTCGCCCAGCGGCGCATCGGCTACCTAACCGACGAAAACCGCACCGCTCAGGCCGCGGGGCGATAACCTTAGCTATAGCGAAGGGCGTGTTCGAGAAAGGCGTTTCCCTTGTTAAGATGCGGCCATGAGACGTCAGAAAAATTGGATCGCGACCGTGGGTGTTTCCCTTGGAATCCTGGGTCCGACCTCGCGGGGGGCGGTGGTTCCGGCGGACGTGAAGACGCATGTTCAAGAACTCGTCGAGGCCGGCCAATGCGCCGGAATCATCGTCGGGTTAGTTGATGCCGACGGAACAGCCTACTTCGCACACGGCAAACGATCTCGCGAAGGCGGCATCATCGACGAAAACACGGTCTTCGAGATCGGATCGATCACCAAGGTCTTCACGGCCATCTTGCTGGCCTCGGCCGTGGAACGAGGCTCGCCTAAAGCCGATGCGGCGGTCACCACTTGTCTTCCCCCGCAGGTCAACATCCCCTCGTACAAGGGGAAGAGTATTTCGCTGACCGATCTGGCCTCGCAGCGGTCCGGCCTGCCACGGCTGCCCACCAATATGCAGCCGGCCGATCCGGACAATCCCTACGCGGATTACACGGCCGAGCGGCTGTACCAATTCCTGAACGGCTATTCGCTGCCCCGCGAGCCGGGATCGGCCTACGAGTACTCCAACGTGGGCGCAGGGGTTTTGGGTCATGCCCTGTGGCGTGCGGCAGACAAGCCCTACGAACAGCTTGTGATCGAGCGAATCTGCAAGCCCTTGGGCATGAAAGATACCGTCATTACGCTCATGCCCGGGCAATCATCGCGGCTGGCCAAGGGCCACGCCGACGGACGTGAAGTCAAAGGCTGGACCTTCGATGCCCTGGCCGGCGCGGGCGCGCTGCGCTCCACGGCCAAGGACATGCTCGGCTTTCTGGCCGCGAACCTAGGTTTGCAACGTACCGAATTCCTACCGGTTCTGAAGCGATGCCTTCAAGACCGTTGGGAGACGGGCATGCCCGATACCCAGGTCGGCTGGGGCTGGCACATCACCAAGGGGCACGGCACGGAAATGATCTGGCACAACGGCGGCACGGGCGGCTACCATAGTTTCTGCGGGTTTGTCCTGGACAAGAAGCTCGGCGCCGTCGTGCTGACCAACTCCTCCCACGACATCGACAAAATCGGCTTTCACCTGCTGGAACCCAAAGTAGAGCTCAAGCCCGTGCGCAAGGCGACCAACGTCGAAGCCGCAGTTTTGGAAACCTACGTCGGTCACTACGAGCTTCAGCCGGGCTTCGTCTTTCAGGTCACCCGCGAGGGCGATCAACTCTTCGCCCAGCTCACCGGCCAGCCGCGCTTCGAAGTTTTCCCGGAATCGGAAACCAAGTTCTTCTACAAAGTGGTCGACGCTCAACTCACCTTCGTTAAAGGCGCCGACGGCAGCGTCAGCAACTTGATCTTGCACCAGTTTGGAATCGACCAGAAAGCTCCGCGAAAACTTCCGCCGGCCTCGCGCCCGCCCTAGCACAGGCTCATGCTGTTTGCAACTTTATTTGAACCGTCACCGTGAAAAGCCGAGGGCGTCCCTCGACAACCAACCGCTTCCTGACCGGTCGCGGCCCGGTTTGGGAGCGCGCCATTCTGTGAACCACGCGATTGACACTATTGCACGGCCATCCGGCCGCCGTCCACGGGAAGATTGACCCCGGTGACGTACGAAGCCGCGGGCGTGGCCAGGAAACCCACCACGGCGGCGATCTCTTCGGGCCTGGCGTACCGGCCCATCGGAATGGCTTGGATGAGCTGACGCTCGAATTCCTCGAGGCCGACGCGGGCCTTTTCCGCTTTGACCTGCAGCAGCGAACGCAGCCGGGCCGTGTCCGTGTAGCCGGGCAGAACGTTGTTCACGGTGATGCCGAAGGGAGCCAACTCCGCGGCCAGGGTCCGGCCCCAGTTGGCCACGGCCCCGCGGGTCGTGTTCGACACGCCCAGCCCGCGAATCGGCTGGATCACCGATGTGGAGACGATGTTGATGATTCGCCCATATCCGGCTGCTTTCATCCCGGGCACCACGGCTCGCACCAGAAGCTGATTGCACAGAACATGGTTGGAAAAAGCCTGAAGAAAGTCGTCCGCCCCGGCATCGAGGATCGCCCCCGATGGCGGGCCGCCGGTATTGTTGACCAGGATGTGGATCGGCCCGGAGGACTGCAGGTACCCCCGAAACTTGACTTCCAGCTCGTTGGGTTTCGAGAAGTCCGCCGCCAGAAACTCATGCCGCTGGGCCGGCCCGCCGGGTTTGGGCAAGTCGTCGCAAAGCCGGCGAAGGGCCTCTTCGTCGCGGGCCGCCGGCGTCACCCGCGCCCCCAGGCGGGCCAACTCCACGGCGCACGCCCGCCCGATCCCCTGCGATCCGCCGCACACTAACGCCCGCTTTTCGGCCAGAAGGCTCTGTGCAATGCTCTCCATGGATGCAATTATCGCGACTTATCCTACTAGCCTCAATGACGGCCGTAGCTTACGGCCCGGCGACCGGCAAGAAGGCGTTCTGGAAGGCCGCGAAGTCGTGGAGGTCCACGTAGTTGTCACCGTTGAAGTCCGCCAATTCGCAACCCGGCCCTGAAACCACCCGAGGTCCCTCGAAGCACTGCAGGAATTCCGCGAAATCGTCCAAGTCCACGGTCACCGTGCAGACTTCTGGACAAGAATAGGGCATGCCTTGAAACGCGTCTAGGACATCGATAATGTCGGCAGCATCGACCTGTCCGTCCGGCAGACACCCGGCCAAATCGACGTTGAAGATCGTCACTCCCTCGAAAATGCCTCGCGAGGCGTCCAGTACCAGTAACAGATCGTCTCCCGCCGATGACCCGTTGCCGTTGACGTCGCCGTATCGCCAGGTGGTTACCGGCATCGGTGCCGACAAGTCCGCCGCACCATCAATCCCACAATCGGACCGCACGACGTACGTGGAGCCGGGCCGGATTTCTTCCCCAAAGACGTGAACCGTCCCCCAGTTTGACGGGTTTTGAAAAACGCGCTCCTCACCGATCCGGCCGTCTGGCTGAAGATAGCCCAGGACGCAGGCGACACTACGGTCGCCGGGGTCTCCGCGGATTTGAAGGGCCACAGGGCGCGCCGACGGAGCCGGCGTCACCGCCAGATAACGGCTTCCGTCCGCCTCGGCGGAGGGCACCAGCGCACAGGACATGATGGTGACCTCCACCGGCAGGCCGAGCGTGCCGGTGATCTCGTGGCCCGGCTCCAGCCCGGACATCACCCGCGTCTGGGTGAACGTGCCGAACATGGGCACAAACTGCACGCGGGCGATACCAGCCCGCAACGCTCGAAACCGAAACTTGGTCACCAGCAGGCCGGGCGGCGGCACCGCTCCCGCCGGCGGCTCGGGCGAAAAGCGTGCCCAGGCTTCGTAATACGCGTCGCCATCGTTGATCGGAGCGCCGCCGTACGGATCGCAGTATTGTCCGTCGGCGCAGTCGTCGTTGAGGCCGTCTAGCTCGCGGTCGTCCGGAAAAGAGGACCGGGCCCAAGCGTATCCATCGTTTTCCGGGTTGAAGCCGATGAGCTCCAATCGGTTTGCATTCCAGGCGAGAATCACGGCGACCGAGGCCATGAACTGGGTCGACGTAGTGTCGGAAACCGCGAAGAGACCGATTTCCACGACCTGCCCGACTGTGGTCGTTTGATTGACCGGCCGCCAATCAAGATTCACGTCGGCCTGGACCGCCGCCCCCAGCGCCGTGAAGACACTCAGCGAGCGCAGTACGATTGGCCAAACCGAATGTGATCGGTTCATCAATTCCCCGCCGTTGAACAGCCTCCGTCACTAAAGATAGCACGAAGGCCGAGTCCACTTCAATGAGCGATCCGCCATATCGGACCGAAGCGGAAGCACCGCCGCTTAAGTGGCACTGCTCTTCGTTCCTATTGCCTTTTGCCCGTTGCCTCTCCAAGGCGCAAAGCCTCTGGCAAATAACGTCAAAGGTGATCTCTCTTCGGCGCAAGAAGAGAGAGCGCCCTTATTTTGATTGCCAAAAAGAGCCGTTCATGGCAGCGGGCCGGGAATTTCGGCGCGGAGCCGCTGATATTCTTCCACCTTCTCCGGCTTACCCCAGGCGTCGTATAGCTCGATCCAACCGAGGATCACGTCGTCAGGATGAGTCGTCCAGGTGCCCTTGCGGATGTCATCGAGGAACTCGCCGGTGCGAAGGAGCTGCTGTTCTGCTTCGGGGAATAGACCGCGGCGGGTCAGTTGCCCAGCGTAGAACAAGTGCAGGCGTGCGCGCTCATTTCGGTCAGCGTGGGTTTCGCGGGCGAGCAATGTCTGAAAGAGGGGCTCCGCCTCGTCGAGCCGGCCCTGCATCGAAACAAAGTGCGCGATGTAAAGCTCCGAAACAAAAACGACGTTGCCGTGCCCTCCACCAAGCTGACGCAGGGAGGCAGTCAGCTCCTGGGCCAAAGCTTCGCCTTCTTTCGCTCGCCTTCCGCGATCCAGAAACCTCAGGGCGTCGAACTGGTCACTGAGAAGTTGAGGGCTCCCGGGGGGATTGTGGCGGCGCATGCATTCGATTTTCCGCAAGAATAACTCGGCCGGTTCATCCTCTCGCCCCAATCCGTTCAGGGCCAGGGCCAGCGTGCCCATCGCCTGTGCCCGCGTGTGGTGACATTCACCCAACGATTCGGCGGATTGATCTAGAATGGCGCGAGCGGTGACCGCCGCGGCCTGGTAGTTGCCTTGTTGCCACATAGTGCTCGCGAGGGCCGCTTGTGCGGCCAACGTCGTCAAAGCATTGGGCCCATGCCGGAGCATAGAGTGCTCGACCAATTCACGAGCGAGTGGCTCGCTCTGATCCAGGATTTCTTTGCGCCGGACGAGATCCTCAGTATTCGCCTGATGTCGTTTGACGCTGACCAAGGTGTGCAAGATCCGGATTTGCATGCCGTTGTCGCCAGCCAGCCGAGGGTGGGCGCGGAGTTCGCTCAGGATGCGTTCGGCCTCCTCCATGCGGCCGCGTTGAAGGTGGAGCAAAGCCACGATCCTGCGTACGTCGAGCGTCTTTGGATCGTCGGGTCCGAAGACGCGCTCCGACTTCGGCACCAGGTTCCCGAGTAACCGCTCGGCTTCGTATGGTTGTTGCAGATTGAGCGCGATGGCCGCGCACATGGCCTGACTCGAAAGCGATCGCGGATCATCGTCGCCGGCGTGCTCCTTCCAAAGCGACAGGGCCCTCTGGTACTCCGCCTTGGCCTCTGGAAAGATCGAAAGCTGGTCGTAGATTTCACCGAGCAAGTCGCGTACCTGGGCTTCCTGGAGGGGGTGATCGGCAAAACGCTGGGAGGCGGCCGCGGATGCGCTGGCCAGCAGATCAGCCAGCCGAACCTCCGCACCCATCTTGTGCGGCGCGGCACTGACAAGCATCTCGCGCATGAACTCATTGACGGCGCGGGCTTGCTTCGCCTCGCGGTCGGCGCGCTCCCCCTGATTTTGCGCCCTAGTCGCGTTCTCTTCCGCGACAATCGTCTGCTGTTTCGCGTGGCGACGCTCGCGCAGGGCCCAGAGCATGCCCAGCGTGGTTCCGATGACCCCCAGCACCAGGACGGCGAGGACGGCGGTGCCGGCCAGGACCGCGGTGCGATTCCGCCGCACGAACTTGCGAAACTTGTAAGTAGCCGAGGGCGGAATCGCGGAGACGGGTTGCTCGGTCAGGTAGAGGCCAATGTCCTGCGCCAGGGCGCTGGCCGTGGGATAACGCCGCCGGCGGTCTTTTTCCAGGCACCTCATCACGATCCAGTCGAGGTCCCCCCGCAGCGCACGGGTCAGCAGCGGCGGTTCCGACTGTCGCCTATGCGCTATCTCGATCGCAGAAACACCCGGCGCATCGCTTCTCGCGCTCGACGTCCGCGATCGTGACGGTGACGCCGCAGTGGCCAGCCGCAAACTGGGCCGGGGCGGCTCCTCCTCGCGGATCAGCCGCTGAATCTCGGCAAGTGGAGTGGACCGCAGTTTTTCGCCTTCCAGCGGCGTGCTCCCCACCAGCAGCTCGTAGAGCAGCACGCCCAGCGAGTAGATATCGCTCCGCGTATCGATGTCCACTCCGGATATCTCGGCTTGTTCCGGACTCATGTATTCCGGCGTTCCCATGAGCTGATGCATCTCGGTAAACAGGGTCTTGTCCGTGAGCCGCCCGGCCGTGGCCTTGGCGATGCCGAAGTCGATGACCTTCGGCAACGGCTCCCCATCCGCGAGGGTCACCAGAACGTTGGACGGCTTCAAGTCGCGATGAATGACGCTCTTTTGGTGGGCATGCTGGACGGCGTGGCAAATATCCTGGAACAGCTTCAAGCGCTTCCCGATTGGAAGCCGCTCTTGGTCGCAATAGCGCGTGAGGGGTTCACCGCGGACGAGTTCCATCACGAAATACGGCCGGCCGGTGGCCGTGGCCCCGGCGTCCAGGACGCGGGCGATGTTGGGATGGTCCATCATGGCCAGGGCCTGGCGCTCGGCCTCGAAGCGGGCGAGTGTCTGCTTGGTATCCATGCCGGCCTTGACGATCTTGAGGGCCACCCGGCGATGGACCGGCTCGGTTTGCTCAGCCAGGAAGACGGAGCCGAACCCGCCTTCGCCGATGAGTTGCAAGAGCTTATAGCGACCAATGAGCGAACCCGGTCCCTCGTGGAAGCCGCCGGTTGGGGGCTCGTCCAAACCGGCGCCGGTTGGCGCGCTCATGAAGACCGAGTCATCCAGGGTACCCAGCAGATCGAGGGCCTCGCGGGTGATCACCGCGTTGCCGCCGGCCGCGGACTCAATGAACGCCCGGCGCAGCCGCGGGTCCAGGCGGGCGGCCTGGGCCAGCAGAATCTTGACGCGCTCACGGTCGGAGCCGTTCATGGCACCAGCCCCGCCGCGCCATCATTTTTTTGAAGGTATCGCAAGAGCCAGGCGCGGGCGTAGCGCCACTCGCGGTCCACGGTGCTCGGCGCGACGTTCAGAGCGGCAGCGGTCTCATCGATGGAAAGCCCGGTGTAGAAGCGCAGGTGAATGACGCTCGCGGATCGGGGGTCCTCCCTGCGAAGCGCTTCAATTGCGTCATCGATCTCAAGTGCATCGCCCAGGGAGTCTTCTTGCGCCAAGTCGGCTACGCAGGCGATTTCCCGCTTGAAACCGCCACCGCGTTTCTTGGCCCCCACTCGGCGAGCATGCTCGATCAGAATCCGCCGCATGGCCTCGGCGGCCGCGGCGTAGAAATGGGCCCGACTGTCCCAGCCCACGTCGCGGTTTCCGACGAGCCGCAAGTAGGCCTCGTGGACTAGGGCGGTGGCCTGAAGCGTGTGCTGCTTGCGTTCGCCGGCCATCTGCCGCTCGGCCAGGTCGCGGAGCGAGCGGTAGACCAGCGGCAGAAGGTCGCGGGCCGCGCCGGGCCGGCCCGTGGCGGCATCCGCGAGCAGGCGGGTCACGCCAGAGGCATCAGGCTTTTCTTGCGTTCCTGTCCGTTCGATGGCCATCCTTCTTGCCTTAGGGCAATGCGATAGATTCCGTCGCAGGGCGTCATGAGTTCGGACAAATGGTCGATTCTCCCTCACGGAACTCCGAGGTCACGTTGCCCGTGCCCCCATTGTAACGTTTTTTTTGCGTCGATGACGCCATGTCTTCGCGGATTGCGCATTTGGAAGGTCGGGGAGAGTCCCGGAGAGGAATCTTCAAGCAATGGTAGGCGCCCGGTATCAGGCAATGGGGATAAAGTTGGCGGCAAGCACGGTTGTGTGGCTTGTCATGCCGGAAGTCGGTGTCGGTCAACTGGTTACGGAGCTGATCGACCTGCGGGCGGGTTGGAATGCCGTTTGGCTAAACCTGGAACCCGAGCCCAGCGCACTAGACGAGATCTTGGCCCAACAGGAACCCCCGTTGGACTATGAGGCCATCTGGACTTTCGACGCGAACCGGGCCGTATCGGGCACAGACGGAGGGCGGGGGCGATGGCTCTTTCATGACCAAAGTGTCCCGCCGAGCTTATCAACGTTGCGGGCGCTTCATGGGCATCGTGGATACTTGATTAAGATGCGCTCCGGGGGGCGGCTGCACCTGTCCGGCCGCCCGTTGATCCGCGGCACATTGTTCACCAGCCGGGTCAGCAACCTGTTTGGAGCCTTGGTTGAGCCGGGAACCGGCTTCTTGTCATTCGAGGAGTTCTTTTCCCATCCCAATGCGGTCGGAAAGATTCGGGCAAACACGCCGACGAGGCATGACGTTTTCGCACTGTCTTCGGACACGCTTGTGCGAAAGAGGCTCAGCGATCCTATCCAGCCGAATGAAGCCTATTGGCTCAATGTCGTGCAGGATTTCGAGTATCCCGGCCCTCTGGATGTCACCGCGAGTGCCAATGGGTTGTCGTTCGGGAAAAGTACTTCACTGCGGACGCTCACCCTCGAGGTCCCCTCGTCCAAGAGTGCGCGCGTCCTAACACTGCAAGCGCGGCCATGCGTTGTGCTTTCAGCGGATGGCGAGTGCTCCGCGGGCGGGGAGAGTTTGGATTGGCTCGAGTACCGTGAGGCAGAGAAGGATGGCCTGCCGGTTTGGCGGCCGCTGTCGGCGGGCTTGACCATCATGGTGCCGCCAGGTGGCACGCTGGTCGAGCTGGAGCTTCGAGCGCGACGGGCAGGGCTGGAAGCGAGGAGGCGGCGAGGCGAGGCCGCGGCCGAGAACTTTCCGTTATTGCTTGATGTGTCGGATGACGAGGGCTCCCGCGTCGTGCTTTCCGCTGACGTAAGCGTGGAGCCGATCTTCGGACGCTGGGTCGGACGCGCGGAGCTCAACCGGGTGAGCACGCACCCGAGAATTCTGACGGTGCCCTTGGAAGAGGCTGAGGCCCCACCCATGGGAATGACCCTTTTGCTCGACTTGCCCGATCCGTCTTCGGTGCAGGCCGGGGCGGTGCCGCGCCTGCTGGACTCGACAACCGTCGAGACGTTCCGGGACGGCCGAGCGCTGGTGCAGCGTTTTGAGTCAGTATTGTTTGATCGGCCGGTGGAGCTCACGCCGGACCCGAGCGATCCGCTTGATCCGTTCGGCGGGGCGGGAACGCTTCGCGGGACGGTTCGTATTCTGCCGGATGATCCGCTGAACCCCTATCGGCACTGGTACAACCCGGAACACCGCAGGGGATACGACATCACGCGGGAGATTACGATCAAGATCGAGAGCCAGAAGGAGCGGCTGTCCGAGCAACTGGCGGGGCTGGACGGGACCTTCGGCCCGCATCGTCTAAGCGGGCAGTACACCGAAGTGATTATGGGCGTCACCGAGCAGCCTATTACGGTTCACGGGAACTTCCGTTTGGATCGGCTTACCGGAGGACCAAGCCCGCGGTGACGGTTGTCAGGCGATGACTCCGATGCAACCCAAGGAACTAGCGGAAGTCTGTTACAGGAGCCTGCGCAACTCGATGTTGTGCTCCGCGGTCGTCTGGGTCGCTCTTGCCGGCGCGTACCGGGTTGAAGCGCAGGAAACCTGTAATGCGGAATTGGAGATTTGTTTTCAAGGGATCGGCGATCTTCCGGGCGGGCTGTTCCTAAGCAACGCAAAGGGCATTGCCTACGTCGATGGCACCGTCGTGGTGGTTGGAATAAGCAGTTCCACCAGGACAGAACATTTCGAGGAAGCGGTGATGTTTTCCGCCGGTCGTCTTCGACCCCTCTTTCCAACGCCCACCCTTGCTTTACGCAGCTCGGCCACGGATGTGGCCGTTGTTGGTTCGACCATATACGTCACGGGAGCCCAGTCCGACGCCATCAGCTGGCCCGTGAGGTTCAAGTTCGAGGGTGACGTGCTGGTCGCATTCCATCAGTTACCGTTTCCCCAGGATGGTTCACCCTTGCGAATCGGAAACTCCATTTCGGACGACGGGAAGGTTATCGTCGGCACCACCGCCGCGAACTCCGCTTTTCGATGGGATGAGTCGACCACAACCACGCTGCTACCCAAGCTGAATCCCGGCGCCCCAGGCGCGAACAATCGAGCAAACGGAGTTTCTCCGAATGGGTTGATTGCCGTAGGCGGCAGCACCGCACAGGCGGGCTTCGAGGGATTTTGGTTTCCAATCCCTGGCTTCCCTGGCCCGGTTGGGATGGGTGATCTGCCGGGCGGCTCGCACTTCAGCGAAGCGTACGCGGTAAGCGATTCCGGCATCGCCGTCGGCTCGAGCTCGACAAGTGCGGGCACCGAAGCTTTTCGATGTACCCCGTGGACCTTTGTTCCGATCGTGACATCCGGAGTGATGACCTCGTTGGGTGACCTACCCGGGGGAAGCACATTCAGCCATGCGAGCGCGATATCCGGCGACGGACGTACCGTCGTTGGTTTCGGCACCGACTTTTCGGTGGGACAGAAAGCGATTGTGTGGCACCCCGACCTCGGCCTGCGCGACTTGCAGGAATTCATGGAGGCGGAGCTCGGTGCGAGAGCCATGTCTGGCTGGAAGCTTTCCCGAGCCAATGCCATAGCGACCAACGGCTTGGCCATCGCCGGCGTGGGTCTCAATCCCGCACGCGAGAACGAAGGCTGGTACGTAACCCTGCCGGACTGCAATGACAACGGTCAATGGGACGGACTCGAACCGCATACGCCATTCACGCGGACCCCTCGCTCCGTCATCTCCTTCGACGGCACGAACGACTTGTTGGAAAACCCTTCCCCCGCCGATGCTTTACGAATTACCGGCGATCTGACGATCGAGGCGTGGATCTATTTGCATCGTCTGGGAGTGACCCAATCAGTCATTACACTCGGCGAAGCGGGGCAGAGCCTCCCGACCAACGTCCTCTACACGGTCGAGATCGATGCCAACGGTGACCTCCGAGCTGCGCATGAGCGCTCCGATCTTTCCACCGTTGCTGTATTGGCCGACACGAACCTGCGCACGGGCCGCTGGTACCACCTGGCAGTCGTGCGAAAGATGTTCTCGACGACCCTTCTCGAATACTCCGTCTACGTGGACGACCGTGAACCCCTGATCGAGGGCGCGGTGGGCCGGGCCGCCGGCGGTTCGGCGGGACGACTGCGCATCGGGCGGGCGGAAGGGACGACCCCTTTCGTTCCCGACCGTCCCTTCGATGGTTTCATCGCTGACGTGCGCGTCTGGAATGTGGAGCGTAGTGCGGACCAGATTCGCGCATCCACGTTTACCTCAACACCGGTGGATACAACGGGCCTTGTTGCTTCTTGGCGGATTGACGAGCCCTCTGGCGACATCATCACCGACTCGTTGGGATCGAACCATCTTGCCGTGATGAACGGACCATCGCGGGTGACGGTGGGGACTGATTGCAATCGCAATCGAATCCCGGATTCCTGCGAAGCCGACTGCAACGAAAACGGCGTTGCCGATGCATGTGAAATCCGCGACGGGGACAGGCACGACTGCGACGCAAACGGGCGGCTGGATGAGTGTGATGCGGCCGACGCATTGGCCGCGCTGTTGAATGTCGACCAGGCGGCGACGGAATTCTTTCGTACGGAACGAGAGAATCAAAGGCCGACGACGTTCGGCACCATGATCGCGAATTACGGGCGACCATGGCAGCCGGTCACCGGACAGACGCCCGGCGGCGGGGACCCGACGATGCGGGAACCCGCCGAGCGGCTTCGGATGCTGCTCCGCGATCCGTCCTGCCTGCCGACGCGCGTCGCCCAGCGGGTGCTGGAGGAGTTTTTCGGCTTTGAGATGCTGCTGGGCAACGAGGCCTTCGCCGATGCCATGGATCCGACTGTGGGTGAAGGAACCCAAGACGAGCCCCTCTCCTTAGAACAAGTGCCGGGGATGTTCGCGTTCCGGGGATTGCCGCGCATTAACACGCTGCTAGACGAAGAACTCGCGCTTCTGCGCGGGCGGGAGATTCCCTTGCCGGCTTCATCCCATGATCCGCTCAGTGATGAACCGGCCAGCAACATCAACGGCAATTATCCCCTGTTTGGAACGGAGCGGGCGGCCATCTATAACCGTCTGCGACCCAACGCCACGGACACGCTCGGCTCCGTCGGTTACCGATCCAATTATGGCAAGACGAACAACGCCGAGGCGGCGCTTGCCTTTCCACAGGGACACGGCGATGCATACGGGTACTACCTGACCGCTACGAAAGCCTACCTGGATGTCTTCGGCGCCGCCAAGGAGCAGCCGGCTCCGGTAAGTTTCTCGCAAGCTTTCGTGGAATCGCTGAGTGTGGCCAAGGGCAGCACGGACTGCGGCGATCAAGACTGCGAAGTCATTGTCGACGACGACGGGATCACTCACCACGTCGGCTTTCAATCGGTCCGCAACATGGTGGCCGCGATGGCCGCCCGGGCGCGGACGGTCAATCGCATCGTCGACCTCACCTTCCGCCGGGATTATCGTGAGGATGCGGACACGCGTCTGACCGACACCGACGCATCCCGGGCCTGGGGAATGGCGGACTGGGCGCGGCGCGGTGCGACAGGCGCCTATTTCGACTGGGCGGCGGCCAACCACCTGCTGCCCATGCCCCAAGACAACGCCGGCGATGACCTCGACGACGTGCACCGCCGGCGAATTGACGAACTGCGGATTCTCGCCTCGGCCGTGGACGAGATGCAGGAGCGCGTGGACGCCGCGGGGGCCGGCTTGAACCCGCAGGGCCTGTTCACCAACGTGGTTCCCTTCCGCATCATCCAGCCCGGACAACTGCTGGACTTTTTGCAAGGCGGCAGCAGCGCGGGCCAGTCGCACTATGGCATTGTGCGCAACGCGGCCTTGGAGGCGATCAAGAACGCACGCGGAATCCTGCGGCGCGCCAACGTCGCGGCCAACCGCCTGCGCGGCAACGAAGAGGCGTTTGCCGATTTCGAGAACCAGGTTCTTGCAGCGGACATCGGATTCAATGATCGGTTGATTGAGATCTTCGGACTGCCGTCGGCATCGGACACTTCGGACAACGACTTCGAAGACAACGACGCCGACGGCGTGCAGTCGACCGGCGGGATTAACGACCCGGATGACGACTTCATCGAGGCCGGATGCGACGGGGAGTGCGCGGGGGCTCCCGACCTTCAAAATCCACTGATTGACGCGCAGGCTCAGCAGGAACTGGGCTGGGTCGATCGGGCCGCCGTCGGGCAGGTGCAGTTGTCGATGTTCGAGCTGCGAACGGCTGTGCTTCGCGTCCAGATGGCTGAGCTGGCTGTGTCCAATCTGGAGGCATTGATCGCCGACAAGGCGGAAAACGTTGCGGCCCACCGCCGAGAGGCCGTTGAGGAGCTCGAAATCCAGGCCCAGGCCTGTGATGAGCGAAAGAAGGTGATCGATCGAAAACGGGAGTTGGCTGAAGCGCGAGGGGAACGGGGCTTTTTCTCCAAAGCCTCAGGGCTGTTCACAAGTGCGGCGTTGTGCGCCGGAACAGGCGGTGCAGGGTGCGCGCCGTTTTTGGAAGCCCAGTTGGGCTTTTTGAATGAAGCCTTGGGGGAAATGGCATCGGGTAGCGATCCCGTCTCCGAAATCCAAGAGCAGTTTGACATCGAGCGCGAGGAACTACGGATCAACTGTTGGCAAACCGCGGAATTGACGCAGATATCGAACGACCAGCAGATACGGGCGTTGGAAATTGAACTGGAGGACCTGATCCGCAAAACACCGCAGGCCATCCTCGAGATGGCCGTCGCGGAAACGCAAGCCCGCCAGGCGTTCGCCGTCGTGCGAAAGAGTTTTCAGCAAGGCAAGCGTTTGCTCGATGAGCGCGACCGCAACCGCCGCGTGCAAACGGATAAGCTCCAGAACTTCCGCTTCCGCGACATGGCCTTCCGCACGTTCCGCAACCAGGCCCTCGAGCAATACGGAGCGTTCTTCGACCTGGCAGCGCGGTACGTGATGCTCGCCGGGCGGGCGTTCGCCTACGAGTACAACGAACGCGACGAAGTCAGCGAACAAATGCGGCGGCTTCACCGCGAGCAGCTGCTGGGCACGGAATCCGCGGCCGACCAAGGCTTGCAGAGCATCATTGCCCGTTTGGACCAAAAACGACAGGAAAGCGATTTTCTGGCCCGGTTGCAGAAACTTTCGCTTTTCGATCATGGGGGAGATGAGTTCAGCCTTCGCAAAAACCTTCTGGGCTTGGCGATTAACCCTTCGGAGGACACGGACGAGCGGCAATTCGAGAAGAACAAGGCTTTCCGAGCCTTTCTCGAATCCAACATTGTTCAGAATCTCATCGACGTGCCGGCGTTTCGCCAGTTGGCGAGCTTCGACAGCAACCGCGACGCCGGCCCGGCCATCGTGCTTGCCTTTGCGACGGAGGTCGGCGGGCAGACACTTTTCGGCCAGAGGCGCGGGACGACGTTTGGAGCGCCGGCCAATTTCGATACCTGCTCCAATCCCAGGTTGTTCGAGTTCGCCATCCTGCTGGAGGGGGTGGACAACCCCAGCGCCCTCGGCGTGGACAGCCGCCTGATCTTCGCCCATTTTCTTCCCGTCGGCTCGTGCATGTTGCGGGAACCGGAGTCTGGGGATTGCGCGCTTCGGTCGGTTCGTAACTGGGCGGTGGTCGATCAGCGGATTCCCGGGGTCTCCGCGGCCTATCGCGACTCGGGCGGGGCGATTCTCGACTCGTTTGCGATTCCGCGGTTGGCCACGTCGCCGGATCTAAACGTGATCAACCGTTTCCCCGTAACGCAAGCTCAAATCCGTGCGACTGATCAACCCGTCTTTCAAGACGACCTGGCCGGCTGGTCCGTTTGGAATACGCAATGGCTATTGGCGATCCCGGGTCGCCAGTTTGCCAACCCCGCCGACGACGTGGACGTGGTGCGGAAGAAACTGCTCATTTTGATCTTCGACGCCAACGAGGGCGGCAATCCGCGCGGTCCGGATGAGAACTTGGGAATCGATGACATCAAGCTACGCATCAAGGCGTACGGGAAACCTTCATAAGCGAGCCGCGGGCTTTAGCCCGCGCGGACCATCGCAGGGAGAGTTCTGCGATGAAGAAATCAAGGAACAGAGCTATGGAACAACGGTCTTCTTTCAACGTGCTTCTTGCGGCAGGACGTAGGTCGGGTCATCGACCCGACTTACACGCTACCGGCGAACGCGTCGGGTGGATGACCCGACGTACGTCCTCTTGCCTTTTGCCTCTTTGCCTTCTCTTAGCCGTGTGTGGCGCCGGCACGCTGCTGGGTGCCGACAAAAACGGCGTTTCGCCGCAGACCATTTCGTTGCCATCCGGTCCCGGCTCGGTTCAGGGCTTGGGGGAATCCTTCCAACCGCAACTCAACAGTGGGAGCGGCTCGTATTCGGTCCCCATCCAGCTTCCCAAGGGTCCGGCCGGCATTGCGCCGAGTCTTTCGTTGCAATACAGCACGGGGAGCGGCAACGGTTGCTTGGGCCTCGGCTGGAAGCTCTCCGGGCTGACTATGGTAAGCCGCAACATGGACGGAGGCCTGCCGCTTTATGTCGACGCCGCCAACGGGGTCGACGATGATTTCGATGGAACCGTCGATAATCCCGAAGAGATTGACCGGTTCAGCGGCGTGGACCTCGAGGAGCTCATACCACTCCCTGACGCCACGTTTCGGAACGAGAATGAAGGGAGTTTCGCGCGTTACGAGCGCACCGCGGCCGGATGGCAAGCTCGGACGAAGGGCGGACTCCTTCATGAATTCGGAATCACGTCGGAGGCGCGAATCGAGAATGGAAACCGTCAGTTCGCGTGGTTGCTCGAACGCACCAGGGACCTCAATGGCAACGCGATCGAGTTTCGGTACATGTCTCATCCGAGCTCGCCGGGACAAAAATATTGCAAAGAAGTCCGTTGGAGCGGAGCGCCAGCCTTCTATGCGGCGGTGATGAGTTACGATGACATACGCCCCGACGTGCACGCCGACTTCCGCAGCGGCTTTGAGGTCCGAACCGGCCTGCGGCTGGCACGCATCGATGTCATCGCCCAAGGAGTGCCCGCGTCCCCGGGCGCCCTGACGGGTGACCTGAACGAAGATGGCGAACCGGATTCCCTGATCCGGCGGTACGTCCTGGAGTATGACCCGCAGGCCATTCAATCTCTCCTTCGCCGGGTGATCATGTTCGGCTCGGACGGCGTCACGGCTTTGCCTCCGTTAACTTTTGCCTACACGGAATGGCGACCACCGAACGACGTCGCCTCTCCCATGATCCGGAGTTCCGGCGATCCCGATAGGGGCTTGGATTCGAACGACGTCGAGTTGATTGACATGAACCGCGACGGGTTACCCGACTTGTTGCGCGCGACGGCAACAGCCCATCGCGTGCATCTGAATCTGGGCATCAACGCAAACGGAAGGTTGGCGTGGAACACCGTAGGGACAACGGTGACCGGGGCGCCGGGAGTCGATTTGGGGTCGCCCTTGGTTCACTTGGCGGATCACAATGCCGACGGCGCGGCCGATCTGATTCGCAAGGTCAATGACAACCTGTTTCAAGTTTACTTCAACAGCGGGGAAGGAACCTGGCTCCCAGGGCTCACGCTGCGCAATATCGATAGCTGGCCGCAGTGGCCGTTTGAGGTCTCGGGAAGCCGAACCATGGACAACGACCACAACCGCATGCACGACGTATTCTTCACCACGGATAACAGCAATCGCTTGTGGATGATGATGCCCGGTGGCCGTTTCGGAAGGGGGATACCGCTGCCCGTCCTCTCTGACGGAACGCAAGCCTTCAGCTTTTCGAATCCCGGAACCATGATCGCCGACGTCAACGGTGATCGCATCACCGACCTTGCCTGGGTGCAGAGCAGACAAGTCGTCTATTGGGCTAGTTGCGGACGAGGAAATTTCGATGGCCCGATTTTTGTGCCTCTGTCCGACCAGCTGTCTGCAAAGGAAATCACTCAAGCCGACTTTGCGGACGTCAACGGCGACGCCTTGGCCGACCTCGTCGTCGTGCGACCGGCCACGTCACAGAACGGTGTGCATTATTGGCTGAACCGTGGCCACGCCGGTTTCGATTCCCGGCGCGTAATCCTCGGCCTCCCAAGTGTTCAAGAAGGCGACGCCATCCGTTGCGTGGACATGAACGGAAACGGCTCCGTGGACCTGTTGATCTCAAACGGCGGACGCGATTCGAGCACGCGCGAGCAGTTCCTGGACTTTGTGCCCGGAGTGCGGCCGAACCTGCTGCGCCGCGTCGAAAACGGGCTGGGGCTTGTCACCACGATGGACTACGAAACCTCGGTGCAGCAGATGGTGCGAGCACGGACTGCGGGGCAGGCTTGGGCAACGACCATGTCGATCTCGGTCCCCGTGGTGGCCCGCATCACCGAGGATGACAGCCGGGGGAACGCATCCGTCCGCGAGATTACGTATCGCGATCCCCACTACGACCCGGTCAAGCAGGAGTTCCGCGGCTTTACCCGCACGGAAGTGAAAGAAATCGGCGACGCCTCCGCCCCCACCAAGATTACCCGCTACGTCTTCGACACCGGGGCGGCCGCGGATTGCCGTAAGGGAATGGTGCTCAGCGAGGAAGTGGCCGACACCGCCGGCTCCCGTTTCGAGCGGGCGGAAAACACGGTGCAGCACCGGGTCCTCGGAACCTCTCCCGATGGCGGGCAGGTTTGCTATGCGTTCAACGAAGCGACGGACATGCACGTCTTCGAGCAAACCAACAATCCAGTACGCCTCCGCACGGAGTACCAGTACGATGACTTCGGGAATCTGCTTCAGGAGAACAAGCACGGGATTGCCGACCAGGAGGGCGACGAAGTCTCTACCGAAAAGACCTACGCCTATCGTCCCGAGATTTGGCTCATGGACCGCGTGTCGCGCTCCTCAACCCGCGACGGCAAGGGGATCCTCGCGGCCGAAGACCTCTACTCGTACGACGATCGCGGAAACCTGCTGGAACATCGCCGTTGGTTGGACCTCGATGACAGGTACATTCTGGCAGTCCGCAATGAATACGACGCGTTCGGCAATGTCATCCGCATCACCGATGCGAACAATCATAGCCGTTCTGTTGTTTACGACGGCCTCCTGCACGCGTATCCGGTTTCGGAGATCGTCCACTTGGAATCTCGCGACCTCACGGCCGCCGCCAATTACGATATGGTGCTCGGAACGGTGATCTCCTCCGTCGATTTCGCGGGCGCCGTCACCGCCTACCAATATGACAGTCTGGGGCGCTTGACCCTCCAAAATCGACCAGGCGGTGCTCGGACCGCCTACGAGTACAATCTGGGTAACCCCCTGAGCCGCGTCATAACGCGAGTGTCGGAAACCCCCAAGAGCAACGAAACCTTCGATACGTACGAGTATTCGGATGGCCTTGGCCGCAAGCTCGGATCCAAGATCGAGGCCGAGGACGGCCAGTGGCGATTTGTGGACGCCGTCACGTTCAACAGGCGGAAGCTGGAGAATGCACGCTGGTTACCCTACTTCGCTGCAAGCCCGGACTATGAACCTCCGAATCCCGAGATGTCACACCATGTACTTGGCTACGACGCCCAAGGCCGAAGCCTCCAGACGGTCAACCCCGATGGAACTGCGATGAGCACCGTCTACGAGCCCCTGGTCCAGCATAACCATGACGAAAACGACACCGCTGGTGCAAACACACCGAAAACGCTGCGCAAGGACGGCCTAGGACGCTTGGTCGAGGTCACCGAAAGGAACGGCCCAAAGGAGGAATATCACACCCGTTATGAGTGGAACACCTTGGGCAACCTCACTGCGGTCATCGACGCCCAGGGGAACACCAAGTCCATGGCCTACGATTCGCTCAAGCGCAACGTCTCGCTGAGCGACCCGGATCGGGGCATCGTGACCTACGCCTACGATGATGTCGGCAACTTGTTGCGCGCTACGGATGCGAAGGGCCAGCAAATCCGCTACGCGTACGACTCTGCGAGCCGTCTGGTTTCCGAAGATTACGTCGATCAGGGAGGCGGCCCGGCCGACCCGGTCGACGTGCGCTACGTTTATGATGAACCCAGTGAAAACGTGGATTTCGGTGACGGAGAGGCGGGAACGGCCACCTTTACCGGCGGCCGGCTTGCCTCTGTAACAGACCTATCAGGCGAAGAGCATCGTTCCTACGACGCCCGTGGCAATCTAGCCTGGACCGTTAAGCGCATTCGTGATCCCCTACTCGGCCTACTTACGTCCTACACGACCAGTTTCACGTATGACATCATGGACCGTATTGCACAGATAGACTATCCAGACGGCGACCGTTGCTCTTACGCTTACAATTCCGCTTCTTTCCTGGAGAGTGCCGGCGGAGGCCCGGGCGGGCAGGCGATTGTTGCTAACGCAGCCTTCGAGCCGACCGGCCAACTATCAAGCCTGACTCATGGAAACGGGGTTACGACCACGTATACCTACGACACTCGCGATCGGCTGGCAAGTTTACGAACCGCCTCTGCTGCGGCCGTTGATCTGATCAACTATTCTTACGGTTACGATCCTGTATCCAACATCACCCGAATCGATGATTTACGGCCATCGAAGGGCCTCAATGCAATTCGTGAGGATTCGCCGCGGCGCAACTCGCAGATGTTCCGTTACGACCAGCTCGATCGGCTTACGCAAGTCAAATACTCGCCCAGTGGCGACGGAGTGCCGACCCATGGCCAGATCGACTACAGTTACGACAAGATCGGCAACATGCTCAGCCAGACGACGCCACCGGCTGGCCAATCCGGGCACATCAACAACCCGGACGTCAGCCTCGGGCTCATGGTTATCGGCGGCGCGGCTGGAACCGAGAATCGTCCCGGGCGCTCACCTGGCGAGCCTCCCGGCCCACATGCAATCACCGCCACGCAAGCCGGCGGCGTCTATGACTACGACGACAACGGCAACATGATTGGCCTGGATGGCGCCGTGCTGACCTGGGACTTCAAGGATCGGCTCGTACGGTTTCAGAAGGGCGACATCGACGCTCGATACACCTATGACTACGCTGGCCGCCGCATCAGCAAATTGGTCACGCAAGACAATCATACGGACCAGTCACTCTATGTCAATCAACATTTCGAGTATCGCCCCAACCGTTCGCCGATCAAATATGTATTCAACGGGGCCACGCGGGTAGCGCAAGTCAAAGACACCATCGATTCCATGCGGCCGCGCTTGCAGCGACTCTGGTTGTTCGAGGGCTGGAACCTCCTCACGGTCGCTATAGTGACGCCCCAAACCATCGAGGAGTTGTTCGGGCAGGGGTCAAGGGTCTACGAATGGACCGGCACGCAGTATCGTAAAGTCGCGGAGAACGCGCTGGTCCCGGTCGGAAAAGCTCTTTGGGTGGAAGTGACCGGCACGCGTGTTGTTGCGGCCGGCGGTCTTTACGGTTCGCCTGCCGACTCCGTCCCAGTTCCCGCCGGTCAGACTCTCCTTGCCTGGCCACGGCTGGAGCCGTTTGTGCCTTCCGAACACTTGTCCTTCGCTGAGAGTCGCATCCAAGCCCACGAGCCTCAGCAGGTTCATTGGTTGCTGAAGGACCCGTCACTGCCCGCGAACGTGGCGGATGTGCTCCATTCGTTCCCCGCCGCGGGCGTCGTGTGGTTCACCGCGCCGCAGGAGACTCTGTTGCTGCCGGCGGCCAACCAGGATCGAGGGACGATGTTCTATCATGGCGATCATCTGGGGTCGGCCAGTGTCTTAACCGACTCGCAGGGCGCTCTCCTCCAGGAAGTCGCCTATTTCCCCTTCGGAGAGGTGAGGCATTCGCATGGACAGGGCGCAATGTTCCGCGAGCCTTACGGGTTCACTCAAAAGGAGCAGGACGCCGAATCCGATCTCCACTACTTTGAGGCGCGGTATTTGGCGGGAGCGCTTTCGCGGTTCGTGTCGCCGGATCCTAAGTTTGCCAATCCTGGTGGCCTATCGGCAGATGACCTGTCCGCCTATTTAACCCAGCCGCAGAAAGCCAACTTGTATTCCTATGTGCTGAACAACCCACTCAAGTATAGCGATCCAACAGGCCTCGAAGACGAACGGGTCTTTGCGGTCGGTGCCCAGGTTAGTGGCGGGGCCAATATAGCCGGACCCCTAAACTTTTTCGTGGAGGCCGGGGCCGGTGTTTACTTTGCACCCGATTCCGATAAGCCTTGGCACGAACAAGTCGGCTTCTACGGGAGCCTAGGAAAGGGGGCACAGGTGGGTACGCCAAACCTCTCTGTACAGGCTGTCGTGTCTTATAACGACACTGGCCTAAACAGCTTCGCGGGGACCTCGACTGAATACGGTGGGTCCTTTGGTTGGGGCCCCGCCGTGGGCGGAAGCTTCGCAAAGTCACATACCGGCGGACACACGTATTCGATTTCCGGGGGAGCGGGTGTTGGTGGAGAGGGTCATATTGCGGAAACAACCACATTGACAGTTACTGCGGGAGATGCAGGACGTTTGGTCCGCGATTCGACATATATGACTCTAGAAGCTGTTGGAATCCGCCGAACAGAGTCATCGCCCCCTCCGGTAGTCGGTGGCGAGGTCCGGGGATCTGCGGACGAAGTAGTACGGTCGGGTGTGTATAGGTGATTGTTTCGGGATTGATGCCTGAGAGCTGGGTCTGTATGTTCACGCGGAAGATGAGTCTTTTTTTTGCTGAGAGGTGCTGCAATGTTGCGAACGGTTGGAGTTATGATTGTAGGCGTTGGCTGGATGGTCTCGGCTTGGGCATGGGCCGGCATTCCCGAGCCGGACGCCGTCCTGTACGGCACGGCCAGCGTGAACGGCGTTCCGGCGCGTCAGCAGGACGCGGTTGTTCTAGTGGCACGGCTTGCCTCGGGCCAGGAGATCGGCCGTTTTGATTTCGCCGATTGCAACGCCGACGGCGTGCGCGACGTCTGCGAACGGAGCTGCCAGAGTCCCGGCTGTGCGGGCGTGCCCGGCTGCGGCACGGCCCGCGACACGTCGCCGGCCGACGGACTCCTCGACGATTGCCCCGGCAACCTCTACGCCCTGAAAATCCGTAACGAATCAACTCCGGAGGGCGTGGCCCCCAGCGGCCAGGCCGCCGTATTGAATCCCTCGAACCCAATGTCCGTCCGGATTCTCATGAAGACCGGCGGAGGCCCGGAGCGCTTCGTCCGCAATCTGTTGATCTCAGAACGTGGGAAAATCCGAAGGATGGCTTTGAGTATTCTCAACCTGCTTTCGTTCCGCGATTTCGCCCGTTGCCGCAGCGGCCCC
>Ga0187892_10002397_pt1 | contig 37799 bp, 37 predicted proteins | sample MA1701073metaG_FD_139345 | JGI IMG/M metagenome (GOLD analysis project Ga0187892, IMG submission 139345) | Bio-ooze microbial communities from a basaltic lava cave in the Kipuka Kanohina Cave System on the Island of Hawaii, USA - MA170107-3 metaG ... | reverse complement strand
GTCCCATCTGTTCAATGCCCTCATCATCGGCTACATGGGCAACAACATCCTGCCCCTGCGGGCGGGCGAGATCGTGCGGGTGTACGTGGCGTCGCGCCATGGGCCTCGCTTCTGGACCACGCTGGCCACGATCATCGTGGAGCGGGTGCTCGACGGCCTGGCGATCGGGCTGCTGCTCGCCGGGCTGTTCCTGGCACTCCCGATCCCGGCCGAGCTGCGATGGCCGGCGTTCATCTTCTTGAGCGTTGATCTGATCGCGATGCTGGCCCTGGTCGTGATCGCCCTCGCACCCCGACAATGCGCCGCGATCATCCGAGCGCTCTTCCGGCGCTGGACCTGGGTCGAGCGACGGCTGCTGGAGTTACTGCGCATTATGAGCGAGGGGCTGCAGGGCCTGCAAACACGGGGGCACGTGTTCCCGATCGTGCTGTCGTCGGTGGTGATGTGGCTCCTGTTCGCGCTGGCGGTCTGGACGGGATTGCGGGCGGCGCACCTCGACCTGCCGCTGGCGGCATCGTGGACGGTGGTGGCCTTCATGGGCCTGGGGGTCAGCCTACCCTCCAGCCCCGGCTTCATCGGCGTGCTTCAGGCCGCCACGGTCCTCGCGCTTGCGATCTTCTCGGTGCCCCAGGCCGAGGCGCTTTCGTTCGCGTTGCTGTTCCACGCGGCCCAGTACTTTCCCGTCACGATCTATGGCCTCATCCTGCTGTTCGTCGAACAGGTCAGCCTGTCCGAGGCCGCCCGGGGGGCGCCGCACGCCATCACCCCCTCCGCGCAGCCCTGAAGCCCTACGTAACCGCGCTCGTCCCGTAAACGCTCCCGCGCCTGGCCGACGTCTCAGTCAGTGGTTGGCGGGCCGAGGCCGCCCGGGCGGGAACCCCTCGAAAACAGGAGGATAGGGCATGCGGAAGCTGTCCGGATGGACGGTGGGCGCGCTGTGCGTGGCCGGGATCTGCGCCGGGGTGGCGTTCTGGGTGTACATGGCGGGCACCCGGGAGGCGGGCCGCGGCCTCGAGGAGCGCGACCGGACCTCCGACCTCGGAGCCCTCTCTCGTGACGGGCGTGGCCAGCACCGGGATCTCGTGGCCGGTCCCTGAAGGGCTGGCCGGGACGCGAGCCGGCAGTGACGGCATGGAGCACGCGGTCGGCCGGGCCGCGGCCTGCGTCGTCCCTGCCGTCCGCGCTGACGTTGTGGGAAGATCGGGACCAGAGGGAGCCGTGGAGTCTACCGATGAAGAGCTGTGCCGACAGGTGGCCGACGGCAAACCGGGCGCGTTCGATCTTCTCCTCGCGCGCTACCAGGAGCGCGCCTACCGGATCGCCTGGTCCGTCGTCCGGGACCGCGAGGACGCCAAGGATTGCTCCCAGGAAGCGTTCCTGCGGCTGCACGAGTCGGCCGGGACCTTCGCCGGACAGTCCAAGTTCTCGACCTGGTTCTATCGCATCCTGGTCAACTGCTGTCTCGACTCGCAGCGGCGACGCCGCGGCTGGCGCCGGCTGGTGGGCTGGGACGACACGCGGGACGATCCGGACCGCGGGGATCCGGTCGAGCGTCAGGCCGCTCCGTTCGTGGATCCCAGCGCGGCCCTGGAGACCGAACAGCGGGCGACCCTGCTGTGGAAGGCGGTCGAGGATCTGTCGCCCCAGCAGCGGGCGGCGGTGCTGCTGCAGTGCCGGGAGGGGCTCCCGACCAAGGAGATCGCGGCGGTGCTGAACTTGACGGAGTCGACGGTGCGCGTGCATCTGCACCGCGCGCTGTCCACCCTCCGTCGCCGAATTGGAGAGCAGAGATGAAGAACGCGCACGTCGAGGAGCTGCTGATTCCCCATCTGCGGGGCGAGCTCGAGGGGGCCGAACGGGCCCAGGTCGAGGGCCACCTGCCCGGGTGCGAACGCTGCCGGGCATCGCTCGCGGCGTTCTCTCGCCTGATCGGCGAGCTGGAGCGCACGGCGCCGCCGGCGCCCCCGGTGCACTGGGGCGCCTACCAGGCCGAGCTCCGCGAGAAGCTCGGCGGGCGCGCGGCGTGGCACGAGCCGCGGGCGCGCTGGCTGATCCGTCCGTTGCCCGCGGCGCTGGCGGCAGGCCTGGTGGCGGCCCTGCTCTACGTGGGCCTGCCGGGGCTCCCCCGCGGCGGTCGCGTCGCCGACGAGCACGCGATGGACAGCGCGGTGCTGGCAAGCAATCTCGACATGTTTGCGCGGTTCGACGTGGTGGAGCAGCTGGATCTGTTCGAGAACTTCGACGTGATCGGCGGGCTCGACCGGCTCCCGGCGCACGGCGACAGCTAGGTGGGATATCTCACCGCTCAGCACGCCGGGGATCTTTCGTGAGGTGAAAGGGGGCATGACGGTGAAGCGCGGGTGGCGATGGCTGGTGGGCACGTCGGCTCTGATCGGGGCCGCCTTGCTGTCCCTGGCCAGCGTGAGCGTCGCCCAGCTGCCGCCACCACCGCCCCCTCCCCCGCCGGGTCGGCCGCCGGTCCAGAGACCACCGGGCGAGATGCGCCAGAGCCTGACGCCCGAGGAGCGCGAAGCCATCCGTCAGAACAAGGAGCGGTTCCGGAACATGCCGCCTTCGGATCGCGCCCGGGTGCTCCAGGACTACGAGCGCTGGAACCAGCTGCCGCCCGAGCGCAAGCGCGAGCTCGAGTCCTCCTACGAACGGTTCCGGCAGCTCCCGCCCGAGCGGCAGCAGAAGATCATGGATCGCTACCGCAACTATCAGACCATGCCGCCCGAGCAGCGACAGCGCTTCGAGCAGAACTGGGAGCGCTGGCAGAAGATGACGCCGGAGGAGCGGCAGCGCGCGCGCGAGGCGTGGCAGGAACGGCGTCCACCGCCGCCCTCGGGCGGTCCCAGCTAACGCTCGACCCAACCACGGTCCAGCGGATGGATCCTCTTCTGCTGGTGTCTCGAGTAGTGCTGCGGATCGTCGACTCGGCGCCCAATCGAAATGGGCCGGGCCTCGGAGGAGCCAAACAGATCCGCGTAGTCTGCGTAGAAACCGTCGCAAATGGATGTGAGGTCGCACGTCGAGCACCCGGCCACGTGCCGATAGCCGGTGTACTCCTGGGAGCGCATGCGCGCGTCTTCCCGATATCGCGCCTCGCGGGACGCGTGGGACTCGCGCTCAGCCCAGGCGCGCTCGAGTCGCTGCTTGAACGCGTGGAGCTGTCTGGCGACGCGGGGGATCCCTGCGGCCAGTCGCCGGATGGGGGCGCGAAGCTTGCCGAGGCGCAGACGCGGCCCGAGTCCGAACGGCGGCGTCAGCGCCGCGTCGCGCGTGCGCTGGGCCGGGAGGTCCGTCCATGACCAGCTAGCGAAGTCGTTCTCGTGCAGATCGTACGGAATCTGCTGGAAGTCGTACACGGCGCTTCGGTGTCGCTCGGCGACGATACAGAACGGCAGATACCGGACGTTGGCTTCGACGCCGGCCGCGGCCAGAATGTCCAGCACCGGGTCGAGCGCCCGCCCGACCTCGGCATACGTCGGCACGTTCTGGGCGCTGCGCTTACCGGTGGTCTGGTCGTTGAAGGGGTTGAAGCCCAGGAAGTTCACGACCTGCGATCCCGTGCGTACCGCCAGCTCCGCGATGTCCTGCAGTTGCGGGAGCGCCGCCTTCGACAACACGGTGTTGAACCGGAACGGGATGCCGACCTCTTGCAAGTTTCTCAGGCCCTTCATCTGCCTGACGTGGGCGCCCGGCCGGCCGACGATCCGGTCATAGACTGGCCCGAGGCCCTGCACGCTGACGAGAAAGTCCCGGATGCCGGCCTGCTTGTAACGAGCGGCCACGTCCCGATTCGAGAGGACCTGGGCGTTGGTGATGAGGGTGGGCGAGAGCCCGATCTCCGTGCAGTAGGCGACGAGCTCGAAGACGTGGGGGTAGAGGGTCGGTTCGCCCCCCTGGATGTCGATCGAGTTGTTGCCGTAGTAGTCGACGAGTGTCTTGCAGATCGTCTTTGCCTTCTCGAGCGACATGAAGGGGTGCTCGGGGTGCCGCTCGTCCTCGATGCGGTCGAGAAAATAGCAGAAGTGGCAGCGCAGGTTGCAGGTCTGCCCCAGCCAGAGAATTCCCCGGCGCGTGATCTTGCGCGCCGTGCTCGCGACGTACGTCGGCGTCGCGGCCGGCGTCGGAGTCACCGCCAGCGCGAGCGCCTGTTCCAGAACCGATTCGGAACCAACCATCACTGCGCCTCCCAAGCCTCGGCGTTCCGTTCTTCGGTGGCCTCGCGCCGCCGGCGCCGCCGCCACCGCAGCGCGGCGATGCGTACGCTGTCCAGCGGGGACGCGAGGAACGCCTCGACGAGGCGGGCGAGCCCGAAGCCGAGATCGCCCTTCGCGAGGCCGACCCGCGCAAACAGCAGCGCGCGCGAGGCGCGAACACGTCGCTGGTCCCGTTGCGCGATCGGGGTCCGCGCGAACAGGCGACGATGCACCGCCCATTCCTCCGCGTACCACTGCCGATGGCGGGTCACGAGGCCACCCGGCACGCCGCGCTCGACCAGCGCGGCCGGATGGTGTTCACGCCTCCCGCCGCCGGCGACGAGCCGCAGGTACCAGTCCAGGTCGTGGACGATCGCCAGCGTCTCGTCGAACGGACCGATGCGCGCCAACGCCGCGCGGCGGCAGGCGACGATCGACAGCGTGTGGAGCGGGCATTCGGCAAGCAGATGGACGAGCGGGTCCGCGTAGTCGAACAGCGGGCGCACATCCGGCCGCGAGACACGGCCGGTGCCATCGATCTCGACATGGCCGGCGGAGCAAAGCAGGGCGTCCGGATGCGCATCGAATTGCGCCACCTGCGTCTCGAGGTAAGACGGGTGCCAGACATCGTCGTCGTCGAGGAAGGCCACGATCTCGCCGCGCGCGCGCTCAACCCCTCGGTTGCGCGCGGCCGCGGCGCCACACGACCGACGGAGGGCCACCAGGCCTACCGCCGGACGTTGTGCGCGGAGCCAATCGGCGGTCCCGTCGATCGAGCCATCGTCGACCACCACGACCTCGAAATCGCGAAACGACTGGGCGTCGATGCTCGCCAGCGCGCGGGCCAGCGCCGCGCGTCGATTGCGCGTCGCGACAACGACCGAGACGCGCGGCATCATCGCAGGCCGGCCTGGCGGGCCGCTTCGGTCGCCTCCGGGGCCTTCGCGGGCCGCGCCCGTTCGACGACGTAACCCGCGAGGTTCGCGGCTTCCCACAGGAGGAGCAGCCCGACGATTGCGGCGCCGCGCGCAGGTCCGCGCCGGCGCAGTTCCGGCACCAGCAATACGGGCAACCGGAAATGGAATCGCGCGCTCTCGCGCAGACCGGGGTCCGCGCCCGAGCCGTGAAACTTCGCGGCGCCCCGTCCGTACGCGAAGAACCTGCGGACGAAGCGCACGAGATCGAGCTGCGGATCGTGTTCGACGACGGCGGTGGGAACCCGGCCCAGGGCGTAGCCCGCGTCCGCCCAGCGCCGGCACAGCTCGCGGTCCTCCGCCGTCCGGAAACGCTCGTCGAACCCGCCCAGCCGGCGCAGCGGTTCCGTGGGAAAGGCGAAGTTGTTCGAGGGGAGCAAGCGCTCGCGACACACGAGGTCGCGGTCGTGGCGCGCGAGCAGGTTGAGCACGAGCTGCGCGGCGTCGGCATAGGCATTCGCCGGCAGGCCGTTGTGCGTCGCTCCACCCACCGCGCGCGGCGGGGCGGCGGCGACGCCGGAGGCGAGCGCGGCCAGCCACCCCGGTTGCGGCCGGCAGTCGTCGTCGGTGAAGGCGACGATGTCGCCGCGCGCGACCGCAAGACCGCGATTGCGCGCGGCCGCCGGACCGCCATTCGCCGTCTCCAGCAACCGGAGGCGCAGCGGCTCGACGAATGGGGCCACCACCGGACGCAGGTCGTGCCGGCCGCCGTCGGCAACCACAATGGTCTCGGCGTCCGGTGGGAACCCCGTCGCGAGCGCGGTGAGACAGGCGGTCAACGGACCGGGACGATCGAGCGTCGGAATGACGAGCGAGATGCGGATCATGGCCGACTACTGTTCGCGCAGTTCCAGCTTGGGTGCGTACTCGCGTCCTCGCAGCCTATGAAGGGCACGGGACATCATCCAGCGTAGATGGAGGTTGAGCCGATCGGGAAGCGGATGCATGACCGGGGCATTTTCGATCACCGCCCGCGCAATCCCGGGCTTGGCGTGCGGGCCGACCAGCCGGTACTGGGCGGCGACGAACGGCCCGGCCATGAACCTGCGCTGGAAGCGGCGGTTCTCGCGACGAATGTCCCGCCAGGTGGGCTTGCAGCCGATACGCGCGGCGAGTTCATCGCAGAACGGCGTGTATTCGACGAGGTGGTCGAGCCGCCCCTTGACGGCACGGAAGAAGTGAGAGCGGAAATGCGTCCAGTAGTCGATGGACTGCTGCATCTCCGCTGCAGAGGGCAGCCCAGAGCGCCCGCTTTGCACCAGTGCGAACCAGCGGGCCTGCAGCTCGGCCAGCGGCGGAATCGCGCCGAAGGCAGGCCGCAGGAACCCGATGAAGCCGAGGCTGGCGCCGATCTCAGGGTGAAAGGTGTGCAAGAAGCGCGGGGTCGCCGCCACCGCTTCCTCGAGATACGGCATCCGGGTCTCGAAGCCGGTGCAGAAGATCACGAGGTCCGGCGTGAACACGGAGCCGTCGGCGAACACGACACGCGGCCCGTCGAAGCGCGTGATGGCCGGCGCCCGCCGGCAGCGTCCGGTGGCGATGGCGCGGACGAACTCGTCGCTCTTGGTTCCGAATTGCTCGTTGAACGTGCCGCCGGATTCACGGAGCAACTGCACGGAGAGCTTCCGCGTGCGCAGGTTGGCGCGGATCTCGGCGAGCGTGGGCGCCAGCAGCAGCGGCAGGAACTCGAACACGAAGCGGTAGAACTGCTGCAGGCCCTTGTCGACGAAGAGCAGCGGCAGGAACGTCCAACGATAGGCGCGGCGCTTGTGATCGTCGGCCGGATTGCGCGTCTGGAAAACCCAGTGGGCCGTGCTGTTCATCAGCCGCGATGTCTGGAGGTCTTTCGGCTTGCCGAGCTGGATGCGCGATTGGACGGCGACACCGCGACGCAGTGAGAGCACGGCTTCCGCGGCATTCGCCGTGACTTCTGCGGCGACGTCGGCGCCGGACTCGCCCGCGCCGACCACCAGCACGCGTTTGCCCGCCACTTGGCTTGGCCGGCGGTATTGAGCCCCGTGCAGGATCGCGCCGGTGTAGGTTTCCTGACCCGGAAGGCGGGGCAGGTGCGGGTGCTGATGAAGGCCCGAGCAAAGCGCGACCGCGTCGAAGCGCTCGTCGCGCGTGCCGGTCGCATCACGCGTGCGGACCGTCCAATCGCCTGCGGGATTGCGCGTCACCGCCTCGACGGTGGTCCGGAAACGGATGTGCCTGCGCAGGTCGAACGACTCGCAGTAACCGTCGAGATAGTCGACATACTCGCCCACCGTCAAATGCATCAGGTGTCCGGCGGGGCCGGGAAAGTCGGAAAACGACGTCAGCAGCGGCGACGACGTGAGCCGACAAGACTCCCAGACCACGCCGTCGATCTCGCCGATCCGGAACACTCCGCCGATGCCCTCCGCCCGTTCGAAGCAGGTCGGCGTGTGCCCTTCATCCACCAGTTCCTTGACGGTGGCGAGCCCGGAGGGACCCGCACCGACGACGGCGACGCACTTACCCAATTGACACTCCCGAATGCTCAGCACAGGTAATCGACCGCCGGATCAAATCAGAGAAAACTATGGGACCGAGATACGAGGTGTGTCAAGGGCGCGGAGGCAGGCCAGGGCAATGGGATTGCACATGCACCACTGCATGCCGCCCTCCCGTAGCGCGCAGCTCAGTCCTTCTCTCGATGCTGCCTGCCACCCGGCGGCGCCCGCCCCGGCCCCGCAGCCGCATCCCTCCGCCCGCTTCCATGATTTTGCAGTTCCCTGACGTCTCAGGTAGCATGTGGCCCTCATGGGACAGCTGATCGTTCAGAAGTACGGCGGCTCGTCCGTCGCCGACGCCGAGAGGATCAAGAACGTCGCGCACCGCGTGGCCGGATACGCCACGCAGGGACACCGGCTGGTGGTGGTGGTGTCGGCGATGGGCAAGACCACCGACGGCCTGGTGGCGCTGGCTCACGCGATCACGCCGACGCCGGATCCACGCGAGATGGACATGCTGCTGGCGAGCGGCGAGCAGGTGACGATCGGGCTGCTCGCGATGGCGCTGCAGTCGCTGGGCCACCCCGCGTGCTCGTTCACCGGACCGCAGGTCGGGATGATCACGGACGAGGCCCACACCAGCGCGCGCATCAAGCGCATCACCGCGGAGCGGATCAGCGCCGCGCTCGACGCCGGCAAGATCGTGGTCGTCGCGGGATTCCAGGGCACGACGGAATCGGGGGAGATCACGACGCTCGGCCGCGGCGGGTCGGATCTCACCGGGGTGGCGCTGGCGGCGGCGCTCAAGGCCGACGTGTGCGAGATCTTCACGGACGTCGACGGTGTCTACACCGCCGATCCGAATCTCGTGCCGGAGGCCCGCAAGCTCGCGCGCGTGTCCTACGACGAGATGCTCGAGATGGCCAGCCTGGGGGCCAAGGTGCTCCAGGCAAGGTCCGTCGAGTTCGCGAAGAAGTTCGGCGTGCCGGTCCACGTCCGGTCCACCTTCAAGGCGGACCCCGGCACCTTGGTGACCAGGGAGGATCAGAGCATGGAAGAGGTGGTGGTCACCGGCATCACGCATGACCGGGGCCAGGCCAAGCTGTCTATCCTGCGGGTGCCGGACCGTCCGGGCATCGCCTCGCAGGTCTTCGGCGGACTCAGCCGGGAGAACATCGTCGTGGACATGATCGTGCAGAACATCAGCCGCGATGGGTTGACCGACATCTCCTTCACGCTGCCGCGGGCCGACCGGCAGCGGGCCGAGCAGGTGCTGGGTGGCATCGCCAAGGCCATCGGCGCCGAGGGCGTCGCCGCCGACGACCGCGTGGCCAAGGTCTCGATCGTGGGCGTCGGCATGCGCAGCCACGCGGGCGTCGCGGCGAGCATGTTCGCCACGCTCTCCAAGGAAGGCATCAACATCCAGATGATCTCCACATCCGAGATCGCCGTGTCGTGCGTGATCGAGGACAAGTACGCGGAGCTCGCCGTCCGCGCGCTCCACGACGCGTTCGAGCTCGGGCGAGAAAGAGGGTAAGCATGGCCGCCACCGCGAAAGCCGCTGTCTTCTTCGGGCCGGGCAAGCCGTTCCAGATCAAGGAGGTGCCGATTCCGGAGGTGGAGCCCGAGGGCGTCCTGATCCGCGTCACCCTGGCCAACATCTGCGGGTCCGATCTCCACTTCTGGCGGGGCGACGCGCCGCTGCGGTATCCGGACGACGGCTGGATCTACGGGCACGAGATGACCGGCCGGGTGGCGCGGCTCGGCGCCAGGATCAAGACGGACTCGCTCGGGCGGCCGCTGAAGGAAGGCGATCGCGTCGCGTACACGTACTTCTATCCGTGCCGCCGCTGCTACGCGTGCCTGAACAACGAGCCTGCCGCCTGCCCCCACAAGATCGAGCGCCCCGTCGGACCGAGCGTGTTCCCCCACCTGCACGGGGCGTTCGCCGATCACTACTACCTGCGCCCGGGCGGGTACCTCTTCAAGGTGCCCGACCCGCTCTCCGACGAGATGGTGGCGCCCGTGAACTGCGCGCTGTCCCAGGTGCTCTACGGCCTGCGGGTGGCGGGGCTGCGCTTCGGCGACAGCGTGGTGATCCAGGGCGCGGGCGGCCTGGGGATCCAGGCCGCCGCGGTCGCCAAGGACATGGGCGCCTCCCGCGTCATCGTGGTGGACCAGATCCCCGGTCGCCTCGAGCTGGCCCGCGCCTTCGGCGCCGACCACACGCTCAACCTCAAGGAGGTGCCGGACAGGAAGGAGCGCGTCAAGCTCGTGCGCCAGTGGACCGGCGGCGTCGGCGCCGACGTGGCCTGCGACCTCGTCGGCTTCCCGGCCGTCATCCCCGAGGGGATCGAGATGCTGCGAGCCGGCGGCACCTATCTCGAGATCGGCACCATCAGCCGCGGCGCCACCGTCGAGCTCGAGCCCTCACTGCTCGTGTGGGGCTCGAAGAAGATCGTCGGCGTGATCCAGTACGACCCCTGGGTGATCCCGCGCGCGCTGGACTTCCTGGTGCGCACGCAGGAGCGCTGGCCCTGGGCGCGCATCCTGTCCCACAGGTACCCGCTCGACCAGATCAACGAGGCCTTCGCCGCCTCCGAGTGGCACAACAAGGAGACGACGGCGATCACCCGGGCCGCGCTGACGCCGTAACGCGCGTTAGAACAGCCTCTGGCCCGTCAGCGCCTTGTCGACGCTGTTCTCGGTGATGGTCCCGGTGAACGTAGTCGCACTCGTGAACGTGATGCTGACGTTGGCGATGTGAAACGGGTTGAGCGCGTCGTAGCCGTCGAAGATCGGACCTTGCACGGTGTTGCCGCTGCGAAGCGTGGTGGCGTACGTCCAGAATCCGAACTCGTAGTCCATGAACCCGATCAGGACGTTGAAGTTCAATCCCGGGACATTGTTCTCGTGGATCGTCGCGAAATACTGAAAGTTGTCCGAGGGAGGCCCCTGGGTGACCAGCCACACGCCGTCATTGGGCCCCGCGGCGAGGCTCGCTCCGACACCACACACCAGCAGGGCTGCCAGCAGGACGACTGATACGACGAGTCGCTTCATGGCTCCGATCCTCCTCCCCCTCTGTTTGGTTGCATGCGCCACCGGGTCTCTCTGGCCCACATCACGCCGTTCGTGTGAGCGACGGAGACCAGGGAGTCCAGAGTAGCAGATCAGAGCAACACCCGGCACCCTCCTCCGAGCCGGCGGCGGGCGCGACCCTTCGTTTCCGCGCGCTGTATCTGATTGGACACTCTAGGTATGGCCGGCGCCGCGTGGCACGCTCGGCGTACGATGCTGTACACACGGCCGCAGCTGAAACTGCTCCTCGCGCTGGCGGCGATCTTTCTCGTCGGCCTCGCGGTCAGGGAGTGGCGCGCCGGCTTTCCAGCGGCGGCCGATCGCCTGGAGCGCTTCGATCGCGAGGACGTGCCGCCGGCGACCCCGCTCATCGCGCGCCCGCCGGCGCCGCCGCCTCAGCCGCGGGCCGACCACGGGGTGGCCGCCCAGCCGCCCGGCGCGCCGTCGGCGGACCCCCCGCTCGTGGTGCGGGTCGCGAAGTCGCCGCCTCCGGCCGCGCCGCTCGATCTGAACAGCGCGAGTGCCGACGAGCTGGCGCGATTGCCGGGCGTCGGTCTCGGCCTCGCTCAGCGCATCCTCGACGAGCGCACGCGCCGCGGCCGCTTCGAGTCGCCCGAGGCCCTGCGTCACGTGCTGGGCCTCGGACCGAAGAAGCTCGCAGCGATCCGCGATCTCGTCACGGTCGTCGATGCGCCGTGAGCCTGCAGGCCGCCCCCCTGCTGCCGCTCAGCGCGGCATTCGCCGGCGGGATCGTGGCGGCGTCCTGGGTCGCGCCGGGGCCGGTGGCAGCCATCGGTCTGGCCGCCATGTTGCTGGCGCTCGCCGCCGCGGCGCTGGCTGGCGGTCTCGACCGGCTCGCGATGGTGTTGCTCGTGTTCACGGTCGCCGCGCTCGGTCTGCTCCGCGCCGCCTCGCCGCACCTGCCTGCCGACCACATCAGCCGGCTGACCCTCGGACGGGGCGCCACCATCGAGGGCCGCCTCGTCGAGGAACCCCTGCGCTGGGCGCCCGACCGCACGCGACTGGTCCTCGAGGTCGAGGCGGTGCGCGAGGGCTTCGAGCATCGCTCGGCGAACGGGCGCATCCAGGTCACGGTGTACGGCGAGATGGACCCGCTCGCCGAAGGGCAGCGGATCGCGCTGGAGCCGCGGCTCCACCCGCCCACCGGATTCCGCAATCCCGACGTCTTCGACTACGCCGCCCAGCTGCGCCGGGACGGCATCCTGCTCGTCGGCAGCGCGCGCGCGGATCGCGTGACCGTGCTCGGGGCGGACGCTCCCCGCTGGCCGGTGCGGGTGAAACGCTGGGCGGTGGCCACCATCGGGCGCTGGCTGCCGGAATCCTCGGCCGCGCTGCTCGCCGGCCTCCTGCTCGGCGAGCGCTCGGCCCTGCCGCGCGAGATCGACGAGGCCTTCCGCCGCGCCGGCGTCTACCACATTCTCGCGGTCTCCGGATTCAACATCGCGCTCCTCGCTTCCTCCGTGTTCCTGTCGCTGTCGCTGCTGGGCGTGCCTCGACGCCTCACGGCGGTGGTGGCCGGGATCGTGGTGGTCGGCTTCGCGTGCGTCGTCGGTGGACAGCCGTCGGTGCTGAGAGCGACCGTCATGGGACTCCTGCTGCTCCTGGGCGTGCTGCTGGAGCGCGAGTCGCAGCTCATGAACGCGCTCGCGCTCGCCGGGCTCGCCCTCCTCGTCTGGAATCCCACCGATGCGCGGGAGCCCGGCTTTCAGCTCTCGTTCGCCGCCACCCTGGGCATCGTGTACCTGACGCCCGGCGCCACGGCGTCGCTCGGCGCGCACGGCTGGCCGCGCTGGCTGGCCGCGGCCGTAGCGGTCAGCCTCGGGGCGCAGCTGGCTGTCATGCCGGTGATGCTCGTTCACTTCAATCAGCTCTCGATCATCGGCGTCGCGGCAAATCTGGCGGTGGTGCCGCTGGCGGGCGCCGTCACCACGATCGGCATGCTGGCCTTGCTGGTCGCCGCCGCGAGCGAGGCCGCGGCCGGGCTGCTGTTCGAGGTGCTATGGCTGCTGCTGGTCGGGCTGCGGGCTGTGGTCTGGGCGGCGGCGGCCGTGCCCGCCGCGATGATCCACGTGCCCGCGCCCACCTGGGGGGCCGTCGCCGCCTGGTACGGCGTGCTCGCCCTGCTGCCGTACGTCCGCGCGCTGCCATGGGCCCGTGGCGTCGCCGCCGGACTGCTCGTGCTGGTCTCCGCGCTCTCGGTCTGGCCATGGCTCAAGCCGCATGACGGGAAGCTCCGCGTCACGTTCCTCGACGTCGGCCAGGGCGACGCGGCGTTCGTGGAGGTGCCCGGCGGCCCGCGGCTGTTGATCGACGGCGGGCCCGGCGGCGCGCGCCGCTTCGACGTGGGGGAGCGCGTCCTCGCCCCGTTTCTGTGGAACCGGGCGGTGACGCGGCTGGACGTGGTCGGGCTCTCCCACGACGACCTCGACCATGCCGGTGGGCTGCCCGCCATCCTCCGCCACTTCCGTATCGGCGAGTTCTGGGAGGGCGGCCGCTGGCATCCCGGGAGCGAGGAGGTCCTGGCCGCGCTGGCGCGCTCACGCATCCCCCGCCGCGTGCTCAACGAGGGGGAGCGCCTCTGGATGGGCGACGCGCTCGTGCGCGTGCTGAACCCGGACGGCAGGACACCGGCCAGCCCCAACGACGACTCGCTGGTGCTGCGCCTGGACTGGCGCGGCATCTCGCTGCTGCTCACTGGCGATCTCGGCTGGCCGGGCGAGGCGCGGGTGCTGAGGAGCGGGGCGGCGCTCCGCGCGCTGGTGCTCAAGGTGGGCCATCACGGCAGCCGCTTCTCCTCGACCGAGGCCTTCCTCGGCGCCGTGCAGGCCAGGATGGCGGTGATCTCGGTCGGCGCCCGCAATTCGTTCCGCCACCCGACACCCGAGGCCCTGGCGCGCCTCGAGGCGGCCGGCGCGCGCGTGTACCGGACGGACCGGGACGGGGCGGTCATCGTCGAGAGCGACGGGGTCAAGCTCTGGGTCACGCGGTGGGCCCGTGGCACCACCGACGTGTTCGATCTCGACGGCGAGCGCCCGGTGGACGCGCGCCCGTGATGCGCCTTGACAAGCCGGGCTACGCTACGCGGTATCGGAGATGGCTCTCCGGCTCGACCTGGTCCCCTCGGAGGAAAGGACACGATCATGACTTCGCCTGGCCGCATGGCTTCCATCCGCGACAAGGTCTCGCCCGATGAGTGGGCGGTCCGCGTCGATCTGGCCGCCTGCTATCGACTCGTCGCGCACTACGGCTGGGAGGACCTGGTGTTCTGCTTCCCATCAGCCAGCACTCCATCTTCGTGCTCGCGAGCCTCGGGTACCACGACTTCGAGGGGCCGGCCCTGAACGACGACGAGAAGCCGCGGCTCGTCATGCATCTGTGGTTCCTCGAATACCTCCTGATCTTCTACGCGATCGCCCTGGCCACGATCGCCCTTTCCCGGCAACGGCCCAGCCTGGTGATGCGGATCGACCGGTGCTTCCGGAGTGCCATGATCTCTCCGATGGGGCCGGTCGCCCTCGCGGTGATCAGCTTCCCCACCCTCTGGCTGATGCGGGAAGGCGCGATAGACGACCCCTCGGGCTTTGTCCCCGACCCCAGGATCGTGGTCGCCTATCTCGTGTTCTTCAGCGGCGGCTGGTTCCTGTACCGCAACGCCGACCTCCTGTCGGTCTGGCGTCGATTGCCGCGAGCTCCGGTCTTTCTGATCTTCGCTGTGATGGCGGCGCTGCTGGGTTATCTCATCTGGCATCGCGGGCACTCGAGCGGAAGCCACACCGTGCCCGGTGCTCTTCAGGAGCCGGACCGCCCGGCCCATGGTGGCGTTGGCGCGGGCGCCTTGGCCGAACACGTTGTTGCCGGAGTTGATGCCGAGTTCCCGGGCGATGGGTCCATTCACGATCAGGACCATCGCGGATCCGCCCGTGCTGCTCGCCGGACCGTGGTAGGCGAAATCGGGATGGCAGAGCCCGCGGACCGCGGCGATCACGACCGGCAGATATTCGGGACGGCAGCCGGCCATGACCGCGTTGATGGCGAGCTTCTCGGCCACGACGACTACCTGACGATCGCGGATCTCGCCGATCACCTCGTCGCCGCGGAGACCCGCGGCGGCGAGCATGAGGGCGATCGACTTCTCGGTCGGCGGCACCACCGGCAACCCGTCGGTCCAGCCGCGCTCGAAGTAGGCCTCGATCAGGTCGAGCGGCTCGTACTCCTCGTCGGACACCTAGTAGTCCTCGAGGATGCAGACCTCGTTCGACCGCTCGAGCGCGCGGCCCCTCTCGATCATCTCGAGCGTGACGGCACGCAGGCGGTCGAGCCACTCGCGGGAGATCGCGCCTTCGACGGTCGCATAGCCGTTGTCGAAGTAGTATTCCCGCTGTTTCTGGGTGAGCACAGGGGCAGGATGCGACCGCACCTGGTCAGGTGTCATACCGTCCTCCGCTGACGGAGGCTCGGCCCCCGGGCGGCCCCGGGGGCCGAGATGGGACGCGACAGGAGAGCGGGAGGGCTCAGGCGCCGAGCGTGCGCTCGTAGTGAGCGCGCAGGCGCTCCAGCTCTTCGGGATCAATCCGCATGCCGAGGGAGAGCCCCATCTCTCCCAGGATCGTCTTGATCTCGTTCAACGACTTCTTGCCGAAATTCTTCGTCTTGAGCAGCTCGGACTCGCTCCGCTGGACCAGGTCGGCGATCGTGCGGATGTTCGCCGTCTTGAGACAGTTGGAGGCCCGCACCGAGAGCTCCAGCTCGTCGACACTCCGGAACAGATGCTCGTTCAGCTCGGTCCGGACCGGCAGCTCCACACCCGTGTCGGGGTCCTCGGTCTCGGGCGGCGGCGCGTTCATGAAGTCGGTAAGCAGATTGAACTGATCCTCCAGGATGCGGGCCGCCTCGCCTACCGCGGCTTCGGGGCTGACACTGCCGTCCGTCCACAGCTCCAGCACGAGCCGCTCCTGCAGCCCCGCGCGGCCGTCCACGCTCTCGACGCCGAAGTTGACGCGCTCGACGGGAGAGAAATCCGCGTCCATCAGCATGGCGTTGATCGGCAGGGCCTCGGGCTCGCGCTTCTCGGCCGGCTGATACCCCCGCCCGCGCTCGATGCAGACCTCCATCTCGAGGATCCCGTCCTTGTCGAGCGTGGCCAGGACCACATCCGGCGTCAGGATCTCCACGTCCGCGTCGGGCTCGAAGTCGCGTGCGCTCACCGTCCGCGGCCCCTGAGCCTTCAGGCGGAGGAGCTTGGGGCGGTTCACGTGCAGCGCGAAGACCAGCTTCCGGAGGTTCATGATGATGTCGAGCGTGTCCTCGGTGACACCCTGGACGTGCGAGAACTCGTGCAGGACCCCCTCGATCTTCACCCAGGTCGGGGCGGCGCCGAGGATGGACGAGAACAGGACGCGACGATAGGCGTTGCCCACCGTGAGCGCGTGCCCGGGCTCGAACGGCTCGATCACGATCCTGCCATATGCCCGCTCACGGGCGAGCCACTCGTGACGGACGGGAAGTACGAGTTCCTGCATGGAATCCCTCCTGGAAGAATGCGGGGCCGCGCCCCAGGCCGACTAGTATACCAGAACCCCCGCGGACCCGGACGCGGCTCGCGGGCCCGCTCATCGCGGTGTGACAATTTGACTGGATTCCGCAGTCCGGGCAAACTGGACGGAATATGCGGGAGCGACCCAGACCTTTCCTCCAGGAACCGGACGGGTCACGACCCGCTGGGCATGCGCGTCGTACTCTCCTGGTGCTGGTCGTCGCCGCGTGCGTGCTCTTCGTCGGGCTGCAGGCGTGGTGGGTGCTGACCCCGGCGGCCGGTGTGAAGACCGGCGCTCGCATCTTCGAGATCCCCGCGCATACCGGAATCCTGTCGATGGCCCGCATCCTCGACCAGGCCGGGGTCATCCGCAGTCCGCTCGGCTTCGTGCTGCTGAGCGTCGCCCGCGGCAGCGCCCGGAACCTGAAAGCCGGCGAGTATCAGGTGCCGGCAGGCGCGAACACGGTCAAGGTGCTGTCGCTGCTGGAGGGCGGTCAGGTGCTCCAGCACAACGTGGTGTTCCGCGAAGGCGAGACGGTGGCGGAGCTGGCCCGGCAGCTCGAGGCCGAGCGGCTGGCCCGGGCCGAGGAGGTGTTGCGCGTTTCCCGCGACGGCCTGTTCCTCCGCTCCATGGACATTCCGGCGTCCGGGGTGGAGGGCTACCTGTTCCCCGACACGTACCAGTTCGTGAAGGGCATGACGCCCGAGGAGATGCTCGGGCGCATGATCGCCCGCATGCGCGAGCAGATCCCGCCCGAGATCCTGCAGGCCGCGCAGGCTCTGGACCTCAACCTCCACCAGCTGCTCACGCTGGCCTCGATCATCGAGAAGGAAGCGGTGGAACGGAACGAGATGCCGCTGATCTCGGCCGTGTTCTGGAACCGGCTCAAGCGCGACATGCCCCTGCAGGCGGATCCGACCGTGCAGTACGCGGTGGGCAAGGAGCGGCAGCGGCTGACGCGCGACGATCTCCAGGTGGACTCGCCCTTCAACACGTACCGGCGCACCGGACTGCCACCCGGTCCGATCGCCAATCCGAGTCGCGCGGCGATCCGCGCCGCCGTGAACCCGGCGCCGGTGTCCTATCTCTACTTCGTGGCCCTCGACGACCGTCGTCACCAGTTCTCGACCACGCTGGCCGACCATGAAGCGGCCGTGGCCAAGTATCGGCTCACCCGCAACCGCTAGATCAATCGGAGGGGGCCTCGACGGCCCCCTCCGAGGCCTCCCCCAGAAAGAGATTGCGCCGGCGAAGCCGGGGCTCGAAGCGAAACCTCCGATGCGTAGCGGCCGAGTGAGCAGCGGCGCGGGTCTATTCGAACAGAGTCTTGGTTGTCAGCGTCCGCGCGCGATGCTATAACGAGCGCGTGATGGGCCGTGGTGATGATCCGACACAGTCATCCGCGCTGAGGCATGCGGCTGTCCCGCTGCACGGGGCCAGCGATGCGGCGCCGGCCGCGCGGTATCTTGCCGGCGCGCATTCCTCCCGGGTGATCGCGTGGCGGGGCGCCTCGTCAGACCGCGCCGCGTCGACGCACGTCCGGCTGACCCCGCGAGCGCCGTTCCTGTACGGCGCGCTCCGCCGCGGCTGCCTCGCGCTGCTCGAACGGCTCTTCGACTGGCGCATCGCGGGCACCGAGCATCTGCCCACGTCGGGTCCGTTCATCCTCGCGGCCAACCACCACAACTATCTGGACGGCGTCGTCCTGGCCGCGGCCGTACCGCGACCGATCGCGTTCCTGGTGATGCCGCGCGTGTATCACGCGACTCCGCTTCACCCGGCCTTTCATCGCTGGGCCCGCTCGGTGCCGATCAACCTCGAGCGGCCCGATCCGGGCGCCATCAAGCGCGTGCTACGAAGCGTCGACGGCGGCGGGATCGTCGGCATCTTCCCCGAGGGCCCGTTCAGCACCGAGGGTCGGCTCGGGCACGGACAACCCGGGGTGGCGATGATCGCGCTGCGTTCCGGCGTGCCCGTGGTCCCGGCGGCGATTCACGGCACGTATCAGGCGCTCCTCCGGCGTCGATTCTATCTGCCGCGCCGCTGGCCGATCTCGGTGCGCTTCGGCGCCCCCATGCAGTTCGTCCCTCCGCGCCATCGGCGCGCGACACGCGCGGACCGGGAAGACGTCACGCGCGGGATCATGAAGGAGATCGCGGCGCTGCTGGGATCGGAGCGGGAGACTCACCGGCCCCGCTGCGGCCGCGCGGACGTCTCGTGACGGGGCCCGGCAAGGCCTGGGGCGGACGCTTTTCGCAGGACCAGCACCCCACGGCCGGGGCCTTCACCGCCTCCCTCGGCTTCGATCGACGTCTCTGGCCCTATGATCTCCAGGGGAGCGCGGCCTGGGCGCGGGCGCTCCGCCGCGCCGGATTGATCCAGGAGGACGAGCTCCAGGCGCTCCTGCAGGGGCTCGAGGCCGTCGGCGCCGAGCTCGAGCGCGGCACGTTTCCGTTCCGGGCCGAGCTCGAAGACATCCACATGAACGTCGAGCGCCGGCTCATCGAGCTGGCCGGCCCGGTCGGGGGCAAGCTCCACACCGGCCGCTCGCGCAACGACCAGATCGCGCTGGATGAGCGGCTATACCTGCGCGAGGTGCTCGCGCGCGTCGACCACGGCCTGGGCCAGACGCAGGAGGCGCTCGTCCGGCGCGCCGAGGAGCACCTGGACGTGCCGATGCCCGGCTACACGCATCTGCAGCGCGCCCAGCCCGTGCTGTTGGCGCATCACCTGCTCGCCTACGTGTTCATGCTGGCGCGAGACCGCAGCCGGCTGCAGGACTCCCGGTTGCGCGTCAACGTGATGCCGCTCGGGGCGGCCGCCCTCGCCGGCGCCGCCTTTCCCATCGACCGCGAGGCGTTGGCGCGCGATCTCGGGTTCGCCGCGGCGAGCCCGAACAGCATGGATGCCGTCGCGGACCGCGATTTCATCCTGGAATTCCTCGCGGACGCGGCGATCCTCGGCGTGCATTTCTCGCGGCTGGCCGCCGACTTCACGCTGTGGGCGACGGCGGAGTTCGGCTTCGTGGAGTTCGCGGATGCGTTCGCGACGGGCTCGTCGATCATGCCGCAGAAGAAGAACCCGGACGTGGCCGAGTTGCTGCGCGGCAAGGCGGGGCGGCTGTGCGGCAATCTCGTCAGCGCGCTCGTCGCGATGAAGGGGCTGCCACTGACCTACCACTCCGACATGCAGGAAGACAAGGAGCCGCTCTTCGACACCGTTGACACGCTCGAGTCGATCCTGCGCGTGCTCCCGCCGATGGTCGACACGCTGCAGTTCCGGGTGGAGCGCATGCGTGAAGCGGCGGGCTCGCACTACTCCACCGCGACGGATCTGGCCGACTATCTCGTGCGGAAGGGGATGCCCTTCCGCGAGGCCCACGCGGTGGTCGGCAAGACGGTGCTGCACGCGCTGGCCCGCGGCCGCGAGCTCGGCGCGCTGGAGCTGGAGGAGTTCCGCCAGTTCTCCGCGCTCGTGGACAAGGACGTGTACGAGGCGCTCACGGTCGACGCGTCGCTCCGCGCGCGCGCGGTGCTCGGCGGCACGGCGCCGGAGGCGGTGCGCCGGCAGCTCACCCAGGCCAAGGAAACGATCACCCGGGGGCTTCCCGCGTGAGGACACGCGGCGCGAGGGTCCTGGCGCTCGCGCTGGCCGTGCTCGCCCTCGCCGCGTGCGGGAAAAAGGGGCCGCCGGTCGCGCCGGAGCGCCGGCTGCCGGTGCCCCCGACCGGCCTGCAGGGCTACATCGATCTGGACGCGATCGTCGTCAACTGGACCGCCCCGCGCACGCGCGTCGACAACAGCCCGCTGAAGGATCTCACGAGCGTCACGCTCTACCGGCATGAGCAGAGCGACGACGGGCCGATCAAGCCCGCGATGCTGTCCTTCGGGCGGGTGGCGGGCTACGACGCGATCGCGCCGATCCGGCTGGCCTCGCCGGCCCCGGCCACCGTCCAGGGCGACACCGTGCAGTGGGTCGACCGGCGCGGGCTATCCCTCGGCCGCCGGTACGTGTACGTGGTGACGGCCACGGACTCGCTCGGTCGCTCGAGCGCGCCGTCCGAGCGGCTGGCGGTCACGTTCCTGCCGCCGCCGCGAGCGCCCCGGAGCGTGCAGGCCACGGCCGGCGACGCGCAGGTGACACTGCGCTGGGAGCCGCCGACGGAGATGATCGACGGCAGCCCCGCGGGCGGCGAGATCCGTTACGCGGTGCTGCGAGGCTCCGGCGCCGAGGGCGCACTGGCTCTGATCACCCCGCAGCCGGTCACGGGCACCTCTTACACCGACACGGGGCTGGAAAACGACGCGGAGTACCGGTACGTCCTGCGCAGCGTGCGGCTCGACCCTCGCGCCGCGGCCGCCGGCCCCCCGTCCACGCCGGTGGCCGTGTCGCCCGCCGACACCACGCCGCCGAGCGCGCCGGCCAACCTGGCCGCGGTGCCCTCTCCCGGCGCCGTGCGCCTGGCCTGGAGCCCGAGCCCCGAGCCGGACATCGCGCTCTACGCGGTCTACCGGGCGACCGCGACGGGCGGCTTCGTGCGTGTCGGCGCCACCGTGCCGGCGAACACCGTGTACATCGACCGGGAGGTCCAGTCCGGCGGCTCGTACCGGTACGCCGTCACCGCGCTCGACCGGTCCCGCCGGCCCAACGAGAGCTCGCGCTCCAACGAGGTGACGGTCAGAGTCCCATAGGGGAATCGGAGGGGGCCGTCTGATCACAACCGGGCTCCGCCCCGTGGGACCCCCTCCGAGACCTCCCCCAGAAAGGGCTGGCGCCGGCAAAGCCGGCGCTCGAACGCCGCGCTATCTCACGCCAGCTTCGTCGAACATGATGAGCCGATTTCTTCACCGGCTCGAAGCCGGCGCTCGAAGCGGAACCTCGATCCCGTGATGGCCGAGGGACCAGCGCCGCGGATGAGTCGGACTGATTCCTAACCGGCTCGAGCAGCGAGATCGTGCGCCCACGACGCCGCGGCGCCTTGAACTGCTTCTCTGCGAGTGCTAGAGTCTCAGCAATTCCAGCGTCATCGAGGGGCGATCGCATGCCACCGTTCGAGTATCGCGGAGGGGAGCTCTACTGTGAAGGCGTGGCCCTCCGCCAGGTCGCCGAGACCGTCGGCACGCCGACGTACGTCTATTCCAAGAACGCCGTGCTGGACAACTACCAGGCGTTCGACCGGGCCTTCGCCTCGGTCCCGCACGCGATCTTCTACGCGATCAAGGCCAACGCGAGCCTGGCGCTGCTGTCGGCGCTGGCCAAGGCCGGCGCCGGCGCCGACATCGCATCGGGCGGCGAGCTGTTCAAGGCGCTGAAGGCCGGCATCCCGGCGAAGCGGATCATCTTCGCGGGTGTGGGCAAGACCCGTGAGGAGATGCGCGAGGCGCTCAAGGCCGAGATCTTCCTGTTCAACGTGGAGTCGGCCTCCGAGCTGCGCACGCTGGATCAGGTGGCGCAGGAGCTGGGTGTCCGGGCCCCGGTCGCGCTGCGCGTCAATCCGGACGTGGATCCGCAGACCCACAAGTACATCGCAACCGGGCTTCGCTCCGCGAAGTTCGGCATCCCGGTGACCCAAGCGCTCGCCGAATACGAAGCGGCCGCCCGCATGAGCGGGATCGAGGTGGTCGGGGCGCAGATGCACATCGGCTCGCAGCTCACCAGCGTCGCGCCCATCGCCGACAGTCTGGCCCGGGTGGCCGCGCTGGTGCGGCAGCTCCGCGAGCACGGCACCGAGATCACGGCGGTGGACATCGGCGGCGGTCTCGGCATCCGGTACCGCGACGAGCAGCCGCCCACCCCCGACGAGTACGCCAGCGCCCTGCTCCCGATGCTCACGGAGCTGGGGGTCACCGTGCTCCTCGAACCCGGGCGCTGGATGGTCGGCAACGCCGGCGTGCTGCTGACCCGCATGCTCTACGCGAAGCAGACCCCCGACAAGCGCTTCCTGATCGTCGACGCGGCGATGAACGACCTCATTCGCCCAAGCCTCTACGAGGCGTATCATGAGATTCGACCCGTGCGGGAGCGGGCGGGAGACGGCGAGAAGGTGGACGTGGTGGGCCCGGTCTGCGAGTCGACCGACTTTCTCGCGAAGGACCGCGAGATGCCACGGGTCGACGAGGGCGATCTGCTGGCCGTGATGAGCGCGGGCGCGTACGGCTTCGTCATGTCCTCCCAGTACAACGCGAGGCCCCGGGCGGCCGAGGTGCTGGTCGAGGGCGGCCGCTACCGCGTCGTCAAGCGCCGCGAAACCTACGAAGATCTGATCGCGGGCGAAATACCGGAGTGACCGGGAGCGCGTGGCGGCAGGGCTGACTGACACCGGCTGACAGAGCGCGGTAGAGGAACCGAGCGGCGAGTAGCGGCGGGGGCGGGCGTGGCGAGAGCCCGGGTGCCCCCAGATCAAGGAGGCCAACGATGCGTTCCACATTCCAGGGCTCGAACGTCGCGCTGATCACGCCGTTCCGGAATGGCAACGTCGACGAGGCCAAGCTACGCGAGTTGGTCGAGCTCCACGTGACGCATGGCACCGACGGCATCATCCCGTGTGGCACGACCGGCGAGTCCCCGACGCTGTCGCACGACGAGCACAAGCGCGTGGTCGAGATCGTCATCGAGGCCGCCCGTGGTCGCGTCCCGGTCCTGGCCGGCACCGGCTCGAACTCCACCGCCGAAGCCATCGATCTCACCGGCCACGCCAAGAAGGCGGGGGCGGCCGGGGCGCTGGTGGTCAGCCCCTACTACAACCGGCCGACCCAGGAAGGCCTGTACCGCCACTTCCGGGCGATCGCCGACGCGATCGACATTCCGATCCTCGTGTACAACATCGCGAGCCGCACCGCCGTCAACATCGAGACCGAGACCCTGGCCCGGCTGGCCAGGGACTGCGCCAACATCGTCGGGGTCAAGGAGGCGTCGGGATCGCTCGATCAGATGACGCAGGTGATCCTCGCCTGCGGGCCCGACTTCACCGTCCTGTCCGGTGACGACAACCTCACGCTCCCGCTGATGTCGGTCGGCGGCCGCGGCGTCATCTCGGTGCTCGCGAACCTTCTCCCACGCGACACGGCCGAGATGGTCCACACCGCGCTGGCCGGGGACTGGAAGCTGGCCCGCGATCTCCACCTCAAGCTGTTCCCGCTCTTCCGCGCCATGTTCATCGAGACCAATCCCATCCCGGTCAAGGAAGCGATGGCCATGGCCGGCATGATCGAGCCGGAGTTCCGCCTGCCTCTGTGTCGCATGACGGAGTCGAACCGTCAGCGGCTCAAGGCCGTCCTCGTCCAGCACGGCGTCATCACAAGCTGAGCACAGGCGTCCATGGCTGATGTCGTCGTGGCCGGCGCCGCCGGCCGGATGGGTCGTCGTCTCGTCGCGCTCCTGCAAGAGTCCGAAGACCTTCGTCTGGTCGGCGCGCTCGAGGCGCCGGGACATGCCTCGATCGGGCACGACGCCGGCGAGCTCGCCGGCGTCGGGGGGCTCGGGGTGCCCGTCTCCGCCGATCCGGAGGCCGTGCTCCGCAAAGATCGTATCCTGACCGAGTTCTCGGTGCCCGAGGCGACGCTCGCGCACTTGCGTCTCGTCGCGCGGCACGGTGGCCGCGCCGTCATCGGTACCACCGGCTTCTCGAGCGATCAGCGAGCGGAAATCGAGCGGCTCGGCAAGCAGGCCCCGCTGCTGCTCTCGCCGAACATGAGCGTGGCCACCAACGTGGCGTTCTGGGTGCTGGGCCAGATGGCCCAGCGGCTGGGTGACGACTACGACGTCGAGATCACCGAGATCCACCATCGCTTCAAGAAGGACGCGCCGAGCGGAACCGCCCTGCGCATGGCCGAGATCGTGGCCCAGGCGCTCGGGCGCGACCTCGCCCAGACGGCGGTCTACGGTCGGCAGGGCGTGCCGGGCGAGCGGACGCGCCAGGAGATCGGCGTGTTCTCGATGCGGTCGGGCGACGCCGTGGGCGAGCACACGGTGACCTTCGGCACCCTCGGTGAGCGCCTGGAGCTCACGCACCGGGCGTTCAGCCGCGATACCTTTGCCCGGGGTGCGCTCCGCGCCACTCGCTTCATCGCCACCGCGCCGCCGGGCCTCTACTCGATGCAGGACGTGCTGGGGCTCGTATGAAAATCGTGCGATTCCGATCGGGTGGGAAGGTGCGCTACGGCGTCCTCGAAGGTACGCAGATCGTCGAGTATGCCGGGACGCCGTACGGCACGTTCAAGAAGGCCCGCAAGCGCTACGCCCTGCGTCAGGTCGTGCTCCTGGCGCCGGTGGTGCCGTCGAAGATCGTCGCCGTCGGGCTCAACTACCGCGACCACGCGGACGAGATGAACCTGAAGGCGCCGGAGGAGCCGTCGATCTTCCTGAAGCCCGTGTCCGCGCTCTGCGGACCCGACGATCCCATCGTCTTCCCCGCCCAGGCCCAGCGCGTCGACTACGAAGCGGAGCTGGCGATCGTGATCAAGAAGCGCTGTCACCAGGTGCCGCCGGAGCGGGCCCGGGAATACGTGCTCGGCTACACGTGTCTGAACGACGTGACCGCGCGCGACATCCAGGCGCGGGACCGGCATCCGACTCGGGCGAAGGCGTTCGACAGCTTCTGCCCGATCGGCCCGTGCATCGCGACCGACATCGATCCGAACGCGGCCGAGATCGCGAGCTATCTGAACGGCGAGCGCCGGCAGGCCTCCAACACCAAGGAGTTCATCTTCCCGGTGGAGGACCTGGTCTCGCGCATCTCGGCCGTGATGACGCTCCTGGCCGGTGACGTGATCGCTACCGGCACCCCGGCGGGCATCGGCCCGATGCAGCCCGGCGACAAGATCGAGGTGCGCATCGACGGCATCGGCAGCCTGAAGAACCCGGTGATCAGGATCTAATGGAGGAACTGACGTGGCCCCGAAACCCATGGAGCTGGCCGCGCGGCTGAAGAAGCTGCCGCCGTATCTGTTCGCGGAGATCGACAAGAAAAAGCGGGAGGCGCGGGCCCGCGGTGCGGACCTCATCGACATGGGGATCGGCGATCCCGACCTGCCGACACCCCCGCACATCATCGAGGCGCTCAAGCGCGCGGCGGAGAGCCCGACCAACCATCGGTATCCCGACTACGAGGGGCTGCTGCAGTTCCGGGGCGCGGTCGCGAGCTGGTACAAGCAGCGCTTCGGGGTCACGCTCGATCCGGAGCGCGAGGTGCTCACGCTGATCGGATCCAAGGAAGGCACGGCGCACATGCCGCTGGCCTTCGTGAATCCGGGGGACATCGTGCTGGTCCCCGATCCCGGGTACCCGGTCTACGCCGCGGGGACCTGGTTCGCGGACGGGCAGGTGCACTGGATGCCGCTCCGGCGCGAGAACGGGTTCATGCCGGATCTGGCCGCGATCCCGGCCGAGGTGACCCACCGCGCGAAGCTCATGTACCTGAACTATCCCAACAACCCGACGGCGGCGACCGCCACGCGCGAGTTCTTCGAGCGGGTCGTCGCGTTTGCGCGCGAGCACGGGATCATCGTCTGCCACGACGCCATGTACTCCGAGCTCCGCTTCGACGCCTACCGACCACCGTCGTTCCTGGAGACCCCCGGCGCGGTGGAAGTCGGCGTCGAGTTCCATTCCCTCTCGAAGACCTACTCGATGACGGGCTGGCGGATCGGCTTCTGCGTCGGGAACGCTGCCGCGCTCGCCGGGCTGGGCAAGGTGAAAACCAACGTCGACTCGGGCGTCTTCCAGGCCGTCCAGGAGGCGGGGATCGCCGCGCTCACGGGTCCCCAGGAGCTCTCGGAGCAATACCGGCGGACGTATCAGGAGCGGCGCGACGTCGTCGTCGCCGGACTCCGCGCTCTGGGCTGGGAGGTGGACGTGCCGAAGGCGGCGTTCTTCGTGTGGGCGCCGGTGCCGGGCGGGCTCGATTCGCGCGCTTTCGCGGCGCGGCTGCTGGAGGAGGTCGGGTGCGTGGTGACGCCGGGCGTCGGCTTCGGGCCCTCGGGCGAGGGATTCTATCGCATCGCGCTCACCATCGACGCCAAGCGGCTCCACGAGGCCATGGACCGGCTGAAGGGGCTCCGCCTCTGAGCTCTGATAAGATCCTGCTGGAGGAGGTGCGGTTCTTCGGGCACCACGGCGTCACCAAGGCCCAGCAGGCGGTGGGCGCCTGGTTCTCGGTGGACGCAGAGCTCAGCATGGATCTGAGGCCGGCGGCGGCGTCCGACGACCTGCGCGCCACGATCGACTACGGCCTGGTCGCGGCACGGGTCGTCGAGGTCTGCACGAAAGATCGCGTGAACCTCCTCGAGCGGTTGGCGGCGCGCGTGGCCCAGATGCTCCTCGCGGAGTTCCCGTGTCAGGAGGTCCGCGTCCGCGTCCGCAAGCTCACGCCGCCGATGGAGGGACTGCAGGGGATCCCCGGAGTGGAGGTCGTCCGGCGACGCTGAGCGCCGCCGCGGGGGCAGAGATGCCGAGAGTTTTTCTGTCGGTCGGATCCAACCAGGGAGATCGACTCGAGTGCCTGCGCCGCGCCATCGAGCTCCTGCGCGCGATGCCCGAGATCGAGTTCCGCGAAGCCTCCGCCCTGTACCAGACCGAGCCGTGGGAGCACCGTCCAGGCCAGCAGCCGAACGAGGACAGCTGGTTCTTCAACTGCGCGGTGTGCATCGAGACCACGCTCGCGCCACTGATGCTGCTCGAGCGTCTGCAAGACGTGGAGCGCGCGGTCGGTCGCGTGCGGGCGCCGGGTACGCCGGAGGCCCAGCGCTTCGAGCCGCGGCCGCTCGACATCGACATCCTGCTGTACGAAGACCGGGTGATCAGCGCGCCCGACCAACTGCATGTTCCGCATCTCTTGATGCACGAACGGCGCTTCGTGCTGCACCCGCTGTCCGAGCTGGCGCCGGACGTGGAACATCCGGTGCTGTACCAGACGGTGCGCGAGCTGCTGGCCGCGCTCGACGACGAGCATCAGGTCTTGCTGCTCGACGAGCTGCCTCGCCGCTGGTTCGAGCGTTGAGGCCGGCCTCACCGGAGCCGCGCTAGGAGCCGGCAGGAACATGGTCGCCCGTTCGGATCGACCGCCGTGCGTTTGGTGTTTCGCTTCGCGCGCCGGCTTCGCCGGCGCAACCCGTCTCGGGGGGGAGGTTCGGAAGGGGCCTGCACGGGGCGGAGCCCCGTTTGAATCAAACGCCCCCCTCCGAGTTTTCTAGCGGAGCGCGCCGAGTGGCCGACGACCGCTTCCTCGAGCAGGCCCTCGAGCACCTCGGCGCGCTCCACAATCTCGCCTGCTACCTCACCCGGAACAGCGCCGAGGCCGAGGACCTGGTCCAGGAGACCTATGTCCGCGCCATGCGCTTCTCCCACCGCTTCGAGCCGGGAACCCATCTCCGGGCCTGGTTGTTTCAGATCCTGAGGAACACCTTCCTCACGTTTTACCGGCTGCGAGAGCGCGAATCTGCAGTATCGGAAGGGGGGGTCCCGGATGGCGACGCGCCGATGTTCCACGACGCGCCGGACCGGGACAGCGAGAGCTCCGGCCTCCACATGGATCTCGATCGGGCCCTCCTGCGTCTGCCGGAAGAGTTCAAGACGCCGCTGCTCCTCGCCGAGGTCGAAGGCCTGGCGCTCGAGGACGTGGCGCGGATCATGGACTGTCCGGTCGGAACGGTGAAATCACGCATCTTCCGCGCCAAGGAGCGGCTGCGGATCTATCTGAAGGACTACGGAGACTCGACGGGTTGACGCGATGCCAGACCGATTCGACCGAGACGACGGTGACGACGCGGAGCTGGGCCGGCTCTTGAGAGAGCGGCTGCCCCGGTACCCGGTACCCACCCACCTGCGCGCGGCGATCGTGCGCGCGGTGGATGCCCAGAAGCCGCGGAGCCTCTGGGAACGCCTGTGGGTCGCACCGGCGGCCGCCGCGCTGGCCACGGCCATGATCATGCTGCTGCTGATCGTGCCGTCCCTGCCGCCGAGCAACGTCGATCCCATGCGGCCCCTCACGCGCGCGCTGCTGACCGAGCACGCCCGCGCCATGCTCTGGGGCGAGGAGCGGCCCGACGTGGTGCCCGCGGCGCTCCCCCGCGCGATGGACGAGAGCGGCGTCGCGCTGAGCTTCGTGTTCACCGGCGATGACGAGATCAGGCTCGTGAACGCGCGGCCGACCTATCTCGAGGGGCGCCGCGGCATCGAGCTCGCCTACATGGATTCGGCCGGGCACACGGTGACGTATCTGATCCTGCCCGCCCCCGCCCTGATCTTGCCGGAGCGCGGTCGCGTTCAGATCGCGAAGTGGCGCCCGCTGATCCGGCGGGAGAATGGCTTCAGCCTCATCCTGTGGAAGCAGCAGGGACTGCTCTGCGTCCTGATCTCCGACCTCGTGTCGGACAGCGACCTCGGGCGCTTCAAGGAGTACTTCATCAAGGTCCGCTCGTCGACGGAGCCCCACGCTCTACTGAGAAGTCCCTGAACCCGACCCCGGCGGGGAAAGGGGCTGGGGCCGTCTCGCTGCGCTCCCGAGCACCGACAGCAGGTGCTGGCGTTCGAGCACGAAGGGTAGCGCGGCGATCGCCCAGGCCAGCATCAGCACCTCGGAGTCCCCGAAGTTGTACTCGGAGAGCCCGGAGACGAGGCATCCCGTCACCGCGGTCAGACTGCCCGCCACCAGCGCGCGCTCGCGATGCCGGCGCTCCGGCAGCTTCCAGAACAGTCGGATCGCTCGGCGGTAGAATACCGCCCAGATCCAGAGCCACGTGGCGAGGCCGAGCACGCCGCGCTCCGCCGTGATCTGCAGCGGCGTGTTGTGCACGTGCCCGGTTCGCTTCTTGACCGACTGCGGGAGCGCAAATTTCTCGTACTCGCGCTTCACCCCTCCGGGTCCCCAGCCGAGCCACGGATGTTGCCGCCACATGGCCAGGCCGCTCCGCCACATGTACTCGCGCTCCTTGATGGTCCCCTCTTCCGGATCGCCCATGCTGAGCAGTCGCTGGCGGAGCCCGCTGGGTCCGAGGAGCACGCCGAGGGCGAGCACGACGAGGCCGATCACCAGCACGAGCCGGCCACGCCGGACCATCGGGACCAGCGCCAGCACCCCCGCGGCGAAGCCGAGCCAGGCGCCGCGCGTGTAGGTCGCCACGAGCCCACCCAGCATCACCAGCCAGGGGATCGGCGCCCAGCGCGGCCGGGCCGCGCGCGGCATCAGCCCCGGCAGGCTCACCAGCAGCACGAGCAGCAGCACGCCGCCCAGCGTCATGTAGATGCTGAAGGGGCCCCGCGCCCGCGCACAGCGGTGATAGATGAGGCGCGACGCCCACCCGGCGGTCTCGACCGCGGGGCCCGGGCAGAGGCCGACCTGGATCAGGCCGAGGGCCGCCGCGACCGCCGCCACCAGGACCAGCCCCCAGACGAAGCGCTCCGCGCCCTCCAGATCCACGAGGGTATTGGCGGTGACATACAGCGCCGCGACCAGTAGCAGGTGCTTGGCCGCGAGCAGGCTGTCGAGCGCATGGCCGGACAGCAGCGCCGAGAGCACGCTCACGCCGCTGAAGGCCAGGATCGGCGCCGCCAGGGGCCAGGACGCCCCACGGCGGCGGTCGGGGTCGCGCAGCTCCCAGAGCCACAGCAGGCTGAGCAACAGGAGCGTCGTCTGCGCGAGCGTGATGGAGAGTCCGAGGCCGACGACGAAGGCCCCGAACAGGGCGCGCCGGAGAGCGGTCACGTCAGTAGGCGTTGCGCTCGAACAGAATGCGCGTGACGGTGAGCGCGATGATCTTGAGATCCATCCAGAGCGACCAGCGCTCGATGTAGTCCAGGTCGTACTCGATCCGCTTCGCCAGCGAGGTGTTGCCCCGGAGCCCGTGCACCTGCGCCCAGCCCGTGACCCCCGATTTCACCTTGTGGCGCAGCATGTAGCCGGGCACCGTCTGCCTGAACTGCTCCACGAAGAACGGCCGCTCCGGGCGCGGGCCGACGACGCTCATGTCGCCACGCAGGACGTTGAAGAACTGCGGCAGCTCGTCCAGGCTGAACCGGCGCAGGAAGGCCCCGAAGGAGACACGCCGGGGGTCGTTCGCTCGCGCCCAGACCGGTCCCGTTCCGGCCTCGGCGTTCGCGCGCATCGTGCGGAACTTCAGCATGCGGAAGCGCCGGCCGTCCAGCCCCATGCGCTCCTGCGCGTAGAAGACCGGCCCCGGGGAGGTGAGCCTCACCCCGAGCGCCAGCAGCAACAGGATGGGGGCGAGCCCGACCAGGACCACCAGCGAGAACACCACGTCGAAGGCGCGCTTGGCCACGAGGTTCCACCCATGCAGCGGCGAATCGCGCAGGTGGATGAACGGCATGCCCTCGAACTCTTCCACGCCGCCCCGCAGGGAGGCGAACCGGATGAGGTCGGGCACCACGTGGATGGTCACCGGCTCGTCACCCACCGCGTCCAAAAGCCCCGCCAGGCGTCCGTAGTCCTCGTGAGCCAGCGCGAGGATCACGTGGTCCACCGCGTGCGCGTCCAGCACCGCACGCAGATCCGAGTACCCGCCCAGACAGCGCACACCGCCGCGCTGGTCCTTCTTGTCGCCGACGAGCCCCAGGATCTGGATGCCCATGTCCGGTCGAGCCTGGATGCGGCGCGCCACGTCCTGGGCGAGGTCCCCGCTCCCGACGACCAGCGCGTAACGCTGGTTGTAGCCGCGGCGGCGCGCGAACCGCAGCGCCTCGCGAAAGACAGCACGGGAGAACCACACCGAGCCGATCGAGAGCAGCCAGAAATAGACGATCACGACGCGGGAGTACTCGAACTCCCGGAAGAAGAAGGTCATGGCCGCCACGAGGACGAGGGCGCCCATCGACGAGGCCTTGGCGATGTCCGCCGCTTCCGACAGATGCGAGCCGATCCGTCGCGGCCGGTAGAGATCGAACGCGCGGAAGGACACGCCCCAGACGACCAGGATCGGGAGCAGCATCAACAGATACGGGCCGAGCGGGGGGATCTCGCTGAACCGCGGGCGGGGGCCGACCACGTAGAAGCGAAGGCCGTAGGCCGCCAGCCAGGAGCCGGCGACCAGCAAGAGGTCGCCGGCCAGCATGAGCTGTTCGAAGAGCCTCGAATGGGCCTTCAGCATCGCGTGTGCTCGTCGAGCCGCCTGCGCAGATAGCCCTGCACCCGCTCGCGGAACAGGCTCCGATCGAAGGCCTCGGCGTGCCGGCGCAGCGCCTTGGGCTCGAAGGCCCAGGGCGCTCGCTCGAAGCGCTGGATCGCCCCGACCAGGTCGTGCACGGTCTGCCGCTCGAAGAAGAGGCCCGTGGGCGGCTCGGTCCCGCCGGATGGCACCACGGTCTCCAGCGCGCCACCCTGACCGAAAGCGATCACCGGACGGCCGGAGGCCATCGCCTCCAGCGGCGTGATGCCGAAGTCCTCGAGCGCCGGAAACAGCAGCGCGCGACAGCGGGCGTACAGGTCGGCCACCCCGGGGTCGCTGCGCCACCCGGTGAACTCGACCGTCGAGCCGGCCAGCGCGCGCAGCCGCGCTGCCTCCGGCCCCGTGCCCACCACGACGAGCCGACGCCCGAGGCGGCGGCAGGCCTCGACCGCCAGGTCGATCCGCTTGTAGGGCGTGAGCGCGGAGACCACGAGGTAGAAGTCTTCCGGGGCGTCCTCGATGCGGAAGCGCGCCACGTCGACCGGGGGATACAGGACGTCCGCATCGCGGCCGTAGGCCCGGCGGATCCGCGCCGCCACGAAGCGGGAGATCGCGACGAAGTGCTGGACACCCTCCGCCGTGCGCCGGTCCCACCGCCGCAGCGCCGCCGCCACCGGCGGCATCAGCAGCCGGGTGGCGGCGCCGGCCGAGGGGCCGAAGTACTCGTCGTAGAGGTCCCACACGTAGCGCATCGGCGTGAAGCAGTAGCAGACGTGCAGGGCGGCCGGCGGCACCCGCACGCTCTTGGCCACCGCGTGGCTCGAGGAGAGCACCAGGTCATAGCCGCGGAGGTCGAACGCGCGGATGGCGGCCGGGAACAGCGGGAGATAGCGGCGGTAGTGCGGCGCGGCCCCCGGCAGCCTCTGGATGAACGAGGTGATCACGCGCCGCCGCTCGATGACCGCCGTCACCGCGCCCGGGACGTGGAGCAGCGTGAAGAGATCGGCGTCGGGGAACAGCTCGCAGAAGACCTCGAGACACCGCTCCCCGCCCCGCATCCCGGTGAGCCAGTCGTGCACCAGCGCCACCCTCATGGCTTGTCCCGGGCGGCTGCGCAGGCGTTCAGCGGGCGGCGAGCCTGATGCGCGCCCGCCAGTAGTCCAGGAGTTCCGCGAGCGTCCACTCGAAGGGGATGGACGGCGTCCATCCCGTGGCCTTCTCGATCTTCGAGGCATCGCCCTCGAGAATCATCACGTCGGACGGCCGCAGGCGCTCCGGGTCGGTCTTCACCGTGATGCCCTTCACCGTCGACTGGCCGAGCAGCATATCCAGCACGTCCTGGATCGACCACGACCGTCCGCGGCAGAGGTTGTATACCTCGCCCGGCTCGCCCCGCTCCAGCAGCGACCAGTACCCCTGGACGATGTCGCGGACGTCGGAGTAGTCGCGGCGGGGCGCCAAGTCCCCCACATGGATTACGGGTTCGCGCAGACCGGCCTCGGTCTCCGCAACCTGGCGGGCAAAATTCGATTCGACGAACACGTCTCCTCGACGCGGGCCGGTATTGTGAACGAGATTTTGGCCGATACCCGCATGGAACACGTGATCTTCAGTTTCGAAGTCCCATACTTCGCCCTCGTAGGCGACCGCCTCGATCTTCTTGATGACGTCGTCGGAGACCTCGAGATGCCGGCCCCAGCGCTCGTGTCCAGGGTGGCCCGAGTTCAGATTGATCAGATAGTACGTCCGGCCGTCCCGAACCTCGGTGTTGAGGCAGATTCGCTGGCGCGTGGTGTTGGCGACCAGATAACACAATCCCATGGCCAGGATCGGCGACTTCGTCTTGAAGCTCTTGAGCTCATAGCATCCGTGTCCTGCGCGCAGGCCATCGCCTTCGTTGTAACCACGCAGGAACGCCAGCTTCGCATCGTCCTGGCTGTTGAGGATGGCGCGAGGCACGCGCTTGCTGCTGTCCGACGCGTACACGTGCGGACGGAGCCACCCCGCGAACACCTCGGGCCGGCGAACGATCAGGCGCCAGACACCTCGCTCGCCCTCGGCGAAGGACGAGTCCATCCCGAAGTGCCGCAGCAGGATCTCGGCGCATCGCTCGAGCGGCTTCCGGTCCTTGTTGTCGATCCGGATCTTGCCAGCCGTAATGCAGCCTTCGGCGACGAAAAACCCGAGTAACCAGGCCATGTCCTCGTGCACCCACATCGCCGTGCTCTGCGGGAGTGCGACCAGGGCCACTCGGTCGCCCAGCGACAGCTCTCGGGCGGACGCGGCGACGGGTCCCCCGCGGCCTGGCACCATCACCGAGTGGTCACCGGTGACTTCGACCATCCCTCCGCTGCTCACCAACCTCAGCACCCCATCGCCGGAGCGAAGTGGATGACATGACAGATGTACGATCTTCGACCACTTGCCAGCAGCCCAGACCGACAGCGGATGACGCCGCATGTCCCAGAGCACCGTGCCGTCAGCCGACAGTTGACCGCCCAGATAGCCGGTCTTCTTGAATCGACGGATCTCACCGATGTAGCGGATATCCAGCAACCCCGTTCGGTCCTCACGGAGCAAGACCGGGGTATGCCGTCCGACGCTGTGGTTGAACGCCCGGGAGCGGATGATGGGGAGGCCGTAGCTCTTGAAGTACTGGTACCCCATCACGTCTTGCGTCACCTTGCTGACCGCGTAGGGGGAAAGTGGGCGCAGCGGATTGCTCTCGCGGATCGGCATCTCGTCTGCGTACACCAGCCCGTATTCCTCGCTGCTGCCGACGACGAGGAACCGAGGCGAGATCTTGACGGCACGCACCGCCTCCAGCAGGTTCACCTGCGAGAGGATGTTGATGGACAGGGTCTCGGCCGGGGCCTGCCACGAGGCGCCGACGAAGCTCTGCGCGGCCAGGTGCAGCACGTAGTCGGGTTTCGCCCGCTCCAGCAGCGAGTGCACCGACGAGAGGTCCCGCAGATCGCACTCGATCAGCTGGATGCGCGAGCGGAGGTGATCGATGTTCTCGGTCTTGCTGCGCCAGCGATAGGAGCCGTACACCTCAGCGTTCTGGGCGAGCGCGTACTCGGCCATATGACTGCCGACGAACCCCGTGATGCCGGTGATGAGCACCCGCACGGAACGATTATACAGGAGCTATCCGGAGCCTCTCCATTCAGCGGCGCGGCTCAGACGACAGGGATGAAGCGCATCGCCACGTGGATCATGCGGAAGTACGCGTTCAGGACCTTCAGGTACACGGGCGTGCGCAGGAGCCGATAGGCGAGCAACAGAACATCCAGGAACCGGGAGGCGACGCGGATGACGATGTAGTGCTTGGTCAGCCGGAGTCGTCGCGGGTAGCGCCGGAGCGTCTTGATGTCGAGTCGGCCGTCGCGGAACGCCTCGACGCACGTCCGGGCCGCGAGCTTCGCGCTCACGAACCCGCAGACGTAGCCGCCCCCGGTCAGCGGGTTGATCATACCCGCGGCATCGCCGATCACCACACAGTTGTCCTTCTGCAGGACGGGCCCGATCGCGGCGGGGATCACGCCGCCTTTGCGGCGCAGGACCTGCCGGCCGCGCAGATCCGGCCGCGCCTCGACGAACTGATCGAGCAGCTTCCACAGCGGATCACCTTCGATGGCATTGAGCCGCGCCAGCCCGACGTTCAGGTGATTGCGCTTGGGAAACACCCAGGCATACCCGAACGGCAGCGCCTCGGGGTCGGGCAGGATCTCGAGCGCGTTGAACGAGTTGTCGGGCGCGGCGAGATCGTATTCGACGCCGAGGAACTGAGGTGGATGTCCCGTCGACGGCGCGTCCACCAGCAGGCGCCGCGCGATCGAGTTCGGGCCATCGGCGAACACGAACACCTTGGCGGCGGCCTGCCGCAGGCGCCGATCCGGCCCGTGCTCGTACGAGAGCGTGCTCTTCTCGGGCGAGACGGCAACGACCCTCGACCGGGTGAACAGCTGCACACCGGCGTCCGTCGCTCGCCGCGCCAGGAACGCATCCAGGTGGCGCCGCTCGATCGTGAAGTACGTGCGCTCCTTGAAATGCCACTCCCGGGCACGACCGCCGATGTCGACGCGGAAGATCGGCAGCGTCTTCTCGATGAGTTGGGTGGGGAGGTCGATGAAGTCGATCAAGTCGACGTGCATGCCGCCCGCGCAGACGGTGGAGTCACCGGGCTGGGCGTCCTTCTCGAACAGCGCCACCGACAGGCCGGCGCGGGCGATGCGCTCGGCGGTGAAGCTCCCCATCGGGCCTGCTCCGATCACCGCCACGTCGAAGAGTCTCTCGCCGGCGTCAGCGGAGAGCACAGGCGCGCGATCTTCTCCTGTGATTGTCACCCGGCGGATGGTAGCATGAGGGGCACCGCGCCGCAAAGGAACGGGCTCGCTGACCCGGCGAGAATCTCCGAGGCTGACGGGGCGGGAGGGATCTCTCATGATGCTGTCCATCGTGATGCCGGTGTACAACGAGGAGCGAACCCTCGGCGAGATCATCGAGCGCGTTCGCAGGTCGCCGATCACGCTCGCCCGTGAGCTCATCGTTGTCGACGACGCCTCGAAGGACCGCACCATGGAGGTGCTGAAGAAGATCGCGGCCGAATACCCGGAGGTCCACGTGTTCGCTCACGAGCGGAACCAGGGCAAGGGTGCCGCCATCCGGACCGCGATTTCCAAAGCCCGCGGCGACATCATCCTGATCCAGGACGCGGATCTCGAGTACGATCCGCGGGACTACCCCCTCCTGCTCGAGCCCATTCTCGAGGACCAGGCCGACGTGGTGTTCGGCAACCGCTTCCATGGCGGCCCGCATCGCGTGCTCTACTTCTGGCACTACGCGGCGAACCGGATGCTGACCCTGATCACGAACCTCCTCACCGGCCTCAACCTCTCGGACATGGAGGTCGGCTACAAGGTCTTCCGGGCGGAGGCCCTGAAGCGGCTGACCCTCACCTCCGACCGCTTCGGCATCGAGCCCGAGATCGCCATCAAGGTGGCCCGCGCGCGCTGCCGGATCTACGAGGTCCCGATCCGGTACTACGGCCGCACCTACGAAGAGGGCAAGAAGATCACCTGGAAAGACGGGGTCGCGGCCCTGTTCCATATCTTCCGCTACCGCTTCCTCCACTAGAATCTCGGAGGGGGGCTCCGCCCCCCTTCCGAACCTCCCCCCCAACACAGATTGCGCCGGCGAAGCCGGCGCTCGAAATGGAACACCAAACGCGCGGCGCTCAACGTACAGAGAGTACGCCTCGCGTGCGGCCATCGGACGCCGCCTCCCATCCGACCTTTTGAGCAGCCTGCGAATACCTCCGTCGGCGCACACCCTTTCTGGGGGAGGTTTCGGAGGGGGCCGTCGAGGCCCCCTCCGATGTTAGTCGGCGCTCGGCAGATCGCTTCAGGGGCCGTATAATCTCGCTGTGCCGACAACGGTTCCGGAGGCCGTGACGCGCGACCGCCCCGCCGTCCTCGTCTATCTCTCCTGCATCCGCTACCGCGAGGTCCTCGTGCTCCAGGGTTCGCCGCTGCTCGGAGTGGCCTGCACGATGGGCGAGCTCACCGGACCCAAGATCCTCACGCTGCTCGTCTTCGCCGCGGCCAGCTTCCTGCTCGTGGCCCACATCTTCAGCTTCAACGACTGGGCGGGGATCGCCTCGGACTCGAAGGATCCGAACAAGTCGGCCGAGGTGTTCCTGACCAAGGGGCTCAGTCCGCAGGAGGTCATGGGGCTGTCGTTCGCCCTCCTCGCCCTGAGCCTGGGCCTGTTCACGATGCTCCCCAGGCAGACGCTGCTGCTCGCCGTCGCCGTGACCGTGCTCGGGCTGTTCTACTCGCATCCGGCCACCAACGCGAAGGCGGTGCCGGTCCTCTCCTCGGCGCCTCACCTGGTCGGTGGAATCCTCCACTTCCTGCTCGGCTACTCGCTGTTCGGTGGCATCGATCGCCGCGGATTCATGCTGGCGCTGTTCTTCGCCCTCACGTTCACGGCCGGGCACCTGAACCAGGAGGTGCGGGACCACGATGGCGACCGCCTCAGCGGGCTGGCCACCAATGCGGTGCGCTTCGGCCGCCGGGCGGCGTTCCTGGCCGGGCTGGCGATCTTCACGCTGGCCTATGCCGACCTCGCTCTCCTGGCGCTGTCCGGTGTGATCCCCGCATGGCTCGTCTGGTTGCCGCTCGTGCTGTATCCGATCCATCTCGTCTGGTCCGTGCGCACCCTGGCCGCGGGCCTTGGTTTCGATACCGTCAGCCGGTTCCAGACGCGCTATCGCTTGCTCTACGCCGTGATGGGGGTGGTCCTCCTGGCGGCCCTGGTCACCCGCTGACCACACGCGGTATCGGATGACGAGATGGCTGGCGACGTCGTGGGCAGTGTTCCTGCTCGC
>Ga0187892_10002395_pt1 | contig 37819 bp, 32 predicted proteins | sample MA1701073metaG_FD_139345 | JGI IMG/M metagenome (GOLD analysis project Ga0187892, IMG submission 139345) | Bio-ooze microbial communities from a basaltic lava cave in the Kipuka Kanohina Cave System on the Island of Hawaii, USA - MA170107-3 metaG ... | reverse complement strand
GAAAAGGGAGGGCATGCGGGCCCGGCGACGCGAAGCGGAGCCGGTCTTGCCCGCAAGGGAGGGTTTGTCGCTGGCGAGATTGGGGAAAGCCTTGAACCCTCCCGGAAATCGCTCTCGCGATTTCCGACCTCCCTTTGCAAGGGAGGTAAGCCCGCGGCGCGACCCGATGCTTCTCTCGTGCAGCTCTTGCTTCTCTACCCATTCCATTTCTTCCATTTCCGATTGCCCATTGCCTATTGCCTGTTGCCGCTCCGCCGTTCGCCAAGCGAACGCGAGAGGATGAGTGGAGAGGAGGCGCGGCCCGCCGTTCTCGTCCTAGTCTTCAGTCAAGGGTCTCCTCACGGCGGCCCCGCGCGCGACGTTTTTGACTGACATCCGCCCTGGGCGTCATTGGAGCCCCTGCCTTTCGGCTTTGGCTCCTCCGAGGGTCCAGGCGCCGGACCGGCCGGGACATGCGGACCGGCAAGAGATGAGGCCCGGTCCGCCTCCCGCGACGTTCGCGAGCCCCGCGCCGCCATCCGACGTTGTCGACGACGCCTCTCCGGCGCGCAGGATGGATTCAAGATAAGTGCTGTTAAAGTACATGTCATCATGGAATCAACAAATTAACTATATTTCAACTCTACAAATAATAATAAGTTAACATCGACGAAGACAACCCTTCCATCGCCGCCGCCGGCCGCGCCGACTTCGACGCCTCTCCATCATAAGGAGGCGTCAAGGGTGTCCGATAAGTCATTATTTTCAAGCCGCGTCAGCGGCTTTAGACGGTTCACGCGCGTCGCGGCTCGCAGCGCGCGTTTTGCGCGCTCGTCAGACTCGCGGAAACCGTCACTCGCGCCGGTGCTGGTCGTAATTGCCGCGGTCGAGATTGGAGAACTTTGTGAGCTTCTCGTTGAAATGCAGATCGACCTTGCCTGTCGGGCCGTGACGCTGCTTGCCGATGATGATTTCGGCGACGCCGAGAACCGCTTCAAGTTTCCGCTGCCAGTCCTCATGTTCAACCGTTCCTGCGGGCGGTTCGGCCTGCCGCAGGTAATATTCGTCGCGGTAGATGAACATGACGACATCGGCATCCTGTTCGATCGATCCCGATTCGCGTAGGTCCGCGAGCTGCGGCCGCTTGGCCTCGCGGTTTTCGACCTGGCGCGACAGTTGCGACAAGGCGACGATCGGGAGGTTGAGCTCCTTGGCGAGGGCCTTCAGGCCCATCGAGATTTCAGTGATCTCCTGCACGCGATTGTCGTGCGACCGCTTTCCCGTCCCGGTGAGGAGCTGCAGATAATCGACAACGATCAGCCCGAGGCCGTGCTGGCGTTTCAGGCGGCGCGCCCGCGCCGCGAGCTGGCCGATCGATATGCCGCCGGTCTGGTCGATATAGAGCGGAAGATTCTCAAGTTCGCGGGCTGCGTGATAAACCCGATCGAAGGCCTCCTGATCGATCTCGCCGCGGCGAATATCGTTGGAGGGGACGCCGGAGAATTCCGAGATGACGCGGGTCGCGAGCTGCTCGGCCGCCATTTCGAGGGTGAACAGCCCGACGATCGCTCCTTCGGCGGCGCGCACCGAACCGTCCGGCTGGCGTTCGGGCTTGTAAGCGCGGGCGGCGGCGACCGCGATATTGGTCGCGAGCGAAGATTTGCCCATGCCCGGCCGGCCGGCCACGATGATGAGATCGGAATTGTGCAGACCGCCGAGCATCTGGTCGAGGTCCCTGAGGCCCGTGGTGACGCCGGCGAGCCCGCCCTCGCGGCGGACGGCGGCATCGGCGATCTCGATGGCCTCGGCGATCGCGGCGCGGAAAGTCTTGAAGCCGCCGCCGTATTTTCCGGTTTCGGCGAGGGCGTAGAGCGCCTGTTCGGCGTCCTCGACCTGCCGCGCGGGATCGTCGTCTAAAGATGCGTCGCGCGCGCGTTCGATCAGATCGCCGCCGATCGTCATGAGTCCGCGGCGCACGGCGAGATCGAAAACGACGCGCGCATAGTCGGGGGCGGACGCCGTCGACGGCACGTTGGCGGCGAGGTTTTCGAGGTACCGGCGGCCGCCGGCTTCGGCGAACCCTTTCGACGAGGCGAGCGAAGCGTCGATGATGGTTGGCGACGCCACGCGCCCGGCATTGATCAGCTTCGCTGAGGCGTCGTGGATCAGCTGATGGACCGGATCGTAGAAATGCTCCGACTTGAGGAAGGACGAGACCCGGTAGTGAATCTCGTTGTCGAAGAGGATCGCTCCGAGGATCGCCTGCTCCGCCTCGAGGCTGAACGGAATGCGATCTTCCGTAGACTGCTTATTGGAGATGTTTGCGCCGTCGGCCATCGCCGAGAGCAAACACAGAATTCGCCGTCCGACCAGACCGGCGTCGCGCCTATTTTTCCGCAACTGTCGAGGAATGCGACCGGAACCGATGCGGCATGAAGGCGCTTTGACTGCAATTCGACCGGCGACGCGGGGTGGCTTAAAAATTCCGGATGTGGGAAATATGCGTCAAGCGTTTTCGCGCGGCGAGGGATGGCGGCGCGGCGACCTCAAGGTTGCGACTCGGCGGCGTCATCCTTCGGCGCCACGTCTTCGCGCGCTTCAAACATCCTGCGCAGCACTCCCGGCGTCAGAGCTGAGAGCGGATTGACGCTGACCAATGGCGCGTCGCTCGCACCCTTGACGCTATAGGAGAGGGCCATCACGCCTTCGCCCTTGCGGTTGACGAGAAGGTCGCCAACGATCGGAGCCTTGCCGAGAATGGAATTGACCTGATAGGCCGGCGCGACGGCGCCGGTTAGGGAGACGGCGCCCTTGGCGCCGGTCGCCACTTCGCCTTCCCCCGTGATCCCGACTGAAGGGCCGGTGGCTCGCGCGTCCCTGATCGCCAGCACCCCATCCTTGAGCGTGAACTCGGCGCGCGCTTTGGCGAGATCGATGCCCGCGCCATTCAAGAGGCTCAACAAACCGTCGAACGACGCCGCCGCGAAGATGCGGGCGAACAAGGGCGCTTCAACGAGTTTGAGCCCGCGCGCCTCGAAGAGTCCGTCGAGCCGCCGCGACTCGGTCTCCGTCTTGGGCTGAACCATGATCCGCATGGAGCCTTCGCCGCCCTTGATCGACGTGACGCCGAACACGCCGGCCATCAATGCCCCGATGTCGTCGCTGCGCGCCAACACGATCTGCGCAGGACCCTCGTCGGCGCCGGTGCGGTCAAGGGTCACCGATACGGGTTTGCCCTCGGGCGTGCGGGCGGAAAACTGCAGGGAATCGAGGAGTTCCGGCCCGCGCGTCAGGTCGAGCGAGGCGTCCCGATAGCGCGCCCCGCCGCGCAGGACGATCTCATCGATGCGTCCACGGACGATCAGTCCGGACCCCCAGGGGTTCGCGGCCTTCTCGTCGCGCGGACGCGCCTCGATCGCCGATTTTACGATGCCGCTGATGTTGAGGAGCGCGCCGGTCGCGGTCGCGTCGAGCGCGCCCGCCTCGTTGCGTCGGGCGGCGAAGACGACGTCTGCGGCGTCGCGCAGAAAAAGGCGCGGAAACGAGACCGATTGAATCCCGCCGCCTTTGGCGATGTGCGCCTCCCCCTGGACGGCGACGCCGTCGCCCGCGAACGAAATCGATTTCAACGTCGTTCCGGCATCGTCGAACGACGCTTCGATCCGCCCCGATGCGGCGACACCCTCCGGCTTGCGCCAGCCGAAAGCGTCGAGCGTGACCTGCGCTTCCGCCAGATCGGCGTCGACGCTCATCGCGTCGAGCGCGCCCAAATCCCCGTTCGCCTCAGCGGCGAACCGGACGGTGCCGCGCAGCATTTGGCGCGTCGGAACGCCGAGGACATCGCCGGTCGAGCTGTTCAGGACGCCGGAGACCTTGAACTGCGAGGCGCCGTCGGCTTCGTAAAACCGCTTCCGCCATTCAAGCTGGATGGGCGCTCCGTCGATTTCGGCGTCGGCCTTCAGAGTCATCGACCGGGCTGCGAGTTCTATGCGGCCGGTGGCTTTCGTCAGGTCAAGCCCGCGATAAAATTCGGATACCGTCAGGTTACGGAACGTCGCCCCGCCGGAATAGGCGTAAGCCTTGCGGTCCGCAACGCGCAGATTTGGCCGCGTGATGGTCACCCGCGCTTCGGCCGGGCCGGAAAACTGTTCGGGCGCGAGATTGGTGGTTTTGAGCACCGCAAGCGGCTCCTCGTTGAGCACGCTGAGGATGTCGCGCGCCGCGCCCTTCGCGGTGAATGTGAAATTGACAGGCTTGCCCTTGGGAGAGAGCACTGTGAAGTCGATGAGGCCGTCGGAAACGGCGACCTTTCCGACCCGGCCCGTCGCGTTTTCGATGACGAAGCGATTGCCGGTGAGGCGGCCCTTGCCGGAAGCTTCCGACAAGGGGGTCATCCCCGGGGAATAGAGTGCGGTCGCTCCCGAGACATCGAAGGTGAGCAGCAACGCGTCGTCGGGCATCGGACGACCCGGTCCGATCGCGCCGGCCGGAAGGTCGAGCGTCGCCTTCAGATTCTCAACCGTTGCGGTGGGAAGTCGGGTCGCGATAAACTCGCGCACGCTCTTCGCAGCGGTAAGCGGCCAGCCGGCGGCGATGCGGGCTGGATCGAGTGCTCCAGCTACGCGAATATTCGCCTTCAGCGCCGGCGAGGCCGCGACGCCCTTGGGCGAACGCCCGTAACTTCCATCGACTTCGAAGACGACATCGAGGGCCTCGATGCGCGCCATATCGATATCGAGCGTCCGCTCGGCCGGACGATAAGCGCCTTTCGCGGCGAGGTTCGGCGAGCGGAGCGGGGCGGCGAAAACGGTCGGCGCAGCCACCACGACATCGCCTCCCTTGAGGTCAAAGACGATTTCGCGCGGCGCTCGCCGATCTGCGCCGGCCGCGAGCGAAATTTTGCCCGCGATTTCTCCCTTCGAACCGTCGATGTCGAACGCCAGGCGTTCGAGGTTGAAGGAATTGTCCGCCGGATCAAAGCCGGATCTGACTTCGATCGAAGAAACCGGCGCCCGCACGCCGCCGATGCGCAATTCGCCGGCGCCTGCGCGACAGTCGATCCGGGATGCGACGACGGCGCCTTTTTCGGTCAATGTGACGGCGAGAGTTCCAGTCAGCGGCGCGGAGAGAACCGCAGCGGACCCGCCGTAGAAGACGTCCAGAAGATCGCTGACCGGCGCGTTCGCGACATCGAGCGTCGCATTGATGAGACCGGTCGCAGTCGAATGCGCGGCGCGCAGCTTCAGCGCCGCCGGCCGCCCCTCGATCTCGAAGACTCCGTCCATCTCGGCGCGCACGCCTTTTGGCCCGCTCTTGAAGGACGCCGAAGCGCCGTCCGCCGACCAGCTTCGGCCCGACGATTCGTCCTTGAACAGAATATGCGCGTTCTTGAGTTCTGCGGAGCGGAAGGCGCTCTTCGATCCGGGGCTGCCGGTCAGAATTCGGATCAGATTGCCGCCTCCGCCGGGCGGTTCGAGCTTGAGATTGCGGTCGGCCTTGCGAACGACTTGAAACGCCGGGTCGGTCATGACGATGCGCCGCGGGCCCCGTCCGCTGGCGATATCGTCCATTGCGAATTCCGCTTCGATGCGCGTGATGTCGGCGACGACGCCATCTTCGGCATCGAGGATTTCCACATCCCCAAGGGTCAGGATGAAGGCGCGACCGCCAACCGCCTTTTCAAGCGCTGACGTTCCGATCGCGGCGGAATGGCCTTCGGGCAGGACGCGTTCGAGCGCCGCCTCGGCGCCGGCCTCGAAAAAAGCGAGCGACACCGGTCCCGACTGCAGCCGCCAGACGACGAACAGGGCGGCCGCCGCCAACATCGCAACGGCTGCGCCGGCGATTTCGAGGAGAATAAGCCCGGTTCTCGCCAGACCCTTGCGCCTGGTCGCTCCGCCCATTTACGGCGTCCTTACCCGATACAACGCCTCGCCCCATCGATGGCGGACTGTGACTGCGTACTTTTCGTTTCGAACCGGCGCAAGCCGGGTGCCCGGCGCGCATGCCGGCCCATTGCGGTACAATTACGGCGCCGTCGAAAAGGCGACGGCGGTGGAGATAAAGATGGCCCAGGAATTAAAGGAAGGTTCAAAAGCCCCCGCTTTCAGCCTGGCGACGGACGACGGCGCCGCCCGCACCCTCAAGGACTACGCCGGAAAAAAACTAATTCTTTACTTTTACCCCAAGGACGACACGTCGGGCTGCACGGCGGAAGCGATCGCCTTTTCCGGCCTGAAAAAGGAGTTCGAAAAGGCTGGCGCCGCGGTTCTTGGGGTGTCCAAGGACAGCGTGGCAAAGCACGGAAAATTCAAGGAGAAGCACGATTTGAAAGTGGCGCTCGGGGCCGACGAGACCGGCAAGACCGTCGAAGCTTACGGGGCCTGGGTCGAAAAGAGCATGTATGGGCGGAAGTATATGGGCATCGACCGCTCGACCTTTCTGATCGACGGTAAGGGAGTCATTCGGCGGATCTGGCGGAAGGTGAAAATCCCTGGCCACGCCGAGGAAGTGCTGGCGGCAACGAAAGCGCTATGATCGGGACTGGGGACCGTTTGAGAGTCTCTCTTTCGATCCAACGGCTTAGGGCCGCCTCGCTCGTTCTCAAGAGCGCGCGGCGGTCTTTCCTCCATTGCCTTGGAGAGCGCGTCGTGCTCCTCCATCGATCCGCCGTCCGCAGAATCTGGAACAAAGTTTGCGCATGACCATGGGGCCGAGGGTTGCGGTTGGTGAAAAAACTGGGTTACTTCATCACATAGGTGTTGCGAAATCGCCGCGGATACGCTGCAATATCTCCTTAGGGGCGGTGGCGTATAACGCCGAGGCGTCGATTAGGGGCGTTGGTTGATGAGCCGTAAATCCGGCCGTGTGAAGCGTATTATCAGCCGTCTGTTCAAAGAGCGGCAGATATACCACCGAAGCGACGGCGTCGTTCATTTCATTTCGATGTCGACCAAGACCCAGATCGCGCTAGCCGCGGTCATTGGGTCGTTCCTGCTCTGGGTCGCCTTCGCATCCGTCAACGTCGTCTTCAAAGAGCAGATCATCGTCTCCAAGGAACGCGAGTCGCGCAACATGGAGTCGAGCTACAGCAAACAGATCCACAAGCTGATGCGCGCCAATGACGACGTGAGTTCGCTCAACGTCATCATGCAGCAGGAGTTCGATGCGACGATGGCGGAGATTTCCTCACGCCATCAGACCCTGAAGGGTATTGTCGAACGGAAGGGCGGAATCGATCAGCGCCTGGAAAATCTGGCGAAGGGCCTGTCCCAGGCCGGGGCGCCGAACGGCGCCAAGCCGGTCAACGGCAATCGCGTCATGATCGACGTCTCGCCAGTCGACGCGACGCCGCGACAGTCGCGCGTCTCGGTGCTGCGCGACGAGGCGGTGCGCGAAGTCGGACGCGACCGCACGCCGGTCCCGGCGGGCAGCCCGGCGGCGGGCGCGATCAAGAAGATGGAAGCGGCCGCGGCCGATCTTTATGTCCAGCAGGTGCTCCTGCTTTCGGAACTTGAGGAGCGAACGGCGCAGTTACACGCCGAATTATCCCTCGTTCTTTCGAGCACCGGGGTTTCGACCGAGGACGTGTTGCCCGCGCCCAAGATCGGAAACTATATGCTGGCGCAGGGCGGTCCCTTTATCGACGCCTCGAACGTCAGCGACGCCGCCACCGCCTTTTTTCGCCACGCCAATCGGACGGGGATCGCCGTAGACGGGCTCCTGGCGCTGGAGAACATCGTTTCGCGGGTGCCCTTATCCTCCCCCCTGACCATTGCGCGGCGCCAGACCAGCGGATACGGCGTGCGGCGCGACCCGATCAACGGGGGCATATCGAGTCATTTCGGCCTCGATTTTGCGGCGAGCTGGGCCTCGCCCGTCACCGCGACGGCGGCAGGCATCGTCAAGGCCGCCGGAGTGAAGTCCGGTTGGGGACGGATGGTGGAAATCGACCACGGAAACGGGTTCGTGACGCGCTACGCCCATCTCCATCGCATCAATGTGCGGGCGGGCCAGCGTGTCGCTCTACACGACAAGATCGGCGAACTCGGATCGAGCGGGCGCAGCACCGGCCCGCACGTGCATTATGAAGTTCTCTATCGGGGCAAACCGAAAAATCCGCGGCGATTCATCGAGGCAGGTCGTTATGTTTTCGAAAGCTAAGTCCAGAAGTCACGCGGACGAAAAACCGAGTCGTCCGCTCGCTGCGGAAAACTCGCAAACGACATCGCCCCCACCGTCAAAAAGGTCGAGTCCGATGAAAGCCGGCGGCGTGCCGTCCATCATTTCCGCAGACGTAACGATGCGGGGAAATCTCAATTCAGCTGGGGAAATCCAGTTTGACGGATCGCTCGAAGGCGACATCCGCGCGACCTCGCTGACCGTCGGCGAGAGAGCGTCGGTCAAGGGCGAGATCGTGTGCGAAAACGTCGTGATCCGCGGCCGAGTCGAAGGCGGCATAAGGGCGCGCACGGTGGCGCTCTCGTCGACGGCGCATATACAGGGCGACATTCTCCACAGCTCGCTGCAGGTCGAATCGGGCGCGCATTTCGAGGGCAATTGCCGGCATTCGGACGATCCGTTGTCGGAGACGTCGGCGAAGGATTTCCGCAAAGGCCGCCCGGCTTCGACGGCGAGCGCGCTTCCGCCGCGTCCGGTGATCACCGGCGGCGACGATCTCGCTTTGCCGCGTCCGGCGGCGAACGAGGCGCCGTCCTTCTTGAGCCAGTCCCGCTCGCCGCTGCGGTAGTCATTCCGGCATCCCGGCTGCGCCGGCGACCTGCGTTTCTTCCGAGGCCTTCTTCGTGCTCGTCGCCTCGATGCTTCGAGGTCGAAGGACCTTGAGCGCTTGCCGGCGGATCGAAAAAGTGACCGGACCGCGCTCCTCGACGGGATCGCCGTCGATGGTGAAGCGCATCGGGCGATCCGCGCCGACCGTGCAATGTCGCGCACGCTGATGGTTGACCGTTTGCGCCCGTTCCGGATCGCCCGCCACAAAGGCCGCGAGCATGCCGGCGAAGTCGGCGGCGCTCTCGCCCTCCGCGAGATAGACCGAGAGAAAGCCCTCATCGAGGCGCGCGCGCAACGGCGAAATTCCCTCGGCGCTCGTGATCGCATTGTTGGAAATGGTGAGGGCATTGGTCGTCAGTTCGAGGGTGCGGCGGTTTATGCGCACGGCGTAGGTAGTCGATTCGGACCGCAGGAAAGCGCCGGCGCCGGCGACGATCGCCGAGCCCGCTTCGCCGATGGTTGCAGCGGCGCGCAGGTCCTCGCGCGCTTCCGCGATTTCGGCGAACACCCCGAACACGACATTGTTGAGAAAGACGCGACGGCCGCAGCGCGCGACGTCGACGAAGGCTGGCTCGCCATTAAGTCCCGATCGGAGCGCATCGCCGAGGTCGGCCGGGAGCCCGAGATCGCGGCAAAAGAGATTCATCGTTCCGCAGGGCAGGGGCAGGAGGGCGCAGGGCGACCCGGCGAGCGCGCCGGCGACGCAGGCCACCGTGCCGTCGCCGCCGGCGCAGACGACGATGTCGCGAAGCGTGCGCGCGCGTCGCGCCACAGCGATCAGCTCAGCCGCGCTTCCCGTCGCGACATCGAAATCCAGTCCGGCTGCGGCCAAAGCCGCCGCAGCGAGTTCGACGATTTCAGTCGCCCCCCGCCGCGCCGCCGCGCCCGAGGATTCATTGATGAGGAGCAGGGCTTTTCTCTGCATGGCGGTTGCGTCGCGGAAAGAGGAACCGGTCGGACGGCGCGAACGCCGACCCGAGATCGCGATGGACGGAAACTTCGATTGAGTCTGCGCTCCATGCGATGAGGTTGAAGGACGGAGCTTCGCCGCGCGTCCTTCGCGACAACGCCGTCCCGGCCGACGCGACCGCGAGACCGGGAGCGTGGGGCGACGATCTCGCCGACGATCGATGGGCATGGCCGGTCATGACGATTTCGGCGCCGGCGCCGAAGAACGCGGCGCTGGCCTCCGCCGCCCGGCGGATGACGGCCTGTCCCGCACGGCCGCCTTCGCCGGGGAGAAGCGGATGATGCAGCGCGACCGCCTTCAGCGCCGCTGCAGGAGCAAGCGACAAGTCATTCGCCGCATTCGCGATCTGACGGCGCGATAGCCGTCCGAGCGACCAGTCGAGCGACCACCCGGCCCGTCGCGCCGAATTGAGCGCGACAAGAAAGAGTCCGTGTGCGTTGAACACCCGCTCGACCTCGCCGCCGATCGCGACCTGAAAACGACGCCATGGCGCGAAGGCGCGCATCACGACGTCATAGACAGGCGCGTCGTGATTTCCGGGCATGGCGATAACCGGAGGGCCAAGCCGCTTAAGGAAATGCGCCGCCGCTTCATATTCGGCGCGGCGCCCAGACTGGGTCAAATCGCCGGTGGCGACGACGGCGGTCGGCGCAAGCGCGATGACCGCCTCGGCGAGGCGCTCTACGACGGCCCGTTCATTGTCTCCGAAATGGAGATCGGAAATATGCGCAAGACGGCCGACGGTTGCGCCGCGGCCATCCGCTATGTCGGCTGGCGCGTCGATCAGGCGCGCCGAATGACGCGAATGACGACGAGGAGAATGACCGCGCCGAGTGTCGCGCCGAGAATGCTGCCGAGAATGCCCATGCCCGCGCCGACGGCTCCAAACAGCCAGCCGCCGATGATCGCGCCGAGGATGCCGACGACAATGTTGCCGCCGAGCCCGAAGCCGTAGCCCTTGACGATGACCCCGGCGAGCCAGCCGGCGATGGCGCCGATGATGAGCCAGATGACGATGCTTTCGAGAGTCATGAGGTGCGCTCCTCCTATTCCGCCCATGGAACACCACCCGGACACGAAGGTTCCGGGAGCGCCATGCCGCCTGGGGGGCGTTTGCCGGAACCTGCAAAGCAGGCTAGCCGCGCCGCATGCCGACCGAAACAGACACCGCTCTTGAAGGGCTGTGGTTCGCCGCCATCGTCTTGGGCCTGGTTGAAGGCTTGACCGAATTCATCCCGGTCTCGTCGACGGGCCACCTCGTGCTCGTCGCCGATTTCTTCCGCATGCCGACGCCGCCGGGCCACGTCTTTGAGGTTGTCATTCAGCTCGGCGCCATCCTTGCGGTCTGCGTCATTTACTGGCGGCGACTCTTCGGCAAGGCCTTCGCTTTTTTCAAGGACGCGGGCGCCCGGCGATTCATCTACGCCATTCTCGCCGCCTTCGCGCCGGCGGTCGCTCTCGGGCTCCTCGCCGGCGACTTCGCCAAGGAGCATTTTTTCAGCCCCGCGGTGATCGCTGGCGCGCTGATCGCCGGCGGCATTGTCATTCTTGTCATCGAAGGCCGGCATCCGCCCGTGAAATTCGCGGAAGCCGAGGCGATCGATCCCCTGACCGCGCTCAAGATAGGCGCGATCCAGTGTCTCGCTTTCGTGCCGGGCGTCTCGCGGTCGGGCGCGACCATCGTCGGCGCGCGGCTGATGGGTGTCGGGCCCGCCCCGGCGGCCGAGTTCTCGTTCTTCGTCGCCATACCGACCATGATCGGCGCCGCGTCCTACGATCTCTACAAGGCGCAGGGCGCGATCGATTCCGGCGGCGCCCTGATGATCGCGATCGGCTTCGTCGTGTCGTTCGTCTCCGCTCTCTTGATCATCAAGCCGTTTCTCGCCTTCGTGACGCGGCGCGGCCTCGTCCCGTTCGCCTGGTACCGCATCGCCCTTGGCGCGTTGATTCTTATTCTGCTTGCAGTCGGGCTCGGTCCGGCCGCGCGGGGTTAAAGACGTTTGATCAGCGCCTGTGCGGCGGCCGGCGCGCGGATTTTCGTGCCGGAAATGAAGTAGATGAAGGCGTCGCCGCGCTTCGCCGACGCCTTCGCCTTTTTCGCAAGAGCGTCGAGTTCGGCGGGCCTGTAGCCCGTTTCCACATCCTCGCTCGTGCGCATCAGCCGGGCGTAAGAGAAATCGGCCGTCTGCTGATCGATCGACGGAAATTTATCGGTGTCGGCGAACACGATGGCGGCGTTGTATTTTTCCGCAAGCTTGAAAAACTTCGGATCGTCGAAACTGGCGTGCCGCGGCTCCAGCGCGTGACGCAGGCGAAGGCCGTCGACTTCGGCGGGAAGCAGCTTCAGAAACGCTTCGATTTCGCCGGCGTCGAATTTCTTTGACTCCATGAACTGCCAGTTGATCGGACCCAAGCGGTCCTTCAATTCGGAAAGGCCCTGCGCGACGAAGCGCTCGATTCCTGCGCCCTCGCCGAGATTCGTGCGATTGGTGCAGTAGCGCGAGCCCTTGACCGAAAAGACGAAATCGTCCGGCGTTTCGCTCCGCCATTTGGCGAAGCTTTCCGGCTTGAACAGGGAGTAATAAGTGCCGTTGATTTCAATCGAAGTGAGCGCCTTGGCGGCGAATTCGAGTTCGCGTTTTTGCGGCAGATCGTCCGGATAGAACGTCCCGCGCCAGGGCGCGAAGGTCCAGCCGCCTATGCCGACGAAGATCTTGCCTGTCGCCATGTCCGAGCCGCTCCTCCATTACGAGGTCGCGCGAAGGCGGGCCAGAGACTCAATTGCAGGCCAACCGCTGAGCCGATAATCGAGCAGCGGAATTCTCTCCACCGCTCACCCCCGCGGAGGCGGGGGTCCAGCATGTTGAGGATGGCAATGGAGCCGCGACATACTGGGTCCTCGCCTTCTCGGGGAGGAGCGGAGTGGCGGAGTCGCGATCGGATTTTGCCCCGCTGGGCGATGAAGAGAATGGGCGGCATGGACGCGATCCCACAGCCGATCGTCATGAAAGACGGTATCGCCGGCCTTTGGCTTGCGCCGCCCGAGCCTCGCGCCGCTCTCGTTCTTGCGCATGGCGCAGGCGTCGGCATGACGCATCGATCGATGGCGGCGATCGCCGAGGGGCTTGCCGCGCGCGGCGTCGCAAGCTTGCGATTCAATTTTCCCTATATGCAGCATGGATCGCGGCGCCCCGATCCGCCGAGAATCGCGCATGCGGCGGCGCGAGCGGCAGTCGCCGAAGCGGCGCGGCGAGCTCTGGGCCTTCCGCTGTTCGCCGGCGGGCGATCCTTCGGCGGACGGATGACCTCGCAGGCGCAGGCGATCGCGCCATTGCCGGAGGTTCGCGGGCTCGTGTTTTTTGCATTCCCGTTGCATCCGGCCGGCAAGCCAGGAGATGAGCGCGCCGAACACCTTGGCGACGTCAAGATCCCGATGCTGTTTCTGCAAGGCGCGCGCGATCAACTGGCGCGGCTCGATCTCCTGCAAGGCGTAATCAAGCGGCTTGGCGGTAGCGCGACGCTCACGCTCCTCGAAGACGCGGATCATTCATTCCACGTTCCGGCGAAATCCGGGTTGAATGACGCCGACGTTCTGGCGCAAGCGCTCGACGCCGCGCGCGACTGGATGCTGGCGAAAACCTGACGTCAGCCCTGCATCGTGAGCGGCTTGTTCAAGCCGTGCTTTCGGACCAGGCCGCGCATCTGGTCATAGGTGAGCTTGAGGAATTCGGCGGCGCGGGTCTGGCTTCCGCCGGTTAGGGTCAGGGCTTCGATCGCGAGACGGCGTTCGATCTCGTCGAGGCGCGCGCGAAGGGAGTAGGATCGGGAACCGGGAACCGGGAACCGAGAACCGGGAATTAGATCCTCTCCCGCAGATTCCAAATGCGCGTGCGCAGATGCTGCGGGCGCATCATCCCGGTTCCCGGTTCCCGGTTCCCGGTTCCCGCTTTTCCCGAACGCATCAATCGCCGCCTCATCCACGGGACCTGCCCGGCCGGCCGCGATCCAGCGGTATAGCGAACGTTCAGCAGCGTTCTTCAGTTCACGGACATTTCCCGGCCAGTCATGGCCTGAGAATGCGGCGAGCGCGTGCGGCGTGAAGCCGTCATAAACGACGGGAGATTCGTTCCCCGAGAATTCCCGCGCAAAGCGCGCGGCGAAGTGCGCGGCGAGGATCGGAATGTCTTCCTTGCGGTCGCGGAGCGGCGGGCAGGCGATCACGTCGAAGGCGAGGCGGTCCAGAAGGTCGGCGCGGAACTTTCCGGCGGCGGCGTGCGCGGAAAGGTCGACATTGGCGGCGGCGATGACGCGCACGTCGCAGGTCAGGGTCGCCTCGCCGCCGAGGCGCTCATACTCGCCGTATTCAATGATTCTGAGAAGCTTCTCCTGAACGCGCGAGGAGGCCGAGGCGATCTCGTCGAGGAAGAGCGTGCCTGCTTCGGCGCGCTCGAAGCGACCGATATGGCGCTTCTGGGCGCCGGTGAACGCGCCCGCCTCATGGCCGAACAGCTCGCTTTCCAGGAGTTCCTCCGAGAGAGCCGCGCAGTTCACCTTGACGAGCGGCCCTTCCCAGCGCGGCGAGAGGTAATGGATGCGCCCGGCGATCAGCTCCTTGCCGGAGCCGCGCTCGCCGGCGATCAGCAGCGGCCGATCGAACGCCGCCGCCGCTGACGCGTGCGCCAGGGCATCGAGAAAAATTCTCGATTCGCCGACGAGCTCTGGGGGTCGTGGAGCAGCCACCATCGGGGATGGATACCATATAATGGTGGCCAAAAAAGCCGCATAACCGGTATAAAATACCAACCCCCCTCGCCCGAGTGCTTACGTTGAGAGCGCCACCCCAGCAAATACAAAGGCTTACACGGTTAAGGTCGATTTGGCACGGCCCTCGCATAGGAGGGTTAACGCAAATAGTCGCCGACACGGCCAAGGAGAGCCCCAATGACTTATTACGACACCGACCGGGACACTTACTGGGATTACCGGGTGCGCCGCGCCTTTCGCGGGCGGGAAGGCTTCGCCTGGGGCGCCTTCCTCATTGGTTTCATCCTCGGCGGCATTATCTTCTGACGGAGCTGAATCATGGGCGTTTTTTCGAGACTGTCGGACATCGTCAACTCCAACATCAATGCGATGTTGGATCAGGCGGAGGATCCGGAAAAGATCGTGCGGCTCATCATCCAGGAGATGGAGGACACGCTCGTCGACGTACGCAGCAGCGCCGCGCGCGCCATCGCCGACGAGAAGGAAGTCGAGCGCAAGAAGGCCGACTTCAAGGCCCGCTCCAAAGAGTGGGAGTCGAAAGCCGAACTCGCCATCGCCAAAGGCCGCGACGATCTTGCAAAAGGCGCGATCGCCGCCAAGCGCAAGGCGCAGGAGATGATCGAGCTCTACGACAAGGAGCGCGACGCCATAGCAAAGTCGAAAGCGAAAGCCAACGACGACCTCGAAAAGCTGCAGGCGAAGCTGAAAGAGGCGAAAGCCAAACAGCGTTCGCTCGAAATCCGCCGCTATGCGGCCTCGGACAGCGTACGGATCAACCGCGCCGTCTATGACGGCCGCATCGATGAGGCGCTCGCCCGTTATGAACGCTATGAGCGCCGCATCGACGAACTCGAAGCGGAAGCCGAGACCTATGTCATGGGCCGGCCGAAATCCCTCGAAGACGAATTCAAGGAGCTTGCCGCCGAGGACGACGTCAACGCCGAGTTTGAGGCGCTCAAGAAACGGGTCGCCGCGCGGGTCACGGGCTCCTAAACCGCGCAAGGGAGAGGGCAGATGGACGGGTTCTGGATCGTCGCGCTGGTCGCGATCGTGGTGATCGGCATGCCGGCGACGGTCATGCACTTCATGACCGAATGGCGGAAGGGGAAGTCTCTGACGCCGGACGATGAGCGTCTGGTCGACGATCTCTGGAAGTCGGCGCAGCGCCTTGAGCGCCGGGTCGACGCGCTCGAGACTATTCTCGACAAGGAAGCGCCGTCCTGGCGCGAAGACTACAAGGAGCGGCCGCATGCCTAAGCGACGCCGCCGTCGGTTCAGCGACGATCCGCTGGGTACGGAGTTTCTCGGCGCCGATCTTCATAAATCGGCGGAGCAGATCAGCCGCGAGGCCGCGCGCTTCGCCGACCGCATGGGCGAGGAGTTCGAACGCATGGCCGGGGCCTATCAGAACGAGTGGCGCCGCCGCCGCGAGGGCTATGCCTGGCGCGCCGGCGAGCCGGGTCCCGGACCGAACCCGCATCGGCTGCGGCGCGACATGCGGCGCGCCAAGATCGCCGGCGTCTGTTCGGGACTCGCCGATTATTTCGGCTGGCGGCTGAAAATAGTGCGCCTCGCGTGGATCCTGACGACGATCTTCTTCTTCCCGATGCCGGCCATCCTTTACGCCGTGCTCGCCGTCGTCATGCCGCGTTCGGATCGATCGCCGCCGCGCTACGAGACGCCCGAAGCGGAGCGCTTCTGGCGCACCTTCACGGTGAAGCCGCGGACGACGTTTTCCGAACTGCGCCACCGCTTCCGTGCGCTGGAAACCCGCGTCGAGCGGATGGAGTACGCCGTCACGTCGAGCGAATACGGATTGCGAAAACAGTTCCGCGATCTCGAACGCGGAGCCTGAGGACCTGACAAACGGACAGCGCAGTTTTTGACGGACTGAAAAGTCCGAACGGGAGCGCGCGCCGAAATGCGGAATACGGGAGAGCAAGATGCGCCTATCGTCGTTCATTATGAGAGCCGTTGCGCTCGCCGCGCTTCTCGCGCTCGCCACCGGCTCGTTCGGCGCGCTGTCCTTTGAGGAGGCGCTGGCCGCCGGCGCCGCAGCCGCGCCGGCCAACGCCTGCCTTTGCGTCCTGACGATTTTCTGAGCGGCGCGTTGATGCGAAGGGCCGCCATCGGCTAGGGTCCCGCTTGGGCGCCTTTCGCCCGAGCGAGGACGCGAACGTGGACAAGACGCGAGGAGACTCGCGGCGCCCTGACGGCGCAAAAACCGCCCATTCGGAGACTGGTGAGGCGACGCCAGCCTCCGGCGTCCGACGAAGCGCCCCCGAACGCTACGCCGCGCTTGATCTCGGCACCAATAATTGCCGGCTGCTGATCGCCGCTCCGCGCGGCCGCGGCTTTCGCATTGTCGACGCGTTCTCGCGCATCATTCGTCTCGGTGAGGGGCTGTCGCAGACCGGAGTGCTTGCTCCGGCGGCGATGGATCGCGCTATTGAGGCTCTGAAAATCTGCGCGGCCAAAATCGAACGCCGCGGCGTAACGAGGCTCCGCGCAATCGCCACGCAAGCCTGCCGCGCCGCGAAGAACGGTCCGGAATTCCTCGCCCGCGTGCGCAAGGAAACCGGGCTAGAGCTTGAGATCATCACGCATGAGGAGGAGGCGCGGCTCGCCGTCCGGGGATGCTCCGAACTTCTCGATCCTGAGGCCAAAGCCGGCCTCATCTTCGACATCGGCGGGGGATCGACGGAAATTTCATGGGTCGTCCCGCAGGACCGGCGCGCGCCGTCGCTGCTCGCATGGGCGTCATTGCCGATCGGAGTCGTCAACCTCTCCGAACGCTGGGGCGGTCGCGACATCGACGACAACACTTATGGCCGCATCGTGGCGAGCGTCGTCGAAGTCTTACGCGGGATCGGCGATCCCGGCGGCGTCCGCGAACGGTTTTCCGACGGCGGGGCGCATCTCCTCGGCACGTCCGGCACGGTCACGTCGATCGCCGGCGTGCATCTCAATCTGCCGCGTTACCGCCGCGACCGCGTCGACGGGCTGTGGCTGACGCCGGCGGACGCGCGCGCCGTCGCGAGGCGGCTGCGCGACATGGACTTCGACGCCCGCGCGCGCGAACCCTGCATCGGGGTTGAGCGCGCCGACCTTGTGGTGTGCGGCTGCGCCATTCTTGAGGCGCTGGTCGCGGAATGGCCGGCAGAGCGCATTCGCGTCGCCGACCGGGGTTTGCGCGAAGGCATTCTCGCCGATCTTTCCGACGAATCCCGCCGCGGGCGCCGGCGCCGAGCGCCCTGAACGTCACGGTCAGGTTTGCAGCGTTACATAATCTTCAGCGACAGAAGCAGTTCGTCGCTGCGGTCTTCGCCGGCCTCGAAGCCTGAGGCGAAGCCCGCCGAGAACGTCATCGGCAGGCGGTGGGCGAGGGTGAAGTTGAAGTCGATCTGCGCACCGAGGGTGAAGACGTCGCGGTGCGACGCCTGGCCGGCGTCGACGATGAGCGCGCCGGCGAACAGCGCCGACCGCGCCGAACCGAGATAAAGCGAAGGCATCCCCACCTCCTCGAAGCGGATCGGCGGCAGGTTCCATTCGAGGACCGACTTCACAAAGTTTTCGGCGGGGATCTCGTCGATTTCGAATCCCGGCATGGTTTCGAATTCGCGGTAGCGCTTCACCTCGCGGTCATCGACATAATTGTTCTTGAAGCCGCCGAAATAGAAGCTGGCGAGCGGGTTGCCGGAATCGCCGTTGGCGAAGCCGGCTGCGTTATAGAGCCAGACCGACGAATTGTGCAGCGGCAGCGCGACGCCAAAGTCGACGCCGCCCCAGAGTTTCGTCGCGCTTTGCCCGGAGGCGCGGTCGAGCGAGGCCGCGACGTTCCAGCGCCAGCCCTTTTCGTGATCGACGGCGCCCTGAGATTTCCAGGTGTCGGTGTAGGCGAGGCCCGCCTCTAGCGAGACGAGGTGGTCGAGCGAAAAGAAGACGTTCTGGTTTGTCGGGAGCTGGTCGAGCCCGAGATAATACGCCGCATCGGCATGGAAGGTCAGCTCGCGCGGCGTGTCGTAGATCAGCGCCTTCTCGTAACCGATCATGAATGCGTCGCCCGAGCGCGCGCGCTTGGTCGGCCCGAAAAGGTCGTAGAAGTCGGCGTCGTTGTGCCAGTAGCGCGCCGACCAGTTGATTCCCTTGTAGACGACATCGACGTGCAGCTTGTCGTCGTGGCCCGGCGAGTAGGAGAGCGTCACGTCGAGCTGCGTGAACGTCATCGGGTCTTCGAAATTGAAATGCCCGCCGAACGCCGCAGAACCGAGATAGCCTTCGACGACCGGATAGGCGGAGCCGAGCCCGATGCGCTCGCGCGGTTTGTAGTCGCGTTCCTTGGGCGCGACCTTGTCCAGATCGACCTTCATCGGCGAGCCGACCGACCAGGTTTTCACGATCGGATGCTTGTCGGCGACCTCTGCGCCGAGGAATTTGACGGCGCTTAGATCCTCCAATGGATTCGGGTCGATGCGCACGGGCGTAAAACCCTGGCCCGTATATTCGAAGACGATGAGCGATCCGTCGGCCATCGGGATCGGGCGCATGTAGCCGGTCTCGGCGTTGCTCACGGCCTGCCACTCGTTGGCGGCGACGTTGAGGCGATAGATGTTCGAGACCCCGGTATAATACGAGCTGAAATAGACCCACTTTCCATCCGGCGAAAACGCCGCGCCCTCGGGAATGGCGGCGCCTGGTTGGTAGCTGGCGATCGGCTCGAATTTGCCGGCCAGGAGATCGGCGATGCGGAACACTTTCAAGGTCTGGTCGCCCTTGACGTTGCCGACTGTCATGGCGAGCAGCGTTCCATCCGCGGAAATATCCAAGTCGAAAAGATCTTCGCCGAAGGGGCGTGTCGTGATCTGCTCCCATTTTTCGTAAGGCGCGGGAATGCGCACGAGCGTCGCGAAGCCGTTGAAGTGCCGGATGCCCCAGAGCGAGCGGTCCTGTTTATCGAAGGCGAGATCGCCGATGCGCACGTCGCGCTGCAGATAGCGCTTCTTGCCGGTCTTGACGTCGAGTTCGACAAGGTCGCGCAGCGCGTTGTTGTCGGTCGTGTACCAGGCGGTGTCCGTATCCGGATCGTAGGCGAGGGAGGCGACGCGATAGAGCGTCGGTCCTTTGACATCCTCGAGATGGCGGATGTCGCTGTCGTCAAGATCGAGTTCGCCGACGAAGCCGACGACGCCAGGATAGCGGAACGCGCCGACGAGGGAATTTCGCTCCGCGTTGTACCAGGTCCTGGAAATCGAGCCGAGCGCGCGCGGCGACAGGCGATCGCCTTTCGTCGTCGGAAATTTGTTCACCTCGGCGAGGTTTTGGCGCTGGAAGTCGCGCTCGAAGGCGATCCACTCGTCCCACACATCGGAGAGCGATTTGCCGAAGACGTGCCTGAACTGCGTGGAGTAATAGGCCTTGCTGTCCGGCCCGCGCGACAGCCATTCGACGACCTGCTCCGGCGAATAGGCGAGCGCGAGATAGGTGAAAAAGCGCGTGCCGTAGAGATAGGCGTTCACTCCGCCCTGAAAGTCGATCGCGATTCCTTCCGAGACAAGGCCGAGCGCGCCGTAGAAATGCGCGTCGTCCCGCACCATTGAGCGAAACGCCATTTCGTCATAGGCGCCCTGAGCGCGGCCGAGCCCGCCTGTCATCCATGTCTCCATGAAGACGGCGCTGCCTTCGAGATACCAGCGCGGCACGTTCGTGCGCGGCGTCGCAAGGTAGTTGTAGACGATGCTTTCGGGATGCTCGCGGTCGGGGATCGGCTTGCCGAAGAAGAGCTTGCGGAAGAACGCGTCGCGTTCGTTCCAGGCGTCCATGGTGGCGATGTGGACGAGCTCATGATTCATAAGCGAGTAGACGCGCTCGCTCGCCACGATCGTTTCAAAGATGCGGCTCGAAGGCGCGATGTCGACGAGAACGGCGTTGATCGGCGAAGCGAGCGCGCCGGCGTTGCCGTAATCGGAGAAATCCTTGAGCAGGACCGTCGTCTTCTCCCACGGCGTCCAGTCGAAGGTCTCCTTCTGGAACTTGAGGGAGTTGTAGAAGCTGCGCGTTACGTGCGGCGTTAGATAAGTCTCGGTCGGATGGAGATAGAGGAGTCGAAGCTCTTCGGAATCCTGCTCGGCCAGTTTGAATGATTCCGCCGCTGCGGGCTGAGCGCCCGCCGCCGTAATCAACGCCCCAATGAGAAGCCTCCGCATGTCGCCCCCCGCCGGCGATCTCTCCGCAAGTAAAAAAGGCCGCCCGCTTTCGCGGGCGGCCCATCATGCTTCTATTCCATGGCGCCGATCAATGCTCGCCCGCCTGATTCGCCGCCTGGTTGGCGGCGGACTGGAAGGCCTCGGCGTTCGCCAGCACCGCGTTGAAGGCTTCTGAGTTGTTCGCCAGCGCGTTGAACGCCTCGGCGTTATTGGCGAGCGCGTTGAGCGCCTGCGCGTTGTTCGCCAGAGCGTTCATCGCTTCAGCGTTGTTGGCGAGCGCGTTCATCGCCTCGGCGTTATTGGCGAGCGCGTTGAACGCCTCGGCATTGTTGGCGAGTGCGTTGAACGCCTCGGCATTGTTGGCGATCGCGTTGTACGCTTCTGCGTTCTGGGCGATGCCCTGATAGGCTTGGGCGTTCTGCGCAAGCGCGTTGAACGCTTCCGCGTTCTGGGCGAGCCCGTTGAACGCTTCCGCGTTCTGGGCGAGCGCGTTGAACACCTGCGCGTTGTTAGCGAGCGCGTTCATCGCCTCGGCGTTATTGGCGAGCGCATTGAACGCCTCGGCGTTCTGAGCGAGCGCGTTAAACGCTTCCGCGTTGTTGGCGAGGGCGTTCATCGCCTCCGCGTTGTTGGCCAGCGCGTTAAAGGCCTCAGCGTTCTGCGCCATCGCATTGAGCGCCTCGGCGTTCGCCGCATTGGCGGCTTGCTGCGCGGCTTGCGCGTTGGCGGCCGCCGCCTGGAAGGCCTGCACGTTATTGGCGTAGGCGCCGAAGGCCTGCGCATTCCTGGCGATCGCGTTGAACGCTTCCGCATTCGAAGCCAGGGCCTGGAACGCTTGCGCATTCTCGGCCATGGCGGCGACGGCCTCGCCATGCCTGGCGAGGGCGTTGAACGCTTCCGCGTTTTGCGCCATCGCGTTGAGCGCCTGGGCGTTCATGCTCTGGGCGTTGAGCGCCTCGGCGTTAGCTGCGATCGCCTGGAACGCCTGCGCGTTCTGGGCCAGTCCCTGAAACGCCTGCGCATTGTTGGCGAGGGCGTTGAGCGCCCCCTGATGTCCGGCGAGCGTCATAAACGCCTCGGGCGCCATCGCCACCACGGCCAAGGCGTCCGAATGTTGCGCGAGCGAGCCGAAATTGGCGTCAGACGCCAGCGTCTTGAAGTTCGGGTCGTTGATCAGCGTGTCGAACTCGTCCGTCTGGATGACGGTGTTGACGCTCTGGTCGCCGATCGCGACGTCGCTCTCGGCGATTTCGTTGTCCTGATACCGCGTGGCGGCCGACACCGTCCCTGCGGCGTCCTTGCCGTCGAATTTCGTCTGGGTTCCGACGAAATACACCGCCGCAGCGGCGGCGACGACCGCGCCTCCGATGAGGAGGGTCTTCTTGTTCACGCTTGCGCGTTTGGGTTCAGTTTCGTTGCTCATAGAATATCTCTCTCCAGTTGACCGAATTTCAGCCTGACGCGCCGAAACGTGATTGGAACTGATCATACCATCTCGCGGTATCAAGATGCGAACGGCTTTCGCACTGCGGAAATGGAACGCTACTGTGACCTCGGTCACAAATCGCCGCCTGTTGGGCGGATTCGGCCTCATTGGAGCCCGACATAAGGGGATTCGGGGCGGTTTTCCTTGCTTTAGGCCCTTGGGCTTGCTGCGCCGCTTGTGGGTCCCGCGATCGCCAAAAAGCCCTGCGAAAATGCCTTTGCAGAGCCTCGTCCCCTGAACGCCGATTGTAACGCCGCCGGCCGCCCGCCTCAAGGACGGGCGGCGAGCGAGCCTCACATGATGAATTGCGCTTCGTAATTGCTTTTCAGGAAATGCACCATCTCGTGATAAGAGAGCCTTTCGTGATCGTGCATTGCGGCGATCTTTGCGGCGGGCGTTTTCGCCGCAAGATAACGCGTTTGAATCTGCTTCACGGCGAATCGGTGCCGTCGCATCCGCTCGATTTCGCGATTGGGCTGGAAGCCCTCCTCGAATATCCGCGCGGTCAGGACGATGATCGCCGCCCAGATCGCAAAGACGTGGATCATCGGTCCTTTCATCCATTCGACATTGGTGATCGCGCCCATGAAGATGAGCGCGTACAGCCCCAGCACGGCGAAGACGCAGGCGACGGCGACCGCCCCGATCAACTGCGCCTGACGCGCCGGCCCGTGTTTCCAGAAATTCTTGTCCTCCCTCAGCACATGGTCGAAATAGCCGACCTGCCGATCGAAACGGAGCTTCTCGTAGGCGGCGAAATATTGGTTGAGGTGCGGGTCGTTCGGGTCGATTTGAGCTTGGGTCTCCTCGAACGCCATGCCGTCGCCGACGTCTTCCTCATGGGCGAGGTGGACCAGCCGATCATCGATGTCGGCTAGCAGCCCTTTGGCGAATTCCTCGAATTTGACCGCCCGCGCCGCGAGGTATTGCGCCTGCGCCTTTTCGTCCTTCGCGCCTGCGAGGATCTCGGCTGCTCCCGCTGCATAGGCCTGGAAATGAAACTGCCGGAGGCGTTCCGTGGTCAGACGATCGGCGAGCCAGCGCATCTTCCGTTCGTGGAACATAATGCCGAAGACGCCGATGATGACGCTCGCTATGGCGGCGATGACGCCGACGGCGGCGAGGATGCGAATCTGGTTCTTGGGCAGATCATCGTAGAGCATTTCGCCGGCGGCGAGCATCAGGGCGGCGGTGGCGAGGAGCACGGAATAGACCCCCCAGCGCCGGCTGCGCGCCTTGGAAAGATTGGCGCGCCGGTCGATCGGCTTGAAGACGTCGGCCAGCGCGTCGTTCTCCAACGCAAAAGCCACATCCGGAAATTCGCGCCGGGCCTCCCGCCGGTCATCTTCGTGGATCAGAATATCGGAATTGAAGACATGGGCCATGAGCGGCTCCGGAACGGTGCGGGCGCGGCCGCCCGGTTCATTAACAAAGGCGGCGCGAGCGCGGTAGGCCGACCGCAAACTGGAGTCGGATTCCGCCGCGACGTCAATCCGGACGGCTGGCCATCGGCGGCGCGGGCTGCCATATTTGACGTGAATTGAGCGGGATGCGGCGCATGAACCACTCGGGATTTCGCGGAATTCTCGGCGCGCTCGCCGCCGCGGCGGCTCTGCTTTGCGGCGCCTGCGCCCACGCTGACGGGACGAGGATCGTAGCTGTCGGCGACCTTCATGGCGACTATGCCGCCTATCAGGCGATCATGAAGGATGCCGGCCTCATCGACGCCAAAGGGAAATGGAAGGGCGGAACCGCGACATTGGTGCAGCTCGGCGACATTCCCGATCGCGGGCCGGACACTCTGAAAATCATCCGCCACCTGATGAAGCTCGAAAAGCAGGCGAAGAAGAAGGGCGGCAAGATCATCCCGCTGATCGGCAATCACGAAGCGATGAACATGACCGGCGATCTCCGCTACGTGACGCCGGGCGAATATGCGGCGTTCCGGACAAAAAAATCCGCGGCGATTCGTGCGCAATATTTTAAGACGCATGTCGCAGCAATCGCCGCGCGATATCGGACGGCCAATCCGGCGATGACCGATGACGCGGTCAAGGCGAAATTCGAGGCCGATGTTTCGCTCGGATATATCGAGCATCGCGCGGCGTGGAGCCCGAAAGGCGAAATCGGCAAATGGATTTTGACCCATGACGCTCTGGCCTGGATCGACCGCACCGTCTTCGTTCATGGCGGTTTGAGCGAGACTTCGGCTTACGCGAATTGGTCTCGCGATCAGATCAACGCGAAGGTGCGCGAACTGCTCGCCGCCGGGGCCCCCGGCGGAATCCTCGAGGATGAAAAGGGGCCGCTCTGGTATCGCGGCAATGTGACCGGAACGCCGGAAGCCGCGGCCGAAGTCGATCGCCTGCTCGGCGTCTGGGGCGCCGACCGAATGGTCGTCGGCCACACGCCTTCGCTCACGGGCATCAAGGCGCTCTACGGCGGCAAAGTGATCCAGGCCGACACCGGCGCATCATCGGCGATGGGCGGCGTTCGTTCGTGGCTCGAAATCGGGGCCGCCGGGATCGTCGCCCATGATTCCGGAAAGACGACCGTGATCACGCCGCCATAAGGGCCATAAGCTAGGGGTGTCAGGAGGGTATGGGCGATTTCAAAGCAGAGCGCGCCGCGATCCACGGGGTTTTGGACAAGGGGAGAGCGGCTTCGGCGCTGGTCGCGATAGTCTCGGCGCTGTTTGCGATGCAGGCGAAGGCTGGCGCGCCGACGCCGCTCTTCGCGTCCGAGGCGTCGATCTCGATTTCGATTTCGGCCCCGTGGCGCGATGTGGTGCGCCTCGACCCCGCCGATGAGCCGCTTCCCGGCGTCCTTACGATCGGCGGCGAAGACCTCGATGTGACCATCGGCACGCGCGGCAAATCGCGCCGACGCAAGGAGGTGTGCGATTTTCCGCCGCTCCGAGTGACTTTCGCGGACAAGCCGCCGCAAAGTTCGCTCTTCCACAAGCAGAAGAGCCTGAAGCTCGTCAGCTATTGCCGGAAATCGTCGTCGCACCAGCAGATCGTGCTCCGGGAATACGCAGTCTACAAACTTTACAACGCCGTGACGCCGGCGAGCTTTCGCGCCCGCCTCGCCAATGTCGCCTATGTCGACGCAAAATCCGGCAAGACGGATGTGGAGCGCACGGGGTTCTTCATTGAAGATCTCGACGATCTGGCCGACCGGGTGGACGCCAAGAAAGTCGAACGCGGCTCGGTTCCTATTTCGATGTATGCTCGCCGGGATGCGGCCCGCGCCGCGGTCTTCGAATACATGATCAGCAATATCGACTGGGACATGACCGCGGGGCCGCCGGGAGAGGACTGCTGCCATAACATCCGCATCGTCGGCGCGACTAAGACCGCGACCTCCGATCTCACCCCGATTCCCTTCGACTTCGACATGTCAGGCGTCGTCGATGCGCCCTATTGGGCCGCCCCGCCGCAGGTGAAGGTCAAATCCTCGACGACGCGCGTCTATCGCGGGCTCTGCGGGCACAACGCCGAAACACGGGCGGCCGCCGCCGATTTCCGCCCGCTGCGCCCCGCCTTCGAGGCGGCGATCGCCGAGGTTCCGGGCCTTTCCGCGTCGAACCGCAAAAAGGCGACGAATTTTCTCGCCGGCTTCTTCAAGGCGACCGCTGACGATGCGGCGATTGAGAAGAATCTGATCAAGAAGTGCCGGTAGCAGGGACAATCCCGCCGTTGGATCGGCGGCGTCGTCGCCGATCGATTTGGGACGCGCCATGACAGACGACTTGACCCGACGGTCCGCCATCGGATTGACGATCGCGGCCGCCGTCGGCGGACAAGCGTCGGCCGGGATTGATGGAGAAGGTGAAATGGAGCGTGTGCTCGGCATAGGCGGGTTCTTTTTTCGCGCCAGGGATCCAAAAGCGCTCGCCAAATGGTACCTAGACAATCTCGGCGTGAAGATGATCCCGGAGGACTACGACACGGCGCCTTGGCGACAGGAGGCCGGCACGACTGCGTTTGCGCCATTCAAAAACGACACCGACTATTTCGGCGACTGGCGGCTCCAGTGGATGATCAATTTCCGCGTAAGAAGCCTCGATAAGATGGCCGCGCAGTTGCGCGCCAAAGGCGTTGCGATCGAGGTGGATCCCGAAACTTACCCCAACGGGCGCTTCGCCAAGATGAACGATCCGGAAGGCAACCCGATCCAGCTTTGGGAGCCGGGCGGAAAGGATCCGGGATGAGGCGGCGCCGAGTAGCGCCGAGAAGGGGGCCTAGGTGAAAGGAGCGCGAATGATGGCAAAGCCCACTCTCCTCGCCGATCTCGCAGGCGCGATTCGCGACGGCGACATCAAGGTCGTCGATCTTACCGAAACGTTGAGGGCGGACTATCCAACGATCACCCTCCCGCCCGAATTCGGTCAGGCATCGCCCTTCGTGAAGCAGGAGATTTCGCGCTACGACGCGAAGGGTCCGGCCTGGTACTGGAACAATTTCACCTTGAGCGAACACACGGGAACGCATTTCGATGCGCCGATCCACTGGGTGACGGGCCGCCATCTCGAGAATAACGCCGCCGATACGATCGCGCCGTCGCAATTTATCGCCCCGGCCTGCGTCGTCGACTGCACGAAGGAAGTCGCCGCCGACAAAGGATTCATCCTGACGACGAGGAAGCTCGACGCCTTCGAGCGCGAACACGGGCGCGTTCCCGTCGGCGCCTGGGTGTTCATGCGGAGCGACTGGCGCAAAGTCGCCGATTCGAAAAACTACACCAATCTGCAGGCCGACGGCGCTCACTCGCCGGGACCGGACGCCGACGCAGTCAAATGGATGATCGCCCGCGACGCGATCGGCTTCGGCGTCGAGACCGTCGGCACCGACGCGGGCCAGGCGTTCCGCTTCGAGCCGCAATATCCCTGTCATCACTTGATGCACGGGGCCGGCAAATACGGACTTCAATGCATGACCAATCTCGACCTTCTCCCGGCTACGGGGGCGGTGGTCATCGCGGCGCCACTGAAGATCGAGAATGGGTCTGGAAGCCCCGTCCGCGCCATCGCTCTGGTCTCGCGATGAGTCCGAACGTCGAGGCCTTCGATCGCTGGATTCGCTCGACTTTCGTCGCGCTCAACACCGAGCTCGAAGACCTCTATTTCGCGCAAAAGGACCGCTCGAATGTCGAGGGCGTAGGCGACGCGCTGAAAGCGCGCATCCTTGAGGAAGGACGCGGCTTCGTCCGCAATCTGATGATCGAGGGCAACACGGACGAAGGCTTCGACCGGGCCTTCGACATGCTAGGCGATCTCGGGCTCTATATGGCGGCGCTGCGCCGCCACGAACTCACCAATCCGGCCCGGGAGGAGAAGTCGCCCTTCCATGAGGCGTCGGCCCTCGGCCTTCATGTCGGGGCCGCGCTCGGCGTCAGCCCGCGCTTCGCGACGAGCCACCTTGCCACGCACAATTACGCCGTCAACGGACGCCAGAAGAGCTTCACGGCGCTCCCCGACGAGTTCCTGTTTATCGACTACAACACGCGCGGCATCTTCGCCTATATGCGCGCCGCGGACGCCTTGATGCGCATCGCGCCTCTCGGCATTTCGCATCCGGTGGCAGAGACTTTGTTCAACGACGCGAAGGCCGCGCTCGAGGACGTTGCGAAGTTTAACGAGATTCTATTCACGAAACTCGATCGCGACCGCTTCTTCTACAGCGTGCGGCCCTATTACAAGCCCTATCGTGTCGGGCGGCAGGAATATCGCGGGGCGAACGCCGGCGATTTTTCCGGCATCAACGAAATCGATCTCCTCTTGGGGCTCTGCCGGGCCAATGATCCCTATTATGCGCAGCTGCTGGTCGACAAGATGCTGTTCATGCGCCCCGAGGATCAGGCGAGCCTTAGGGACGCCATGCGGCGGCGGAATTTTCTCGACCTCTTTCTCGATGCGGCGGCTAACGAACGCGAACCCTGGTTCCAGCGCAACGCCAGGGCGTTTCTCGAGGTCTGTGCCGCACATGGCCGAACCGCCGCACAACATCATGACCAGCTCGTAGCGCGCTTCATCGTCGCGCCTTCGGCGGAAATCGATCCGCGGCATCTCAGTCAGATCACGGCAAGCGGACCGCCGCTGCCCGTGCTGCTCGAAGCCCTCGAAAAGCTCCGCGATCTCCGCATGGCCGCGAAGCGGCCGGAGATCGGCTCGCGGTTCGCGGATCTGGAGCGATTGCGGAAGCTGGTGCGTAGTTCGTAGTGCGTAGCACCCAGGCTTTCGTGGTGCCTCGTGCGTAGCAAACAGAAGAGGCCGCGAGCCCGATCACCGTTCGCTCCTACCGACTACGCACTACGCACTACGCACTCGGAGACATCATGCGCATCGGCACCCGTTCCACTGCAATGGCGCTTGCCCAAACGGCGGAAGTCGTCCGCAGACTGAAGGGCGCTTGGCCGGAGCTTGCGACTGAAGTCGTCCGGTTCACTCCGCAAGGCGACCGCGACCAAAGGAGCCGCCTTGAACGGCATGGCGGCAAGGGCGGCGCCTTCGTCGCCGAAATCCGGGACGCGATGCGGGCGGGGCGCCTCGAAGCGGCGATGCATTCGCTGAAAGACATGCCCGGCGATGAGGAAGCGCCGGGCCTCGTCGTCGGCGCCTATCTGACGCGCGAGGCGGTCGAGGACGTTCTCGTTCTCCGGCGCGGCCTGTCCGTCGCCGACCTTGTGGCGGCGAGGGGCGGCGGCCTGAAGATCGGCACCGACTCGGTGCGCCGTGCGGCGTTTCTAAAGCGGCTTTATCCGCAAGCGGAGATTATCCATTTTCGCGGCGCCGCCGACACGCGTGTCCGCAAACTCGATGAAGGCGTCCTGCAGGACCTCCCGGGCGGCTCGGCGGTCGGCCCCGCCGATGCGCTCGTGATGGCCAAAGCGGGATTGATCCGCGTCGGCCTTTCCGATCGCATCGAGCATGAATTCTCCGAAAGCGAAATGCTGACGGCAGTCGGGCAGGGGATCGTCGCAGTCGAATGCGCAGAATCGGCTTGGGAGACGCGACGCCTCCTAGCCGCGATCGACGACGCCGATACGCGGGCCGAAGCTCTCGCTGAACGCGAGGTCCTGTGGGTCTTGAACGGTCACTGCAATTCGCCGATCGCCGGCCGTTCCCGCCTGGTCGGGAACCGCCTGCGCCTTAAGGCGGCGGTGATGGCGCTTGATGGAACCCAAATCGTAGAATCCGAAAGAGACGGTTCCGCTAACCGGCCGCGCGAACTCGGCCGCGACGTCGGGTTTGATCTCTTGGCGGGGGGCGCCGCGCGGCTGATTGACCTGGCGCGGCGGTAATCGCGGCGCGACGTCGCCATATTCGGAACAGAGGAGTTGCGTTATGCCCAACAAACCCCGACCCGCCTTCGCCACATTCGACGGCGCCTCCGCGCAGGCCTTCCTGTTCGATCGCGCACGAAAGCGCCTGACTCCGTTACCGGGCTTCCCGATGAGCGGCGCGAAGAAGCCGACGTTCGAAGACAATCGTCCGCGCACCTTCTCCTCGGTCGGAAGCGCGCGCAGCGCCATCGAGCCGCAATCCGATCCGGAGAAGAACCTCGAACGGGCCTTCGTCGCCGATGTCGCGAAAAAACTGGAAGCGTTGCGCGCGAAGAAAACGTTCGGAACCCTCATCGTCTCGGCCGGTCCCCGCGCGCTGGGCTACTGGCGTGAGGACGCGCCGCAGCCCTTGCGCGACGCCACCGCCAAAGAGATCGACCGCGATTACAGCAACACCCATCCGACCGCGCTTTTGCCGATCGTTGAAGAGGCGGTCCGGGGCGTGATTGCATCGAATGCGCTCCCGGCAGGCGACTCAAAATCGTCGAGTCGAACGCGCCGCGGCGAGTCCGCGCCGCCGACTGTCTGAATAAACTTGTGCTACGCCGCCAAATGACAGATTGGCGTTGGCTGCGCTTTCCGGTCACGGTTAAGGAGGCTCTTGCAGGGCGGCGGGCCCGCATGGGCATGGGGAACGAATGGGCCGCTTCATTCTCGCTCTGTCGATCGCCCTCATGGCGTGCGTGATCACGGCGGCCGCAATTGTCGGGGGCGCAATCGGAGGCTGGGGGCGCGCGCCGCTGGCGCCGACCGGCGAGGCTCGGCAATTCCTGTCGGCCGCCATCGGGGAATTGGACAAGGAATCGAACGGAAACGCCGCCTTCGTCCTGGTCGAGAACGGCGAGCCCATGGGCGAGCATTTCGTTTCCAGGGGGGCGGCGATCGACCGCGACACGCAATTTCAGGTCGCCTCGCTCAGCAAGTGGATTTCCGCGTGGGGCGTGATGACGCTCGTGGAGAAAGGCGCGCTGGATCTCGATGCTCCGGTATCGCGCTACCTCACTCGGTGGTCGCTGCCGGAAAGCGCGTTCGATAACGACCAGGTGACGGTGCGGCGGCTCCTGAGCCACACGGCCGGGTTGACCGACGGACTGGGCTACGCGGGATTCAAACCGGGTGAGCGGGTTCAGGCGCTCGAAGAGTCCCTGACGCGGGCGGCGGACGCATCGCCGGGCGCCGGCGGCGCCGTGCGCGTCGGGAGGGAGCCGGGCGCGTTTGAATATTCCGGCGGCGGCTACACATTGCTGCAGCTCCTGGTCGAAGAAGCGTCGGGCAAGCCTTTCAACGATTACATGGCAGAAGCGGTGTTCGCGCCGCTCGGCATGACGCGTTCGACCTATATTCTCGGGGAAAACCCGCCAAACGTCGCGGAGTTTTACGATGTAGACGGAACGCTGGCGACGCATTACCGGTTCGCCTCGCTGGCGGCGACCTCCCTTTATACTTCCGCGGGGGACATGACCCGCTTCATCCAGGCCCATTTCGCCGGCCCGAACGGAGAGCCCGGACGAGACGTGCTGCGCCCCGAAACGTTGCGTCTGATGCGCAAGCCCCATGCCTCGCAATGGGGCGTCGAGATCTGGGGGCTCGGCGTCATGCTCTACGTGGAGAACAATCAGGGCGAGTTCATCATCGGACATGACGGCGACAACGAGCCGGCGATCAATACGGCCGTCCGCCTAGATCCGGCGACGGGGGACGGGATCATCGTTTTGGAAACGGGCAACAAGCTTCTTGCGACCAGGCTCGCCGGCGAGTGGGTGTTCTGGAACACGGGCAATCTCGATTTCCTGACCGTGACCATGGAGGCTAAGGACACTTTGAAGACGGTCGCGATCGGCTCCGGCGCGGCCTTACTCGTCGCGTTTTTCGTCGCCTGGCGCATGACGCGGCGAAAACCGTGAGCTCGAAGCGCGCTCTTTGGGACACGACTGGTCAGCCATGCATTGCGCCGCGCGAAGATGCGCGGCTGAATGCGCCTTACGCGGAGCGCTTTCGGCCTCGCCCGCGCTCTTTGGCGCGCGACGCGGATTTGCGGTCGCGCGATTTCCTCGCGAGCGCCGTTCCCGCCAGCGGTTCGGACACCATCTCGAACCGCATGCCGCCGGTCAAAGGAGTCGCCGCCTGGAGGCGTACCTCGACCGGCTGCCCGAGCCGGTAGACCCCGCCGGTCCGTTCGCCGACTAGCGCATGACGCGCCTCGACGAAGCGGAAGCGTTCCGCGCCCAATGATGCGGCGGGAACGAAACCGTCCGCTCCGGTCTCATCGAGTGAGACGAATAGGCCGAAGCGGGTGACGCCGCGGATGCGGCCCTTGAATTCGGCCCCGAGCCGCGCCGAATGATAGCTCGCGAGATAGCGGTCGGCGGACTCGCGTTCGGCCGCCATGGCGCGGCGCTCGAAATCGGAGATCTTTTCGGCGATCTGCGGCAGGCGCGCCTCTTCGGCTTCAGTTTGCCCGCCCGGTCCCAGTTTCAGCGCCGTCAGCAGCGCGCGATGGACAGTGAGGTCCGCGTAGCGCCTTATCGGCGAGGTGAAATGCGCATAGCGCGGAATGTTGAGGCCGAAATGGCCGAGGTTGTCGGTTGAGTAAACCGCTTGCTTCTGCGCCCTCAAGACGACTTCGGAAATCATCTCCTTCTCGCCGCGCCGCTCGGCGATCTTCAGCATTTGGTTGAAGTTGGCGGGTCGCACTGAACCGGACGCCGCGAGCGAATAATCGAGTTCGGCGAGATAGTCGCGGAGCGCGTCGAGCTTCTCCGGGTCCGGGGCGTCGTGCACACGATAGATGCGCGCGACCTTGCGTTCTTCAAGCGTTTCGGCCGCCGCGATATTGGCGAGGATCATGAATTCCTCGATCAGCCGGTGGGCGTCGAAGCGCTCGCGCCTTTCGACCCGCGCGACTTCGCCCTCCGCGTTGAGAATGATCTTGCGCTCAGGCAGATCGAGATCGAGCGGGGCCCGCTTCTCGCGCTCGCGCCAGCGCGCTTTGAACGCCTCATGCAGCGTGCGGATGGTTTCGGCGACGCGCTTCTCCGCCGTACCGCCGTCGATGATGCGCTGCGCTTGCGCGTAGCTCAGCTTCGCCGCCGAGCGCATCAGCGCGCGCGTGAAGCGGTGAGAACGCTTGGCGCCGCCTTTGGTCAGCGTCATTTCGACCGCGAGGCAGGCGCGATCGACGCCTTCCTTCAGCGAACACAGGTCGTTGGAGAGCCGCTCGGGCAGCATCGGTACGACGCGGTCGGGCAGGTAGACGGAATTGCCGCGCTTTTCGGCCTCGCGGTCGATCGCGCCGCCGGGCTTCACGAACCAGCTGACGTCGGCGATGGCGACAACAATCCTGAAACCGCCCTCATTGGCTGGGTCGTCGTCGGCGGCCGCCCAAACCGCGTCGTCATGGTCCTTCGCGTCTTCCGGATCGATGGTCAGGAGCGGCGCATCGCGGAGATCGGCGCGGTTGCCGAGCGGCAGCGGGCGGGCTTCCTCCGCCTCATCGATCGCCTCGCGCGGCATCTCGACCGGAACGCCGTGATTGGCGAGCGCGATCAGCGAGAAGGCGGAGCGGTCGTCGATGTGTCCGGCGATCTCGCGCACCCGCGCGCGCTGCGGTCCGTAGCCGCGGGCGTTCTTCGTCTCGACCCAGACGATGTCGCCGTCCTGGGCCTTTCCCTCGTCGCCACGATCGATCGTGAAAGCGCTTCTCGTGCGGCGTTCGACGGGCTCAGCGACCGCCGCGCCGGAACGCTTGCGGAGCACGGCGAGAAAACGGTGGGCGCCTCTGCCGATCGCTTTCATCGGATCGGCGTCGTATCCCTCGTCGCCCGCGGGTTTGAGGCGCGCCAGAAGACGGTCGCCGACGCCAGGCGCGGGTTTTATGCGGGCCGCGCGCGAAGAGCGCACGCGGATCATCGGCGGCGGCGCTTCGCCGGGCCAGTTCGCGGGCAGACAGATAAGGTCGCCGTCGTCATCGATCGACATGACGTCGATCGGCGCGACGGAGGGCAGAGTCTCGAGGCTCTTCACCCTTCGTTTCGCGCGCGCGATTTTTCCGTCAGCTTCAAGTTCCTTCAAGAGTCGGCGGAGTTCCGCGCGGTCGTCCCCCTTAAGGCCGAATTCGCGCGCCAGCGCGCTCCGCGACGAGGGGGCGCCGTTGGAATCGATGAAGGCGAGAAGCTCTGATTTCGACGGCAAGCGCGATCGCACAGAGACGACTTCTCTTGCTTCGCGCCCTCGATGCGCCGATCCGCGCGCGAAAGCAAAAGCTATTGCATACCGCTCGTTCCGCCCGCCTTGCGCGACGCAATGCGCGACTCGCCCGTCAAGAGAGCGAACGGATCGACGCTGCGCCGGTCGACGAGCAACTCGTAATGCAAATGGATCGCCGTCGAATTGCCGGTCGAGCCGGTCATGCCGATCAGCTGGCCGCGCCGGACTCGGCCGCCTTCGCGAAGCCCGCCGGCGTAGGACGAAAGATGCGCGTAGCGGGTCTGGACGCCGTCGCCGTGATCGAGGAGGATCTGCGATCCGTAACCGGTGCGGGTGCGAGCCTCGGCGACCGTCCCGTCGGCCGCCGCATAGATCGGCCGCGAGACGCGCCCCGTCGCGAAATCGACTCCGTTATGGAACGCCTGGGGGCCGCCCGGCCGCTCGCCATATCCCGAAGAGACGCATCCGTCGACCGGCGCGAGCGCGACGTTGACGCCCCTGACGGGCGCGAAGGGCGCATAGCCGGCGATGCGTCCGGAATCATCCGCTGGCGGAGGATTCGTCATGCGCGTCGGGCAGAGATAAAGCGCTGGGAATTCCGCGAATTCGCGGGAGGCCGCCGCCGGCGCAGACTCCCGGGAGATCGGGGCCGATTCCCTTCCCGGCGGGCCGGAGGTCGCGCATGCGGCAAGCCCCATGAAACTCAACGCAACGAGAACTGAACGCAAGGCACACTCTCAACGCTACAGTACGCAACAAACGCGGACCGGGGACGCAGGACTTAGAACTCAACCGCAAGATAGCAAGGCGAACGCCGCCGATCCCTTTCCGCGATCACTTGCATTTTATCGATCGCGATCAGAGGGACTCATCCGTTCCCGGATCAAACTGATCGAAAGGATGAAATTTCGCCGATTGCGGCGAAAGGCGGGCGGAGTTCCGGCCTACTCGGCGGCGGCCTTAGCTTTATTCGCCGTCCTTTTTGCGCGCGGCTTTCTGGCGGCGGCGGGTTTCGCAGGCGCCGACTTTCGCGACGGCCGCTTGGCGGGACCTTTCGCCTCCCGTTCGGCGAGGAGCTGGACCGCCTCGTCGAGCGTTACGATTTGCGGGTCCTTGCCGCGCGGCAAAGTGGCGTTGGTCTTGCCATGCTTGACGTAAGGCCCGTAGCGGCCGTCCATCACATTGACCGGGTTGCCGGTCGCAGGGTGCGCTCCGAGTTCCTTCAGCGGCTTTTGAGCCGCGCCGCGCCCGGCGCGGGGATTGGCGATCTTTTCCGCGATCAGCGCCACCGCCCGGTTGAGCCCGATCTCGAACACATCCTCGACCGAGGGCAGATTCGCATAGACCTTGCCGTGTTTCACATAGGGCCCGAAACGCCCCAATCCCGCTTCGATCACCTGTCCGTCAGATGGATGGTCGCCCACCTTGCGCGGCAGCGCGAGAAGCATAAGGGCGCGCTTTAGGTCGATGTCTTCGGGCTTCCAGGTCTTCGGCAGACTGGCGCGTTTCGGCTTCTCCTCCGCGCCCTTCACTTGTTCGCCGAGCTGAACGTAAGGCCCGAACCGGCCGAATTTCAGCAACACATCGAGGCCGCTCGCATCGTCGCGGCCGAGATTCCGGTCGCTGGTCTCGGCGCTTTCCCCGTTCGCCGCCGACAGCTGGCGCGTATAGTTGCAGTCAGGATAATTCGAGCAGCCGATGAAGGCGCCGAATTTCCCGGCCTTCAGGGAAAGTCGTCCCTCGCTGCAACTTGGACAGGCGCGGGGGTCTGAACCATCCTCCTTTTTCGGGAAGATCAGGGGCCCGAGCGCTTCATTCAGCGCCTCGAGGACATCGGAGACCCGAAGTTCGCTGATCGAGTCGACGCTGGCGTGAAACTCCTTCCAGAAGCCGCGCAAGAACTCCTTCCACTCGACATCGCCGTTCGAAATCTCGTCAAGCGTTTCCTCGAGATTGGCGGTGAAATCATATTCCACGTATCGGCGAAAGAAATTCTCGAGGAAGGCGGTCAAAAGCCGGCCCTTTGAATCCGGGATGAACCGGTTCTTCTCCATCGTCACGTACCCGCGGTCTCTCAAGGTCGTCAGGATCGACGCGTAGGTCGAGGGACGTCCGATGCCGAGCTCTTCGAGGCGTTTGACGAGACTGGCTTCCGAATAGCGCGGCGGCGGTTCGGTGAAGTGCTGGGCGGCCCTGACGTCGCGGACATCCGCGGCGGCTCCGGCGCGCACCTTTGGAAGCACGCCGTCGCCATCCTCGGTCTCCGAATCGTCGCGGCCTTCCTCATAGAGCGCGAGAAACCCGTCGAAGAGGACCACCGAGCCAGTCGCCCTGAGCCCAGTCTTTTTATCCGTAGACAGAAGGTCTATGGTCGTGGTTTCGAGCCGCGCCTCGCTCATCTGCGACGCCATCGCTCGCTTCCAGATCAGCTCATAGAGGCGGAACTGGTCGTCCTCGAGTCCCTTCAGGCGCTCCGGCGAACGGGCGAACGAGGTCGGCCGGATGCATTCATGCGCTTCCTGCGCGTTCTTCGCCTTAGCCTTGTAGATGCGCGGTGCGTCGGGAACGTAAGGCGCCCCGAACTTCCCCCCGATCGTCTTCCGCGCGTCGGCGATCGCCTCGCCCGCCATGTCGACGCCGTCGGTGCGCATATAGGTGATGAGGCCGGTCGTCTCGCCGCCGATGTCGACGCCTTCATAGAGCCGCTGGGCGACGCGCATGGTGCGCTGCGCATTGAAGCCAAGTTTTCGTGCTGCTTCCTGCTGCAGGGTCGAGGTGATGAAGGGCGGCGGCGGATTTCGCCGCGCGGGCTTCGCCTCGACCGCATCGATCGTGAAGGACGCGCCTTCGATCGTCCGTTTTGCGGCTTCCGCCGCCGCGGCAGTGTTCAGCGTGAACTTCTTGAGCTTCTCGCCGTCGAGCGTGACGAGGCGCGCCTCGAAGGACGCGCCGCCCTCGGAAGAGGCCTGAGCCGCGATGGTCCAGTACTCCTCGGTCTGGAACCGCTCGATTTCGATTTCGCGCTGGCAGATGAGGCGGAGCGCCACCGACTGGACGCGTCCCGCGGAGCGTGCGCCGGGCAGCTTGCGCCACAGGACCGGCGAGAGGGTGAATCCGACGAGATAGTCGAGGGCGCGGCGGGCGAGATAGGCGTCGACAAGGTCCTGATCGATGCGACGGGGATTGGCCATCGCCTCGGCGACAGCGCTCTTGGTCACAGCGTTGAAGGCGACACGGTCGATCTTGACGTCTTTGAGCGCCTTTTTCTGCGCCAGGGCCTCTAGAAGGTGCCAGGAGATCGCCTCGCCCTCGCGGTCTGGGTCGGTCGCGAGAATCAGCCGGTCGGCCCCTTTGACGGCCTCAGCGATCTCGGAAACCCGTTTTCTTGCGTCCGCATCGACTTCCCACACCATTGCGAAGTCGCGGTCGGGGTCGACCGATCCGTCCTTCGCGGGGAGGTCGCGGACATGACCGTAGGAAGCGAGCACCTTGAAGCCCGGCCCCAGATATTTGTTGATGGTTTTGGCCTTCGAGGGCGATTCGACGATGACGACCTGGACCATCCGCGCCCTTCGGCTGTTGTCGCCCCAGGTCCCAGGAGGGGGTCCCGGCGAAGGGGCCGGAAACTGCGTTGCGGCTGGCCGTCGTGTCAACGGCGAGGTTTTCTTTGGTTACAACCTGTGGTATACATACGCGGCATTACGATATCAAAAGTTGCCGAACGGCCGGGATCGGATGAGACTGCGCGACGGCTGCAAAGGGGGGGCTTGATGGAGCTACGGCAATCGGTGCGTCGCGCCCCCGTCGAAACTCCCGCCAGTTCCCGGGAAATTGCGCAATACATTGAAGAGCTGGCTGGCGCGCTCGCTCAGATGGCGGCAAGCCGAGACCTCGAAAGGCTCCGCGATCTTTTGAGGCTGGCGCGCGACGAGGCGCATCGCTGCGCCTCCAGCTAGAGCGGATTCTCAATAATCCAAGTCGTATCCGGCGTGAGCGAAGAAGTTGAGACATTCGTCGGGTTGGCAGGTCGCAAGCGCGGCTGCGACGGCGTCGTGAGGGCGTCGACGGTCCGCG
>Ga0187892_10002394_pt1 | contig 37842 bp, 34 predicted proteins | sample MA1701073metaG_FD_139345 | JGI IMG/M metagenome (GOLD analysis project Ga0187892, IMG submission 139345) | Bio-ooze microbial communities from a basaltic lava cave in the Kipuka Kanohina Cave System on the Island of Hawaii, USA - MA170107-3 metaG ... | reverse complement strand
ACCCGGCTTAGTCCAACACCGAATTGTGTGGCGGCTTTCTTGCGTGCTGCTCGCGGCGCCTCTCCCCCCGCGCCACACTAATTCTTAATTCGTTGGGAAGGGGCAGTTCAAGCTTCATAAGCTGGTGTTGGGAAGGGGGCAAGCTAGTGTCGCGCAGCGACACGGAGCGCGCCCCCGCTCAAGATCCGGCAGAATCGAAGTTAGAGTTTACTAGCAAGCTTTATTGACTCTAAGTTGAATTGATATGAAAGTCGGCGGGGGCGCGCTCCGTGTCGCTGCGCGACACTAGCTTGCCCCCTTCCTGACACAAGCTTATGAAAGTTGATTAGGCCCTTCCCAACACAAGCCTTATGAAACTTGAACGATGCTGGCGGGCTGGCATTGGCTGCGTTAGCTTTGAGTGGACACACGCGGAAGGTTGTCCTCTGTTCATTGCAACGTGCATCGATCGGCTCTAGAATTCAAATGTCAGATTTGAAAATTGAACAGCTTTCGGGGGAGCCGCAGAGGCGGCTGAGAGTCTGGGTAATTGCCAATTTCCGATTGCCAATTGCCGATGGTGTTTCTGAATCGCGGAGATCTCATTGACGACTCCGAGAAAGACCAATCGGCAATCGGCAATTGACAATCGGCAATCTGGAGACCCCTTGAACCTGATACGGTTAGAACCGTCGAAGGGAGAAACAGCCACTCTGGGACCGTTCCATCCTTTGCCGAAGGTGGAACGGTTTTTATTTGGGAGTGCGGTGGCAAGCGAAGCGCGACACCGCTTTGGATTGCGTACATTGATCCAAAGCGCCGTCGACGCTTCGCTCTGCCGGCGCACTCCACATGGAGAACGTCATGAGTAGTGCAATTAAACCGAAGGAAATCCACAGCAACGTGAATCAGAATCCGCTACCAAACTCGCGTCGCATCTACGTTGACGGCCGGCAGCCCACCGTGCGTGTCCCGTTTCGGGAGGTCGATCAAAACCCGACGCGAAATTTCAAGAACGAGTTGGAAGCGAACGCTCCCGTCCGCGTTTACGACACCAGTGGGTCTTACGGAGATCCTTCGATTCGTACCGACGTGCGCGAAGGGTTAAGCCCGCTGCGGCGTGATTGGATTGTTTCGCGCGGCGATGTGGAGGAGTACGAAGGCCGTGAACTCAAACCGATCGACGACGGCTATCTCACCTTCGAAGCTGCGCACCATGCTCGCGAAAAAACCAGGGGCCGTTTGGAAGACTTCCCGGCGCTCAGTCGGACCCCGCTCCGCGCCAAGACCGGCGCGCGTGTTACGCAAATGCATTACGCCCGGCGTGGGATCGTCACCCCCGAAATGGAATTCATTGCGATTCGCGAGAACCTCGGCCGATCATGTCCGACGCACTTTAGTTTGTCGATGCGCGGCAACCACGAACTGGAGAAGAATCAATCACTCCGTCGCGACACATCTTCGCCAGACGCGCCCCGCGATTCATTACTCCACCAGCATCGCGGTCAATCTTTCGGTGCCTCGATCCCGGAGTACGTCACTCCGGAATTCGTCCGCGACGAAGTTGCGCGCGGGCGTGCCATCATTCCTGCCAACATCAATCACCCCGAAAGCGAGCCAATGATCATCGGCCGCAACTTCCTTGTGAAGATCAATGCCAACATTGGCAATTCGGCCGTTTCGTCGTCGATTGACGAAGAGGTAGAGAAGATGCGTTGGGCGATCCACTGCGGGTCTGACACAGTTATGGATCTCTCCACCGGAAAGAACATCCATGCCACTCGTGAGTGGATCATACGCAACTCGCCTGTGCCGATCGGCACCGTTCCTATTTATCAGGCTCTGGAAAAAGTCGGCGGCAAAGCTGAGGAGCTGACGTGGGAAATATTCCGCGACACTCTTATTGAACAAGCCGAGCAGGGCGTTGACTATTTCACGATCCACGCGGGCGTTCGTCTCCCTTACATTCCTCTGACTGCGCGTCGCACAACCGGAATCGTTAGTCGGGGCGGCTCGATCATGGCGAAGTGGTGTCTGGCGCATCATGAAGAGAGTTTCTTTTACACACGTTTCCGCGAGATTTGCGAAATCATGGCTGCCTATGATGTCTCGTTCTCACTTGGTGACGGTCTGCGTCCCGGATCAATTGCTGATGCGAACGACGAAGCGCAGTTTGCCGAACTCGAAACACTCGGCGAGCTGACAAAGATCGCCTGGGAATACGATTGCCAGGTAATGATCGAAGGACCGGGCCACGTCCCCATGCATCTGATTAAGGAGAACGTCGACCGTCAGCTCGAGATTTGCCACGAAGCGCCGTTCTACACTCTCGGTCCACTCACTACCGACATCGCTCCCGGGTACGATCACATCACTTCAGCCATCGGCGCCGCGATGATTGGCTGGTATGGCACAGCGATGCTCTGTTACGTGACTCCGAAAGAGCACCTCGGCCTGCCCAACAAGAAAGACGTCAAGGACGGCGTCATTGCCTACAAACTCGCGGCCCACGCTGCCGATCTCGCTAAGGGTCACCCTGGGGCGCAGTATCGCGATAACGCACTTTCGAAAGCACGCTTCGAATTTCGCTGGGAAGATCAATTCAATCTCTCGTTGGATCCGGAAGTCGCTCGCGAGTATCACGATGAAACGCTACCGCAGGAGGGCGCCAAGCTTGCGCACTTCTGCTCCATGTGCGGCCCACACTTCTGCTCGATGAAGATCACCCAGGACGTGCGTGAGTACGCGGCTCAGAAACAGGTCGACGAAGAAGCGGCGTTGAAGATTGGCATGAAAGAGAAAGCCGAAGAGTTTGTCGCAACCGGAAGAGAGCTTTACCAATCAGGAACCTAAAGACAGGATTACAAGATTCGCAAGATTTTCTATCAGGCAAGATAGACCTTAACAGCTCGTTGATTTTCCTGTAAATTCTGCAAATCCTGTCAACGTCAGTCCTTTTTCTCACGGAGGATGCGATGGAAATAAACGACCTCACTCACATGATCATTGGGGCGGCCTACAAGGTTCATAACATTCTCGGATTTGGGTTTCTTGAGAGCGTCTACGAGAACTCTCTGAAAATCGAACTTGAGAAACTTCAAATCTCCGCCCTTCAACAGGAGAAACTAAAAGTCTTCTATGAAAGCCAAGTCGTCGGCGTTTACGCCCCCGATCTGTGGATACCTGACAAGCTCATCATTGAGATTAAGTCGGTGCAGACCTTGATTAAGGAACATGAGGTGAAGCTTGTGCATTATCTTACCGCGACACATACTGACAATGGGTTGCTCCTGAACTTCGGCCCGTCAGTCCAGGTGAAACGCAAGTTCCGCGAGTACAAACCGAAGACGCCACTCATAAACCCCATCTTGAATTCCTGACGAGGCGTAAGCCTACATGACTTCCACGCGCCAAGTTGAAGCCTGGCCCGCTTTTGGAACTAACGCCCTCCCGGCACGTTTAAGAACTCTGCCCTAACACTATTCAGTCAAATCAGACCGCTGGAAACCAGGTGAACATTATGAAGATTGCTGCCACGGCTTTCTTGATGTTGCTTTCGGTTGTCGCGCTCGCGAATCAGAAAAACCGGTATCCCCCTCCAGGTAAATTGATCGACATCGGCGGTTACCGATTACACCTCAACTGCACCGGCAACAAAGGTCCGGCTGTTGTATTGATTGCCGGGTCCGGCGATTTTTCGTTCGACTGGAGTCTGGTCCAGCCAGGCATCGCGCAGTTTGCACGCGTGTGTAGTTACGACCGGGCGGGCACCGGCTGGAGTGATCCCGGGCCCACACCACGTAGCATGAGGCAGGAAGCCTTCGAGTTGCACACTGCCTTGAAGAGCGCCCACATCAAAGCACCCTATGTACTCGTTGGGCATTCACTCGGCGGGCTGGTTGCGCGAGTCTATGCGGAGCAGTATCCGAAAGAAGTTGCTGGCGTAGTGCTGGTTGATTCCACACATGAGGACACTACTCTGATGCTGCAGGGAAAGCTCGTCCGTATGCGCGAGCTGGCCAGACCTGATCCCGTTCCTTCAGTGCAAACTATGAAGACCAGTCCGCCCGTTACAGCTACCAAAGAAGATCTTGATCAGTTCGAGTCTAATCTGAAGAGTTTCGGCGCGCCGAAGATCGGTGCGCCGTTCGACAAGTTACCGGCCTCGGTTCAGGAGATCCGACTCTGGTTCTTGTCGCAACCGCCACGGGCTCGAGGCGGAAACAGCTTTCTCGCAGAAGAGCTGCGTGAGATGTATCAAGCGCGAGCCAGGACACCATGCCAATTGGGCAATCTGCCTTTAGTTGTTCTGCTTACGAAGCCCGGTTACGGCAAGCCGCCTCCTGGAATTGACGCCGATGAGTGGAAGCGAGTCAATGAAGAGAAGCGGCAGCAGAAAATCGAGTTTACTAAGCTGTCACGTAACAGCAAGTTGGTGGTCGCCGAGAAGAGTGGTCATCACGTCCACCTCGACGAGCCGCAGGTCGTAATCGACGCTGTCCACGAAGTGGTTGAGGCCGCGAGACACCGTCGGATTCTTAACGTCAAGCAAATCAGTTAACTTTGCTCAAGTTTCATAAGATCCCTCACGGTGAGTGTTAAAATCCCGTCAATATACTAGTCCAATCAATTCAAGCAACTCCTTTGATTGAACCCGAACTACTTGATCGAATTCAGAAACATGCTCGCGAATGGCGCGTGGCTGTCGAAGACTCGTTCGAAACAGCAACGTCTGCGATCGCGTTCGGCAAACATCACCAGAAGCCGGTGGTTCTGAAGGTGGTGAAGCGACCAGGAGACGAGTGGCGTTCGGGTGAAATACTGGAGGCATTCGACGGCGGAGGAATCGTGAGGGTGTATGAGCACGCGCCCGGTGCGGTGCTCATGGAACGTCTGAGACCCGGAAATTCTCTCGCAAGTCTGGCCTTGAACGGCCGAGACGAAGAAGCCACAGAAATCCTGGGCGCTGTCATCCAACAAATGTCTGCTATCGAAAGGTCGAGTTCGGACGAGTCATCATTCACTACAGTGCATGATTGGGCCGGCGGATTCGAACGTTATATCGCATCCGGCGATAAAAAGATCCCGCGGCACCTGGTTGAAGCGGGGCAACGAATCTACCTGCACCTTTGCGCTTCGCTGCGGCAGCCGCGATTGCTACACGGCGACCTGCAGCACTACAACGTCTTGTTTGATTCGGATCGTGGTTGGGTGGCTATCGATCCCAAAGGTGTGGTCGGGGATTTGGAGTATGAACTCGGCGCCATCCTCCGCAATCCGTTCGAGCAACCTGACTTGTTTCTCTCAGTCATGACGATCGAGAAACGTCTTAAACAACTCACAAGTCGCCTTTCGCTGGATTTAGAACGAGCCCGGGCCTGGGTATTTGCGCAGGCTGTCTTGTCGGCGATTTGGGATATTGAAGACGGCTTCGTAGTGAACGAAGGGACTTCCTCTGTCAGACTGGCTCAGACGGTTCGACCGGCCGTCGATAGGATTCGATACTGAATGCGACCCTTGCAGTTTTCGTGGTGTTTCGTGTTAATTCGTGGATCGCTTTTCCGTTGATTTCAGATACGATCCACGAAATCACACGAAACAACACGAAAGCTCAGGTCATAATTCTTTTGCTCCAAAGTCATCCTTTAACGCTGTAGTAGACTGGCCGTGAAGGGGATAACTCGGTGGGAAAGCGTCGAGCGACAGTGGCTGTTGATGACTTGATGCAGCAGGATTACGTCTACTACCTCACAGAGCCCGGGGTTGTCTTGGCGGTTTTGGGTGCCAGGAGGAAGACTTGAACCGGTAAGTAGATAAGACGCTCTGGGGAAATCCATTGAAGCAATCCACGATACAACGAAGGCCAACGGATGGTGAGAAGCACTTGAAACGAGTGCAGCGAATCTGTCACGGCTTTCCTGAGACCACAGAAAAGATCTCGCATGGCGAACCTACCTGGTTTGTTCGTAAGAAAGTGTTTGCGATGTTTTCCAATAACCATCACAACGACGGGCATGTGGCGATCCTGGTCCCTGCGGGAATCGGAATTCAGGAGATGCTGATCAAACGCTCGCCTGACAAATTCTATCGGCCAGCCTACGTAGGTGTGCGCGGTTGGGTAGGCATTGAGCTCAATCGCGTGAGCGATGAAGAGTTGGCTTTACATATCAATGAAGGCTGGCGGTTGATAGCACCGCAGAAGGTGCAGGATGCGTTTGATGCTGCTGGTGGGAACGCGCCGAATTGAGCCAAGCAGCTCATGTCTCGCCGGTCGGGAAGGGGGCAGTTCAAGTTTCGTAAGCTTGTGTTGGGAAGGGGGCAAGCGAAGCGCGCCCCCGCTCAAGATTCATAACCGAATCAACTCAGAGTGAACTACTCAACCAGCCTGCGATAGCAGGCTGAAGACGAATTCGCAAACCTGGATAGTTCACTTTCAGCGTGCCGTGTGTTGAGAGTTGAGCGGGGGCGCGCTTCGCTTGCCCCCTTCCTGACACAAGCTTATCTGACTTGAGCTAGTTCAACTAAAAGAAGCGATGAGCCTAATCACGCTTATTGAATCAGCGTAAATGCGGGATTGTTCTTCCTTCGCCAGATGAATCCATCCAGCACATAGTGCGTTAGCTGAGGCAGAGCGAGTAACGGTACGAACCACATCTTGAGCGATTCCAGTTGCCAGCCTCCACCGAAGAGCCAGCCGCGCTCGTGCCAGAGTCCGCGATCCCAAAACATTTCTTCTACGTAAGCCAAGAGCCAAAGCGTTAGCAAAAACGGCACTGGCCCTCGCGTGAGGATCTGGTAAACGCGTGGCGAAGCTTCGCGCTGAGCTCGCGCGTACCAATAGACCAGCACCAGGTAAGGCACGCCGTGGATGACGACGTTGGTGACCGTGAACGCATAGTCGGAATTGAAAGCGACGATGCCGACATACCAGCAGACCGCGGTTGTCGCGACGACAATGTCCTTGCCTGGATTGACTTCGCCTTTGACCAACCAACGATACAAAGATCGAAGCGCGTAGAGTCCGAGCACTGTCCAGTAAACCGGTTGAAGAATGTTCACGATCAGCGCTGGCAATGCTGCGAAGTCGTTCTTCAGAAACCACCAGAACTGGCGCGGTAAGTGCGCATGCCAGTAGAGCAGTGGATAAATAGTCGCAAGGTAAATCGTTATGGTATCGAGCCAGCGGCCGAGCCGATCGCGCTCACCCAGCCGAGCACGGTAAAGGGCTACCCAACCATACTGCTGCCTGACGAAATGGAAGACTGCCAGGTAAGCGAGCGTCCGCCAGAAGAACATGTCGCTTTCCGAGTAGAGCGCCACGCCAATCGCATAACCGATTGTGGGTACCAGAATGTAAAGCCAGGGCTTGCGCTTCAACTCTGTGGGATCGAAATAGACTCGAAACGCCGTGGCGTAGACGTGCGCCACATCAATTAGCAAAACGAAAGGAACCCAGGCCCAATCGGGTGACTGGTCGTAGAGAACGCCGGCGCGAGCCCCAATCCAGAGCGCGACCAGCGACACGATGGCGCTGCCGAGAAACGCCAGGAGATCGACACGAGGTGAGAAGAGCCAACGGGTGGGAGGGGAAGACGCGGAGATGTGGAGACGCGGAGACGGGGAGATGGATGGTTCGGAGGATTGGGTTATGGGAAGAATGCTGTTCTCCATTTGTCAATTGTCATTTCTCATTTGTCAGGGAGGTTAATTCAAGTCTCGTAAGCTCGTGTTGGGAAGGGGGCAGTTCACGTTTCACAAGCTTGTGTTGGGAAGGGGGCAAGCTAGAGTCGCGCAGCGACACGGAGCGCGCCCCCGCTCAACTTTCATGTCAATTCAACTTAGAGTCGATAAGTTGCCATTAGACTCAAACTAGGATTCTGCCGGATCTTGAGCGGGGGCGCGCTTCGCTTGCCCCCTTCCCAACACAAGCTTACCAAGCCTGGCCTTTTCCTCTGACAAACGACAAATGAGAAACAATGAGAAACGACACCTGGAAGATGATCTTTTCAGGTCACGCCTCATCCAACCGCCTCAAGAACCTCTTCCCCCGCACGAATTCCATGATGAAAGGCTTCCTCGAAGATTGCTAACCCTGACAGATCGGTGTTTGCGAAATGTATCCCGCGAAATGGACGCTCGGCGGCCGCACGGGCACCACCCCAAATGAAACCCGGACGCGGGCGAATCATTGCGTGGCCCCAGCGCATCACGTCCAATTTCGTGACGAGCGAACGTATCTCGTTATGGGCGCGACTGAGATCCGTTAGCGCAATGTCGGCCCAGCCACGCCAGTCGGTCTCGAGAAGTTTTGAACGTGCCAGCCGCGGATCGTCCTCGCAGAGTGGGTAGTAATAGGTGAACACTGTCGGCCCTCGATCAAGACCTCGCTGATGCGTTGCAACGACATATCCGAGTGAGGGACTTTCGTAGAGCACATTGTCCCAGGCAAGCGGAAACCCCAAGTCCTTCGGTCGGTCCTTGAGAAACAGATTGGCAACCATCCAGGCTCCGTACTGAAACTCACCGACGTGCGCGGGCGCATTTTCGCGGTAGGGTCGGATCAAGTAGCGGGTCATGAAATGCGGTGCCGCGAAGATAACTTTCTCAGCGTGAAAGCCAATCGCGCTTTGTCCGGCCGAATCAAGAGCAATGACGTCGACGCCGGCCTTGCCTTGAATGTTCGTCGGAACGATATCAGCAACAGCCAGACCCAATCTCACCTTGGCCTTCGCTTTATCGTAAAGATGTGAGACGAGGCGGCCATTTCCTTCGGGCCACGTGATCAAAGGTTGCGCTTCTGCTCCCCTAACCGGTACTCGCGAAGCAAAGTAAAACAGACCCGCCCAGGCGCTGGTTTGATCCGCCGTCAGGCCGTAATCGTCGCGACAGGCATAGTCGACGAACCAACGAAGTCGCGGTGAGTTCAGCCCGCGAGCTTCCAGCCATGAACCCATGGAGATCTTGTCGAGTTCGGTAACTTCCGCGTCATCTGATCCATTTGCGATTGGGATCGTAAAAGCTCTCCGGCGGTTCGCATCCTTCCACGCCACCCAATTCGCGACTTCAGCGTTGAACTTCTCCAACTGGGCCAGATCGTCTGCACTCGCTCCGGCATGCAGGTAAAGGCCTTCGTACCAACGGCCTTTGAAAAAGACTCGCTCTTCCGGATCGCGACAAAGAAACTGTTCAGCAATGACAGCCTCGCCGTTTTTGTCGATCGTCTCTACTACTCCCATTTCGCCAAGCAGGTAGATAAGTGGAACATTGTGCTTCAGCGGCGCGGGAAGATAATGAGCGCCCCAGGGATAGGGAACGACAGCATTAGGGCTACTACCACTTCGCGACGTGCCGCCGGGAGCCGGCTCAAGTTCAAGCAGGACGAAGTCTTCAAAGCCGGAGCGGAGCAGTTGCCACGCTGCAGACAGCCCGGCAATGCCACCACCAACGATTACGACTCCGGCTCGCTGCCATTGATCGGGCGAAGGCTCAATGCGCAAACCATCGCGAAGCTTGTGACCGATTACATCTGAGGCGCCGACAATTTCACCTTCGGGGAGGGGCGGTACTACGGACGAGCGGCAGGCGACAAGAGCGACAGGGATGCCCAGGAAGGCAGCTAGGATCTCTCGCCGGGAGAAAGAATTTATTTGACAGTTTGTCATTGGACATTTGTCATTTTCCATTTGCCATTTCTCATTTCTCATTTGTCAGGGAGGTCAGTCAATCTCCGCAAATGCACATCTTGGAAAGGTGCAGTTCAAGTTTCACAAGCCTGCTTACGAGACTTGAATCATCCTCCCCTGACAAATGGAAAATGACGCGGTTTGCGTTCGTCAAAAGCCGCGTTCCCCCTATTCATACTTCCGCCATTCCGCCTCGTAATACCGCACCAATGCCTGGTTATCCAGCCGATTGATTTCAACCTCTACCGGGGCGAGGTCGGTCGGAATCACAAACATTGCTGCCATCGTCTGATCATCAAGGAAGCGCAGCTTCAGCGGTACGTGTGCCGGTTGGTCGAACTCGTTAGCGCGCGCCAACGCAAATCCCCAGATGCCAAACGAGGGTACCGCTGCTTGATACGGCCGAACCTTAAACCCTGCGGCTTCGATTGTGCGGATGATGCACCAGTATGATGTCCGCGCAAAAAGCGGCGACGTACACTGAATGCCAATCGAGGCTTCAGGTGTTAGCCGGGCTTTCAATAACCGATAGAACCTCGTCGTGTAGAGCTTACCCAACGCAAATGTGTTCGGATCAGGAAAGTCGATGATGGCCACGTCGAAGGGCTGCTCCGGTTCTTCGAGCCAGATCATTGCGTCTTGATTGACGACGCGCACCCGTGAATCGGCAAACGCATTATTGTTCAACTCGGCAAGCGGCGGAAACTTACTCGAGAGTTTGGTCATTTCCGGATCAAGATCCACCAGCGTTACATGTTCGACAGTCGGGTGTTTCAAGACCTCGCGCAAAGCCAACCCGTCGCCACCTCCGAGCACCAACACTCGCCGCGCTTTTCCAGTCAACGCCATCGCCGGGTGGACCAATGCTTCGTGGTAGCGATACTCGTCTGCAGAACTAAACTGCAGGTTGCCGTTAAGAAAAAGCTGAAAACCTGCGCGGCCACGTGTTACTACGATCCGCTGGTAAGGACTGGTCTTCGCGTAAATGATGTCGTCCGCAAATAGCTGATCCTCGGCGAGCGCCGTAAGTGAGTCGGCTTTGATAACGCCGGCGAGAAGCAGGAAGATCACCACTACCGCACGGCCACGCAATCCTGACACGCTGCCTTTGATAAGCGGACGCATTAGCCAGGTCCCCCATAAACCCACTGCTGCATTCAGTATTCCGAAGACGAGTGAAGTACGCACCAGGCCAAGTCTGGGCACGAGCAAGATCGGGAAGAGCAGCGAAGCGAAAAGTGCACCGATGTAGTCGAAGGCAAGAACTCGGGAAACCAGGTCTTTGAAATTCAGGTTGTCTTTGAGGATGCGCATCAGCAGTGGGATCTCAAGGCCGACCAGCACGCCGATGGCAAAGACAATGAAGTAGAGAACCAAATAGAAGTAACTGACTCGCGCGAAGGTGAGAAAGAGCAGCGGAGCTGAAAAGCCCCCCAGAACAGCAACGCCCAGCTCGATCTCAATAAACCGACGCGCCAACGCCTTTTCGATGAACCTCGAGAGCCATGAGCCGACCCCCATGGCAAAGAGGTAGATTCCTATGATGAGGGAGAATTGGGTGATGGAGTCGCCCAGAACATAACTTGCGAGCGTGCCGGCGAGCAATTCGTAGATCAACCCGCACGTGGCGATAATCAGCACGTTGAGGAACAGCAGCGGCGTGCGGTGCATTAAAAACTTAACCTTGTATTGCAGCGGAGATGACCAGCGCGATGCCGATGATGACTGCTCCGATCACGATGGCGATCGCCACGTTGTGATCTTCCTCAATCTCTTTGCGCACTGAGAAAGGAGTCGCCTTCACGATAACCCAGAAGGCGAGCCCGAAGATCAGTACCCCGATGATGGCAAAAACGAGCGTCTGCAGCACCAGGCCGGCAACCTGATTCATGGGCACCATCAGTCCCACGAACAAATTTTGAAACGCCATCTTGTGAGCTAAAGGTTCGATGAGCATTATTTCCCTCCACGAAAGCCATAGTGCCAAAAGTGAAAAGACCTGTAGCCGTTAGGGCCGCGCGCATCCGGCGGCAGAGTTTGTCGGGCAGGAGTTCCAAGTTCCCAACCCAAAAAACTCGCTGAGCTGTAGAGCAGTACTACGCCGAGGCCAAACGCGAGATAGAACTTTCTGAACACGCCAATCCTCCCGATCTCAGATTTGAGATCTCAAGAAAACAGATTCCCAAGTCAATGAAGCCCGCCGAGTTCTCACACACGGACAAAGGCAATCACTCGTCGTCAGAGTCAGAATCTGAACCCGATCCTCCGCCATACATGCTTTCCGACCAGCGTTTGCGTTCAAAGCTCCAGTGCCAGAGCGCTACCAGGATCGGAATCACTGAAAGAACGATCGCGGCGACTATGAAGTTGAATCCCGACGTCCGGCCCTGCTCTATGTTGACGGTAACGTTCGCAGGCGCCTGCCAGCGCTCTCCCCACTGGGCTTCCAAACGAAGGGTGTACTTCCCAGCCGGCAAAGCGGACAAATAAGTGGACTTTGTTTGTCCACCTTCGCTCCAGCTCTCACCGTCTTCGACGCCCGCGTAAGCTTCGATCGGCAGCTCGAAATCCTGAACGAGCCCGGTGTCGTCGTTTACAAAATCGCCGGCGATGAAAATCCATGAGTTGCTGACTGCCGACTGCGCTTCAACCCTGATGTTGCGTGCCCCACGCAGTTCGAATTGGTCGCTAAAAACGACCTGCGTCCCCTGCGGATTTGGTAACGCCGGAAATGTAAACGTCTTCGACAGAACGTCATTCGATCCGCCTGCGACCACTCCCGCGAACCCGGCAAAAACGAGGATGGCCAAAAGGATGCCCCAATAGGCGTAAACGCGTTTGTGGAGAAAAGGCTGGTTGGGAGCGACATTGGTCGGAGACGGCAATGAAATATTGTACTTGCGCTCAATTTCTTTAACGGGAACATAGGTTCCGTGCGACCAGTTGATCTCCCCTGTCTCTGCTTTCTTACGACTCGTGTCCGCCGGATTAGTTGTGACTTCGCGCGAAAGCATCGCCGGCGGTTTCACATAGTCTGAAGCCCAGACCGCTTCACCCATTTCCACTTTCCAGTAGAACTCCCCGGCGACATGCTCAACGCGCGCGGGCGCATCCTGAAAGACTTTGAAATTCTTGCCCTGGTAATGCGCTTTATCGCCAAACTGGGTGACTTCACCTGGCGGGACCGACTTAACAAAATTCCAGTGGTTGTCGCTGTGCACGAGCCAGCGAAAACCGACCTGCGGGTTGTAAAGGAGGTATTCCGTCCAATAGTAACTAGTGCCTTCAATCTCAACGCTCCGCACTAGAAAGCCAAGAGCCGTCAGATTTGTCCCATCGAATTCAGCCGTAGCACCTGTGGGAATGTAAGGCGTGTATCTCTGTTCGCCGAGAGATTTGAGATAGCTGAGCTTGCCTTGGCTGACGTCGAGGAGACCGTTGCAGTTTGGACAGGTAACACGCTCGGTCTTGTCCGGAGCCCGCAATTCCAAAGGACCGCCGCAGTTTGGACATGAGAGCGACGCAGCGGAAACCGTGCGTGCTTCGCGCTCCGGCGCGCGTGCAGAAGCGAGACCGAGATCGGCGAGAGTCACTTGCTGTCCTACAAAAACGCGCGGTGAATCTTCGCTGTAGTCGATAGTTCCGAAAACTCCGCCCGCGCCTGATAGGTCTGCGTAATAAAAGGTTTCGTTGGGGACGAGCTTGTAGGGAATCTCGCCGGTCGCGCCGAGACTTCGCGCCTGTCCTTTTTCGGCAACCCCGAGAGGCACGTTCGAAGGAACAAAAGGAACTGCCTGACCCAGGCCCAGATTTTCAATCGGCGGAATCGACTGCGGATCGACTTGCTGGGTGAACGTTAGGTAGAAGTGACCCTGGGCCTCGGCGAGCCAGCCAGTGTGGCCATTGGCAAACGTTGCATACCACTCGTCCCAGACGCCGCCCGCCTCATGGCCAAGTTGTGCTCGCCCAGTCAGTTCAAAAGAAACTCCACGCCATTCGCCACGAAGTCCAACTTGCAGCGGCGAACCGGTTTCGACAAGTTCGGCAACACGTCCCAGATCCTCCAGGGCCCGATCAGTGCGTGCGACAGCCGAACGGCAGTAGCTGCAGATGAGAACGATTGACGAGCCGCCTTTGAAGGTTATTGATGCGCCGCAAGAGGGACAATTGGCATTGAGCGCGCTCATCCCTTGATCCCCGCAGTAACGTGAGCTGGAACTCGCTTCGAACTTTCGCTGTCGGTCGCGGCACGTTCGAGGACGCGCACCTGCACGTCATCGGCGCCAAGCATTTCGGTGAGGCGCTCCGCCCATGGCCACGTGGGACGTGCGTGGCAACAGTAGAGATTAAAGGTCGCTACGCCAAATTCAGGGTAGGTATGACAGGTGAGGTGCGACTCTGTTAAAAGGGCTAGTCCGGTAACGCCGCCGGGAGGTGGGAATTTTTTCCACGCTATTTCGCCGACCACCTGCAGGTTTAGCTCGTCGACAATGCGATTGAACACGGCGCTAAGTTGCTCAACTTCACGCAGCGCATCCTCGCGGCAGCCTGAAGCGTCAATCATCCATTCCACACCAACAACCATAGGAGAACGATTACCCACGAGTTGAGAACTGAAGAAATCGAAAAAGGCTCGCCGCTGCGCGAAGCTTCACGAGATAAACTTGCCGGGCCGTGTGAGAATAGGATAAAGATCCGCTTCTTGCAATATGCTTAGAAGTGCCCTCTCGCGCTTGGGAGAAGATTTCACGCGAAGGCGCAAAGGAGCAAAGTCGCAAAGAGAAACACTGTCAGCTTGGCGTCTTTGCTCCTTCGCGCCTTTGCGTGAACTGTCTTGCTGGTAGTTGTTTGTTTGAAGGAGCTTCACATGCGGAAAATCACATTTGGCGGCGCAAATAGTCTGGACAACTACTTCGCACGCAAAGATGATGCAGTTGATTGGCTACTCTGGAGTGACGAGGCGATGTCAACCATGACGGAGTTCTGGAAAACCATCGATACGGTATTGATGGGACGCCGCACTTATGAGGTCGCGATGGCGCAGAGCAAAGGCAAGAGCAACCCCTATCCAGGCATAAAGTCGTATGTGTTTTCGCGCACGCTGAAGAAGAGCAAAGACAAGAGTGTGGAAATTGTTTCCGAAGACGCTGTCGGTTTTGTCAAAAAGCTAAAACGCGCGAAGGGAAAGGACATTTGCTTGATGGGCGGTGGCAATTTCGCAAAGACATTATTTGAAGCCGACTTAATCGACGAAATCGGTTTCAATATTCATCCCGTCCTGCTGGGTTCCGGCATTCCACTGTTCTACGAAATGAAGAAGCAGATTAACCTGGAGCTGTTGGAGTGTAAACCATTCAAGAACGGGTGTGTGCTAGTCAGGTATCGTGTGAAGCGTTAGATATAGGTCCTATAGGACATATAGGACCTATTGTCGCTGATGCCTCTACGGACTGGTCTTATCTGAAGCGGTATCCCGTTTCTTGACGTAAACCTGCCCGCGGGCGGTCATTCCTGACTTGTCTGCCAGTGTCTTCAAAACAGAGTCGAGAGTCTGTTTGTTCTCGAGTTTGAAACTGGTAATGCCGTTGGCACCGCTGTCAGGATCGTTGTACTGCAGCGTTAAGTAGCGCACCTTCGTTTTGATAAACCCTAAAGGCCAACCGATGTAAGGGATGTGGCTCGCAACTGTGGCCGCCGCCGGGCGACGTCGATGGGAATCGGCAAAGGCTGAAGTAACCGCGGCATATGGAATGAACAGGACTTCCTTCTGCTCCTTGTTTTTGAACAGCAAGCGGCCATTGGTGTCGTCGAAGGTCAGGGTGCCGTTCATGGTCTTGTTATAACCAAACACCCCACCCTCATATTTCGCTTTCACAGTTGTTGGCGCAGCAGGAATGTTGGCTCTCGCGGCCTCGGCAGCCGCACTCGTATCGGCGGCCGTTGGTCGCTGCGCTTGCACTGATACCAGCGTCAACAACGTCAGGAACAGAGTTCCAATAACTTTCATTTGATTTCTCCCCGTTTTGCGTGATGACCCTTGGCCTGAATCTTAACTCTAAAGACGCGAACTATCAGAACCAAGTTGCCCCGAATCTGGCAATCAACTACTTGGCAAAGGGACGCACCCTTTCGATTGACTCCTTGAAATCAGCGTCTGCGGGTTGCAGATTCGCGCCTTTCTGGTAAGCGGCGAGTGCTTTTCCGTATTGCTTCGTGATTTCATATGCGTAACCCAGCTCGCGATAGACGTTCACGTCAGAAGGAGTCTTCACTGCGGCCGATTCGAGGGCGGCAATTGCCTTGGGGAAATTCTTGGCGCGAGAATGTGCTACACCGAGCAGGTAGAAAGTAACGCCTTTAGCATCGCTGCCCACCACCGCGCGCTCCAACGCGGCCGCCGCGCGCGCATACTGTTCGGAACCGATCAATGCCTGACCAAACAAGGTCACGGCCTCAGCATCGGTTCGGACTTTGATCAATCCCTCGCCCGCTCGCACCGCGTTCAGGTAATCCGCCTGGGCTTTTTCCGGCTCATCACTCAGCGCCGCCCGCTGAAGATAGGCTGAGGTTAGCAGCGTCCACGCAGAGGCAAGTTTTGGATCACTCAAGGTCGCCCGATTAAGGAAAGCTATCGCGCCGTCGAGATCATTTTTCGCCAGAGCAATCTGGCCCAAATAAAAGAGCGATATTGAGTCTTTGGGATTGATCTTTATGACTGCATTGAACGTTTTTGCAGCATCAACCGGCTTCCCCATTTTGTACTCAGCCAGACCGCGAAAATAGAGCATGGCAGCGTCAGGTTGAGCACCAGTTCGACTTGTGGCGGTCACCAACAACGGCAAGGCTTGCTCAAACTTTTCGGATAGAACATACGCCTGGGCCAGAGCGTCGACAGTGTTCGGGTCTTCCTGCTTGGCTGCGCGTTGAAGAGTTAAAGCCTTCTCCAAATCGCCGGCGGCTTCTGCGTACTGTTTCAAATTCAGTTCGGCGAAGCCTGCAATTTTCCACGCTTCAGAGTCGTTCGGAAAATTCGCGGCAACGGCCTTCGCTTCTTTGGCCGCTGCGGCAAATTGTTTCTGTTGCAAAAGCTGGTATGCACTGGATGTGTCGCCCGCGCTATTCGGGTTCGCGACAGGCTTAACCGGCTGCACGCTTATGAGCGGTGCATTGGGGTTGTTTCGGGCCGTTGGGCTTGGCTGTGGTTCAGGACGAAGCAAAGGCTCTTCTGCCGATCTGGCAGGCGGCTGTTTTACCCGCCGCGGACGGCTCGATTGAGCGCTGGTGGCGTTCCAGATCAGAAATACCAGGGCGCCAAGCGACAAAGCACGTACAAAACTTCCGTTAGTCATAAGGGTTATCTTCCGGGAGAGGTTCTCGTAGGCCAACAACAGGTGGCGAAACAACATGCTTCGGATGCCGCCGGCACCCCATTAGTTCGCCTGACTAATGTAGCGCAACTCGGAAATGGGGACAAAGGGCCGGTTAATGGACTGAAGCTGGCCATTCGCCATTGCCAGCCAAAACAAGAACGACCGGCGCACCACCGCACCGGTCGTCCAGGATCAAATCGGGAATGCCCTAGAAATTCAGTTTCAAGCCAAACTGGAACTGTCTCGGGTCAAATGAGGCCGTGGGCTGGCTGTAATAACGGCCGTTGCCGGCGCGCTGGTTAAAGGCTCTGACATCGTCAATGAAGGGAGACACTGAGCCTTCATTGAACCGATTGAAGAGGTTGAAACCGTCGGCGATGATTTCCAGACGCAGGCGCTCGCCCAGCCTGACGTGCCGGCTGACTCGCAAATCCAGCGATGAAAAGCTATGCGTGATGCCGGCGTTGCGGCCGAGGCTCCCCGTAGTAAAGTTGCCGCCGGTAATCACTGGCACGCAGGGAACCGGCAGTAGTTGTCCGGCGACACAAAGCGTGCCGTCTGCCAGGACCGTCGGACGATCAGTCTGGTTTGACTGGTCGTTATTCGTATCCTGATTGCTCAGAATGTTGAACGGGCGGCCCGAAGACATCTCGAAAATCGGCGCCACCACGAAATCAGCGAAGAAGCGTTGGAGCCCACTTCCCGCGCGCCAGCTTACGGGCGAGGTCATCACGGCACTGAAGACAAAACGATGTCGCTGATCGAAGAGCGAATCGGCGCGTTCCGCTCGGAAGTTTCGGTTGTCCTGAGGCAGCAGCAGCGTTTGGAGATCGGATGAGTCGTCAATGGAATGCGACCAGGTGTAGGAGGCCAAGAACTGGAAATTCCGCGACATCCGTTTTTTCAGGTCGGCATTCAACGCGTGATAGACGGAATTGCCATCTGAAGTTTGAGCATTGATCGATCCGAAGGGCGAGATGACTCCCGGCGTGCGCAAGGAGCCCGTGGCAGCCAGCGCGCCGTTGAAGACAGCGGGTGTGACAGCGCCGCCGGTTAGCGCCTGCACGAGAAAGTAGTTTGGCGCGTTCGGTCGGAAGAAGTTTGCCGCCGCCGGCGCCACCACGCCGCCGCGGGTCGTCACGCTGATAAGACCGGGAATGGGCTGCGCGACGATGTTCACGCAAGAAGAGGGCGATACGGCGACCGCCTCCGTGGTGTTAATGGGCAAGCGGTTCATGCAGCGGACGAAGTTCGCAATCTGCAAATCGGTGCGCGGCGCATTGATATCGCGCGGGTGTGGCAAGTGGTGAGCACCGACAAACAGATAGCCGGCGGACAGCGTCATGTTCTTAGTCAGTTCACGTTCAACCGTCAGATTCCCCTGATTCGCATAAGCGTACTCAAAGTTCTTGTCGACATGCAGAGTGAAAGGAAGAACGGGACCAAAGCCGGGGAATGTTTGATCGTCGAACCGCTGTCGGCCAAACTGATAAATGGCTCCTGCGGCCACACCGGGTGTTACGAAGCTGGCCGGTAGTCCTGCTGCCAGGCAGACCGGATTGGCTGCACCGCTCGCGGTTCCTGTGCAGACAGTGCCCTGAAACACTTGAACTGCATTCAGTAATTGGTTGGGCGCCGGATTGCCCGGGGTAAGAATGCCCTGTTGTTGTTGCACGGCATCGGCAATATCGGAGTTAAAGGCAATGGCGAGTAGCGGATGATCGTAAAACAACCCGAACGCCCCTCGCACGACGGTTTTTGCGTCTCCCTTCAGATCCCAGGCAAAGCCGACGCGGGGCGCAATGTTGTTCTTATCGCGCGGGAAACCCTGTTGGACACCCATTGCGTCCTGCGCCGCTCGAACGTCTGCCGCGGAGAGAGTAATACCGGAAAGCGGATCCCGAAGTGGCAGCGTAGGAATCTGTTGAGTGAATTCAATGTCGTACCGAACGCCGTAATTGAGCGTAAAATTCTGTCGCAGCTTCCATGAATCCTGAGCAAACGCGGCGAAGGGCCGATTCTTGATTTTGCTCACGGGATCGCCAAAACCCTGAATGAAGTTCGATGGGAAACCGAGTCCATACTGTTGAACCGCTGTGAAATCGGGGGCGCCCGCTGTGGCGAATGCCGAGTTCAACGTGCCGGCTGAGAGGCCGCCAAAATTGAAAAGCCCCGCAAAGTTCAACTCAAAAACCGCTTCAGGTATTCGAATGGCGGCAATGTCGCCACCGAATTTGAAGTTGTGATTGCCGGCAACTACATTGAGGTTATTAGTTAACTCGTAGCGAGTTTCAGTTCGAATTACCGGCGAGAAAAGCTCTCGTCCGATGAATGCCGTTCCAGATATGTTGTGAGCGACGGCGTCGCCGTTTTGCGACTTGAAGATCGCCCGGCGCTCGCCAAAGTTGAACCGCAACTCGTTGACCATGCTGCTCGAAAGCGTGGAAGTCAGTGTCGTCACCGCAGAGTAGTCCTGGAGTTTCTGGAAGCCTGTACGTGAGAAGTCGTTCTGGCCCAACGACTGATTCTGCGACTCGACTTGAATGCCGGTTATCGTGCTTGGATTGTAGCCGAGTCGAACTGAAAACTGGTGTTGGGGGTTAATCAAATGATCCAGGCGCAGGGAACTGAAAGAGGTTCTGTCAGTAATTGGAAAAATAGTCTGTAGATTCAACAACGGACGGAACGCGATGAACTGCCCGGCAGAGTTAACAGTGCTTGATGGCACAGGAGCACCGGTTAACAGGAACCGCGGGCCAATCGCGCCGGGAAGAATTGGGCTTATCGCCGGACACACGCTGCCGTCATTTGGACTCGTGAACGCGTTGCTGCCAGTTAAACCGGTGGTACCCCCGCTTGACGCGAAGAAGGCATAAGCTCTGGCGAGACAGATGTTGGCGCCAACTCCGCTGCCTACCAGCGTGTTGATAAATGTCGCTTGGGCTGGCGTGATATTCGTGAAGGTCCGAGCCACGGGATTGACACCGGCAATTACCGGAATGGTCGCAGAACCGTTAAGTCCTCTGCGTACGTTGCTCGTAAAGAAGCCCGATTCGTTTCGGCTCCGACGTTCAAACGCAAAGAAAAAGAATGTTCGATCGCGATCCAGCGGTCCGCCGAGCGTAATACCATACTGAGCTCGAGTGAACGGAGGCTCGGCGATCGGAGCAAATGGATTGCGGGCCTGGAAACTCTTATGGCGCAAGAAGCCAAAGACGTTCCCATTGAACTGGTTCGTTCCGCTCTTGGTAACCACGTTTACGACGCCGCCGGCAGAACGTCCAAACTCGGGAGCGTATGAGTTGGTAACGACCTGAAATTCCTGTACGGCTTCCTGGCTCACAGTCGAACGAGAGGCGTTGACCGAGTTGTCAGTGTTGTCTGCGCCGTCTACCTGAACCAGATTCGAACGCCCGCGTTGTCCGCCAAAATTGAGACCGGTTGTCGGAGCTGGTCCAATGGGCCGGCCGTTGTCGCGGCCGACGGTGGAAGTAGTTAGAGCAAAGGACAGGTAGTTTCGTTCGTTGATTGGGAGATTGTCGATTCGCGTTTCGTCGACCGTGGTCGCAATCGCTGTCTTAGTGGTTTCGACTATTTGAGCGGTGGCGTCGGAGATGGTCACCACTTCGCTAATCTGTCCTGGCTCAAGGGTGACATCAACGTTGGCGCGCTGGCCCACCGTTACCGTGATTCCTGAAAGCACAGCCTTCTTGAAATTCGGCGCTTCGACAGTCAGCTCGTAGTCGCCCGGTGGGAGGTTGACGATCTGGTACAAGCCGTCGTCATTTGTGTTTGCCGTCCGCGAAATATTTGTCGCCGGGTTTTTGGCTGTGACCATTGCGTTTGTCACAACTGCACCAGTCCCGTCTTTTACTACTCCCTGCAGGTCAGCGGCATTTGACTGGGACTGGCCCAAGACGGTGTTGGCACCGAGAGCTGCAAAGGCGAAAAGAAGAGTTGTTCGAAGCGAAAGCTGAAGCCATCGTGCGGCGGACGCAAACATAGTCTTATTCTCCTTAGCCAAAAAATCGCGTGACCCGAGATCGTGGGTCGCCGCTGGTTAGAATCTGCCTAATGTGTGGACGGGCGATAGTTCGTCACCCTGGTTGTGAAAAAGAACCGCTACAAGCTCTTGTTGATTCAGTGTTTGGGGAGTGATAGACCGCCCTATACAGTCGTCCTTTTTGAAAGACGTTTCTTAGGCAGCTCCAAACAACAACGCTCAGTCGTTTTACTCCAAAAGTTGCGTTGTTGCAAGAATTATCCAAAATTTGCGTCGACCGGTTTGACTACCGCTGCTGCAGTTGATCGCTTTGCACAAAGAGTCGGACACCATTCACGTAGAGGCCTTGTAAAAAATCCTTCGGTAGCTGGGATTCCGCCTTTTCGTACAAAGCCGCGCGGTCTTGCACAAAAAGCGAAAATCCCACCCACGGCAGTGGGTGGATGGTTCAAGTCCTGCCTAAAGCAGTGAAGCAATAGTCATGACCAAAATCCCGCACACGGTAGTGTGCGGATGGTTCAAGTCCTCCCTATTCATTCAGGTTTCAAGACAAAAGTCTTTCAAAGGATTTAAGTAAACAGGTAGGACTTGAATGATCCCCGCACTCCCGTGCGGGGGATTCGGTTGCCGGTGTCCCTCGTTTTCTAGGCCGGACTTGAACAATCCACACACTGCCCGTGTGTGGGATTTTCGCTTTTTGTGCAAAGCCAAGCCGCGCTTTGCACGTTCCACGGCCGATGCCAAGCCGTTGCGTGAGGCTATCAATCAAGCATCGCGGGACGCCGACGCTTTTCGTTCGAGGGAAGGCCTGGTAGCTCGCGCGACTTTGTGCCGAAGTCGGGCACTCGTGCCGAATATCAAAATCGCTGCTTCGGCGAGCCAGGGACTGAATGCCACCCTCCGCAGCAATCCACAAATACGTAATCGTGAATCGAATTTCTGGTGATATCTGGACCGGTAATCGTTTGCGAGCATCGCGAATGAATTGGTCGTGGTAGCTGCTTCGAAATGCTCGATGATTGTTTGGGCAACGAGTTTGCCGCTTTCCAAAGCCATCAGCATTCCGCTTCCCGTAAATGGATCTATGAAAGCCGCTGCGTCTCCGATCGTGAGCAGCCCATCGATGGGAACGAGCTTGTGTCGACCGAATCTTTCTAATGAAACACTAAGCCAGTCAGTCGAACGCTTGGAGTCGGCCAGCGTATGCGCCGCACGCGGATTCTTGAAGACGGTGTTCCGGATTACCGTTTCGGGGTCTGAGTTATTAAGGCGCACGGTTTCCGCCGAAACGATGAAGCAGAAATTACTCACGCCTCCTTCAACTTCATTAAGTCCACCATAGCCACCTTGGTACGAATAGATCTCACACACTCCTCGCGCACCACGTGTGTCCTTCAGATGTGCTTTGAACGCGACCAGATGCGGTCGTCTCTTCGTCTCGCCGCTCATACTCCACCCGTCAAACTTTCGCGCCAGCGCTCGAGTTCTTCCAGTGGCATCAATTGTCATGCGTGAAGAGTAGTCGTGCACATGACCATTGGATTTCAGTCTGACTCCTCGAACACGTTTTCGATCGACAATTGGTTCTGAAACATGTGTATCCTCGAGCACGCGCACGCCCAAACTTTTCGCACGATCGAGAAGTCGCATGTCCATCTCGGCTCGACTCAGCCCCAGCGCGGTTGCGTTGTTGCCAAACCACTCGGTTGGAACAGTTACGCTGCGTCCGGTTTGTGAATAGAAAATGGTTTGGTTAAGTGTGGCGCCCCGGGCTTCCAGCATGGGATTGGCGACACCAAGCTGATCGAAATGCTTCTGACACTCGGGAGAAATAAACTCACCACACAGCTTTGCTCGGGGAAATTTGGTTTGCTCTAACAGAAGCACCCGAATGCCTTGCTTTGCCAGATGAATGGCAGCGCTGGTCCCCGCCGGTCCCGCACCGACTATCAGAATGTCGCAACTGTCTCGTGGATCAGTCATGAGGCCAAACGAATGCTCTGTTCCAGGTCTGGTTCGTCATTCATAGTACGTTGCCCTTCGTCAGCATGTCGCGACTTCTTGCGCGCGCTTAACACCAGGCGGTAAGGAAATCTTCGGGACACCTCGACATCTTGCAGCCCGGCTGATTCAGCTAACCTCGCTAACTCCGACGGCTTGAAACTTCGTAGAATTGAAAGCGCCCCATCCTCACGCAGTAACCGAGTGTGGAAGAGTAGCCGTCCGACGGAAACATAAAAGTAGTAAGCCACCGGATGGCGATGTAGATCGATGACGAAAATCTGCCGCCGCGCCACCCGAGCCATTTCACGCAAGACAGCTAGAACCTGCGCGTCAGCCAAATGGTGTGTAAAGAGTGAAGAGATGACAAAGTCAAAACTGTTGTCACTGAAAGGGAGTCGCAGAGCATCGCCCCTGATCGCTTGAATCTCACCAAAGCCCGTCGAGAGTTCAATGATTGAAGTTGCCGAACGTTCGTTTAACTCCAGACCCACCAGACTGGCGCGCCGATTGTTTTCTCTGGCCCACGCCCCTGTCACACGCAGGAGTTCACCTGAACCCGCGCCCACGTCGAGCACTATAAAGTCCTTCAAACCGGACCCCTTGATTTCGGCCAACAACGAGCGTCGCAATGCCCGCGCGTCGCCCAACCAATTGTTGACACGCTGAAGTTCGACGATAGCGCCCTCATATTCCTCGGGCGTGTAGTCTCCGATGTCGATGTGCTCCAGCTTATGGCTGCGTTGTCGAAAACGACTGAACATAGACTTGTGACTTCGAGATTCCGAATCAAGAGTAGCGCGTGACTGTCTACGGTTGATGGTCCTCGCCTTAAACCCTCTCGATGACCAGAGCACTGTTCTTTGAGCCGAATCCGATGCAGTTGCAAAGTGCCGTTTGAACTTCTGCTTCTCGCGCCTGATTCGGCACATAGTCGAGATCGCATGCAGGATCTGCTTCGTCGAGATTAATTGTGGGGGGAATCTTATGTTCGTGCATGGCGCACAACGCGGCAGCTAATCCGGCCGCACCGCTGGCGCCCTGGGGATGCCCAACTTGAGACTTTGTTGCCGACATCGGAATGCGAGCCGCCTGACCGTCGAGCGCAAGCTTGAGCGCGCTGGTCTCGATCCGATCATTCAAAAGAGTCGACGTGCCGTGCAGGTTCACGTAATCGATGTCGGCTGCAGTGCGGCCGGCGTCTTCCAAAGCCAGCTTCATTGCGCGCGCGGGTTCATCGCCGCCTTCTTCCAAACGCACTCGATGAAATGCGTCACAGGTAGCGCCATAGCCAATGATCTCGGCGTAGATTTTCGCATTGCGTCTCCTGGCCCGCTCAAACTCTTCCAGAACATAAATCCAGGCGCCTTCTCCCAGCACCATGCCGGATCGATTCCGCGAAAATGGTCGTGATGCGCGGTGGGGCTCTTCATTCCACTCGCTGGTTAACACAGTCATAAGGTTGAAGCCGGCGAGGATGCCAGGAGCAATCGGGGCGTCGACCCCGCCAGTGATCATCACATCCTGGCGACCGAGCAGGATGTGTTCCGCCGCATAAGCGATGGCGTCGGTGGAGCTTGTGCAACCTGTGGAAACGATATGAGACAGGCCTCTTAGGCCGAAAGCCATGGAAAGTTCACTGGAGAGACCACCGTGAGTCGATGATGGGATGGTGTAGACGCTGGCCTTGTATGTAGGGCCGATGTACCAGTAGGAGTATTGCCGCTCAGTGAAAGCCAGACCGCCGCCGCCTGTGCCGAGCACCACTCCAATTGATCTTCGTTCGTCAAGCGTTAGATCGCTCGATGTAAGCTGTGCGTCGTCGAGAGCTTCCCTGGCGGCGGCGAGTGCGAGCGGGACCGTTCTGGGGACATGTTTTCGGTCCTTTGGATCTAGTTGAGATTCCCAGTCGAAGTTCCTGACCTCTGCGGCGATCTTGACTGGCGATTTTGAGACATCGAACGATTCGATTGTTCGACAGCCACTTTCACCTCCCAGCAACCCTGCCCAAAAAGCCTTTCGGCCTATTCCAATCGGAGTCACGCACCCCATACCCGTAATCACTACGCGGCGCGGTCGTTGGAAGCGGCTTAGCATTGTCCGTCGTCCTAATTTGTCGAGGCTTCTATTCGAATGGGGATGCGCCCAGCATAACACTGCGGGTGATTAAACCGCGAAACGTAATTTGCGAGAATAGCGGGTCGTTAGCCATTTACGCGGCACTGAGACAAGATGATGTAGGTATTCTTGCCGTTACAGTAACAAGTCACGGATACATTCTTCCTGGGCGAAGATTCGCGGCCTGGAGCTGCTCACTCGGAAAAGAAGACTCGAAATCGGAAATCGGCAGTAAAGCTCGCGTCGTGAGCCATACAATAAACCCAGAATCCTCCCGCTTCTCAATTGAAGCAACTTCAGCAGTCAGCCGAAGATACTTGTTCCGATACGACTGATCGCCCGCGACCACATTGTCAGCATAAGTCGCAACTACGTGCTTAGCATCGACATCGAGTGGGTTGTCAGCTGAGGAACCCGGCCCCGTAGATGCGGGGCGTGGTCCGCCGCCTCTTAATGACACAACCATCAAGAATATCAGTACCATCCCGGCGGATGCGGTGATAAGGAGCCTTCTAATGTTCATAAAGATAGATGACTCTATTTAGTTTTCTTCTTCGAGACAAGCTTTACCAATGAAGTTTTATGTTGCGGCGGCTAGATCGAACAGACTGTCGGCACCGGCGACGACGGAACGTCGAGAATTCGCCGCAACTGGATCTTCGATCGAGTGTTACGATCCACGAACCCACACGAAACTACACGAACAACTTTCGTGTTGACTTGGCTTCGTGTAGGTTGGTGTGATTTCGTGGATCGTTAATCCTGTCTACTTTTCACGGGCCTGAAACGAAATGGAACTGGATCTCAGAGTCGTCAGACCACCGTTCATTTGAAAAGACAAGGGCCACATGCCTTTCTGCACGCAGCCCTTGGATACGCGAACTATGAACTTATCAGTTTCGTCAGCCGGCTTCGACCTTGGTTCCACACTGATCGCAGAACTTTGCGCCTGCTTTCAGCTCGTGCTGGCAATTTGAACACTTCGCGGCTTCCTGCTTTGTGCCACATTCGTTACAGAACTTCGCTCCCGCATACAACTGTGCCCCACATTTCACGCACTTTGCTGCGGTTGCGCTCACACCGGCGGACCCGGCGGTGGTTTCAGGTTCCGATCCTTTCGGTTTCATTGCATCAGACATCGCACCTGCCATTGCATTGCCAACCGCAAACCCTGCTCCCAGGCCAGCGCCCAACCCGGCACCACCCGAAGGATTCTGTGCGGCATCGCGCATGGCTTCGGCTGCCTGGAACTGTGTATACCGACCTACGTCGCCGATTACACCCATGGAAGTACGTTTGTCCATCGCCGCTTCAACGTCCGCCGGCAGCGATATGTTCTCAATCGCGAGCTTGGTTAACTCAAGTCCAAGGCTCTTGAATTCCTCATTCAATTTTGAGCGTGTGAACTTGCCCAACTCGTCATAGTTCGAAGCGAGATCCAGGGCTGCGATCTTCGATTCGCTAAGGGCGTCGCTAAAACCGCTGACTAGCGTGCGTTTGAGTTGGCCCTCGATATCTTCGGTGACGAAGTGTGCATTGGTCCCAACAATCTCCTTAATGAACTCTCCGGCATCGGCAACGCGCGTTGAGTAAATACCGAAAGCTCTTAGACGGACCATACCGAAGTCTGCGTCACGCATCATCACTGGGTTTGGAGTTCCCCATTTCAAGTCCGTAAACTGCTTGGTGTTTACAAAATAGACTTCCGCCTTGAAGGGCGAGTTGAACCCATACTTCCATGCGCCCAGCTTTGTAAGAATTGGCGTATTGCCGCCGTCGATCGTGTAGAGGCCAGGAGTAAAAACGTCAGCAATCTGTCCCTGAAAAACGAAAACCGCCGTTTGCGATTCCCGAACAGTTAGTTGTGCTCCATTCTTGATTTCCTGTCCTTGCACTGGAAACCGGTAGACCATCGTGTTATTCGAATCGTCTAACCACTCAATTACTTCAATAAACTGGGAACGGATGGCGTCAAGTATGCCCATCTCTTTTTCGTCTCCTTTGCGGATAGATCAGAACCGTGGATGATATACGCCTTAATGCCTCAAGAGGTTCAAGGCAGGCGCGTCACGCCGGCACCAAATATTGCACAAACCAGGATACAAGAGAAGCAAACGGGGCCTTTGCGAAGCTGTTAGAGCTGAACAGAGTCGCATGAGTCCACTTTCTTTGGGCCCCGAAAACGAGCCAAAACGACCAGGGCCGTGAGTCCTCCGAAAACGTCAATGAGACAGTCAACCAACGACGCGCTGCGATTAGGCACAAAACTCTGATGATATTCATCGACTAGCGCGTGTGCGATCACAAGCAGCAGACCGGCAACAAACCAGGAACGCCGGAGTAGATCATGCGAAGAATTCCAGAAAGCCCGAGCCGCCAACAACCCCAGCACAGCATATTCAGTGAAATGTGCACCCTTCCGTATTAGAAGGTGCACCAGTTGAATTCTTTCGGCGCTGATATCTGGAAAGAGCCAGAGTAAGAACGGTCGCACTACTCTGGAAGTGTTCATTGCGGAAAAGCCATTCGTTGAGGCGACTGAGATTAAGGCCATCCAGAGAACAAGTGGTCCGTAACGCCAGACTCGTTCTCGGATTGATTGAGTTTTTATCGACAACGATTTTGCTGAAGCTTGACTGCTGGCCGCAAATAATGGGAAGCCGCAGAAGCTGCTTCCCATTCGTATTTTCACTTATCTCGCAAGCTAAAGGGCTGCCGCGCCTGAAACAACTTCTATGATCTCGTTTGTGATTGCCGCCTGGCGAATTCGATTCATGTTGAGCGTGAGCGATTCGATTAGCTCGCTGGCGTTCTTTGAGGCTGAATCCATGGCCGTCATTCGTGCGCCCTGCTCCGAAGCGACGGATTCCAGCAGCGCCCTGAAGACTTGCGTCTCCACCAATCGAGGCAACAAGCGACTAAATATCTCGGCAGGCGGTTGCTCGTAGATGTAGTCAATCAGCATCACCGGCTGGCCGGAGAATGGTTCATCGGTCGTCGAAGTTGCGCGAGAGACAGGAAGAAGCTGCTCAACCACTACCCTTTGGAGGAGTACTGACCTGAATTCATTGTAGATAATGAAAGCCTTGTCTATTTGCTTGTCTTCTGTAAACCGCTTGATAACGTCGCGCGCGACATCCATCGCTTCAGAAAACTCCACGCGACCCTTTCCGGTAAGCCCGATATATTCACCCACCAGCATCGAACCGCGGCGTCGGAAAAAATCTCTTCCTTTACGTCCGACCGCGAGGATCTCCACCTGCTTGTCAGAATGTTCTCTGATAAAAGCCTGAGCCGCCTTAATGAGGTTGGTATTGAAGGCCCCACACAATCCTTTGTCAGCGGTAACCAGGATCAGCAGGTAACGTTCATCGCTTCGTGCGTCGAGCAGTGGATGGTGAAAACTTTCGTCGGTCCGGCTTGCGAGTTGGGCCAGGACCTCCATCATCTTGTTCGCGAACGGACGAGCTGTGATCACGCGATCCTGCGCTCGTTTAAGTTTAGCCGCCGAGACCATTTTCATGGCCTTCGTAATCTGTTGCGTATTCTTGACCGATTTGATTCGGCGACGGATGTCCAGAAGGTTCGGCATACTCTACAAAACCGTGTTTCCAACTTACGCGTTCGCCGGAACCGACTCAGGAGTTTGGGGCTTGGAAGCTAGTTGAGGCGAGCCAGTAGCAGCACCAGCCCTTTCTTTCCAAAGTTCCTTGAGGTCTTTCAAAGCCAACTGAAGATCAGACTTGATTTCGTCGGTCAAAGTCTTCTTCTCGCGGATGCTTTGCAGGAGTCCGGGATGTGAATTCTCTATGAACTTCAGCAGCTCACTTTCAAATTGGCGGACGTCTTCGACGGGAATGTCGTCTGTATAGCCGTTACTGGCTGCCCAAATCACCAGAACCTGTTTCTCAATATCCATTGGTCGATATTGAGGTTGTTTCAGAATCTCAACCAGTCGCTGACCTCGAGCTAGTTGAGCTTGAGTGGCTTTGTCTAAGTCAGAGCCAAACTGTGCAAAGGCTTGGAGTTCACGGAACTGCGCCAGGTCGATTCGGAGCGTACCGGCGACCTGTTTCATCGCTTTGATCTGAGCCGACCCGCCCACGCGAGAGACGCTGTTACCGACGTTGATTGCGGGACGAATTCCACTATTAAACAGGTCGGCTTCCAGGAAGATCTGTCCGTCAGTGATCGAGATGACGTTGGTGGGGATGTAGGCGGAAATGTCTCCAGCCTGAGTCTCAATAATCGGAAGACTCGTCAGAGAACCGCCGCCTTTTGCGTCTGACAACTTGGCCGCCCGCTCGAGGAGACGTGAGTGAAGATAAAAAACGTCGCCAGGATAGGCCTCGCGTCCCGGCGGTCGCCGAAGCAGTAATGAAATCTCACGATACGCGGCCGCTTGCTTGGAGAGATCGTCATAAATAGTCAACGCGTGCCTTCCGTTGTCGCGGAAAAACTCTCCCATCGCGGCACCTGAATAAGGAGCAAGGAACTGCATCGCGGCAGGATCGGAAGCGGTAGCTTTGACCACGATCGTGTAGTCCATTGCGCCGAAGTCTTTAAGCGTCTTGACAACCTGGGCCACCGTCGAGGCCTTTTGCCCAATCGCCACATAGATGCAGATTACATCCTTGCCCTTCTGATTGATGATCGTGTCGACCGCAACGGCAGTCTTCCCGGTTTGGCGATCTCCGATAATCAACTCGCGCTGGCCTCGACCGATAGGGACCATGGCGTCGATCGCTTTCAGCCCTGTTTGTAGTGGTTCTTTGACCGGTTGTCTGTCTACCACGCCAGGGGCGATGCGCTCAATCGGATTGTGATTCTCGGTCATTAGCGGACCCTGATCGTCAATTGCATTGCCTAATGCATCAACGACTCGTCCAATGAGCGAATCGCCTACCGGAACTTCCATGATGCGCTGAGTGCGCTTCACCACGTCGCCTTCCTTGATCGCCTGAAACTCACCAAATAGCACCGCGCCGACTTTGTCTTCTTCGAGATTCAGAGCCAATCCTCGAACTTCATGCGGAAACTCCAGCAGCTCGCCCGCCATCACCTTCTCAAGGCCATGAATCTCGGCGATCCCGTCACCTACTTTGATTACCGTGCCAACCTCCATCACAGTAACGCCGGCTTCGAAATTCTGAATCTGCTTGCGAATTATTTCGTTAATCTCGTCCGCGCGAATCGGTTCCATTTCTGTTCCTCACCTAACGTTAGCTTGGGTCGGCATCGGCCCACTCATAATTGCTTCACTTGCTTATCAGTTGCTTCTTTATCTGTTGCAGTTGATTCCGGATTGACCCGTCGTAAACGGTGGACCCAATCCGAGTTACAATTCCACCTATGAGTTCCGGATCAGTCGCAAATGTTAGCCTCACATCTTTCCTCGATACGCTACTTAATTGCTGATCCAGGGATTGCCTGGTCTCGTCGGAGACGGGCCGGGCAGTTGTCACCTCGGCAGTCAAAACACCGGAACGCTCGTCCAACACCTGGGCAAATCTCTTATTTATCTCACCCAGCTCGGTCAGCCGTTGGTTCCTCAAGAGTACCCGCAAGAAATTGGCTGTGCTCTGATGAATTTTCGTCCGCTTGATTAATTCTTCGAGCACCTGACGTTTGTTATCGTAAGGAATAGTGGGATTGCTGAAGACTTGCTTTAGAGGTTCAGCAGAGGCGATTAACTTCTGCCAGCCTAGCAACTCCTCCTGGACCCTCCGCTGGTCATCCTTTGCAACGACCGCGTCAGCAAGTGCGCCTGCGTAACGTCGGGCAACAGTTTTTGAACTCAATGCCCACCCCTTCCAAGCTGGTCTACGCTCATGCTAATCAGCCGTTTCTCGTCTTCGGCGCGAATCTCCCGGCGCAAAGCTTGCTCGGCAAGGTTAATGCTCTGCTCTGCAGCAAAAACTCGGAGCTCCTGGATCGCTGCTTTGCCCGCTGTTTCGATTTCTCTTTTCCCTTGCTCGCGCACTCTGGCGACCTCCGCTTCGGCCGTGATCTTTACCCGCTCGCGCTCCGCTTCTGCCTCGAGTCGAGCTTGTTCCCGGATTGACGAAATCTCTCCGTCAAGTCGCTCAAGGCGTTTCTCCACTTCTAGTAGCTTCGCTTCGGCCTCCTGCTTCTTTTCCCGGGCCAGCTCGAGCTCACGCTTGATTCGTTCTCCACGCAATCTTAGCGCTTCACTCAGAGGCCGACCAAAGCGCCGGTGTAGATACAGCCCGGCCATAATAAAGACAAACAGATTGACAAACTTCCAAAGCTCTAGCCCCGGATAGTTCCACCAGGGCTCACCTTCCAGGATCATTGTGATTAGACCAAGAGTCTTCATTCCACCAAATTTCTATCGCCGCCGAGGCCCCAAACCGTTCACTAACGGACTTCCCGACCAAGTATCCGAGAACTGATTTCCAGCGCGGTTTGCTGCGCCTCGGACGCAAGAACCTTCCTCGCCACCTCGGCCTCTTTAGCAATCCTGTCTTTCTCCAACGCAATTACTCTCTGCAACTCTTCTCTCGCTGCGGCCAACTCGGAATCTCGTTCACGAACTGCCTCGGCCTTCTCCAACGCCAGGAGCCGATATCCCTCTGTCCTCGCGCCTCGCAAAGCTCCCTCGTATTCGCTCAACTTCTGCTCCACCGAGGCGATCGTCCGATGCGCCTCCCCAAGGAGGCCTTCACCACGTAAATGCCGATCGGCAAGAATCTGATTGATTGGCTTGAAAAGAGTGCGGCTTAAGACAGCGACCATGACCACGATCAGCACGAGGTGCAATACCAAGGTGCCATCCGGAACCAGCTGGATAGAGCCCTCCGCAAACACCACAATGAAACCCATACGTTCTGCCCTCTTCCGCCACAGGGGTGTGAGTTGGTAGTTCAAAAAGTTGGCGAGTCTAGCATTCGGCCTAAATCACGGTCAAGTCGGGCCTTACGCCCTAAGTTGAAGAGCCTCCCGGCGGCCCGACTGTGCTTTGTACATCCGTGCGCGGGTCGCGCGGTCACTGGCGGCTGTACTAGATACAGCCGAATCAGCCGACCGCTGGTTTTGCGGCAGGGGACAGAAGGCGGAATATTCTTTCCAGGTCTGAGTCACTGTAGAACTCTATTTCGATCTGGCCTCTGTTCCCGTTTTGGCGCTGAACGATCCGAACCTGTGTTCCCAGCTGGCGGCGCAGTTTTGCTTCCGCGGCGCGCACGTTCGGATCATTGATCAGTGCGGGTGATCGTTTACTTTTGACCGTGCCTTTACTATCCAGCTCTTGCACGATGCGTTCTGTTTCCCGTACGGATAGACCGCGGTCAATGATGCGCCTCGCGATTCGCCGCTGAACATCCACGTCGATGGCACCCAGCAAGGTGCGGGCGTGGCCGGCGGAAAGTTTTTCTTCCTCCACCAACCTCTGGATATCGGCGGGCAGTCGAAGCAACCGCAGATGGTTTGCAATGTAGGACCGGTCTCTGCCGATTCGATCGGCGAGCGATTCCTGACTAAGACCAATGGTATCGATCAGTTTCCTGTAAGCGTGAGCCTCCTCGATCGGATTCAGATCCTCTCTTTGCACATTCTCGATGAGGGCAAGCTCCAGCACCTTCTCGTCGGCTACCTGCCGAACGATCGCCGGCACGTGAGTTAACCCGGCCAATTGAGCGGCGCGCCACCTTCGTTCGCCAGCTATGAGCTCGTAGCCAAGCCCCTTCTTTCGTACGAGCAGCGGCTGGACAACTCCGTTCCCCTGAATTGACTTTGCAAGCTCTTGGAGCTTAACCGGGTCGAACCGCATTCGAGGCTGCGCGACACTTGGCTCAATCGACTCAATGGGAATCTCAGAAGTGTCTTCGCCTGAGGTCTTCGGTTCAGCCGACAGCAGTGCGCCCAACCCCCGGCCCAGCGGTTTTCGCGTCATGAGCAACTATCTCCTTGGCTAGATCAATGTAGGCTTCCGAGCCTTTGGAATGAGGGTCGTAGAAAATGATTGGCTTTCCATAACTAGGCGCTTCAGCCAGTCTCACGTTTCTGGGAATTACTGTTTCGAAGACTTGCTGACCGTAGAAGTCTCTCAAGTCGGACGCTACTGCGGCAGAGAGGTTTGTCCGCTCGTCGTACATCGTTAGGAGCAGGCCCTCGATTGTCAGAGTGGGGTTATGAAGCCGGCGGATGCGGGCCAACGTATCAAACAGTTCAGTTACTCCTTCCAGGGCGTAGTACTCGGCTTGAATTGGCACGAGCAATGACTTCGCTGCGGTGAGAGCGTTGAGAGTAAGAAGCCCGAGGGAAGGCGGGCAATCTATGATGGTGTAATCGTAGTTTCCTTCAACCGAGCTTAATGCCTCGCGTAACCGGTACTCACGTCGTTCGACCTCCACTAACTCGACTTCAGCACCCGTTAGATCTTTGTTCGCCGGTGCGATCTGAAGGCCGCTGATCGTGGTGTCGAGAATTACGGCCGCGATGGGCTCGGCCAGGATGAGCGCGTGATATAGGCTTCGTCTGAAACTACCTCGTTCAATGCCGACCCCCGATGTGGCATTTCCTTGAGGATCCGCATCGACGAGCAAAACCTTAGCGCCTTCGCTCGCCAAAACCGCCGCTAGGTTAACTGATGTCGTGGTCTTCCCGACCCCGCCTTTTTGATTAGCAACTGCGATAGTCTTCGGCATTTTGGAGCTTAATCGCCAGATTAGCGGGCTAAACTACCACATGGCGGAGCCGGAGGCTACCAAAACGCTCGGGAGGAGGGGGTTTTATCGCCCCGGAGGGCGAGGTGACGCGACGGATTGTTTCACGTGAAACGCTATCTCAACCAGCATTTGGCTGGAGATTCAGGTGTACAAGGAGGGTGGATAACGCCGCCGGCGTCAACCCACGAACTCGTCTTGCTTGTCCGAAAGTCAGCGGCCTGGCTCGCTCCAGGCGATCAACCATTTCATGAGATAAGCCGCTCATTCGACGAAAATCAAAGCCCGCCGAAATCTTTAAGCCGTCATGCTGATGGATTCTGGCGTAAACGGACCGCTGAGCTTCGATATATCCTGCATAAAGAGAGTCTGCTAATGCGGCCTCCAAATCGCTGTCACCCAAGTCCGTTCGAAGGCCAACCGGTAGAAGCGATCGAACCATTGACGGGCTCACGCCCGACCTCTTGGCCAGGTGTCCCAAGGTTATGGAATCTCCCAAATCCACACCAAGCATCGAGCTGACCGCTGTGTAAGCTGCATCGGTTCTCTTGAGCCGGGTCTCATCTAGTGCCGCTCTCACGCGCCCGATGCGCTCTCGTCTTGAATTGAACCTCTCCCAGTCGCTATCTCCAACAAGACCGAGCTCCCGGCCGTACGGCTCCAGTCGCGTGTCGGCGTTGTCGTATCGCAAGGAGAGTCGATTTTCAGCTCTGGACGTGAAGACACGGTAAGGTTCGTCAACGCCCTGGGTCGTCAGGTCGTCAATCAACACTCCGATGTAAGACTCCTCGCGACCTACCCTAAACCCATTTCTCCCCTCGACCGCCAGGGCAGCGTTAATTCCGGCAATTAGACCTTGGCATGCCGCTTCTTCGTAGCCAGTGGTTCCGTTGATTTGTCCTGCATGGTAGAGACCTTCAATTCGCGTTGTCTCGAGTTCCGGCCGCAACTCCCTGGGATCAACGAAGTCGTATTCAATCGCGTACCCAGGTCGGATGATTCTGGTCTCCTCGAGTCCGGGGATCAGTCTGATTAGCTCCTGCTGAAGCGCTGCAGGTAAGGACGTCGAGAACCCGTTGAGGTAAACCTCATTCGTGTCGTGTCCTTCTGGTTCCAGGAACAGCTGGTGGCGATTCTTTTCGGCGAACTTTACTACCTTGTCTTCGATGGATGGGCAATAACGCGGTCCGACCCCTGTTATCTTGCCTGAGTACAACGGCGATAGGTGAAGATTGCCTCTTATCGCGTCGTGCACTGCGGGACTGGTATAGCCTACAAAGCAGCTCAGTTGGGGCTGTTCAATCTTATCGGTTGAGAACGAGAACGGAACTGGCCTCTCATCCGGCGGCTGCCGTTCAAACGCTGACCAATCGATTGTGCGTCCGTCGAGTCTTGGCGGTGTGCCCGTTTTGAGTCTCCCAACTGGAAAACCCAAACGCCTCAATGCCTGCGCAAGCTCGATCGATGCTGGCTCACCCGCCCGCCCTGCGCTGTGAGTCTCCCCCCCCGTATGCACGACGCCGTTTAAGAACGTACCCGTCGCGATGACTACCGCCGACGACCCCAGTTTGCGGCCGTCCTGCAATTCAACTCCTACGATTCTGCGATCTCGAACTATGAGGTCGACTACTGTTCCCTGGCGAAGGTGCAAATTCGGCGTGGCCTCAAGCGTGCGCCTCATCTCCTTCCGATATAGGGAGCGGTCAGCCTGCGCCCGAGGCGACTGCACCGCCGGGCCCCTCGAACGATTCAACAGCCTAAACTGAATGCCCGTTCGATCCGCCACCCGTCCCATGATCCCACCCAGCGCGTCCACTTCCCTCACCAAGTGACCTTTCGCGATTCCTCCAATCGCAGGGTTGCATGACATCTGACCGATCAGATCGAGATTCATCGTCACGAGCGCCGTCGTTGATCCCAGACGCGCAGCGGCAGAGGCAGCTTCGCATCCAGCATGTCCGCCACCGATCACAATCACATCGAAAGCTTCATCCAAACTCATCTTCATTTCCCTATGCAGAACGTGGCGAAGATTTCTGACAGCAGTTCCTCGGTTGTTGTTTCACCTGTGATCTCGCCCAGGAATCTCAATCCGTTGTGAAGACCTAAAACCACTATCTCTTCACCAGCGCCGCCGACCAGCAATTCCGCTGACGCTTGGATCTCCTTCTCTGTTCGCCGCAGGAGATCGTGCTGGCGCGCGTTCGTGACCAGCAACCCGGCAGTGGCTGATTCACAAAAACTGAAGGGTTCAAGTATAGCAGCACGCAAACGAGCCAGACCGCAACCCGTGACAGCTGAAACGGCGACCCGGCTTAAGTCAGTCGCCAGTATTGATTCGACCTCAGTCCCAGTCGATTTCAAATCACACTTGTTCACCGCAACGATGTGCGGAATCTCTTCCACCGCGTCGAGCACCGCGAAATCTTCATCGACCAGGTCCGCTGAACCGTCCAACACAACCACAACCAAATCTGCATCGGCCATCGCTTGGCGCGAACGCTCGACTCCGATTGACTCAATGCGATCCACCGAGTCGCGCACGCCGGCAGTATCCGTCAGCAGGATGGGAACGCCTGCGATGCTTATGGGTTCGGTTAAGGTATCTCGGGTTGTGCCCGGGAGCTCCGTTACTATGGCGCGGTCGAGCGCCAGTAACCTATTGAACAGACTGGACTTACCAACATTCGGGCGTCCTATGATCGTCACTCGCAACCCGTCCCGCAACAGATGACCGACGTCGAATGTAGAGGCTAGAGTTCCTATCTCGTCGACTATCTTCCTGAGGTCCTTAGCAAGAATTTCTTTTTGAATCTGCGGTAGGTCATCTTCCACGAACTCCAGAGCCGACTCGAGTTGCACGATCACGCGCACAAGCCGTTGCTCGGTTTCTTGAAGTCTCAACGACAGTTCGCCGGCCACTTGACGCGCTGCTTGTTGAGCAGCCGCATCAGTCTGAGCGTCAATCAGATCCCGGATCGCTTCGGCCTGGGTGAGGTTGAGCTTTCCGTTACGCAGAGCGCGCAACGTGAACTCTCCTGGACCAGCAAGGCGACCGCCTGCTGCCAGAGCAAGGTCAATGATCTGTCTCAGGATTAACGGCGAGCCATGACAACTAATCTCGACCACATCTTCGCCCGTGTATGAGTTTGGACTTTGAAAGAATGTGACAAGAGCTCTGTCTAAAATCTCACTGCTCTCTGGAAACTTGAGGCTTCGTAGGATGGCGTGCGCAGACTGTGGACTGAATTGCGGATCATCAATGAGCGTTCGGACGATCTCGAGCGATTCGTCTCCGCTCAATCGTATGACGCCGATCGCGCTGCGACCGTTCGGGGTTCCCAGTGCAACTATGGTGTCCATCTTCCATCATCAACGCGAGGTCATGGGAAAAGCTCTGGCGGGACTGAATCACCTCGCCCTATTTCGCTTTCAAACCTACTCTTAACTTCCGCTCGGAACCTTCCCCAACGGACTCTGTGAGCAAGTCTTCACTCTCAGCTAAGGCGACATGGATGATTCGCCGCTCGCTGGCGCTCATCGCGCCAAACGTGAAGGCCGCGCCTGTGGTTCGAACCTGAGTTGCCGCATGAAACGCCATCGCCCGTAGTTCTGCTTCTCTGGTGGCCCGAAATCCATGGACATCGCAGACCAACCGTTGACCTTCCGGGAGATCACGGCCGAAGACCTGCGTCAGCAGGTGTTGTAGCGACTCCAGCAACGCGCCACCCTCAATCTGAAGTAGTTCGGCGTCGCGGCCGTCTATGTCCAGCAGGCAACGGTCAGCAGAAGCATTGGCCGACACCCGAAGTTCAAGACCGGTTTGCTGGAATACCGAGTCAAGAAACTCTGAAGCTTGATTGCACGTGTCACTCATCGTCTAGCAGGCTGCGGAAAAACCAGTGTTTGGGACTAGTTTCGTTTCCACTGTTGTCACTTTTCGGTTCGATTGGGTTTCAGCTGCGAAGTTTCATGGCTATGCGATGCGCTTTTGATTCATT
>Ga0187892_10002393_pt1 | contig 37854 bp, 29 predicted proteins | sample MA1701073metaG_FD_139345 | JGI IMG/M metagenome (GOLD analysis project Ga0187892, IMG submission 139345) | Bio-ooze microbial communities from a basaltic lava cave in the Kipuka Kanohina Cave System on the Island of Hawaii, USA - MA170107-3 metaG ... | reverse complement strand
CCAGGAGCTGCTCTCCCGGCGGGCCGTCGTGCGTCCACGCGAGGCGGGCCTTGCCGGTCGCGTCCGTCGCCGCCGTCGCGAGCGCCCCGCTCCGCCCGGCCGCCTCCGCGCGCACCGTGGCCCGGAGCGGCGCGCCGTGCACGGTCGTGACCTCGGCGAGCAGCGCCGCAGGCTCGCCCGGGTGCAGGGCCGAGGGCGCGAGCACGAGGAGACGCGGGATCTCGCGCTCCAGACGGGAGAGGGCGTGGGCCCGGAGGCCGAGCGCGGCCGCAGCCAGCACGACCGCGGCCGCGGCGGCCCACGCGAAGGGACGGCGCCACCGGGGGCGGACGGGCGGCGCGAGCGTGAGGCCCTCGCCGGGGAGCCGGGCGGCTTCGGCGAACACGCCGGAGAGCGCGCGGGCGCGGTCCAGCGCCGCGCGGCACGCGGCGCATCCCTCGAGGTGCTCCCGCACGCCGGCCTCTTCCGCCTCGTCGAGCGTTCCGTAGAGATGGTCCAGGAGCAGGTCCTGGGTCGTGGTGCAGGGGTTCATGGGTGGGTCCTTCCCAAGGAGGGTTGCGGGCTGCCCAGGCGGCGCTCGAGCGCCTCCCGGAGGCGGCGGAGCGCGGAGCGCATCCGGGTCTTGGCGGTCCCGACCGGCACGCGGAGCGTTGCGGCGATCGCTTCGAAGGTCAGCTCGCCGTTCTGGCGCAGGAGGAAGACCTCCCGCTCCGGCTCCGGCAGGTGTTCGATCGCCGCCCGGGCGAGCGTCACGGCCTCGTGCCGCTCGGCCAGGGTCGGGGGCTCGGGTGCCAGGCTGACGGGTTGCATCGCTTCCTCCACCGGAAGGCCGTCGACGCGGGTGCGGACGCGCGCGCGGCGTCTGAAGTCCCGGGCGGTGTTGAGGACCACCGAGAAGAGCCAGGCATCCGGGTCCCGGAGCGCCGTCGCCGTGTTCCGCGCGCGCCAGCAGCGGAGGAAAGCCTCCTGCACCGCCTCGAGCGCGTCCTGCCGGTCCCCGACCACGAAGAAGGCCGTGCCGACGAGGCGGTCCCGGAGCGTCAGGAAGCGCGCCCCGAGGCGGTCGCCGTCCAGGCCCGTTGCCCGCTCGTCCCGGTCGTCCATGCAATGGTTCAGACGCGCCGACCCTGCTTCCGGTTTTCCACTTTCGTCACAGCTTGGACCGTCCGCCCGGGGCGATAGACTGGCGCCGACCCGTCCGGCCCGTTGTGGAGGTTTGCCATGCGCTTGATGCTCCTTGCGACCATCCTCTTCCCGTCGCTCGTTCCTGGCCAGGAGCTCCTGCCCAAGGAGCCCGTGATCCCCTGGACGCCGGCCGCGGTCGCGCCCGACGGCTGGACGGGCCGGATCCTGTTCAAGCTCCACGACGATCTCCCCGTGAGCGTGGCCGGAGACCGGCTGGCGTCGCCCGTGGATGTGGTGATCGCCGACGTCCTGCGCGTGCTCGGCGGGCGGGTCGTGCGCCGCCTCTTCCCCGAGCCCGCGGCCTTCTGGGACGCGCTCCGGGCGGAAGCGAGCCGGCGGACCGGGCGGGCTCTCGCGGACCTGAACACCTGGTTCCTCGCCGAGGTGGGTACCGCGGTCGATCCGGTGCCGTTCTGTCTCGAGCTGAGCCGATCCCCCTTCGTCGAGACGGCCTACCCGGAGGGCGCGCACGGGGAGCCCGGCGACATCCCGCCGGTGACGCCGCTCTTCACGTCCGGCCAGGGGTACCTGGGCGCGCCGCCGCAGGGGGTGAACGCGCCCTACGCCTGGCGCTTCGCCGGCGGGAACGGCGCGGGGGTGCGGGTGATCGACGTCGAGCGCGGCTGGAACTTCCAGCACGAGGACCTGACGAGCGCGCGCAATGCGCTGATCATCGGGCCGCTGAACTCCGGTTCGATCCAGCACGGAACGGCGGTCCTGGGCGAGATGGTCGCCGACCGGGACGCGTGGGGAGTGGACGGCATCTCCTACGCGGCCGAGCCGAAGGCGGTCTCGGTCTTCCAGCAGTCGATCGCGATGGGGCTGGGCATCGCGGTGATGAACACGCTGCCCGGGGATGTGATCCTGATCGAGCAGCAGCTCACGAGTCCGGCGCTGCTGCCGGTCGAGTACGAGCAGGCGAACTACGACGCGATCGTGGCGGCGACGGCGGCGGGGCGGATCGTGACCGAGGCGGCGGGGAACGGGAACCAGAACCTGGACGCCGCGACCTGGGGAGGGCGGTTCGACCGGGCCGTGCGCGATTCGCGGGCGATCCTGGTGGGCGCCGGGGACGGCCAGACGCTGGCGCGGCTCTCGTTCTCGAACTACGGCACGCGCCTCGACGCGCAGGGATGGGGCCAGAGCGTGACGACGACGGGCTACGGCCCGCTCTTCAACCCGGGGGGCGACCAGAACCAGTGGTACACGAGCGGCTTCAACGGGACGTCGAGCGCGTCGCCGATCGTGACCGGCGCGGCGATCGACCTGATCGGCGCGACGCGCACGCTGCTCGGCCGTCTGCTGACGCCGGCCGAGGTTCGGACGATCCTGGTCGCGACCGGGTCGCCCGAGCCCCCGACGACGACGCGGATCGGCCCGCGGCCGGACCTGAAGCGTGCGTTCGCGCGGGCGGGCCTGATCCTCTCGCGGGTGGCGGACGTCGCGCCAGGCGCACGGTTCGATCTGGAGCTCTTCGACCCGGAGAACGCCGGGCGCGCCTATCTCGCGGCGGCGAGCCTTGCGTCCACGCCGGGCTTTCTCCTGGGCGACGGCCGGCGGGTGCCGCTGGTGGTGGACGTGCTCTTCGTGGCCTCGCTGCTCGGCGGGCCGCCGACCTTCCAGCAGTTCGTGGGCGTGCTCGACGGCTCGGGCGCGTCGGGCGCGGGCGTGCAGCTCCCCGCGGTGCCGGAGCTGGCGGGCTTCGCGTTCCAGGTCGCTGCGCTGGTCCTGGACGGCGCCGCGCCCTCGGGGGTCGCGCGGGTCAGCAACCCGGCGCGGCTCCTCGTGCTCGCGCCCTAGCCCACCTCAAGGACGGCCAGAGACGGAGAGCTCAGGGCGAAGCTCACGATCGCCTGACCCTTGAGCTCCGGACCGGCCGCTCCATCGACGTCCAGGGGCGGTTGCGTCGGCGGGCCTCCGGCATGGAGAGCGAGCAGGCGGAGGGGATAGGAGACGCTCGGGTCCAGGCGCAGGGAACGGGCATCCAGCGCCATCGATACCGGGATGGATGCCCGCACGGCATCGCCCGTGATCGCCCGCACCTCTGAAGTCGTGACGACGCCGCAGGGCGGTGGCACCCTCAGCGTGCGAACGAGCTCCAGGAGCTCGCGCCAGATCCGCTTCGCTTCCGGGGTCGCGTGACAGTACCAGGCGTCTTCTGGAAACCTCACGCGGTTGCCGGCGATGTCCATCAGAGCCCAGCGGTCGTCGAAGGGCGGCCAATGCCGGCTGAAGATGAAGGAATGGACGTAGCCCATGGCCAGGCCGCCGATGGCGTGGACGCGCCTCGTGAGATCCGCGACACCGGGCCTGAGACCCGCCCGCGCGCCCGGATTGGGGGCCGGTGGTCGATTCGGACACTGGGACGCGATCGGACCGGGAGGCTGCAGAAGCGTCGAGGTCGATGCCCGGGCCGGTGGGAACCGCCGGGGGAATCGGGGAGGCTTCGCCGGGAACGCGCGCCTCGGGACGCGGAGCAATGCGGGTGCGAACCCCTTGGGTTGTCCGGAGGGATGGACATGGGGCCCGTTCCGCGGATCCGCCGCGCGGTCGTCCCAGAGGAAGAGCAGGCCGCTCAGAAGTGTCGCGTGGTACAGGGCCCAGAAGGGCCGATGCCAGCAGGTTGGGGACTCCGGGAGGGATGCCCACCGTCGCGATCGAGACCGGCGTCAGGACGTGCGTCCCCGAACCGGGGTTCCGGACTTCCAGGAACTGGAGCGCCCACAGACTGCCGAGAGTGGCTCCGAGGAGGTACGCGGGAGGCTCGAGAAAGCCGAGGGGGACGGGGTCAGGACCCACGGCGGGTCCTGACCCTTCGGGGTTCGGGATACCAATGGAGTGCCGGCGGCCTCGCGGCCCGTCATACGCGGAGAGTCTCCGCGACCCCTGGCGTCAGGGACAGGACCCATCCGGACGCAGGTCGGACGTCGCCGTCGTCCGTCCCACGAGGCGGCGCCGGCGGCGGGAGAGGTCGTCGCCGCCCAGCGGGCGGCCCTTCCGCTCGGCGGTCTCCACTTCGCGGAGCGCGCCCGCATAGTCCCGCAGGCGGTGCTCGTGGAACTTCGCCAGCTCGACGTGCGGGAGCCCCCCCAACGCGGCGTGCTCCGCGGCGCGCCGCCAGAGCGCCGCCGCGCCGTCCGGCGCGCCCGAGCGCCGGAGCACGCGCGCTCCCAGCAGGAGCGCCTCCGCCTCCAGCCCGGCCGGCGGCCCGCCGTCCAACGCCGCCTGGATCCAGGTCCACGCGCCCGCGAGATCCCTCTCGTCCACCGCCAGCCGCGCGCGCGCCAGCGCCTCGGAGGGACCTCGCGGAGCGGCCAACGCCTCCAGCGCCTCGGCGGCCAGCGCCACCAGCGTCACCACGTCCAGCAGGTTGTGCCGGAAGACCCGCGAGACCAGCGACGCGTCGCCGTGCAGCCAGCGGAACCAGGCCGCCGGACACTCCTCGCCGGGGAGGTCGTCGTCCCGCGCGACCCCGAGCAGCGCGGTCTCGAGCGTCCGCAGGCGATGGTCGGGCAGCGCGCCCCGCCAGAGCCGCCGGCCCGCCGGCAGGAGATCGAGGTGGCGGTCCCACGGCCCCTCGGGCCGGAGCCGGTGGAACGAGAAGCGGTCCCGGATGCGCGGCGCGTCGAAGGCGCGCCCCGCGAACGAGACCAGCAGCGGGTGCGCGGCCAGGCGCCGGCCCAGCCCGCAGAGCAGCGCGCGCTCCTCGCCGTGCGTCCGCAGGAAGTACTGCTCGACCCGGAAGGCCCCCTCCTCGAACCACCCGACCCCCACGAGGAAGACGTAGGTCCCCGCCCCGCCCCCGAGCGACGAGGTCTCGGTGTCCAGGAAGAGCGCGCGACCGAGGTCGATCCCGGCCAGGGCCGGCGCGCGCGCCAGACGCGCGAGCGCGCCCGCCGGCCGCCCGACGAGCTCGCCGAGCCGCCGCGCCCCGTGCCGGTGGTCGGACGGGAACCGCTCGTCGCGCACGAAGCAGACCCCCTCCTCGTTGCGCTCCTCGCGCCCCGGGAGGTCCGCCCGCCGGGGCACGACCGCGGCGATCTGCGCGCGGAGCCCCGCGATCCGCGAGAGCTTCGCCGCGAGGTCCATCACGCCCCCCGCCCGGTCAGCGCCGCCAGCACCGCCCGCGCCACCCGCTTCCCCTCCGCGCCCACCTCGCCCGGCGGCCCGACGCACGAGGGGCAGCCGATCTCGCAGGGGCACCGCGCGACCAGCTCCCGACCCGCCTCGAACAGATCGGGGTGGAGCGCGTGGAGCTGCTCGGCCAGGCCGACGCCCCCCGGGATGCGGTCGAACAGGAAGAGCGCGGGGCGCAGGTAGAGCGGCGAGCGGATCTCGCACGCGCTCCTCACGTCGCCCGGATCGCAGCGGACGAGCAGCGGCGTCACGCCGCGGAACACGTTCGCGAGCCCCGGCAGCGCGCGCGCGCCGTCCCCCTCCAGGAGCCCCGCGCGCGCCGCCGCGCCGGGATCGAGCGTGAACCAGAAGGCGGTCGTCTCCATCTCCTCCTCGGGGAGGTGGATCTCGCCGGCCCCCACGTTCTCGCCGGTGTAGAAGCGGATCTTCTTGTAGACCGTCGCGACCGTCCGGGCCACGACCTCGCCGGCGTACGCGCGCCAGACGCCGCGTTCCTCCTCGCGGTCCACCCGCGTGACCCGCACGTCCGTGGAGGTCAACGCCTGCGTGTAGTAGTCGAGGTCGGCGGCGCGCGCGTAGGCCCGGCGCTCGGCCCATTCCATCTTCTCGATCAGGTAGGTGTCGCCCAGGAGGCCGTAGACCGCGCCCGGGTGGATCTCGGTGATCGCCGACGGCCGGTCCACCTCCCCCATCGCGCGCCCGCTCTCCAGGTCGTGGATCACGAAGTTGTCCACGTCCGCGGCGTTCAGGCTCACTCCCTCGGCCGGATACGCGTCGGCGGCCCAGTGGTAGAGGCCCTCCGCGTGGTGCAGGATCCGCGAGCGCTTCTCGAGGTGCTCCAGGATCTCGGCGGTCCCGGGCGCGCCGCCGAAGCGGTCGCCGTCGCGGAAGGGCAGTTCGAACGCCGAGCACTTGAGGTGGTTGGCCCGGATCACGAGGTTGTCCGGGTCGAGCGCCGCCGCCTCCGCCGAGCCCTCGAAGAGGTATTCGGGGTGCTCGGCGACGTACTGGTCCACGGGCGCGTTCCGCGCGATCAGCACCGCGAGCGAGCTGCCGCGCCGCCGGCCGGCGCGTCCCGCCTGCTGCCACGCCGAGGCGACCGTCCCCGGGTAGCCCACCAGCACGGAGGCGTCCAGCGAGCCGATGTCGATCCCCAGCTCGAGCGCGTTGGTCGCGGCGACCGCCTCGATCCTCCCGGCCCGGAGCCCGGCCTCGATCTCGCGCCGGAGGTCCGGGAGGTAGCCGCCGCGGTAGCCCCGGACCTTCTCGGGGTCGTCGCCCGAGCGCGCGTAGAGGTCCTTCAGGTACTTGGTCATGACCTCGACGCCGGTGCGCGAGCGCAGGAACCAGATCGACTGCACGCCGCGGAGCAGCTCGGCGAGCCGGCGCGCCTCCTCGAGCGCGGCGCCGCGCACGCCGGCGACCCGGTTCAGGAGGGGCGGGTTCCAGACCAGGAAGTGCTTCTCCCCGGTCGGCGCGCCGCTCCGGTCCACGAGCGTCACGCGGTCCTCGAGGACCCGCTCGGCCAGCTCGACGGGGTTCCGGAGCGTGGCGGAGGACAGCAGGAACACCGGGCGCGCGCCGTAGTGCCCGGCCACCCGCTTGAGGCGGCGGATCACGTTGGCCACGTGGCTCCCGAAGACGCCGCGGTAGACGTGCGCCTCGTCGAGCACGACCCAGCGGAGCCCGCGGAAGAAGTCGGACCACTTCGGATGGTTCGGCAGGATCCCCGTGTGGAGCATGTAGGGGTTCGAGACCACGAGGTCCCCGGACTCCCGCAGGCGGCGCCGCACGGAGACCGGCGTGTCGCCGTCGTAGGTGTACGCGTTGATCCGCTTGGGGAGGCGGCCCAGGAGGTCGGTCAGCTCGGCCACCTGGTCCTGCGAGAGCGCCTTGGTCGGGAAGAGGTAGAGGGCGCGGCGCCCGTCGCCCTCGAGGAGGTCGCTCAGGACCGGGAGGTTGTAGCAGAGCGTCTTCCCCGAGGCCGTCGGCGTCGTGACGATCACGTTCCGGCCGGCGCGCGCGTGCCGCCACGCCTCGGCCTGGTGGGAGTAGAGCGTGTCGATGCCCCGGCTCCGGAGCGCGCCCTGGAGCGCGGGGGGTACGTCGGCGGGGACGGGCGCGGACTGGGGGTCGCGCGCCGGGATCGTCTCCCAGCGCGTGATCCTCGAGAGCAGCTCCGGAGTGCGCCGGAGTCGCGCGATGACCTGATCGATCCCCACCGCCCGGGGAGACCTCAGCGCAGGATGGACTCGATTTCGGAGAACAAGGCCAGCGGGATTCTATGGATGGGTCCGCGGCCCTGCAAGCAGGCGTAGTGCTCGTCGTCCTTCTGTCCGAGGTGCAGGTGGATCGGGTGGTCCTCGGGCTTCTCGGAGTCGAGGATCGCGACCTTCCAGAGCGGCGGCTCGAGCCCGAACGCGGCGCGGTCGGCGGGCGCCTCGCCCACGGGGCCGAGCGTCTCGACCGTGGTGAGCGCCACGAGCAGCGGCTGCATTGCGGCCTGGTCGCGTCGCGTCCGGTCTCCGCCCCGGTCCACGAGCCACTCCCCCGACGGTCCGGGGGCGCGCTCGATGGACCAGCGATTGCCGCCCTTCTCGATCACCAGGCGGAGCGGGCGCACCCAGTTGGTGCGGATCAGCACCTTGCCCGCGAGCTTCCAGGCCGGGACCCGGAGCGGCTCCAGGGCCGCCGCCGCGACCAGGCCCTCGAACACGTAGCCGGTGAGCGGCGCCTGGACGAGGCCCGGTCCGCCCGGCGCCGCCGGCGGGAAGACCAGCAGCGTCCGCTCGATCCCGAGCGCGTCCACGAGCCGGAAGCGGAGCTCCGGCTCGCCGGTCGGGGGCGCGGCGGCGGGCGCGTCCGTCTGGAGACCGCACAGCGCGCGCGCCAGCTCCGCCGCGGCGAGCGGGTCGGCGTCGACCGGCCCGGCGTAGACCCCCTCCATCCGCCAGCGCACGTCGAGGTGCTTGTCGGGGATCGCCTCCTGGGCGAGCTCGAGGGTCTCCCCGGGCCTCTCGCGCCGGATGCGGACCTGCGAGCCCGTGTCGCACCCGAGGAGCCGCCGGTCCCGGAGCGACGACCGCGTCGCCCCGGCGGCGAGGCGCGGCGACCCGACGACCGGGAAGGGGGCCGGATGGAGGTGCGCGGCCCGGGCGGTCCAGGCGCCGCGCTCCTCCGCGAGCACCGCCTCGACCTCGCGCGCCGCGGTCCGGAGGCGGACGCGCACCCCGCGCTCGAGCGCCGGTGGGGACGCTGGGAACTCCCGGACGCGGAGCGCGAGCAGCTCGTTCACGAGCTCGTCCACCTGCGCTCCCTCGGCGGGCGAGGGCCGCGCGCCCCCGTCGCCCTCCTTGGGGGTCCGGAGGAGCCAGCGGGTGCCGCTCTTCGTGAGGAGCAGCACGGCTTCCCCTTCCCCGATCTCCACCTCGGTGACGAGCCGCGCCTCGAACGGGAAGACCCGCCGGGAACGGAGCGCGGTCGGACCGGCGCGGAGCGGCGCGAAGGGCCGGCCGTCCACGAGCACGTCCTCGGACCCGCCCTCGAGGCGCGCGTAGACCGCGCCCGAGAGGGGCGCCTCGGCTCCCAGGTCAAGCGTCCGCCGGGCGCCGCCCGCGAGCGAGAGCCCGAGCCTGAGCTCGGGCGGGTCGAGACGGTGCTCCAGGCGCGGCTTCCCGGCGCTCTGCCAGACCGGGAGGCGCTCGAGCGGGGCGAGCAGCACGTGCTCCACCACGTCCGGGTCGGCATCGAAGGGGGCCGTTGCCTCGGGGAGATGGAGCTGCCAGCCTCCGAGCACGCGCTCGAGACGGAAGGCGGTCGCGCCCTCCACGGAGACGCCCGTCACGTCGGGGGCGCGGAGCCCCGCGAACACGGGGCGGCCCCTCGCCCTCTCGGGGCCGCGAGGCCCGCCGCGGACCAGCCACCAGAGGCCCCCGAACAGGGCCAGGATCAGGACCAGGACCAGCGTGGTTCGGACGTTCATGCGCGCCGCCTCCGGCGCAGGAAGAACCAGGCGCTCCCGGCGATCGGGAGCGCGGGGAGGATCAGGACCAGCGTCCAGAAGATCAGCGAGCGCTCGAAGGGCCGGAGCGTCACCCGGCGCGACTCGATCGTGGACGGGGGGACCGGGCTCAGGAACCGGTCGCGTCCGGCGAGCCAGTCGAGGGACGCGACCAGGAGCCGCCGGTTGAGCGGGTAGGTGTCCCCCAGGAGCACCGGGTCGCTCACGCACCCCTCGCCCGAGAGGACCACGATGCGGGTCGGCCGCTCGGCGCCGGGCAGCGTCCGCTCCACCGCGACCGCCAGCGCGCGCGGCTTGGCGGCGACCGCCGGCTGGCCGCGCTCGGCGGTGAACTCCCGGAGCACGGTCTTGGGACCGGTGGCGGCGATCCAGTCCACGATCATGTCCTTCTCGGGGACCTCGGTGGAGATCGGACGGCACCGGGAGAAGAAGAGCGCGAGCCCGGGGACCGCGACCTGGATGGCGATCGGATGGCGCGACGGGATCTCGTGGCCCTGGACCGCGATCGAGAGCGGATCGGTCACGAACTGCCGTTCGGGATCGAGGACCACGTTCCGGGCGTCAGAGAGGTCCACCTTCCACTCCTGGAGGAGCGCGGTGAGCTGGGGCAGGGGGTGGAGCGGCGGGACCGCCAGGAGGAGCCCGCCCCCCCGCCGGAGGCGGTCCCCCAGGAGGCGCTTCTCGCGGTCGTCGAGGTCGCGCTCTGGGACCAGCATCACGAGCACGCCGACGCCGGCGGGCAGCTCGCGCTCGCGCGGCAGGTCCACCGCCTGCGGCCGGTAGCCCTCGCGGAGCGCCAGCGTCCAGAGCGCGGCGGGGGGCTCGGCGGGGGTTGCCGGCGCGCCGTTTCCGCCCTTCTGCGCCGCCCGGCCCGGACCCCGCTCGCCGTGGCCGGTGACGAAGCCGACCGACGGCGTGTCCCCGCGGGTGACCTCGGAGAGCGTCGCGTGGAGGAGGGTCTCCCCTTCGTAGGCCGCGAGCCGTCCGGTCGCGGGGTCGAGCATCCCGGTGTCCTTGAGGAGGATCGTGCGGTGGCGGTCGCCCGCGGCCACCAGCAGGAAGTTCTGCGTGGTGGGCGTGAGCCCGTGGCGCTGGCGCCAGGCCGCGGCCCGGTCCACGTCGCGGTAGTGGTCCAGTCTCTCCACCGAGACGCGGGCGGAGAGCGCCGCGGCCTCGCGGCAGAGCGCCCAGGTGCGGTCCACCACCTCGTTGAACCCGCGGTCGGCCGGGGTCCGGACCGGCAGGTCGGTGGCGAAGAGCGCGAGCGTGACGTCCTGGCCGAGGTCCTCGAGCAGCGCGCGGGTTCGGGGGTCGAGCGTGTGGAGCTTCCGCTCGGTCCAGTCGCCGCGCGTCCAGGGCGAGTGGAGCGAGTGGACCACCACGTTGACCACGACGAGGAGCGCGGCCGCGAGCGCCGTCATGGCGCCGACGTTGAGCATCACGCCGAGACGCTCGGAGCGTCCCCAGCCGCGGGACGGTTTCAGCGCCATCGGCGCGACTCCAGCGAGCGGACCGTGAGGAACAGGAAGAAGAGCGTGAACGTGACGTAGTAGGTGACGTGTCGGAGATCGACGATGCCGCGCGCGAAGTCCTCGAGGTGGCGGAGGAAGCCGGCCTCCTCGGCCGCGCGGCGGAGCACGCCCTCGGGGAGCCAGCGCGCCGCGAACGAGAGCAGGGAGAGGAGGATCAGGAGGACGGCGCTCGTGCTCGCGGCGATCGCCTGGCTGGACGTGAGCGAGGAGGCGAAGAGCCCGGCCGCGAGGAAGGCGCCGCCCGCGAGGAGGACCCCGACGAGGCGCGCGGCCAGCGCGCCCAGATCGGGCGACCCGCCCAGGAGGACGATGGTCGCGGGGAGCGCGAGCCAGGCGGCCCAGAGGAGGGCATAGAACAGGAAAGCGCCGAGGAACTTCGCGGTGACGACCTGGGCGTCGCCGATCGGAGCGGTGAGCAGCGTCTCGAGCGTGCCGGTGCGCCGCTCCTCCGCGAAGAGGCGCATGGTGAGGGCGGGCGCGAGCAGGAAGAGCGAGAGCCAGAACCCGGCGCCGCCGAGCAGGCTCCGGAGCGTGGCCTCGACGTCGCCGTCGGTGGCGGTGAGGGTCACGTGGAGGAGGTAGCCGTGAAAGAGGAGGAAGAGGGCGAGCACGACCCAGGCGAGGGGCGAGAGGAAGAACGCGGCCAGCTCGCGGACGGCGAGGATGCGCACCGGGCCGGGCATCAGACGTCCTCCCCGATCGTGAGCCGCGCGAAGACCTCCTCGAGCGACGGCGCCTCGCGGCGGAGCTCGGTGAGGGTCCAGCCGCGCTCGGCGAAGAGGCGGGCGACGGACGCCCGGAGCGCGACGTCGGCGGCGCCGGCGACGCGGACGCGGAGCGGCTCGGCCTCCCGCAGCACGGTCACGGCGAGACCGGGGCGGAGCTGGGCGAGCGCGGCGGCGGCGTCCCTGGGCGGCGCGGTGCCCTCGATGAGGATGGCCTCCGGGCCGGCGCCCGCGCGCTCGCGGAGCTCGGCGGGCGATCCCTGCGCGACCAGGCGGCCGCGGTGGAGGATGAGCACGCGGTCGGAGACCGCCTCGGCCTCGGGGAGGATGTGGGTGGAGTAGAGGACCGCGTGGTCCTGGTGGAGCGAGCGGATCAGGCTTCGGACCTCGAGGATCTGGTTGGGGTCGAGGCCGGCGGTGGGTTCGTCGAGGACGAGCACGGGCGGCGCGGCGACGAGCGCGTCGGCGAGCCCGACGCGCTGGCGGTAGCCGCGGGAGAGCATGCCGATCGGGCGCTGGGTCATCTCCTGGAGGCGGCAGCGGGCGATCACGTCGTCGAGGCGGGTGGGGAGCGCGCGGGGCGTGACGCCCTTGAGTCGGGCGCGGAAGCGGAGGTAGCCGCGGACGGTCATCTCGGGGTAGAGGGGGACGGTCTCGGGCATGTAGCCCATGAGCCGCCGGGCGGCCTTGGACTCGCGGACGACGTCGCGCCCGCCGACGCGGGCGGCGCCGGCGGTGGGCGGGAGGTAGCCGGCGAGGATGCGGAGCGTGGTGCTCTTCCCGGCGCCGTTGGGGCCGAGGAAGGCGACGACCTCGCCGGAGCGCACCGTGAACGTGAGATCCTCGACGGCGCGGCGCGGGCCGTAGGTGCGGGTGAGGTTCTGGACCTCGATCAAGCGGGGCGCGGCTCCCTGGAAACGAAGAGGGGTCCCGCTGAGGGACCCCCGATGGGCGGGATTATCCGGGGGCTGGGAGGAAGTTCAAAGTTGAAAGTCGGAACGGAGGGCGGGTCAGTCTGAGTGAGTCGCCACACTGGTCAGCCGGGCCGCTTCAGCCGGGCCCTGACCGCGGCGACGTAGGCGAGGAGGTCGTCGAGGCGATGTTCCAGCACGTCCCGGACGACGGCGAGGTCCACGTCCTCGTAGCCATGGACGAGGACGTTCCGGAAGCCGGCCATGCGGCGCAGCACTCCGGCCAGCGCGCTGCCGAGCCAGCCGTGGCGCTCCAGGAGGTCGAAGAGCTCCCGGTTCGTCCGGGGCTCGCCCAGTCGTCCGTCCGAGACGATGTGCGAGGCCACGTCGAGGGCCGCCTGGACGGCGATCTGGAGCGTATGCTCGACGAAACGGTCCTCGCGGACATCCCGGCCGATCAGTTCTGGGCGGGCCAGGCTCCGCAGCTCCTGAACGCAGGTCTCGATGATCGCGAGCTTCTTGAGGATCAGGTCGACGTCGGTCACGCCGCCGTCTCCCCCCGGCGATAGCGCCGGCGGATCGGCTCCAGGTCGAAGAACTCGTTCCGCCTCCGGACCTCGAAGCGGATCCGGGCGCCCCGGTCCGCCTCCGCAAGGAGGACCCCGTCGCGAAGGACCCGGTGGACGAGGTCCGCCGGCGCCCGGTTCAGGACCACGACCTGCACCGGCAGTCCCAGGAGCCGCTCCAGATCACCCTCCAGGTCGAAGGGCGGACCGTCAAGGGTCCGCGGAGGAGCGTTGCGGTAGAGGACCCCGACGTCCACGTCGCTTCCCGTTCGAGCGCGGTCGCGCGCCAGGCTCCCGTAGAGCCAGACCGCCGCGAGCCCGCCCGGGTCCCGTTCGAAGAACTCCCTGAGACGCGGCTCCACCGCGTCCCTCGCGGGCTTCTCCGTACCTGGTCGGACCATGGTCCGTGGGAGTATAGCCGCACGCCGGCGCGACCCGGCGGTGGCGGCGCCGGCTCTGGAGCCTACCCCTTCACCTCGAAGTCCGCGTCCTGGACGTCCTCGTCGCCGCCCTTCTTCCCCGCACCCGCGCCGGCGCCCGCGGGTCCCGCACCCGGACCGCCGCCGGTCGGGCCGCCCGCGCCCGCCGGACCGCCCGGGCCCTCGCGGCGCTTGGTCGCGTCCTCGTACATCGACTGCGACATCTTGTGCTGCGCCTGCTCGAGCACCTCCAGCGCCCGCTGGATCGTCGCCAGGTCGCCCGAGTCCTTCGCCTTCCGGAGCCCCTCGAGCGCCGCGTCGATCGCCTGCTTGTCCGAGCCCTGGATCTTCGCCTCGTTCTCCTTCAGGAACTTCTCGGTCGAGTAGAGCACGTGGTCGGCCTTGTTCTTCGTCTCGGCCAGCTCGCGCTTCTTCCGGTCCTCCGACTCGTGCTCCTTGGCCTGCTGCTGCATCTTCTTGATCTCGGCCTCGCTCAGCCCGGAGGAGGACTGGATCTTGATCGACTGCTCCTTCCCCGTGCCCAGGTCCTTGGCCGAGACGTTCAGGATGCCGTTCGCGTCGATGTCGAACGCCACCTCGACCTGCGGCATGCCCCGCGGCGCCGGCGGGATGCCCACGAGCTGGAACCGCCCGAGCGTCCGGTTGTCGCCGGCCATCTCGCGCTCGCCCTGCAGCACGTGCACCTCCACCGTCGTCTGGTTGTCCGCCGCCGTCGAGAAGGTCTGCTTCTTCTGCGTCGGGATCGTCGTGTTCCGCTCGATCAGCTTCGTGAAGACCCCGCCCAGCGTCTCGATCCCCAGCGAGAGCGGCGTCACGTCGAGGAGCAGCACGTCCTTGACCTCGCCCGCCAGCACGCCACCCTGGATCGCGGCCCCCACGGCCACCACCTCGTCCGGGTTGACGCTCTTGTTCGGCTCCTTCTGGAAGAGGTCCTTGACGAGCTGCTGCACCTTCGGCGTGCGCGTCGAGCCGCCCACCAGCACCACCTCGTCGATGTCCTTGGGCGTCAGCTTCGCGTCGGAGAGCGCCTGGAGCACCGGCCCGCGCGTCCGCTCGATCAGGTGGTTCGTGAGCTGCTCGAACTTCGCCCGGGTCAGGCTCATCTGCAGGTGCTTCGGCCCGGTCGCGTCGGCCGTGATGAACGGGAGGTTGATCTCGGTCGTCAGCGATGAGGACAGCTCGCACTTCGCCTTCTCGCACGCCTCCTTCAGGCGCTGGAGCGCCATCAGGTCGCTCCGGAGGTCGATCCCGTTCTCCTTCTTGAACTGGTCCGCGACGTGGTCGATCAGCACCTGGTCGAAGTCGTCGCCGCCGAGGTGCGTGTCGCCGTTCGTGGACTTCACCTCGAAGACGCCGTCCCCCACCTCCAGGATCGAGATGTCGAAGGTCCCGCCGCCCAGGTCGTAGACGGCGATCTTCTCGTTCTTCTTCTTGTCCAGGCCGTAGGCGAGCGCCGCCGCCGTCGGCTCGTTGATGATGCGCGCCACCTCCAGCCCCGCGATCCGCCCGGCGTCCTTGGTCGCCTGGCGCTGGCTGTCGTTGAAGTAGGCCGGGACCGTGATCACCGCCTTGGGGATCTTCTCGCCGAGCTTCGCCTCCGCCGCCTCCTTCAGGTACTGGAGGATCATCGCGGAGAGCTCGGGGGGCGTGTACGCCTTCCCCCGGACGTCCACCTTCACCAGCTCGTCCGGCCCGCCCATGATCTTGTAGGAGACCAGCTTCTCCTCGGTCGCCACCTCGCTGTGGCGCCGCCCCATGAAGCGCTTGATCGAGTAGATCGTGTTCTTCGGGTTGGTGATCGCCTGGCGCTTCGCCAGCACCCCGACGAGGCGCTCGCCCGATTCGGTGAACGCCACGACGGACGGGGTCGTCCGGCCGCCATCGGGATTCTCGATGACGACGGGCTCGCCCCCCTCCATGACGGCCACGCACGAGTTCGTGGTGCCCAGGTCGATGCCGATGATCCGCGAGCCCCTTGCCATTGAAGTCCTCCTCGAGCCGACGCCGGCCCGTCACCATTCATCGTTCCGGTCCCGGACGCGTTCCAGCGTCTGTTGCTGTCCAGGGGTAGGCAAACGAAGTGCCGGAGGGGTCCCGGCCGGGGCTCCGCCGGGCGACCGAGCCCGGGCGGCTCCAAGGGGTTGGAAGCGCGCTCCCGAGCCCACGGGCCGGGCCCGGACAAATTGGCGCCCCCGCGCCCCCGCGGGGCGCCAACCGGACGAAATGTCACCCGGGCGGGCGGCCCGGTGCGAGCGCCGCGGTCGCGCTGGTCGGGAGCCGCACCCGCACCGCGGTCCCTTTCCCCGGCTCGCTCGTGACCGCGATCGTCCCCCCGTGGTCCTCGATGATCCGGCGGGCGGTGGGGAGACCGAGCCCGGTGCCCCCCTGTTTGGTCGAGAAGTACGGCTGGAAGATGCGGGGGAGCCGGTCCGGCGGGATCCCCTCGCCCGTGTCGATCACGTCCAGGGCCAGCGCCTGCCCGTCGAGGAGCGTCCGCACCATCAGCTCCCCCCCCCGCCCCTCCATCGCCTGCCGGGCGTTGACCAGGACGTTGAGCAGCGCCTGCTGGAAGAGGGAGCGCTCCATCGGGCTGAAGGGGAGGTCGGGGGTGTAGAGGCGCCGCAGCTGGATGCCGTGCTGCCGGAACTCCGGCTCGAGGAAGTAGAGGGTCTCCTCCACCACGTCGTTCAGGCGCGTCGGCTCGAGCTTCAGCTCGCGCGGGCGGGCGAACCGGAGGAAGTCGCTGACGATCCGCTCGAGCCGCTCGACCTCGCGCTCGCACGTCTGGAGGCGCCGGAGCGTCCGGACGACCCGCGGGTCCTCCTCCCCCCTGGACTCGTCCCGGAGCAGACGGAGGTTGATCTTGAGCGTCGAGAGCGGGTTCTTGATCTCGTGGGCCAGGCCTCCGGCGAGCTCGCCGAGGTAGGCCAGTTGGTTCTCCCGCCGGGGATCGATAGGCATCGAAGTGGGCGCCGGAGCGCGCGCCGGGCATCGGATACAATCCCCGCCGCGCCGAGGGTCGCGGCATCCTGACCGACTCCTCGGCGCCGGTCAACAGAGGCGGAGGCGAAGCGGAGCGTGGCGACCAGGACCCTCGTGCTCCGGGCCCGGCCCGACGAGCAGCCCGCCGACGTGATCGCCGAAGCGGGCCGCGTCTTCCGCTCCGGCGGGATCGTGGCCTTCCCGACCGAGACCGTCTATGGGATCGGCGTCAGCTCCGCGAGCCCGCGCGCGCTCGAGCGGCTCTCCGGCATCAAGGGCCGGGGCGCGGACAAGCCCTTCACGGTCCACCTCGCCGACGTCCCGGCGCTCTACCCGCTCGTGGGCGGCCTCCCGCCGCTCGCGCACCGCCTCCTCAACCGGTTCTGCCCCGGGCCGATCACGCTCGTGCTCCCCGCCCGCGACGGGGGGACGGTCGGCGTGCGGGTCCCCGACCACCGGCTCGCCCAGGCCGTGCTGGCGGCCGCGGACGCGCCGGTGCTCGGGACCAGCGCGAACCTCGCCGGCGCGCCCCCCGCCACGCGGCCCGAGGAGGTGCTGGACGCGCTCGGGGACCGCGTGGACCTCCTGATCGACGCGGGCCCGGCGCGCGAGGGACGGGCCTCCACCGTGGTCGAGGTCCTCCCCGACTCCTGGCGCCTCCTGCGCGAGGGGGCGATCCCGGCCGACCGGATCCAGGCCGAGGCGGGGACCGTGGTGCTCTTCGTCTGCACCGGGAACTCCTGCCGGAGCCCGATGGCGGAGGCGCTTTTCCGGCGGGCGCTCTCGGAGCGGCTGGGGGTCCCGGCGGACAAGTTGGCGGAGGCCGGGTTCCGGGCGCTCTCGGCCGGGACCGCCGCCTTCTTCGACGGCCCGGCGACGGCTCCGGCCATCCGGGTCCTGGAGTCCGAGGGGCTGGACCTCTCCCGGCACCGCTCCCGCCCGGTCACCGTCGAGCTGATCGAGGAGGCCGACCTGATCTTCACGATGACCCGCGACCAGGCCGCGGTGCTCCGGGAGTGGGTTCCGCTCGCCCGGGACCGGATCCGCCTGGTCGATCCGGGGGGCCACGACGTCCCCGACCCGATCGGCGGGCCGGACGAGCAGTACCGGACCTGCGCCCGGGAGCTGGAGGGCGCGGTGAGGGAGATCGTGGCGCGGGATCCCCGGTTCGCGGCTCCCCCCCCTCCGCAATAGGGCCCGGCGGGGGACGTATAGGGAGCCAGCAAACCTCCCGCCGGGGAGGGGGTCTCGACCCCTCCCCGCGGGAAAGCGGACGGAGGGTCGCACACCATGTGGTTCTCATGCCCGACCTGTCGCCGGGACATCGACAACCTCAGAGGCCGGTCCCATCTGGTGGTCTACTGCCCGGGCTGCGGCCGGGGCTCCCGCTTCCGGGGAGGGTTCTGGCACGGCTACCTCTACGCCTTCCTGAACCACCCGATCCTCAGCTACGCGCTCCTCCTGTTCTTCGCCGTCCCGAACTTCCGCCGGTTCCACCGGGGCGAGGCCTTCCTCTTCTGGGTCTTCTGCACGGCGGCTTTCGTGTGGGTCCGCTCGCGGGTCCAGAAGCGGGCGGCCTTCGTGGAGCCGCACGGGGCGATCCCCGTGGACGAGGCGGCGGGCGGGGTGCCTCCCCGCGTGGTCCCTCCCTCCCCCACCCCGGCCATCGTCACGACCCTGGCGCCGCCGCCTCCTCCACGGCCGCGCCTCTCGTTCCTCGCCCTGCTCTCGGTGCTGGTCTCGGGCGCGCTCGCGCTGTGGGGGATCGTGCTCTCGCTCCCGGTCTCCCCCGAGATCCCGCGCACGCTGGCGGACCTCCTGATGGAGGACCGCGACGGGTTCGACCTGGCGCTGACGATCCGGGACCTGACGTTCAGCGACTTCAAGGTGATGGTCACCGTGATCCCCTTTGTGACCGCCATCGCCCTCGCCGGCGGCTTCATCCTCCTCGGGATCGCGCGCGCCGTCGTCAAGGCGCGCGGGCGCATCGGCGGCAGCCTGCTCGGGTGGTCGGCGTTCCTCCTGGTGCTGGCCGGCGTCCTGACCGCGAGCGGCGTCGTGACCGGCGTGGCCAACGTCCGGCGCTGGAACTCGCTCTCCCGGGGCGCCGCGGTCGAGCCGGATCGGGCGATGGAGGCCATGACGCGCCGGATCCTGAGCGACGACACGCGGTTCGACGAGCGGCTCGTCTCGCTGAAGGCGACGCGCGAGCTCAAGCCGGTGGAGGCGCTCATCGTGCTCGAGCAGGGGATCCGGGTGGACGACTGGCTCCTCTCGTCGGTCGCCATGCTGGAGTCCTCGCGGCGGATCCGGCTGGTCGCCCGACAGGGCCCGGAGGCGCTGGCGTCGATCGAGAGCCACATGAACGACATCTTCCGCACGATCCTCGCCACTGCCCCCCGCGGAGGGAGCACCGCGCTCCGCACCACTGCGATCCATGCGCTGGGCGAGGTCGGTCCCCCCCGGGCCACCGAGCCGCTCCTGCTGGCGATCGAGCACGGCGTGGATCGGAAAGGAGAGCTCAGCGGCCAGGTGCTTCGGCCCGCGGGAAAGACGGCCGTCGTGGGGCTGGAACGGCTGCTGGCCTCGTCCGACGAGGACGTGCGGTACCGGGCGAGGATGGCGCTGATCGAGCAACGCTGCCCCGAGGCGGTCCCCCACCTCATCCAACTGATGAGAGTGGATCCGGATTGGCGCTACTACGGGGTCCAGGCCCTGAAGCAGGTGCCGCCGGACCGTGAGCTGGTACAGGCGCTGATGACCGCCTTGGAGTGCCGTCCTCCCCGCCAGCTCATGGACGATCTGCTCGGGATCCTGGAGCGCTCCGTCCGGGCCTTGAAGAAGGACTTCAAGGCGCCCGACCGCCGGAGGTTCCGGTCGTCCGAAGAGAGGGCGAACTTCTGGATTGAGTGGTGGAAGGACCAGAACGAGAACCTCGGGCTGGAAAAAGAGGTGTTCCCCCTGGAGAAAAGGAAGAGCTGAGCGGCGTCCTACCGGAACCCGCGCTGCGCCGCATCCCAGTAGAGCTCGGGACCCCGCTCGCGCCAGAACCGCTCGAACCTCCGGATCGCCTCGGCCCGCTCCGACATCGAGCCCTTCGGGTCGAAGTCGAACCTCTCTGCCGTGAGGTTGTGGAGCGAGACCGACGCCGCGAGACGGTCCTCCTCGTCCGGAAGCCGGAGCGCGGCGATCAGGGCCGGGATCGTCATCCGGAGCGGGACCTCCCCGAGCACCTCCAGCGCTAGCCGCCGGACCGGGTCGCGCCGGTCCCCGCACGCCTGGAGCAGCGTCTCCTCGTCCAGCACGGCGGCGGCGGCCTCGACTCCGGCGCGGGCCAGGTCGAGGTCTGCGCTCAGCACGGCCGCGCGCGCGGCGGGCGCCAGATCGGCGCGCCGGAGCCGCGCCAGCACCCGGAGCGCGTCGGCGCGGCGGCCGACCGGGGCCGACGGGTCCTCGGCGCCGCGCCTGAGCGCCTCCAGCTCGGACGGGTCGGGCGTCTTCGCCAGCGCGCCGGCGCGGCGCTCGACCTCTCGCCGTCGCTCAGCCGCGGTCCCCCGCCCGAGCGCCTCGAGCGACGGGAGCGGTGCGTCCGGCCGCGGCGGCGCGGGGGGGAAGCGGAGCGTGAGCGCGTCCGCGGGCGGACGGCCTCCCAGCTCGCGCTCGAAGCGGTCCGCCCGCGCGGCGTCCCCCAGCCGCCGGAGCAGCGCCACCAGCGCGGAGCGCGCGGCGGTCTCCTCCGGATCGAGGTCCCGGGCCTGGAGGAGCCGGAAGAGCGCGAGGTCGAACCGCCCCTCCTGGACGGCGCGCCCGCCCTCCGCGAGCAGCAGCCGGTAGCAGGCGGCGTTGTGCTGGCGGCGGAGGCCGCTCTCGGCCGGGAGCCGCGTCAGCGCGGCGCGGTACTCCTGGACCGCTCCCTTCAGCTCGGCATAGGCCTCGGACGCGCGGCCGGTGAGCGACCAGTAGAGCGCCCGGTCCTCCCGTCCGCGCCCGCGGAGCGCCGGCACCGTGGCGTCGAGCGCGCTCCGGACCTCGGGAGGGAGGGTGCCGGCCTGCGGGAGCCCGGCGACGCCGGCCTCCTCCCGCGCCGCCGCGAGCGAGAGCAGGTTGTCCCCGAGGAAGGTGGTCACCGCGCCCCGCCAGAGCGGCCGCGTTTCCAGGAACGGGCGGTCGTCGGTGAGCGGGGCGGCGTCGGCGGCGAAGGCGCGGAGCGCCCCGTCCCCGAGCACGAACCCCGAGAGGATCGCGGCCGGGCTCGCGTAGAGAGCGCGGCGGAGGTCCTCGACGACCCGCGGCGCGGCGGCGCGGCGCAGGAAGTCCGACGCCGGCACCGTCGCGGGCGCCGGGCGGGCGAGGAGCGCCGCCGAGCGGTCGTAGACCCAGAGCGAGACGTCGGGCAGCTCCGCGAGCGCCGACTGGAGCAGGCTCCGGAAGTCGGCCGTCGACACCCCGTGGAGGGGGATCCACTGGCAGAGGATCCCGCCGGGCGCCAGGCGCCGCGCGGCCGCGCGGTAGAACTCGCGCGTGTAGAAGAGGACCCCGCCGGGGGCGTAGGGCATGAGCGGCTCGACGGTCAGGAGGTCGAAAGGCGGGCCCGGGCGGCGGAGGAAGCCCCGTCCGTCGGTCAGGTGGACGCGCACGCGGGGGTCGCCGAGCACGCCCAGGTTGGCGCCGTGGAAGAGACCGGCCACCGCCACGACCTCCGGGGAGAGCTCCACCACGTCGAGCGTCTCCACCTCGGCGTGGGTCGCGAGCGCGCCGGCCGTCGTGCCGGTGCCGAACGCGAGGTTGAGCGCCCGGCGTGGGGAGTGCGCGAGCAGCGCGGGAAGGTGGCCGAGGAGCTTCATGTAGCGGTAGCGCGGGCCGGTCGCCGCCGCCTGGAACTCGCCCGTGTACAGGAGCCGGTCCCCGGTCGCGAGGTCATCCACCACCGCCACCGAGCCCTCGCGGCCCTCGAGGAACCGCGTCAGCCTCCGGGAGTCGGCGCGCGCTCCGCGGAAGACGGGAGAGCGGAGGAAGAGGCCGGGGCCGGCGTCGCGGAGCGGAAAGGCGAGCGCGGCCACGACCGGGAGCGCGACCAGCGCGAGCCGGAGCCCGCCCGGCGCCCGGGCCGCCTGGCGGAGTCCGAGGCCGAGCACCACGAGCAGGAGCGCGAGCCCGATGCAGGCGCCCTCGGGCCCGGGAGCGCCGAGCAACAGCCACCCGGCCGCCGGTCCGAGCACCGAGCCGGCCGCGTTTGCGGCGAGCGCGCGGGCCAGGCGGCGGGGGACGCCGCCGCCGCGCCCGGCGTAGGCCGCGGCCGCGATCGGGCCGAGCGCGCCGAGCAGGAGCGCGGGAGGCGCCAGGGCAGTCGCGCCCAGGACCGCCGCGGCCCGCGCCCCCTGCCCCCAGGCGCCGGGCGCCCAGGGGCCGTGCCGGATCACGTGGAGGCCGAGCAGGAGGACCGCGCCGGCGGTGACCAGGAGCGCCGGCACGTTCCGCTCGGGGGCGCTCCGCGGAGAGAGCAGCGCGAGCAGCGCGCCCAGCGCGTTCCCGGCGAGGAGGGCCGCCAGCGCGATCGCGAAGCAGGTCGTGAAGCCCTCCGTCTGATAGGTGAGGAGACGGGTGCCCAGCACCTCCAGGCCGAGCCCGACGAAGCCGGTCACGAAGAGGACGAGGAGGAGCGGCCGGGGCCCGGGCTCGTCGGCATGGAGCGGCAGCGCGTGGAACGCGCGCCAGCGACGGGCGCGCCAGCCCGCGGCCGCGAAGAGGAGCGTCGCCGGCAGGCAGAGGAGCGCGGCGGCCCAGGCGGTCCGCTCGAAGCCGAGGAGCGGGAGGCCGCGGAAGATGCCGAGCACGAGGCCGGCGGCCGCGCCGAGCGCCTGGCTCCCCAGCGCCCAGGCGCAGGTGAACGGCCGCTCGGGGAGCCAGGCCAGGGCGAGCGGGAGGAGGGCGCCGAGGAAGAGCGCGACGAGCGCGGTGGGGAGGAGCGCGACCGGGACCAGGGAGGGAACGGGCGCTGCCGCGGAGCCGAGCGCGCGGTAGAGCGGGGGAGCCGCCCCCGCGACGAGCGCGACGCCGAGCGCCAGGAGCGCCGGCGCCCCGGGGAGCGGGCCGCGGCGCTGGAGGAGCCGGCCGGCCGCGAGGCTGCCGGCGGAGAGCCCGGCCATGAACAGGCTGAGCAGCGCCGCCGCGGTCGCGTAGGTGTTCCCCAGGAGGAGCGCGAGCGATCGCGCACCAGTGACCTGGAAGAGCAGCGTGGCGGCGCCGAGCGACAGGAAGGCGGGAAAGAGGAGGAGCGCGATCATGGGGGCTGCGGAGGAGGAAATCACGGACCCGGCCCGGCCGCTACCGCACCGAGCCCCCCCGCCCGGACCCCGAGAGCCTCGCTAGTCGTCCGCGTCGTCGCCGGCCGCGACCCCCGCGGGCGGGAACACGCCGGTCGCGATCGCCTCCTTCATGATCCGTCCGGGCTTGAAATGGACGACGCGCTTGGCGGTCACGTGGATGGTCGCGCCCGTGCGGGGATTCCGCGCCACGCGCGGGGCGCGATCCTTGATCTCGAAGACTCCGAAGTCGCGGAACTCGATCCGGTTCCCCCGCTCGAGCTCCTTGAGCATCTCGCTGATGAAGTGCTGAACGACCTTCTTGGCGATGACTTTCTTGTGGCCGAGGCGATCCGCAATGCGATAGATCAGTTCCTTCTTGGTCACCGTGGCCATGTTTCCCCTCGGAAAAGGAAAGACCCGCACCCATCACGTCATGTTCCCAATGACAAGGGCGCGATTCTATGAAGGTCCGGAAGAAGGTCAACAGTCGTATGGGGGCGAAGGCGCGTTTCAGGCCGCGGGCGCCGCGCGACGCAGACGGTGGAAGAGGAGCGCGCCGGCCAGGAGGAGTACCAGGCTGATCCACTGGGGGATCGAGAGGCCCGCGGGGTAGGGAGGGTTCTCGCGGAGGAGCTCGACGCCGAAGCGGAGCATCCCGTAGCCGATCAGGAAGAGGGCGAACCGGGCGCCGCTACGCGCGCCGGTCAGCGGAATCCAGAGGAGCAGGAGGAAGAGCACGTAGTCCAGGCCCGACGAGAGGAGCTGCGTCGGATGGACGCGCGCGCAGGCCGCCCCCGGAGGCAGGTGGCCGAGCCGCGCCACCTCGGCGAAGACGGGGCTGCCGGGCGGGTAGGCGATCGCCCAGGGGAGCTCGGTGAGCTTCCCGCCGCAGCAGCCGTTCAGGAAGCAGCCGATGCGGCCGAAGGCCAGTCCGAGCGCGAGCGAGGGCGCGAACAGGTCGGCCACCTCGCCGAGCGGAAGCCGCTTCCACCGGACCCAGGCGATGCCGATCGGGATGCCCGTCAGCAGCCCGCCGTAGAAGACGAGCCCGCCCTGGTCGATCCGGAAGAGCGCCAGCGGATCCGGACCCGCCTCGCGGGGGTGCCACAGCGCGAACAGGATGCGCGCGCCGAGAAGCGCGCCCGCCACGGCCAGCGCGCCGGCCAGCGCCGGCGGGCGCAGGAGCGCCCGGAAGTCCCGAAGCGGCACGTTCCGGAAGAAGGCCATGATCAGGAGCGCGCCGAGCGCACCGAGGGGCACGCCCCCCCACTCCCAGCGCCCGTCGAAGAGCTGGAAGACTCCCCAGTTGAAGGTGTCGCGGTACTGCCAGAGGTAGAAGGCGCGCGCGCCCACGATCCCCGATAGGAGCGTGAGCGTGCAGAGGTCCACGAGGAAGGCGCCGTCGCGCCCGCGGGCCTCGCTCCGGCGGCGCGCCACGGCGAGCCCGCAGACGAAGCCCACCAGGAGGAAGAAGCCGAACGAGCGGATGGGGAGGGACCCGCCGCCAGGGAGGGGGATCGTGAACAGTTCCGGTCGCATGAGGGCTTCGAGAGCGCGTTACCTTACCGCAGCGCGGGAATAGCGACGAGGGGGGAGCGGTCCAAGCGATGGTCCGAAGGAGGCTTTCGGAGCCCCCCCCGGGAAACGAACAACGCTCGAACTCATTGGGTTCAGGGATGATGGAGCACTTTTCGATAGGAATAGCCGAGGGGTCCGGATACTCTTCCGGGCCTTCCGGCCGGGAGCGGTGCCGCGGCGGGCGGCGCCTTCCGGCTGTCGGTCCTGACAGGGCGCGGTCGTCCCAGGTCCGCCCGGCGGCGGTGGGCGGGCGCTCCGACCCCGTGGGAGGGTTCATGGCAGGGAAGAAGGTCCGGTTCGTCGCCTCCCTGGTCCGGCTCGGGCTCCTCGCGAGCCTTCTCCGCGCCGCAGCCGCCCAGGACCAGCCCAAGCCCGCCGAACCGAACCAGCAGCCCGACGCGCCCGTCGAGGTGATCACCGATCCGACGGGGGCGAAGCTGTTCGCTTTCAAGACCAACGTCGCGGAGGGCATGGACCTCACCGCCTTCATCAAGACCGCGAGCCGGTACCTCAACCGCCCGTTCACCTGGAGCCCGCCGGTCAAGTCGCAGATCACGGGGAAGAAGATCCAGACGACCACGGAGCAACTGGTTCCCGAGAAGGAGCTGCTCCCGTTCGTCGAGACCTACCTCCGCATCCACGACCTCGCGGTCGTCCCGGTGGGCCCCCCCGACGCCGAGATCTTCGTGGTGGACGCGGTCAACACCGCGGCTTTCCTCCGGAATTACTCGAAGTTCGTCCCGTACGAGGAGCTGAGGGACTACAAGGACCGCTACATCCTGATCACGACCTCGATTCCGGTGAAGTACCTCGGGATCGACCGGATCCAGAGCAACATCCAGCGCCTCCAGCCGCAGGCCGCCTACGGGGCCGCGCTGATCCCGGTGCCGTCCACGAACTCGATCATCGTGACCGACTTCGGTCCGATCGTCTGGAAGACCGCGAAGCTGATCGAGGAGATGGACCAGCGCGAGAAGGGGCTGGACCCCCAGCTCGAGATCATCCCGCTGGAGAACGCCGGAGCCGAGGAGCTGCAGCCGCTGCTCGAGCAGCTCATCCAGGCGCGAACGCCCGGCCAGGTGCCCGGCGTCCCCCCCGGCGGCATCCCGGGCCTCAGCCGCGACAAGCCGGAGCCCAAGATCATCGCCGACCCCCGGACGAACTCCCTGGTGGTGCAGGCCGCCGAGGAGGACATGAAGAAGATCCGGGAGATGATCCAGAAGCTGGACTCCAAGGTGGCGGCCGAGTCCGGGAACATCCTGATCTACCCGCTGAAGCACACGGTCGCGAAGGAGCTGTCCGAGACCCTGAAGGAGATCGCCGAGGGGCAGCGCGGGAGCGCCGCGCCTGCGATCCTCGGACAGCCGGGGCAGCGCGGAACGGTGCAGCGCAGCTCGTCGGACACCGAGGTCCAGATCGTCCCCGACGATCCGAGCAACACGCTGCTCATCCGCGGACCGAAGACCAAGGTCCAGGACATGGTCAAGATCATCGAGGAGCTGGACAAGCGGAAGAGCCAGGTGCTCGTGGAGGCGGCGATCGTCGAGCTCTCCGAGCGTGCCGCCGCGTCGCTCGCGATCGAGCTGGCCTCGTTCCGCATCTCCACGGGGGACGCGACGCTGCCCTTCGGGTTCACGAGCTTCGGGCTCTCGCAGGTCGTGCTGGCCGGCGGGCAGCCGGTGCGCGTGCCGGTCGGCGTGCCCCTGGGCGCGGTGCCGGGGTCGCTGCCCCCCGGTCTCCTCACCGGCGTGTTCCGGACCTCGGGAACGCTCTTCCCCGTGATCATCACCGCCGTCGCCACGGACCAGAAGTCGAACCTGCTCTCGATGCCCTCGGTCCTGACCAACGACAACGAGGGCGCGCAGATCCGGGTGGCGGACGAGGTCCCCACCTCCACGCTGAGCCAGCTCGGCGCCCAGACGACGGCCCCCAACGTGACCACCACGTTCGGCGGCTACCAGTCGGCCGAGCTGCTCCTGAACATCTCGCCGCACATCAGCGCGGAGGAGCAGCACCAGTACCTGCGGCTCGACATCAACTTCAAGGTCGAGGCCTTCACCGCGGCGCCGGACCCGAGGAACCAGCTCCCCCCGCCCCGGATCAGCCGGGAGATCACGACCGTGGTCAACGCGCCCAGCGAGTCGGTGGTGGTCATCGGCGGGCTGACCACCGACGACGACCGCGAGGTGGTGTCCAAGGTCCCGATCCTGGGCGACATCCCGATCATCAAGTACTTCTTCCGGTCCAGCACCCGCGACCGGACCAAGCGGAACCTCTACCTCTTCCTCGCGCCCCGCATTCTCCGGGACGTGGACTTCCACGACCTGAAGACCCTCTCGGATCAGAGGAAGCTCGAGGTGGCCCGGCTCGAGGGGCAGATCTTCGTGGTGGAACCCCGGTTCGCGGACCGGGTCGAGATCAAGGACGGCCGGTACTCGCTGAAGGACCTCCAGGGCTCGGGGGCCTTCGACTTCCCGCGCTACCGGAGTCCCACCGAGCCGCCGGCGCCGGGGCCCGGCGCGCCGCCTCCTCCCGCCGGGGAGGGCGGCGAGAAACCGCCGACGCCGCCCACGACCCCGCCGGGGGAGCCCTCTCCGGCGCCGCCCCCCGGCGAGAGGGGCGGACGTTGATGGGCCGTCCCGGGACTCCTAAAATCCCTCCGGCGTTGCAGGTGGGGAGGTCGGAGAGGCGCGTCCGCACCGGGCCGGGAGCGGGTTCCTCCCGGGAGGAAAGCCCGTGAGAGAGCTGATCAAGAAAGAGCTGATCGGGTCGGGCCTCCTGGACGAGAGCCGCTTCCGCGAGTGCGTCCAGATCGAGGAGGACACGGGTCAGACGCTGGATCGGATCCTCCAGAAGAAGGGCTATCTCACCGAGGAGGCGATGCTCGGGGCCTTCTCGAAGTCGCTCAGCATCCCGTTCGTCCAGACGCTGGCGGAGGAGGGGGTCCCGGCCGAGTTCGTGAGCCGGGTGCCGGTCCAGTTCGCGCGGAACTACAGCGTCGTGGGGCTCGGCTCGGGGAACGGCGTGATGCGGGTCGCGACCTGCTCCCCGCTGGACCTCCACCCGCTCGACGAGCTGGCGCTGATGGTCGATCGCGAGGTCGAGCCCGTCCTCGCCACGCGCTCCGAGATCACGAGCCTGATCAACAAGGCCTACAAGAAGAAGGCCGACGTCGTGGACGAGGCCCTCGAGGGGCTCGAGGGGGACGACATCCTGGGCCTGACCAAGGAGATCGAGGAGTCGGAAGACCTCCTCGACATGGCCAACAAGGCCCCGATCATCAAGCTCGTGAACATGATCCTGTTCCAGGCCCTGAAGATGCGGGCCAGCGACGTGCACATCCACCCCTACGAGGACAAGATCCAGATCCGGTACCGGATCGACGGCATCCTCTACGACATGGAGTCCCCCCCCAAGAAGTTCCAAGACGCGATCACGTCGCGCGTGAAGGTCATGGGGAAGATGGACATCGCGGAGCGCCGCCTCCCGCAGGACGGCCGCACCACGATCCGGATCGGCGGCTCCGAGGTGGACATCCGCATCTCGTCGGTCCCGACCAACCAGGGGGAGCGGATCGTGATGCGCCTCCTGGACAAGGGCGCCCGCCTCTACGACCTCGAGGAGATCGGGCTCGACCGGAAGAACATGGAGCTGGTGAATGAGTTCATCGAGCTGAGCCACGGCATCATCTTCGTGACCGGCCCCACGGGGAGCGGCAAGACCACCACGCTCTACGCGGTCCTCAACCGGATGAACGCGAAGGAGCTGAACATCATCACGATCGAGGACCCGATCGAGTACCACCTGAACGGGGTCAGCCAGATCCAGGTCTCCACCAAGAAAGGGCTGACCTTCGCGTCGGGGCTCCGTTCGGTGCTGCGCCAGGACCCGGACGTGATCATGGTGGGCGAGGTGCGCGACGAGGAGACGGCCCGGATCGCGATCCAGTCGTCGCTGACCGGGCACCTCGTGTTCAGCACGATCCACACGAACGACGCGGCCGGCGCCATCACCCGCCTCCTGGACATCGGGATCGAGCCCTACCTCGCGGCCTCTTCGCTCATCGGGGTGATCGCCCAGCGCCTCGTGCGCCTCATCTGCAAGCAGTGCCGGGAGCCGGTCACCCCGACCACCGGCGACCTGAAGAAGATGAAGGTGCTCGGTCTCACGCCGGACATGCTCCCCGAGGGGAGGCTCTTCCGCGGCAAGGGGTGCGATCACTGCTTCAACGGGTTCCTGGGCCGGACCGGGATCTACGAGATCCTGCCGGTGGACGACGTGGTGAAGAACCAGGTCATGGACCGGCTGGGGGCGAGCACGATCAAGAAGGTGGCGGTCGAGCGGGGGCACCGGACGCTGCGCCAGGACGGTGTCCAGAAGGTGGTCGAGGGGACCACCACGATCGACGAGGTGCTCCGCGTGACCCAGTTGGATGTGTTCTAGTGTCCTGCATCAGAGATTCGTTGCAGAAGAGAGTGCTGTACCGGTGCGGACTCATCCGCGGCCCCCACCGGCGCGCCTCGCGCGCCGCGGCCGCCTGCGGCGTCCGGTGTCCTGGCCCAGACATATGCTGCGAATCTCTGATACGGGACACCAGAAGAAGGTCACCGTTGAAAGTTGAAAGTTGAGAGTCAGAAGGCAATAGCGGCCAGCGACCTGCGAGCCGTAGCGTCCGGCTTTCAACTTTCGACTTTCAACCCATCGGGGGAAGAAGCGAACGGTTCCGCGCGTCCTAGGGACGTGCGAGTCGAACGGCCATGCCGATCTACGAATACAAGGCGCTGACCGACCTGGGGGAGTCCCGGAACGGGATCCTCGACGCGGACACTCCGCGCGACGCGCGGGACAAGCTGCGCGCCCAGGCGCTCCACGTGGTCGCGCTCGGCCCGCTCAAGGGGGGCCGGAAGAAGGAGACCAAGGCCTCCTTCATGACCGGCTACCTCCGTCGCCGGCGGCTCTCCGAGGTCTCGATCGTGACGCGGCAGCTCGCCACCCTGCTCAGCTCGGGCATCCCGCTCGCTGAAGCGCTCACCGCGCTCATCGAGCAGGTCGAGTCGCAGGAGATGGAGGCCACCTTCCGGGACGTCAAGGAGAAGGTGACCCAGGGCGCGCCGCTGGCCGAGGCCATGGCCAACCACCCCGGCTACTTCAACGACCTGTTCGTGAACATGGTCCGGGCCGGCGAGGCGAGCGGCGCGCTGGATGTCGTGCTGGCGCGGCTGGCCGACTACACGCAGAAGCAGAACCGGATCAAGAACAAAGTCTCGGCCGCCATGGCCTACCCGATCATGATGATGCTGGTCGGGGCCGCCGTGGTCGCCATCCTGATGACCTTCGTGGTGCCGAAGATCCTCACGCTGCTCCAGAACACGCGCACCGCGCTCCCCTGGCCGACCCTGGTCCTGATCGAGACCAGCCATGTGCTGACCTCCTACGGGCCCTTCCTGCTGGGCGGCGCCTTCCTGGGGTTCGTCCTCTTCCGCGCGTTGCTCCGGCGTCCGGGCTTCCGCCTCGGGTACGACCGGTTCCTGCTCCGCGTCCCGCTCTTCGGGCCGCTCTTCAAGAAGCAGGCCGTGTCCCGCTTCGCGATCACGTTCTCGACGCTGCTCAAGAGCGGCATCCCGGTGCTCGAGGCGCTCAACATCGTCAAGAACATCGTGGACAACCGGGTGATGGTGGAGGTGATCGAGACGCTCCACAACCGGATCCTGGAGGGCGCCGACATCTCCACGCCGCTCAAGAAGAGCGGCATCTTCCCCCCCGTGGTCGGCTACATGATCGCGGTGGGCGAGCAGACCGGGAAGCTGGAGGACATGCTGGACCGCATCGCCACGTCCTACGACGAGGAGGTGGACCTGGCGACGATGAAGATGACCTCCCTGATCGAACCGGTCATGATCGTGATCCTCTCGGTCCTGGTCGGGTTCATCGTGATGTCGATCATCTGGCCCATCCTCGAGGCCAGCAACATCAAGGGGTACTGATCCGCAAGGAGCGGAACGCCATGGAAACGCGTCGCGTCGGAGTCCGGAGGGGCGAGGCCGGCTTCACCCTCATCGAGCTGATGGTCGTGGTCATCATCCTGGGCATCCTGGTCGGGTTCGCCGCGGTGAAGCTGAACCCGTGGAAGCGCGTGGACCAGGCCCGGCAGACCCAGGCGCAGGGGGGCGTCAGCACGCTGAAGCAGGCGGTGGACCTGTTCATCGCCCAGCACAGCCGCCTGCCAGCGAGCCTCGAGGAGATCGCGAGCGAGCTGGACAACAACGAGCTCCCCGACGATCCCTGGGGACGGAAGTACCAGTACCGCATCCTGGACCAGCAGACGCGCCGGTACGAGATCCTGAGCTACGGCGCCGACGGGGAGCTGGGCGGCGAGGGAGCCAACGAGGACATCTCGTCGCTCCACCTGCAGAAGAAGAAGACCGAGGGGAACTGATGCGCGCGCGCGGCCGGGCGAGCGGCGGCTTCACGCTGATCGAGCTGATGGCGGTCATCGTGATCCTGGGGATCGGGGTGTCCTTCACCCTCGTCCGCCTCGACGGGCTCACGAGCGCGTCGCGGCTCCGCGCGTCCGCCCGCAAGCTGGCCGGCTTCCTGGCCTTCGCGCGCGACCTCTCGATCGCGGGGGGCCGGCCGGTCTACGTCTATTACGACCTCGACCGGCACGTCTACTACCTCACGAAGGCGCACGACGCGGACAGCCGGAGGCTGCTCCGCTGGCTCGAGGAGTACGAGTCCCCCCAGACGCTCGAGGACGGCGTCCGCTTCGAGGACCTTCTCTGGGAAGGGGTCCCTCCCTCGACGCGCGGGATCGAGTACATTTCGTTCACGAACCGGGGGGCCGCGCAGAGCCACATCATCCACCTCAAGAACGAGGACGGGGAACGGGCCTCGGTGGAGGTGAACGGACTGACCGGGTACATGGAGGTCCGCAAGGGCTACATGCTCTTCAGCGCGATCGTGGAGGAACGATGAAGCGAAACCGCGGCTTCACCCTGCTCGAGGTGCTGTGCGCGATCGCGATCTTCAGCGTCGCGATCACCACACTTCTGGTGGCCCGGAACCGCTCGATCGAGTCCGCCATCGAGGCGCAGAGCATCCGGACCGCGCGGTTCTTCCTGATCACGAAGCTCGAGGAGATCCGGGCCGGGCTGCGCGAGATCAAGGGAGGGGACAACGGGTACTTCGAGGACTTCCCCGGCTACACCTGGGAGGCCAGCGTCGAGGAGGAGGAGGTCGGTCCCCCGGAGGAGCCTCAGCCGGGCGGCGCCCCCGGAGCGCCCCCGGCCGGCGGGAACCAGGCGGCGGCGCTCCAGGCCCTGGCGGGCGGCGGCGCGGCGAACCCGCTGACCGCGGCGCTGCTCGCCGCCGGAGGCATGGGCGGACCCGAGAAGATCGACCGGATCACGGTGACGGTGCGCTACCAGTCCATGTCGGGTCCGCAGGCGATGACGGCCACCACCTACCGCCTCAAGGAGGTCAAGCTGCCGCCGGGGCTGGCGGGCCTCTTCGGCGCGCCTGGGGCGCCGGCCGGTCCCGGCGGACAGGTGCCGGGCGGGCGGAACCCGCTGCTCGAGGCGCTCGGGGGAGGCCGGCGATGAACGCGGCGCGGCGCCCTTCCGGGTTCACGCTGATCGAGCTGCTCGTGACGCTCGTGATCACGGCCTGCATGCTCACGGTCTTCTACTCGGTGCTGATGGCGACCATCAAGGGCAAGCGGGCCGCCGAGGCGATGTCGCGGCGCTTCTCGCTCGGGCCGGCGATCATGAACCTGATGGCCGAGGACCTCTCCGGGGTCTTCGTGAACGACATCGACTCGAGCGAGGTGTTCAAGGGGAACGACGACGACTTCGCCGGAGCGGCCACCGACAGCCTCCATTTCGTGACCACCACCCGTTCCCGCGTGCTCCGGGGCGAGGCGGACCGGCGCAAGCTCAGGGTCCCGAGCGAGGTCAACGAGGTCGGCTACGAGCTGGTGCGGAACCAGGAGCGCCCCACCTGCTTCATCCTCTATCGCCGCGAGGACTTCTTCGTGGACCAGGACCCGCTCAAGGGCGGGGTGCTGGCGAAGGTCTACGACCGCGTGCGGGCGATGAACCTGACCTACTTCACCGAGGAGGACAAGGAGGGGTCGGCCGGCAAGGACTCCTGGGACTTCGGCAAGGAGAAGCGGCTGCCGCGCTCGATCCAGGTCGAGCTGAGCCTCGAGATCACGGATCCCGAGGACGACCAGGTGATCCCCGAAACGTACTTCCGGGTGATCACGCTCCCCGCCGACGTGGACAAGGACATGTCCAGGCTGAAGCCGCTCGAGCCGGGCGCGGCGCCGGGGGCTCCCGGACAGCCGGGTCAGCCCGGCCAGCCGGGCCAGCCCGGGCAGCCCCCGCGCGGGGCGGGACCCCAGGGCGGGAACCCGCTCGAGGAGCTTCTCCGCCGGGCGGGGCGGTGAGGTCGGTCCGGGCGGGGCGCGGGCGGCAGAAGAACGCAAGGGGGGTCAGGTCCCGCGGCGGGACCTGACCCCCCGGCTTACGGCTGCTTGCCGGTTTTCGGATAGTCCAGCTCGATCTTCCCCAGGAGCTCCTCTTCCATCGACATCTTCACTTCCCACTGCGTGGCCGTGCTCATCGGGCCCTTGAAGCGCATTTCCTTGGGGAACCAGAGGCTGTCCGCGCCGATCTTGTCCACGTCGTCGTTGCCGGCCGTCTTCATGTTCTTGTCCTTCACGATCTCGGCCCCGCCGACGACGCGGAGCGAGACCTTCGGGCGGGGGACGACGGGCCAGAACCGCGTGTAGTACTCACCGGCCCTGCCCATGACCTTGAAGGCCGTGCCCTTGAAGACCAGCTCCTTCTCCTTGTTGTCCGGGTAGGGGTTGCCCTGGTCCACGTCGAAGGTGAACGGCGCCCCCATCTCCACGGTGGTGGTCTCCCCGACCTTGACCTCGACAGGCTGCGTCTTGCCGGCGCCGATCTCGCAGTTCGGGCCCTTGGGAGCCTTCCCCTTCAGCACGATCCCGCGGAAGAAACGGTAGGTCCCGACGGGGACCTCGGCGCCGTCCTTGAGCCCGGCGACGTTGACGCAGACGCGATCGGCTTCCTTCTCCCCCTGGAAGAGGAGCCAGGTGGGCTGCACGAGGCCCTTCCACACGACCTTCAGCCGGCCGGTCAGGCCCGTGAAGGTCTTCAGCTCGGCGGTGCGCCCCGAGCGCTCCGGACGGAGCTCGTAGAGGTGCCCGTGGATCTCCACGACGCGGCTCAGCGGCTGGATCAGCGCTTGCGCGCCCGTTCCGATCACGATCCCGTCCTCGCTGTAGTCGTCGTAGTACCCGTTCGAGTTGTCGTCGACGATCTGGATCTTCTCGTTGCCCACCTTTGGGAGCACGCCCTCCAAGTGGCAGGAGCGCCGGTAGTGGATGACGGTCAGGTCCTTGGTCCCGTAGCGGAGCCCGATGCCGAAGAGGTTCTCCTGGCTCATCCCCTTCATCTCGACGAAGTAGGGCTCCATCTTCTCGCCATACCGGACCTTGATCTCTTCCTCTCCCTGCTTGCCGCCGGCGACCTTGAGCCGGATGTCCTCCTTGTTGTCGTTGTCCCAGTCCAGCGTGATCTTCCCGTCCTTGGAGTGGAGCTTGGTGTCTCCGAGCCAGCCCAGCGTCTTCCCCCGGTCCACCACCGCCGCCCGCCAGAAGCTCGGCTCGTCCCAGTTGACCCGGTTCGGCGAGAGGTGGGGATAGTCCTGGTCCTTCTTGAAGGTCAGCTTGACCGTCTCCTGGATCGGCTCCCCCGGAGGGGTGGGCTTCGTCGCATCGGGCTTCTTGTCGGCGCCGGGGTCGGCCGGCTTGGGAGCCTCGCCGTCCTTGGGCGCCGGCTCCTTGGGGGCGGCCTCCTTGGGCTGCTCGGCCAGCTTCTTCTTCAGCTCCTCGCGCTTGAGGTCCGCGCGATCGGTCTCTTCCTTGATGAAGCCGCGCCGGAAGGAGAGCGCGGCCGTATCCCAGGCCTTGAGTGCGCCGGTCCAGTCCTGCTTCCGCTCCTTCTGCTGGGCGATCAGCGCGGCCAGCCAGCCGCGGTACCAGGACTCCCCCAGCTCGATGAGCTGAGCGAGCAGCGGCTCACCGTCCTGGAGGAGCTGGTCCCCCTCCTCCGGCTTCAGGACCGCGCCTGGGACGCGGGCGGGGCCCGCGACCTCCAGGTACCGGTTGACCGCCGCCAGGTAGGTCTTGCGGTCGCCCGCGCTGAGCCCGGTCACGAACCTCAACCACTCGGCGAAGCGCTTGTCCGCGGCGAGCTGGAAAGCGCCGGAGACGTCCTCCAGCCCCTTCTTGAGGGCGGTGCCCGACTCCTCGCCCCCCGACTCCACCTGCTGGAGCCAGGCCTTGACCTGGGACTCGAAGGCGGCACGGACCAGGTTCTGATCGGCCAGGATCAGGGCTTTCTGCTTGCCGATGTCGGCTCCGGTCTCGGCGAACTCCTTCCAGAACTTCTCGATCTCCTCCGCGCTCTCCTGCGCCTGGAGCGGGTACGCCATGAGGCCAAAGATCAGAAGGACGGCCGGTCGGAGCGGAAGCATGGCTGCGCGAGCCTCCTTGGATCGGGGCCGGACGGCGCGCCCGGAATACGCTCCGGGCAGCCGACCGGCTCGCGGCTGATGTTACGGGCGCTTCCGCGAGAGCGTCAAGGCGGGCCGTCGGAGCGATGCTGGAAGGTCCGGCTGGCGCTCTTCAGGAACCGCCGTTCCTTCCGGGAGAGGGCGTGCATCCCCTCGCGCCCGATCTTCTCCAGGATCTGGTCCACCTGCTCGCGGACGTGCCGGTCGTCCCCCCGCGCACGCCGCCGCCAACGCGGCCAGCGGAAGCGCATGCCCGGGCCGAAGCGCAACTTCCGGCCCCAGTCCTCCAGCAGGTTCGAGTTGCGGTAGACGAAGAACCCCGTCAGCGCGCCTCCGAGGTGGGCCCAGTGGGCGTTCCGATTGCCGGGGTGCATGCTGAGGATCATGAGCACGTCGAGCCCGATGAGCAGCCACATCAGATGCTTCATCTTCATCGGGACCACGAACAGGAACATCACGATGCGGTTGGGCGACAGCAGCGTGAAGAAGACCATGATCCCGAGCACGGCCCCCGAGGCGCCGACCAAGGGGAGCGGCGACCCCGTCAAGGCGGAGACCGGAAGGTGCAGGAGCGCCGCCCCGAGGGCGCAGAGGAAGTAGGCCTTGACGAAGCCACGACGCCCCAACGCCGCCTCCACCTCCGGGCCGAAGATCCAGAGGAGCAGCATGTTGAGCAGGATGTGGTCCCAGGCGCGGACCGCGTGGAGGAAGGCGTAGGTGACGGGCTGCCAGAGTTTGAAGCTCTTGAGCCCCTCCAACGATAGTCCGAACCAGGAGCTGAAGAAGTCCCAGCGGTGGGTGAGGTTCTGGATCACCCAGACGATGCAGGTGACCGCGACGAGGAGCTGGACCGCCGGGCCGGTCCGGAGGAAGCGGGCCACCCGGCCCGACGCGTCGGGCTCGGGCGCTTCCCACGTGCTGCGGTAGGTCACCTCTTCGACTCCGTTGTAGCCGCCCCCGGCGCGGGTCCGCCGCGCGCCGCGCCATTATAGAGCCGGCGCCCGACGCTTGCCGGTGCCCTGCATCGCGGATCTAATGCCGCGCGGCGGGACCTCTCTCCCTATCGACATGACGGCGCGGATCATTGACGGCCACGCGGTGGCCCAGGAGATCGAGGACGCGGTCCAGCGCGAGCTCCGGGAGCTGCGCGTGGACGGCGCCGTCCCGCATCTGGCCGTGCTCCAGGTGGGCGACGACCCCGCGGTCGAGCTGTACGTCCGCAACCAGGCCCGGACCTGCGGGCGGCTGGGCATCCGGTTCTCCCATCGCCACCTCCCCACCTACGCCGGCGAGGCGGCCGCGGCCGAGGAGCTCCTGAGCCTCAACGAGGACCCGGACGTCACCGGGATCCTGCTCGCGCTCCCGCTTCCCGAGGGGATCGCCCCCAAGAACCTCCAGGCGTTGATCCATCCCGACAAGGACGTGGAGGGGGTCGGTCCCGCCAACGTCGGGAGCATCGGGCTCCGCCGGCCGCACCTGGTGCCGGCCACCGCCGGCGGCGCGCTCGAGCTGCTCCGCTCGACCGGCGTGGAGGTGCGCGGCCGCGAGGTGACCGTGGTCGGCGCGAGCGACATCGTGGGCAAGCCGGTGGCGCTCATGCTGCTCGACCTCTACGGCACCGTGACCGTCTGCCACAAGTACACCGCGGACCTGGCCGCTCACACCCGGCGCGCCGAGATCCTGTTCGTGGCGGCCGGCGTCCCGGGCCTGGTGCGCAAGGAGATGGTCCGGACCGGCGCCGTGGTCATCGACATCGGGATCAACCGGGTGACGGTCCCCGACGAGGCTGGCCGGCCGCGTGCGCGCACGGTCGGCGACGTGGACGCGGAGGGGGTCGCGGAGGTCGCATCGTTCCTCTCCCCCGTCCCGGGCGGGGTCGGGCCCGCGACCGTGGCCGTGCTCCTCCGGAACGTGCTGAAGAGCGCCCGGCTCCAGCGCCGCCGCGGCTGAGGCGCGCGCGCTCAGGCGCTCGCGTCCAGCTCCTCCAGGTCGCACCAGTTCGGGCCCTGGAAGAGGTCCACCTTCAAGGGGACGTCGAGCCGGATCGCGCCCTCCATCTCCTCGCGGACGATCCGCGCCGCGCGCGGCAGCTCCTCCTCGGGCGCCTCGAGCAGGAGCTCGTCGTGGACCTGGAGGAGGAGCTGCGTCTCGAGGCCCTCCTCGCGGAGCCGCCGGTGGAGGCGGACCATCGCGACCTTCATGAGGTCGGCGGCCGAACCCTGGATCGGCGTGTTCACCGCGACGTTCTCGGCCTGGGCCCGGATGCGCCCGTTCTCGCTGCGGAGCTCCGGCACCGGCCGGCGCCGGCCCAGGAGCGTGGTCACGACGCCGGTCTCGCGCGCCCGCGCGAGGGTCTCGTCCAGGAAGGCCTTCACCCGCGGATAGCTCGCGAAGTACGCGTCGATGAACCGGCTCGCCTCGGGCTCGGTCATCCCGGTCTCGCGCGCGAGCCGCTGGGCGCCCATGCCATAGAGGATGCCGAAGTTGATCGCCTTGGCGCGCCCGCGCAGCTCGTCGCTGACCAGGCCGGGCTGGACGTGGAACACGCGGGCGGCCGTGTCGCGGTGGATGTCGGCCCCGCGCCGGAAGGCGTCCTGGAGCGCCGGATCGCCCGAGAGGTGGGCCATGACCCTCAGCTCGACCTGCGAGTAGTCGGCCGAGAGGAGCCGCCAGCCGGGCGCGCCGGGCACGAAGGCGCGTCGGATCTCGCGGCCCAGCTCGGAGCGGACCGGGATGTTCTGGAGGTTCGGGTCCGAGGAGGAGAGCCGGCCGGTGGCCGCCACCGTCTGGTTGAAGGAGGTGTGGATGCGCCCCGTCTCGGGGTGCACCAGCGCCGGCAGCGTGTCCAGGTAGGTGTTCTTGAGCTT